>Ga0055480_10000470_pt1 | contig 14957 bp, 9 predicted proteins | sample Muzzi_PWB_D2_FD_57935 | JGI IMG/M metagenome (GOLD analysis project Ga0055480, IMG submission 57935) | Wetland microbial communities from San Francisco Bay, California, USA, that impact long-term carbon sequestration - Muzzi_PWB_D2 | ecosystem: Environmental > Aquatic > Marine > Wetlands ... | reverse complement strand
GTGAACCGCAGGGGCGCGCGGGGAATCGAACAGGGAGAAGGACTGCGGTCGGGCAATCCTCATCGCGGCGAATGGACTCGGGTTTCTGACTCCCAGTCCGGCCATGAGTGGTGCCCGCCGTCCCCGAGGCTTCCGGCGAACGCCTTGACGGCGGGGGCCTCCCCGACGCATCCTTCTCGAACTTTTGTGCGAGAGAATCCCGGGAGTGCCAGAATGCGAATGAGATCAACCGCCGCCCTCGTCTTCTTCACCGCGATGGTGGCCGCGGGAGCGGCCCCCGCCCAGCAGGCCGAGGATGCCGGCGGACAGACGCCCGCCTTCAAGGAAGGCGAGATCGTGACCTTCGACCAGGTCGAAAAGCTGCGGCCGTTCCTGCCCGACGAGTTCTGGGACAATCGCGACTTCTTCTTCTACGAGGGCATGCAGCTCGAGATCGGCCCGTCGCAGTTCAACTACTCGCCCTCGGACCAGGTCAAGACGGCGACGGAGAAGTTTCGCGGCCAGGCGAAGATCGGACCGGACAACAGCCTCGAGAACTGGGTTTCCGGCTACCCGTTTCCCCAGGAGACGATCGACTGCACGGGCGATCCCGAGGCAGGCACGAAGATCATGTGGGATTTCCAGGCGATTCGCGGCGACGGCACGGCCCACTTCTTCTATTCCTACTGGGACCGCGGCGAGCAGCTCCCGCTGTACTACGAGGGCTCCGGTCAGACCGTGTCGCTCTCGCATCGGATCGAGCCGTCGTACCTCAAGAAGAACGGCGGCGACATCTTCCGCGGCGAAAAACGCAAGTTCGCCTTCGGCGTGGACGTGACCGCACCTTTCGACGCCCGGGGAATTCAGCTGCTCAGCTACCGCTACAAGTCGTCGGACATGCCGCGGAAGGACGCGCGCAACGACGACACCTGGGTATACGTGCCGACCCTGCGCCGCGTCCGGCGGATCTCGACCGCGCAGCGCACCGATGCCATCTCGGGAACGGACTTCACCTTCGACGACCTGCGCAGCTTCAACGGCATCGTGCCGCAATACGAATGGAAGTGCCTGGGTGAACGAAAGATCATCGGCCCGACCAATACCAAGGTGAAGGGATATCCGTACGAGAAGGAGCACAACTTCGGGCCCTACGGCTTGTCCTATGCCGACGACCGCTGGGAGCTGCGCGACGCCTGGGTCGTGCGCATGACCCCGAAGAATGCGGACCATCCCTACCACCACAAGGACATCTACATCGACAAGGAGACCTTGAACCCGATCTACTCCTTCGCCTACGACCAGAAGGAGGAGCTGTGGAAGATCATCTGGCACAACAAGCGCTGGAGTGAAGACACGCGGCTCACGGGTGAGTGGTTCCCCGGCTGGGAAGAGGTCCCCGAGCCCCGCGTGCTGAACGTGATCAGCGATACCATCGTCAACGTCCAGACCGGAACCGGCAACCGGATCGAGTTCTGGGACGGTCACGGAACGCCGCTGCCGAGCAAGGGCAAGATCCGCCGCTACATCGACGTCGGCCGGCTGACCAAGGGCCGCTGAGCCGGGGCCCGCAGCCGGGCCGCCTCGGGAAACAGCGCGTGGATGCGTTGCGCGAACAAGCGCGCGGCGGCGGGTGACAAGTGTGCGTGGTCGACGTAGAGCGACCAGGGCGCAAAGATGGTCTGCTCGCGCTCGCGGATCTCGTTCACGAGGTCCGTCCAGTCGACGAAGGGAAAGCCCGCTTCCCGGGCCATGGCGGGGAACTCCCGCCGCAGGCGGTCGGCCGCCTCGATCCGCTCCCGCCGCCATCCCTGGGAACGCAGCACGTCCTCGCCGTTGTACTCGAGAAACGTGATCAGGGCGACGACGATGCCTTCAGGAAAGCGATCGCGAAGCGATGCAAAGCTCGCGAGGACGCCCCGAGCCTTGTCTGGATTCGAGATGTGGCGTGGCTCGTAAAAGTCGTTGTTGTGTGCCACGTAGACGAGGAGCGCATAGTCGTCCCGATCCGAATGCCTGCGCGCGGCCCGAAACGCCTGGGCGCCGTCGTAGCCGGCGACTCCGGCGTTGACCACCCGGTAGGTGACGCCGACGATCTGCTGGAGGCTCGACGCAATGGTCGCGTCGTCTCCCACTCCGACGCCGAACAGCCCGCTGTCTCCGACCATCAAGATCTTTCGCTCGGCCCGGACCTCCGGAACGGTGCGGCGGAAACCCTGCTCGTCGATGTTGTAGCGGTAGCGTACACGGGTGTTCTTCTCGAGGTAGGCACGCAGCTGCGGGGACATGGGAGACCCCGATTTCACGTACACCACGGGCGGATCGAGGTTCACGGCGTCGGCGGACCGCACCTGGTAGGCATCCACGGAGACACCGGGCCGCAGGACGTATCCGAGCTCCTCGTCCGGCTTGACCATGATCGTGTCGTGCTCGCGCGCGTCCGTGGGATTTCCGGCGTTTCCGACCACCGCGTCCATGGCGGTGAGCTCCGCGATCAGGTCGGATGGCATGTCGAGGACCATTCCGGTGAGGGCGACACCGGTCTTCTCCCAGATCGTCGAGAAGCCGATGCGAATACCCAGGAACAGAAAGAACGCGAGCCCGATCGCTGCGACCGTGAGCGCCCCGCCCAGGAATGCGATCGCGGTCATCCGCCCGCCGCCTTCGGAACGCGCTTCTCCGCTCACGCCGGCTTCCCCTCGTCGAGCCCCTCCGGGCGCATTCCCAGCGCTTTCGTCGTTCCGAGCGCGGCGACCATCAGCAGGCCCGCCAGCAGAAACGGCGCCGGGTGTTCCCAGTCATAGAGGGCGCCCGCTGCCAGGGGACCGACGACACGAGCCGCCGAAGCGCTCGCCTGGAATACGCCCATCACGGCGCCACGGGTCGAGTGGGTCGTCTGAAAGGAAACCAACCCGAGCAGCGACGGTTGGCTTACGGCGCGGCCGACGGCAGAACCGAGCAGGGGCACGAGCAGCACCCCCACGACGTGAGGCCAGGGTATGGCGGCGAACGAGACGCCCATCAGCGTGACACCGAACACCACCAGGCTCCGCTCGCCGAAGCGCGTCACGAGCCTTCGAATCGCTCCACCCTGGATCGATGCCATGACGAATGCCATCAACACGAGGATCCACGCGACCTGGGGAACATCGTAGCCGAAGCTGTCCTTCATGAAATAGGCGAATACCGTCTCGAGCTGTGTCACGGCAAAGGTGAAGAGAAAGTATGTGGCGCAGAGATTGCGAACCCGGGCGTTCGCGAGCACTCGGATCCGCACGCGTCCGCCCGCGACGGGCCGATGCGAGGGCGGCTCCTTCAACACCGCCACGGCATACACGAAGTTCACCGCGGCCAGGCCCGCCGCCACCAGCATGGGGACGCCGTATCCGAAAGGCGCCAGGATTCCTCCGATGGCGGGGCCGATCAGGAATCCGACACCGAAGCTGGCGCCCACCATGCCCATCCAGCGGGTGCGCTCGTCCTCGTCGGTCACGTCGCCGACGTAGGCCGTCGCCACGCTGATGTTCGCGGCAAAGACACCGCTCAGCAGTCGCGCGACGAACAACTGGAGGAGCGAGTCCGCGAGCCCGAGGATGAGCAGTGACGCGCTGGTACCGGCGATGGTGCAGAGCATCACCGGACGCCTGCCGATGCGGTCCGCCAGCCGCCCCCACAGCGGCGCGAACAGCGCCTGCATCGCGGCGTGGATCGTGAGCAGCAAACCCAGGGTGAACGCGCTCGCCCCGAACGCGTCCGCATAGAAAGGCAGTACGGGGATCACGATTCCGAATCCGATGAGATCGATCACGATGATCCCAAAGAGAATCGGGAGGGTCGCTTTGTGGCGCTCCGGCGGCATGTGGATGGCGAGTCTAACGTCGAAATCGCGCCGCGCCCTTCCAGGCCGTACACTGCCCGCCAGACCCACCGGAGCCTCGATGCGCCTTCACGACTACCTCGACTTCCACGCTCGGGTGAACCCGAACGTCCCCTTCGCTCAGTTCGGGGGTCAGAGCCTCTGCTACGCCGAGGCCGACGCCGCCACCAACCGGATCGCGAATGCGTTGGTGGCGAGCGGATTGTCCAGCGGCGACCGCTTCGCGGTGCTCGCCAAGAACTGCCTGGAGTATCTGCTGATCTACTACGCCGCTTCCAAGGCGGGGGTCGTTCCGGTCCCCCTGAACTACCGCCTGGCGCCGCCCGAGTGGTCCTACATCCTGAACGACTCCGGCGCGCGGCTGCTGATCGCCCGGGGTGAGTTCATCGCGCCCGTCGACACGTTGCGCGGCGAGATTCCCCGGGTCGAACGCTGGATCGCCATGGCGGGGGAAGCTCCGGGCTGGGAGTCGTGGGACGAATTCCTCGCGGAGGCCACGACGGAGCGGCCCGGGCGTGAGGTCACCCGGGACATGGACCTCTACCAGATGTACACGAGCGGCACGACGGGTCGCCCCAAGGGTGCCGTTCTCACCCATGGCGCCGTGTCCGCCAACATCACCCAGGCGAGCATGCCGTTCGCCACCGCTCCCGGCGAGCGAGTGCTCGTGGTGGCGCCGCTGTACCACGCCGCGGCCGGTCTGCTCGCTTTCGCGACCATACAGGCCGGGGCAACGGCCTACATCCAGGAGGACTTCAATCCGGCGGAGGTCGTCCGAGCGCTCTCCGAGGAAGACATCGCGGTGGCGCTCCTGGTGCCCGTGATGATCCAGTTCTGCATGCTCGCCGTTCCAGATGCCGCCCAACGCAGCTACGACAGGCTTCGGCTGATCGTCTACGGCGCTTCCGCGATCGCGGAGCAGACGTTGCGCGACGCCATGGCAACCTTTCGTTGCGAATTCATCCAGGCCTACGGAATGACCGAGACGACGGCGCTGGCGACGAACCTGCTCGCTGCCGACCACCACGTGGCGCTGCGCGAGAAGCCGGAGCGGCTGCTTTCGGCAGGTCGCCCGGCACTGGGAACCGAGATCCGCATCGTCGACGAAGGCGGGCGCACGTTGCCCGCCGGCAGCGTCGGCGAGGTGCTGGTGCGGGGACCGCAGCTGATGCGCGGCTATTGGAACCTTCCCGAAGCCACGCGCGAGGCCCTGGAAGGCGGCTGGATGCACACCGGGGACGCGGGAATCCTCGACGAGGATGGCTTTCTCTACATCCAGGACCGCGTCAAGGACATGATCGTCTCGGGCGGAGAGAACATCTACCCGCGCGAGATCGAAGACGTGCTGCTGCGCCACGAGGCCATCGCCGACGCCGCCGCGATCGGCGTACCCGACGACACCTGGGGCGAGGCGGTCCGGGCCGTCGTGGTCCTGCGGGAGGGCGCCACCGCCACCGAGCAGGAAATCATCGACTTCTGCCGCGAGCGACTGGCGGGCTACAAGCGCCCCAGCTCGGTCGAGTTCATAGACGCGTTGCCACGCAACCCGACGGGCAAGATCTTGAAGCGTGTGCTGCGCGAGCCCCACTGGCGGGGCAAGCACCGTCGGGTCAACTGACGTCGTCTCAATTGAAGTGAACGGTCAGGTAGGTTCCGACGCGGTGTGCCCGGTAGTCGTAGAGGGAGATGTTCGAGTCGTGGTTGGTGAAGCCCCACTCGAACGACCCGGACACGTGGGACCCGAATGACCGACCCAGTGCGAGCTCCGTGCGCCAGATCGTGTCGTGGCGCCGGAACCCCTGCCGGTCGAACGACGGATAGCTGGGCTGATCGGGCCCGGGGAAGCTCGTATCGTTCCGGGCGCCCTGGTACAGGAAGCTCACATTGGCGTCGAGCACGACGTCGAGCGGCAGCGCCGTCGATCCACCGACCCAGATCTGGTGGGACTGGTTGTGGAACTCCGCGCCATCCGGAATGTAGTGCTGATAGTGGTATCCGAAGCGCAGCTCCGAGTCGTTGAAATCGAGCGCGACGCGGTGCTCCCCGGCGACGATGAAGCCCCAGCCGCTGCGGTCGCGACGGCTGGCGGGCTGCCCGACATGCGAGTCGTAGTTGTAGTATTCGGCGCGGAATTCGCTGGCGCCGGCCTCCCCCCAGCTCTTGTAGAAACGAGGGCCGACGTGGTGCGTGGTCGCAAAGCCGTCGAGGTCGACCCACGCGTAACCGAAGTCGTAGCGGAAACGCAGGGCCTTGTCGTCGCTGATCGTCCAGTCGAGAAAGCTCGCGACGGTCGGATAGTTCGTGTCGAAATCCACGTCCGAGTAGGCGGCGCCCCAGTAGGAGCCGGCCAGACCACCCGACCAGCTCCCGCTCTCGAACAATTCCGAGCCGACATCGACGAACCAGACGCCGCCGCCGTGGCTGCCGTGGGCGATCTCGTCGGGCGGGCCGATCGCGTTGGACAGCAGCGTCGCCTTCCCGTCCCACTCCGGGCCGGCACTGACGCGGAGCCAGCGCTCGCTCTCGTCATCGCCGCCATCATCGCCGACGGGCCACGGCAGGTTCGCGCGGTACGGCGCCGCAGGCGTTGCGTCGCGCTGCTGCTCACGCCGCGCGCGCTGGAGCGAGAACATGGCCGCGAGGTCGTCGCCGGGCGAGGGCTCCGTGGCGGCGGACGGCGAGACCCACGACAGCCCCAACGTCAGCACCACCAGGAGGCTGCGGGGTCGCACCCGCGTGCCGGAAGGTAACCCACTCATGACCACTCCTTCGCGCAAGAAAGATGTCCGGGCTGGAATGCCCGGCGGGAAGGTTGGTCGATCCGCGAAGGCCGGTCAAGCGGCGAAGCCACGTGCTCACCGCGCCGAAGCCCGGGGATCTGCAGGGTCGCGGAGGGTTCCCGCACCCGAGATCGCGTTATACTCGTGCGCTCACCAAGGTGCCCGGGAACCGATGAACGCCATGGACCAACTCGCTCTCCAGCTGCCGACCGGTGCGCCGCTGTCGCTGGTGAACCTGCTGATCAACCTCGCCATCGGCGTGCCGCTCGCGGTACTGTTGCGCTGGCATTTCGAGCGCTTCGGCTCGACGCTCTCGAATCGCGCGGAGTTCGCGCAGGTCTTCCCCTTCATCCTGCTGACGACCACCCTGATCATCACCGTGGTCAAGTCGTCGCTGGCACTCTCGCTGGGCCTCGTCGGTGCGCTCTCGATCGTCCGCTTCCGGACACCCATCAAGGAGCCGGAAGAGCTGGCCTATCTCTTCTTTGCCATCGCGCTGGGTCTGGGCCTGGGAGCGGACCAGACCGTGCCGACGGTGGTGGCCGGCCTCGCGATTCTCGGCATCGTCAGCATGCTCCGGTTCGCGCGGTCCGCCCGGGAGGTGACCAAGCTCTACCTGTCGGTGGATCTCGCAGGCGAGAACAATGAACACGAACGCATCGACACCCTGAGCGAGGTCATCGCGCGCCATGTCCGCACGAGTGATCTGCGCCGCATCGACAGCCGCGAGGGCAGTCTCGAAGCCACCTACTTCGTCGACGTCGATGCATCCAATCGCATCTCCGCACTGATCGACGAACTGAATCGGTCCTTTCCGGGCATCGGCGTATCCTTCATCGATCAGAGCCGGATGCCCACCGTCTAGCGGTTTGGCCCGCGTGACCGCACACCCGTCATGGTGAAGCTGTCTGCCGGCTCCGCGCCGAAACGTCCGGTCAGCGGAGCGCGTCGGCTCCCCGGTCGTCGCGTCGCGATCGGCGTGCTGGCGATCGTGACCGCGGCCCTCGTCGGCTTCGTAGGAGCCGTCGCGGGATCGGAGCGACTGCAGCGCCGGCTCCTGGAGCTCTCTGGTGCCGCGAGCTTCGAAGCGGCTCTGGCTGCGGTCTTCGCGGCACCGGGACGCTTTCTCGCTTCCGTCCTGGACGACGGCCCGGTCGACCGCCTGTCTCTGGACGTCAAGTTCAAGAACCTGCACAGGATCCACGAACTGCGCCGCGAGGCGCTGCGGACCGGCGAGCTCGCCACGAGCGACCAGGATCTGGTTCCAGCCGACGTGACGATCGCGGGAACCACGGTGCCCTCGCGGCTGCGACTCGCGGGGAGCCAACCCGCATTGCTGCAGGGCGAGAAATGGCCGCTGCGAATCCACACCCGCGGCGACGGTCACGTGCTGGGATTGCGACGACTGACCCTGCTCGACCCGGCGCTGCGCGGCTTCCAGACCGAGGCACTGTACTTCGACCACCTGCGGCAGGAGGACGTGCTCGCCCCGCGCAGCCACCTCGTGGACGTGACGCTGAACGGCAAGCACATCGGGCTCATGACCCTGGAAGAGGTCCCCTCGACGGAGCTGCTCGAGGGCCAGCAGCGGCGCGACGGCCCGATCCTGCGCCTCGACGCGGCGCCGGCCCGCGTGACCGCCCGTGGCGCGGGCGACGACCGAGCCCGCGAGGCGGCTGCGATCTCGCCGCTCCGGCCCTCCCACCTCGAGGGCTCGCGCAAGCTTCGGCGCGCGCTGCGGACGGGCACACGCTTGCTGCAGGCCTACCTCGCGGGCCGCATCCGGGCGCGCGACGCTTTCGACATCGAGCTGACGGGCCGCTTTCTGGCGGTGACCGAGCTCTGGGGTGCGGCGGACGCCCTCGACTGGCGGAGCCTGCGTCTCTACTACAACCCCCTGACCGCGCGCTTCGAGCCCTTCCCCGAGGCCACCGGGCTGCGGCGTCCCCCCGCCGCGGACGTGCGCGTCACCGAGGCCGCGCCCCTCGCAACGGCATTGCTGGCGGACGCGGCCATCCGCACGGCCTTCGACGCTTCGCTCGAGCGGATCGCCCGTGAGATGCGCAGCCCCGAATTCAAGGCGCGCCTCCTCGAGCGCCAGGCGCCCGAGCTTCGCCTGCTTCACCGCGAGTATCCGGTGCGCGTTCCCTTCGACGCCGACGCCCTGCAGAGACGCGCCGCCCAGCTTCGCAGACCCCGGCCGGCGCAGCTCGCGGAAGCGGCGCCGCACGCCGGCCCCTCGGACTTCGAGCTGCCGCTCCCCACACCGCTGATGGCCGAGGTGCTCGATCGACATCGCTTTCTCCACTGGAACGAGTCCGCGCAATCACTCCAGGCGGACCCCGGACTCTGGTCCGTCGAGGGCTCCCTGATCCTGCCGACCGGAGTGGGCCTCACACTGCCGCCCGGAACCATCCTGCGGTTCGAGGCGAGGCAGGGCCTGATCGCCCGGGGCCCGCTGCGGTTCCAGGGAACCGAAGCGGCGCCGGTGGTGCTCGAGGGTCCGCCGGGCCGAAAACGCTCGCAGCTGTGGTCGGGCGTCTACGTCGTCGAATCGGAGAGGCCGTCGTTCTGGAGCCATGTCGTGGTCCGCAACACCGGTGGGTTCAAGCGCCACGGCTGGTCGCTCGCCGGCGGCGTCGTCTTTCGCAAAGCAGCGGTGGCGCTGGAGCACTGCAGCCTCACTGGGAACCTCGGCGATGACTCGCTCAATGTCGTCCGAGGGCACTTCTCCCTCCGCGACGTCGACATCTTCGACTCGCTCTCGGACGGCTTCGACGGCGACTACGTCGATGGCAGCATCGCCGACGGAACCATCGCGCGTGCCGGCGGCGACGCCATCGACGTCGGTGGATCCCGCGTGGCGGTGAGCGGCACCCGGATCGCCGACATCCGCGACAAGGCCCTCTCCGTCGGCGAGGGGAGCAGACTCACCGCCGAAGCGATCGTCGTCGAGCACGCCGGCATCGGCGTCGCCAGCAAGAACGGCTCCGACGTGGCGGTGAGCGGCTCGAGCTTCGACGACATCTCCGATGTGGCGTTGGTGGCCTACTCGAATCGGCCGGAGTTCGGTCCCGGCACGCTCGCCGCGGACGGGAACCGCATCAGCCGCACGGCCGTCCCGGCCCTGGCGCAGACTGGTAGCCGCATCGTTCTCGACGGTACACTGCTGCCCGCCGTGGATGCGGCCATCGATCGCCTCCACAAGGACCGAGACACGGAGCCGTGACCTCCCCGATCCATCCCGAAATTCCGGAAGACGCCCGCTACGAGGTGAAGTTCGTGGCCGACGCGGTGCGGTACCACGAGCTCGAGCAGTGGATCCGGCTGCACCCCGCGGGCTTTCGCACCTCCTACCCGCCCCGTCGGGTGAACAATGTCTACTTCGACACCCCGGCCCTCGACGCCTACGCGGAGAACCTGTCGGGCGCGAGCGCTCGCTCCAAGGTGCGGCTGCGCTGGTACGGCGAATCCTTCGCACCGACTGCGACCTGCCTCGAGGTCAAGCGGCGTCGCAACCACCTGGGGTGGAAGCTCCTCTTCCGGACCGGCGCGATGGATCTCGCCCGGGAGTCCTGGAATTCGCTGCGGCGACAGCTCCGCGAGATGCTGCCCCCCGAGGGGAAGCTCTGGCTGGATACCCATCCGCAGCCGGTCCTGATCAATCGCTACTTCCGCCAGTACTTCGAGGCCCCGGAGGGAAAGCTGCGTGCAACGCTGGACTTCCGTCAGGGGGTGCTCGACCAGCGCATCCGCTCCCGCCCGAACCTGCGCAGCCGCGCGAATCTTCCCGATACGCTGGTCGTGGAGATCAAATTCCACCGTTCCGACCATGACCTGGGGTCCCGCGCAATCGCTGGGATCCCGATCCGGGTGAGCCGGAACTCGAAGTACACGATCGGCGTCCAGTCGATCCTGGGGCCCCTCGGTTGCTGACCGAGCGGTAAGTACCGGGACGCCAGCTGGGACCGGCACGGGGGTGCCCCATCCGCCCGAAATGGGTAGCCTCACGGGGTCGTAAAACTCGCCGCCGACCCCGAAACTTCTCAAGAAATTCTGTATGTTGTGCGCGCAACGGCGAAGAGGGGTGAGACTCCGGCCCGTTGAGGTTCGACCGAGAGCCGCGCCATGCCACGGGGCACCGGCAGGGCCGGCAGATATTCAAGAGCTGTAGATGACTGTTTCCGAGAAGACGCGTACGCGTCTCGTTGTGCTGAACGTTGCATTGTGGTTCCTCAGCGGAATTGCGGCTCTGGCTGTGCTGGGGGGGCCACGCGGGATCATCGAAACCGCTTTGAAGCCGGTCGGCGAAGAGCTGGGCGGCTGGTTCGGGTTGACGCTCGGCGCACTCGGGCTGAACGCATCGCAGCTGCCCAGCTACGAGATTGCGGTCGAGCCTCGCGTGCTCCACGCGGCCGAGCTGCTGGGGCGAGAGCGCGGTCCCTCGGCGGCCGACCCCGACCCGTGGTGGTTCCCGGCGAAGTTCGTCGCCGACGGCGCGGCCTACGGCGTCGATATCCGCTTCGACGGCGCCGCTGCCACCAACGAGGAGCTGGTCGAGCGATCGTGGCGCGTTCGCTTCCGCGGCAAGGACCGCTACCGCGGACTGCGCGAGCTCGAGCTGACACCCGCGCGCAGCGAACGACACGCCGCGAACCTGATGGTACGCGAGACGGCTCGCGAGAACGGACTCCTCGCGCCGCCCGGAGGCTTCGCCACGCTCCGGATCAACGGCGCCGATGCAGGTGCGTTCTTCTGGAGCGAAGGCGACAGCGCCGCCATGCTCGAACGCCTCGGATACCCGGAAGGCGAGATCCTGATTCCCCGCGTGAGCGCGGGGCCGGTTCCTGCCTTCCTGGCGGCTGGCTCGGATTCCCTCGGGTTGACTCGCTATGCGCCGGCTCTCGACCGCTCCTCGCGTAGCAACGCCGCAGCCGAGCAGCTCACCCGGCTGCTCGCGTTGACGCGCAATGCCGCCGACGACGAATTCGAGCGCCAGGCTCCCGAGCTACTCGACGTGGAGAAGTACCTCACGTGGAATGCCCTCGTCTGCATCTTCGGTGACCCGCGGGCCGACGGCTTCCCGGCCCTCAGCTGGTTCTTCGATCCGGTCAGCGGGCTGCTCGAGCCGATCGTGCGCAGCATCGACCAACCCGCGGACGCAACGGTGGCCGAGCTGAGCGAGCTGCCCGACAACTCGCGCCTGACGGCTCGCCTGCTGGCTTCGCCCGAATACCGCGCCCTGCGCAACCGGATCCTCTGGCAGCTCATCCGCGGCCGAAGCTCCGACGTCGCCACGACGGCCGATGCAAAGCTCGGGGCTGTCCTCGCGCAGCTCGCCAAGGCGCCGGGCTCGTTGATCCACTTCGGCGCCCTGCGCGACGCCGCGGCCTTCCGCCGGGCGAACCGCACCGCCCTGGGCGAGCGGGTGGCCGCTCTCAGCACGGCACTGGCCGCTTCCCAGGTCGAGACACGCCCCGTGCTGTCCGTGAACGCCGGAACGCCCACGCTCACTCTCGAGGTGAAGCCGGCGGGCCTGGCGGAGATCCTCTTGAGTGAGCTCCGCTTCGAGCTCGGCGACCGCCTGCCGGCAAGCCATGATCCGGCCGACATCCGCCTGGTCGATCCGACCGGTCGGGTGCGTCTGTCGGCTTCCCTCGATCCCGTGGTGATCGGAAGCTCGGTGGCTCTGCGCCCCGAGCACCTCGCGGTGCAGTCCGTCGCTTCCCGCGAAGCGGAGACCGGTCGCAGTGAGCCGACTTGGACCGTCGAGTTCGAGCTTCCGTTCCTGGGAGCCGATGCCTGGAGCCCCGCCGCGGATCTCCAGGGCATCGAGGTCGTCTACCGCAACGCCGTCACCGGTGAAGCCCTGCCGCCGGCGCGTCTGCTGCGCTCCGACACGCTGGCCGGAGAGTTCCACGTGGGCTTCGGCTCGTTGTTCCGCTCGATCGACGAGGTGATTGCCGCATCCAGCGTGCCGCTGCGGCTCCAGGACGACGAGGTGATCATTCCGGCAGGAGACCACACCCTCGAAGAGACGCTGATCGTGCCGCGGTCGTACCGGCTGCGCATCGAGCCCGGAGCCCACCTGCGACTCGCTCCGGGTGTGAGCATCCTGAGCTTCCGCGGCGTGACCGCGCTGGGGACGAGGCTCGATCCGATCCTGTTGCGGGCCGCGGATCCCGAGCAGCCCTGGGGTTCGTTGGGCGTCATCCGTGCTCCCGAGACCTCGACGCTCGCATACCTGACCGTTTCGGGAGGCTCTCGGACCCGCTTCGAGGGGATCGAGTTGGACGGTCAGCTCTCCTTCAACGCCTCGAATCTGCTCCTCAGTGACAGCGAGGTCCAGGATGCCCGCAAGGCCGACGGCCTCAGCGTCAAGCGATCGATCTTCGAGGTGAGTCGGACGCAGTTCATCACCAACGACTCGGACGGCCTGGCTTCCGAGTGGTCGCAGGGAACGATCAGCGAAAGCCTGTTCGTGAACAACGGCGACGACGGTCTCGATCTGGCCGACTCGAACGTCGCGGTCGATGACTCGTCGTTCCATTGGATGGGTGACAAATCGATCAGTGCGGGCGCCCGAAGCCGCGTGTCGATCGCGTCGACGCAGCTGTCGGATTCGGAGATTGCGATCGCCTCCAAGGAGGACTCCCGCGTCGACGTCCGCGACACCGATTTCCGGCGCAATCGCCTCGGCTTCGCCCTCTACCGCGACAAGCCCGTCTTCGGCGGTGGTTCGGGTAGCGTCACCGGCGGCGTCTTCGCGCGCAACAACCGCGATTTCTCGGTCGAGCCCGGCTCGAACCTGGAGCTGATCCGGGTGCACCGCGAGGCCGAGAGCCCGAAGGATGCCGCAGTCCTCGGGTCGATCGCACTGCAGCGGGTCGTCACTCGGTCTCGTTGACCCAGTCCAGCATCTGGTAGAGGTCGGTTCCTCCGAACGGGAAGAACCGATATTCGATCTGGCTTTCCTTCCGTTCGGAGCCCAGCCGACCCACCGCGTCCCGCCGCTCGGGTAGATTGTGCTCGTCTTCGAAGGCCTTGGTGACGCGCGCCTCGACGAGCACCTGCTCGCCTTCGACGAGCTCGGAGATCCCGGCGGTCTCGAGCAACGTCGCCAGGATGATGGGGTCGAAGGTGTCGCCGGACTTGAAGGTCGAGCGAAACAGGGCTTCGACGATGATGTGCACCCGCTGCTCCTCCGAGTCCGCCGCCGCGGCGCGCTCGAGCAGGCGCAGCACCACGCGGGACCGGCGGATCAGACCACGGACGCGTCGGTCAGCGAGCCTGCGACGGGCCACGAGCGTGTCTTTCGGACCACCCGCCCGCGCCAGAGCCCGCTGGCGCGCGAACTCTCGATCCGAGAGGGCCAGGTTCGCCGCGAGCTGCCGCCAGTAGCAGTCGGTATCGAGCTGCGTCATTCGGGCCAATGCGCCCGCGTAGAGGTGAACCGTGCCGTGGGTGAGAAGCCGTGTCCAGCGGCCATTGGGCTTTCCGCTCACCTCCCAGTCGGCTGCTTCGAAGTCGGGCGACAGCAGCGGCTCACCGGCCGCGAGCCCCTCGAGCAGACCGTAGTAGCTGTCGAACTCGTCACTGTGGGTGTTGAGGTCGTCGATGTCGTAGCTCGCCACCACGAACGGCTTCGGCGCCTCCCCTCCCCCCGCCGATTCGGCGACGTAGCCGGTGACCTGAAACGATTGCGTCTCGCCGTTGTCGAGGAATGACCATGCCGATTCGCTGCGGCGCTCGCTCTGATTCTCCTCGCGCAGCGTGCGCCCGTTCGCGTCGGTCACGGTGATCCTCTCGTCGCTGGCTCGCTTTCGCCAGGACGCAAAGATCAGGTTCCACCAGGCCCCCCGAACCCGGAAATCCGACGACGCGCGTCGCGGTGGGCCCAGACGGATCTTCTCGAAGTCGCGAAAATCGGCCCGCTGGATCATCTTCTCGAAGATCGGGACCCCGTCATCTCCGGCGACGTCCAGGCGACTCGCGTCGAGGATCGAAACCTCCCCCGCGACCTCGCCCGCGGACGTGCTCCCGCCGAGAAATGGGATCTGGAGCACCGCAAGCTCTGCGTACATGTGGGCTTCGCGCTCCAGATAACGCGGCTTGTCCAGCCAGACGATGGGGTTCTCGCCGCGGCAGTCGATCACGCTGCGGTGTGCGCGCACCCAGTTCTGATCGGCGTCGATGCCGAACGGCGACAGGAACGGCGCGTGGTCGCTGCTGACACGGACGCCACTCTTGAAGGCGTCCTCGCGGTAGAGGACGAACTTCTCAGGCAGGTTGCGTCGCCAGGCGCGGCCGGGCACCAGGAACTT
>Ga0055480_10000469_pt1 | contig 14965 bp, 11 predicted proteins | sample Muzzi_PWB_D2_FD_57935 | JGI IMG/M metagenome (GOLD analysis project Ga0055480, IMG submission 57935) | Wetland microbial communities from San Francisco Bay, California, USA, that impact long-term carbon sequestration - Muzzi_PWB_D2 | ecosystem: Environmental > Aquatic > Marine > Wetlands ... | reverse complement strand
AACTGCCATCACGTTAGGTTCTAACACATAACGTGGCATCGAGCTTCCCTCCATCCCGATCAGCTCTCGGTACCGGGCGAAGTCGTTCGGGTGGTGACCCGTGGCCATCTCGAGCCCGTGCATGGCCGGTGTGACGTCCTGCCCCTGTCGTTCCAACGATGCGACCCGAAACGGTGGATCGGTGGCCTGCCGGTGGACGAGCTCCGCCACCAACGGGTCGGGCCCGGACCAGGCGTAGAAGTCCATGGTCTGGATGAACGGGGCGGAGACCCGAAACCCATCCAGGAAGACGAGCCCTGTGAGGACTCCGGCCACGACGACCGGCGCCAACATCCCCTTCCTCGCTGCGAAGGCCATCCCGGCCACGAGGGCGGCCAGGGCCGTCGCGACGAACAAGCCCCGGGTGATGAAGGGCTCGTGGGCCTGTAGAAGAGCGAACCTCGACGGATCGATGTCGGGGTACACGAGGGATGTCCAGAGCGTGAAGAGGACGCCACTCTGCGCCAGAACGAACGCCACGCCGATCAGCCCGGTAGGGACCCAGAGCGCGAGCGTCAACCGCGCGCCGGACTCACCCGACCCATCCCGACCTCCACGGGCGAGGGCCAGCAGTCGGTCCACTCCGTACGCCGCGAGGGTCACGGCGGAGAACCCGAAGAGGAAGGACACCATCGAGGGGGCGCGGAACAGCCGTATGCCCGGGAGAATCGCGTAGGCGAGTCCCCACACGGGTGTGTGCGTCGACAGGGCGTAGAGGAGCGCGACGGCCCCCAACCCCGCCAGGAACCACTGTCGAGGCTCTCTCCGAGCACCCAGGAACCCGGCGAAGGCCAGGAGGAGAACCACCCAACCCGCGTACTCGTGGTTGTCCTTGAACGGATTCCGTCCCCAATAGGAGGCCGTGTTCCAGTCCGCCCCTCCGGCGTTGTTCCCGGCGAACTCGGGGACGACGTAGGACGCGAGCTCCTCGGGATGGAGGCCCCACGAAGCCGCGTAGAGGCGGTTCTCCTCGGTGGATGCGGTCGTGGTGGTCGCCGTTCTCCGGCTGAACTCCGTCACATACCGGAATGCCGGGACCAGTTGGACCCCCGCGGCCGAGGCCCCGGCGACGGACGCGGCCAGGAAGAGACCCAGCGCCACCCAGGCGCGCCTGGTCTTCCCCGAAACGACCTCGTGGCCAGCTCCGACCTCCTGCGGACCGTCCCCGCTCCCGGCCCGCCAGAGCATCCATGCACGAAAGACGTAGTAGAGCCCGGCGGCACCGAAGAGGAAGTACGCCAACTGGAAATGCGTGGTGAGAACGACGAGAGCGACCGCCGCCGATACCACGACGTAGGGCCGTAGCCCCGCACGCGAGAACGTCCGCTCCATTGCCCAGAAGAGGAGGGGCGTCAGCGCGGTGACGAAGAGCTTCCCGTCGTGCCCGGGATGGACCAGCGTGACCAAGAATGGAGCCACGGCGTACGCCACGCCGGAGACGAGCGCGGCTACGCGCGACCGCCCCAGCGAGCGGATCCAGCCGAACATGAAGAGCCCGCCCGCGAAGACGTGGAGGACGAGCTTCCATCCGAGGGCCCGATGGGGATCCATCACCAGAAGGAGGAGCGAGGTCGGGTAGAGCGAGTCGCCAGACGCCAGGGCGTCGACAAACGGCATGCCGCCCAACAGGAGGGGGCTCCAAAGGGGGAAGTCCCCACTCCTCAAGGACTGCGCATAGAACTCCCGGGCCATGTAGCCCAGGGAGATGGTGTCCCCTCCGTAGAGCATCCGGTCGCTGAAGATGAACTCTTTGAAGAGGAGGATGGTGATCACACCGAGGAGTACGGGGGGAAGCCACCGGGGGACGCCCACGGAATCGACTCCCGTCCGTCCCTCCGGCTCCCGGCCGCTCTCCTTCCCTTTCGGCATGCCTCGCTCCCTCTGTTCCGATACCGCCGGGATTCCCGTCAGGCCCGTAGGCCCGCGAGGCTCCGGTAGATCTCCAGATGCCGGTCGACCAGCCGGTCGTTGCTCCACCGCTCCACCACCCGCCTCCGGGCCCGCGCACCTCGCTCCGAGAGGTCCGGCGAGGAAAGAAGACGAATCACGGATTTGGCGAGATCCTCGGGATCGGCCGGCTCGAAGAGCGTGCCGACCTCCTCGTCCACGATCTCCGGCAACCCACCCACCCGTGACGCGGCGACCGGCACCTCGCACGCCATGGACTCCAACGCCGCGACCGAAGTCGCCTCCATGAGCGATGGGAAGACGGCCACAGCTCCCGAGCGGACGAGCCCTGGCATCTCCTCGTAGGGCCGGGCCCCGAGGAACCGGATGCGGTCAGCCACTCCGAGGTCCTTCGCGAGCGCCTCGAGCCTCCCCCGCTCCGGACCGTCTCCCACGAGGAGCGCCTCGACATCGACGCGCTCCACAATACGGGGCATGGCCCTCACGAGGAACTCCACGCCGTTCTTCTCGAAGAGCCTGCGGGGCACGACGAGTCTCACTCGGCCGCCCGAAGGCAGGGCCGACTCCCCCGGCGTGAACACCTCGGTGTCGACCCCGTTGGTCAGGGCCTCCACACGCACCCCCGGAGCGAGCGATTCCGCCACGGACGCGATCTCTCGGCTCGCCGCGAGGTTGTGATCGGCCATCCGGACCAGTCGAGCCAGCACGGGGCGCCAACGGGGCTTTGTCGCTCGGCGGAGGAAGTGGGACGTGTGGTAGGTGACAACGAGCGGCGCTCCTCTCACGCGCCTCGCCAGGGCTCCCGGCACCACGGACGCGAACGCCTGGGCGTGGATCACATTCGCGGTTCTGGCCCTCTCTCGAAGGCGCGGCACCGATCCCAGTGCGTGGAGGATCCACCCCGTGGGGCTCCGGGAGGGAAACCACGTCCGCCATACGTCGAACCCATCGATCACCTCGTGCTTCGGCGTGCTCTTCCTCGAGTGAGACGTGACCAGATCGACCTCATGGCCCCTCCGGGCGAATCCCTTGCAGAGCTGATGGACGTGGCTCTCGAGCCCACCCACCTCGGGCCGGAAGTAGACACAGTGCACGAGGATCTTCACGAAGGAGCCCAGTCCGTGGTACGGCGGGGGCCGCCTCGAAGGTCGGCCAGCACGATGTCCGCGATGCGCTCCCCTGCCCTTCCGTCTCCGTACGGGCTGGTCGCCCCTCCAGCTCGAGCGCGTGAGGAAAGCCACGCGGAGGCCCGCTCGACGATACGCCGCCGGTCCGTGCCGACGACCTCGGCCACGCCGGCTTCGACGCCCTCAGGCCGCTCCGTGACGTCCCTGAGGACCAGCACGGGCGTGCCGAACGTAGGTGCCTCCTCCTGGATCCCGCCCGAGTCGGTCAGGATCAGTCGCGCCTTCCGCATGACCCCGACCAGGTCGACATAGTCGAGGGGTTCCGTGAGGAAGACCCGCGGATGCGTGCCCAAAACTTCCCTGGCCGGACCCACGACGTTCGGGTTGGGATGGACCGGGCAGACGACGTCGACGTCATCGTGCGCGTCGACTACGTCGCGGACGGCCTGGAAGACCTCGCGCATCGGCGCCCCGAACGACTCCCTCCGGTGGGCGGTGACCAGCACGAGACGACGACCGGGATCGCTCAGGCGCTCGAGGACAGGATTCTGGAAGGGCCGCTCCAACTCCGCGATCGAACGCAGCGCGTCCACGACCGTATTCCCCGTCACGTGGACGCGCTCGGGGGGGAGTCCCTCGGCGAGCAGGTTCGCGCGTGCGTTCGGCGTGGGCGCGAACCAGTGGTCGGAGAGAACGTCGGTGAGGCGCCGGAACATCTCCTCCGGGAAGGGCGACCACTTCCGTCCACTCCGCAGGCCGGCCTCCACGTGCCCGACACCGATGGTCTCGAAGAAGGCCACGAGGGCCCCGAAGAACACAGTGGCCGTGTCCCCCTGCACGAGCACCATGTCGGGGCGGAAATCCCCCACCACGGTCCGAAGCCCGTCGAGGCAACCCGCGGCGACGTCGTAGAGGGTCTGTCCTTCGCGCATGATCCCGAGGTCGTAGTCCGGGAGCATGTCGAAGGCCCGCAGGACCTGGTCCACCAGCTCGGTGTGCTGGCCGGTGAGGGCCAGGGAGACCTCGACCTCGTCGGACCGTTCCCGGAGGGCCCGCAGAACCGGGGCCATCTTGATCGCCTCCGGACGGGTCCCGACCACGAGGAGGACGCGTGCCGGTTCCTGCTTCCCGGGTCCCGGTTCGTTCAAGGGGAGGCGCCCGGATCGGCGCCCCGACCCGAGATTCGGCGACGTAGCCTTTCCGTCTCCTCCCTCAGGTGCGCGATCATCTCGGCCACGAGGCCGAAGCCGAGCAGGAGGAAGCCCACGGTCTCGAGCAGGATGACGAGATAGAGGAGCGGTCGGAATCCGAGCTGATGCACGAACCGCAGATAGAACGCGACCGCACCGACCAGGATTCCGAGACCGATCAGAACGGCCCCCGTCGTCCCGAACAGGAGAAGCGGCTTTCGGCTGAAGAGCAGGAGGAACCAAACCGAGAGCATGTCCAGCAGTCCCACCACGATTCTGAAGGGACCGCGATACTTGGACGTGCCCGCCCGCCTTGGGAACAGCTCGATCTGGATCTCCGTGACCGTCCATCCCTGGGCGTGGGCCAACACGACGAAGAAACGGTGCCAGTCGTGGCGCAGGTGCACGCCCTCCAGCACCTCCTTCCGGAACGCCTTCATCGAGTTGAGATCGGAGACCGGGACGTTGAAGATCAGTCGGGACAACGCGTTGTACACCGACGAGACACCCCGCTTGTCGTACGGTCCGACCTTCTTCCCGGTGACGATGTCCGACCCCTCCTGGACGCGCTCCAGGAACCGCGGAATCTCATCGGGAAGGTGCTGGAGGTCGGCGTCGAACACGACGAGGACGGACCGATCCGTGTGCCCGGCGGCCGTCGTGATGGCCTCGGTCTTCCCGAGGTTGGCGCGGTGGCGGACCACCTTGAGGGCCTCCCACCCGGCGGCGGCCTCCAGGACCACGTCGCGGGTGCCATCGCTGGAACCGTCGTCGACCACCACGACCTCGCCCTGGAGATCGTAGCGAGCGAAGGCCTCGCGAAGTGCACGGACCGTGAGCCCGATGATCGGCGCCTCGTCGTAAGCCGGGACGACCACCGCGAAGTCGGCTCGCGTTTCGGGGGTCAACCGCGCCGCCGCCTCGAGCGAATCCGCGCGAGGCGGGAGTCCGTCCACGTTCGCGGTGTCGGCCGGGGCTCCGGCGGGCTGAGAATCCTGGGTCCCGGACATCGGCGGCGGAGCTAGACCCGTCTGCGCATGCGCGCGGGAAGGATGCCGAGCTGGTCCCGGTACTTGGCCACCGTCCTCCGCGCGATCTTGACCCCGTCGTCCTTGAGCAGATTGACGATCGCCTGATCCGTGAGAGGCTTCGTTTCGTCCTCGTCCGTCACCAGGTTCTTGATCTTGTCCTTCACCCCGCGGGCACTGATGTCCTCCCCGCTCGTCGTGGAAAGCCCGCTCGAGAAGAAGAACTTGAGGTGGTACACCCCCCTCGGGGTCTGACAGTACTTCTCGTTCGTCACGCGGGAGACCGTCGACTCGTGCATATCGATGTGTTCGGCCACCTCGCGAAGCGTGAGCGGCTTCAGGTACTGTACGCCCTTCTCGAAGAAGTCCCGCTGCCGGTCCACGATGAAGTGCATCACCTTGAGCATGGTTTGGCGCCGCTGCTCGATGGCCTGAATCATCCAGTTGGCCGAGTTGAGCTTGCTCGAGATGAACTCCTTGTTCTCTCCCTTGAACTTGCTCTTGTCCCTCGCCACCTCCCGGTAGGCACGGGAGATCCTCAGGCGGGGCAGGCTCGTGTCGTTAACGAACACCATGTACTCGCCATCGATCTTCTCGACGATCAGATCGGGCGTCACGTAGTGGTCGGGGTCGGAGGCGTACCGGAGTCCGGGCTTCGGGTCGAGGTGGCTGATCTCGTCCGCGGCGTCCTGGACCTCACGCGGGCTCAGGCCCATCGCCTTGGCGATGTCCGACCAGCGGTGATTGAGAAGATCGTCGAAGCTCTCTTCGACGACCCGGTACGCGACTGTTTCCATCAGGCCATGTTGTCGCATCTGGATCAGGATGGACTCCTTCAAATCCCGTGCGCCGACCCCCGGAGGATCCATGGCCTGGATCTTCTCCAGCACCTCTTCCGCCTCCGGCTCCTGGTACGGAGCGAAGAGCCGTTCGATCTCGGCCAACTCCTCGTCCCGCTCCTGGTCGTCTTCGAGGTCCTGCGCTCGGTCCCGCGCGACCGACCTCAGATCCTCCAGCCAGGCGTTCGCCCCCTCCACCACCTCCCCGAGGGAGCAAGCGAGCTGTCCACCGTCCTCGATGTTCCCGATGATCTCCTCACCGAGCCTCATGCTCCGTTCGTCGAGCTCGAGCAGTCGAAGCTGCTCGTCGAGGTGGTCCCGGAGGTCCGAGCTCTCGACCGCGGTGGGCTGGAAGTACTCCTTCTGCTCGTACTGCTGCCTCCGGCCGCCCACATCGAAGCCGTCCAGGAGGATCTCCTCCCAGTCGATCTCGTCGTCCTTCTTCTCCTTCTCCTCCTCTTTGAGCGGCTCCTCCCGATCGACATCGGGCTCCGTCATCTCGAGGAACGGGTTCTCGGCCAACTCCTGCTTGAGGTGTTGTTGGAGGTCGAGCAGAGGCATGTAGAGCAGCTCCATCGCCTGATAGAGGCGAGGATTGATCTTCATCTCCTGTCGGAGCTGCTGGCTCTGGAAGAGCTTGGCGTATTGACTCATGTCTGCGTCCCCGTCCCATCGGGGCGGGAAAAACGACTCCGCATGCGTTCGGTGAGGATCGGGCCCAGGTAGATCTCGGCCACCTCGTCGTTCCAGACGAGCTCCGAGACCGTACCGGACACCCGGATCCGGCCTTCGTACATGATGTAGGCCCGATCGACGATCTCGAGGGTCTGTTCCACGTTGTGGTCGGAGATGATCACACCGATACCCCGATGTTTCAGCTCGGCCACGATCTGCTGGATGTCATTGACGGCGATCGGGTCGATCCCTGCGAAGGGTTCGTCCAGGAGCATGAACTTGGGTCGCTGGACGAGTGCCCGGGTGATTTCCAGGCGCCGCCGCTCGCCCCCGGACAGAGAATAGGCTTTGCTCTTCCGGAGGTGGGCGATGGAGAGCTCGTCCAGAAGCGCCTCCAGACGAGCCTTCTCCTCGGCCCTCGGAAGCTTGAGCGTCTCCAGGATGGCCCGCACGTTCTCCTCGACGGAGAGCTTCCGGAAAATGGACGGCTCCTGCGCGAGGTAGCCTACCCCCAAGCGGGCCCTCTTGAACATCGGCACGTCGGTGAGAGGCCGATCGTCCAGGTGCACCTCGCCGTCGTTGGGCGGGATCAGCCCCACGATCATGTAGAACGTGGTGGTCTTCCCCGCCCCGTTCGGTCCCAGGAGGCCGACGATCTCCCCCTGGCTCACCGAGATGTCCACCTCGTTCACGACCTTCCGCTTCCGATAGATCTTGGTGAGTCCCTGGGCCCACAGACGGCTTCTGTCTCCGTTCGTGTACGGAGCGTCCTCCGCGTGGGCCCGCCGGGCTCGCCCCGGATCTTGGAGATCCCGAACGATCCCGGTCACTTCCTCGACGTGCGCATCTCGATCGGCCGCGATCCGAGACCAGAGCTCGGGCGAGAAGCGGACCGCCTCCCAATCGTCCGCGGCGGGCTCGCGAACCGCGATCCCGGCCCCTTCCAATCGGCCGAGCACATGCTCCTCGAGATACCCCCCCACCGTCTCCGAGTCCGACGAAAGGTGTCCCTCCCCGCGGCCCGGCCCCCCTTGCCGCGCCAGGCTCTCGTAGGCCTTCCGGACCGCAGCTACCCACGGGTCCCGGCCCGCTCGGCCTTCGCCATCCGCCTCACGCAGGAGCTCGCCTACGGCGACGGCGACGGACGCGTCGTGCGGCCCGAGGCCCCTCAGGTATGTCAGAAGATCGTCCGAGGCCGCCATCATGGTGTCTCCCTCTCGAGAGGAGGGCGCCCCCCGTCCGACTGGGCGGGAGATGCGGGAGGGCCACCGTCCGGCGAATCCGAGGGCGGCGCACGGTCGTCGGTGGGCGATTCCGCGGGCGGAGCGCGACCGCCTCGGTCGATCGGCTCGAAGTGCCATCCCCTGACCTGATTCACGACGTCCATGCTTTGGATGGCACCTTCCTCGAGCACCAGGACGATCGTGTCCCCGCCCACGTAGTGCACGGCTGGGCGCCGCTCACCCTGGAACTCCGCCGTGGTGCTGTCACTCGCGGCCATGCGGTACAGGCTCCGAGCCAAGCCACTCGAGACGAGCCGCTCGAGACGGTACTCATTCCCCGTCGGGTCGACGCCTTCGGTTCCGGTTGCCGGTACGCTGGCGAACGTGGCCACGATCGTCTGGCCGTCGATCCAGTCGCGGCGGATGACGTCCGGCGTCGATGCCGTGTTCAGCGAGTCCCGCGCCGTCGACTCCGCATGGGCGTCGCCCACGGCCGTGAGGCTCTCCAGCCTTTCCCCCGGAAGGAGCACGTCGACGGAGTCCGCGATGATCAGAAAGTCCTCCGTGCGCACCACGGGTCGCGCCGGATGGTCGGCCAGGAGGAGCGAGGCGGCGGGGGCAGGAGGCTGCGAGGCTCCGGAAAGAGCATCCGGCCGAGGCTCCATACTTCCCGTATCTCCGACCGCGACCATCCGGTCCATCTGTCCATCGGCCATCAGGATGCGGATGAACGGGGCCCGCAGGTCGAGATCCTGGTCGTTCAGGACCGCCCTGCGGCGGGCGATGATCTCCCGGATCACGTCTTCGGGAAGAACGAGATCGATCGTGTCTCCTTCGAGCGTGCTTCCCCCCTCGATGAGGACGGCGTTTCCGAGAAGCACCAGGGTCCCTTCCTCCTGTTCGAAGACGCTCCGGTCTCCATACGCCTCCAGGCTGTCCCTCGTGATCCTGACGTTGCCCGAGGCGTCGAAACCATCGGCACCCTCGATCGCGATCCGGTCGGCATCGACCTCGTAGGGGGCCGCCTGGGGGTCCCCCGTCAGCGGATCCCCCGGGCGGACCGTGTCCACGGCGGACGTATGGAGGACGGCGTGGGGACGCCCACCGGTTACCACGAGCCGATCCTCGGTCGTCTGGCCGTCCCCGACATCGTAAATGAGGTTCTCTCCGGTAATCAGGGCGTTGTCCACCCTCCGGGTGAGGCGGACCCCGTCCTGTGCCTGGAGTCGACCGGTGTTGGCGAAGTACTGTGCGCGGGCGGACCTGAGAATCCGGGCGGGATCCTCGAAGAGGACGGAGCCGAAGAACTCGTGGTACCCGCTGCTGTCGGTCCGCCGGAGGCTGTCCGCGCGGATGCGCGTCCCGTCCGGGCAGAGGACATGCGGAGTGCTGACCCGCGTGACACCGTTGCTGGAGCTGAAGTTGCCGCTCGGGGCCAGGAACTCGCACTCCTGTTGGGCTCCCAGCGCGAGCGGGGAGAGCAGAACGAGGAGGCAAGTCGTCACGCCGCGGGTCACCGGTCGCCGCCTCCGGCCGGAGCCTGCTGGATCGCGCCCGCGGCACCTCGGATGTTGCAGACTGAGTAGCTTTGGAACGAGAGATCCGACCTGAAGCAGGTCCCTCGGGTGACCCTTCCGTCCCGGGTGAATACCGAGTTCGAGTCGCTCCAGATCCGGTCCCCGTTCGGGTCGTAGTACAACTCGGAGCTCTCGACCCGCTGCGCGCCCTGATTCACGACGAGGATCACGTTTCCGCGAGCCGTCATCTCCTCGGTGTCACGATCGAGGGTCCCGCGCTCCGAGGTGACGTGGGCCCGCTCGGTTCCGTCCTGGTGGAAGAGCGTCATGTCGACGCCCCACATCCGGATCTCCGACGAATCGTTGAAGACGTGCGCCGTATCCGCGCGAATCAGCCCGCTCCGGATGCCGTCGTTGGTCAGGTAGTCCTCCATGTGGAACAGGATAGCATCCGCGTCGATCTCGAACAGGTTCGAATCCGCCACGAGCGTGGGTTCCGATCCGCTACATGCGGCGATCCCGACGGAGCCCGTCACGAGGCCCACCCAAAGCAGGCCCGTGGTGCGGTTCATACGGCCCCTGATCTCATGAGATCGTGGAGATGGACCACGCCGCAAAGAACCCCCGCGTCGTCCACGACGGGCATCGCCATGATGCCGGCCTCCTCCATGCGACGGACCGTGGCCGAGCCGAGCTCTCCGAGACGCGCCAGGCGAGGTGTGGACGTCATCACCTCCGCGACCTTCCGGGTGGGCCAGCTCTCGTCCTTTTCCATGAGACGCGTCAGGTCTCCCGCGGTGATGACTCCGACCACGCGTCCGTCCCCGTCGACCACGGGCACCGTGCCCCTCCGTTCCGCGATGGGAACCACCGTATCCCTCATCGGCCAGTGCCCTCCCACCGTCGGATACCCTTCGGCCACCATCACGTCCTCGACCCGAAGCGTGAGCTTCCGTCCGAGAGCGCCGGCCGGATGGATCTGGGCGAAGTCCTCCGGTCGAAAGCCCCGCAGTTGAAGCACGACGACAGCGAGCGCATCCCCCATGGCCAGCATGGCCGTCGTCGATGACGTGGGGGCCAGATCCATCGGACAGGCTTCCTCCTCCACCGAGCAGTCCAGCACCACGGCGGCGTGCCGGCCCAAGGACGAGGCCGAACGCCCCGTCATCGCGACGATCGGGACACCCAGCCGAATAAGGTATTCGATCAGCCCGGTCAGCTCGGACGTCTCGCCGCTCTTCGAGAGCAGGACGGCGATGTCTCTCGGCCCGACGAGGCCCAGATCCCCGTGCAGTCCCTCGACGGGGTGGAGAAACGTGGCGGGGGTCCCGGTGGACGTGAACGTGGCCGCGATCTTCCGCGCGACGATCCCACTCTTTCCGATGCCCGACACGATCAGGCGACCCTCCGCCCCGGCGATCATCCGACACACCTCGTCGAAGGGACCACCCAGCCGTTCGACGAGCGCGAGGACGGACTCGGCTTCGATACGAAGGACCCGGCGACCCTCGTCCAGCACCCAGTCGGGCTTCCATGTGGCCGACGCGCTCACAGCACACCCCCCCGGTCGCCGACGTAAGACGCTACCACCCTGTCCCACTCGCCTCGAGCGAGCAGAAGCGCGCGACAGAATTCGCGCGCCGCTCCCCTCCCCCCTTCCGCTCGGCTTCGCCAGACGGCGCGTTCCAGAACCTCCGGCTGAGCGTTGGCCACGGCCGCGGGGAGAGCGACTCGGGAGAACACGGGAAGGTCCGGAAGGTCGTCCGCGAGCATGGCCACCTGGTCCCACGAGAGCCCCTTGCGCTCGAGAAGACCCTCGACGACCGGAAGCTTGTTCGCGCCAGGCTCCTGGTGGCACTCGTCGATACCCAGCTCGAGAGCCCGGAGCGAGGTCGCCTCCGACACACGGCCGGAAACCAGGGCCACCTCGAGGCCGGCCCACGTCAGCATCTTGAGCCCCAATCCGTCCTGGATGTCGAAGCGCTTGAGCTCGACCTCCTCCCCGGACCGGGTCCGGCCCATATACACGCCGGCGTCCGTGAGAACACCGTCGACGTCGAACACCACCATGCGGATGGCGGCGGCCAGGTCGCCCGCGATGGGGCCGCCACTCGGCAGGCCCTCACTCACGCTACGCCCTCGCGTACGGGAGCACCGTCGACGATTTCGCGGATCGCGAGCACGTCCCCGAGCAGAGGCTCGAGCCGGTCCAACGGAAGCATGTTCGCACCGTCTGACGGAGCCTCGCTCGGCCGAGGGTGAACCTCCAGAAAGAGACCGTCGCAACCCGCTGCCACGGCGGCCCTGACGAGGGAGGGGATGTGTCGTGGGTCCCCTCCACTGGATCCGTCGAGCCGGCCAGGGCGTTGCACCGAGTGCGTCCCATCGAAGAGGACCGGGACCCGACATGCGTCTCGAATCCGTGTGAACGATCGCATGTCCACCACCAGGTCCCCGTACCCGTGGGACGTTCCCCGCTCCGTTACCGCGACCTCCGACGCGCCCGCGGACCGAACCTTCTCCACGGCGCCCGCCATCTCCTCCGGCGCCATCCACTGGCCCTTCTTGACGTTGACGGCCAGGCCCGTGTCACCGGCGGCTTCGAGCAGGTCGGTCTGGCGGCAGAGGAACGCGGGGATCTGGATCACATTCACGACCCGAGCGGCTCGAGCCGCCTGGGTGGGCTCGTGGATATCCGTGAGGAGGGGGAGTCCCGTCTCCCCACCGATACGTGCCAGCGACTCGAGCCCGGCCTCGAGTCCCGGCCCGCGGGGAGAGTCCGAGCGAGCCCGATTGGCCTTGTCGAACGACGCCTTGAAGATCACGGGAAGGGAGAGCGTCGCAGAGAGTCGGGCCAGGGCCCGGGCGATCTCGAGGTTCAGCCGATCGTCCTCGAGGACACAGGGTCCCGCTACGAGTCGGAACCGATCGAAGTGTGTCATGGGGATCCGGGGTTCAGTCCGCCGCGCCGACTGCGGCGTCTTCGGGCCGGCGCCCGCTTCTCGCCCTCCGCGACGCCGCCTCGATGAACGACGCGAAGAGGGGTGCGGGCCGCATCGGCCGGCTCTTCAGCTCCGGATGGAACTGGCAGGCTACGAACCACGGGTGTCCCGGAAGCTCGATCATCTCCACGAGACCGTCGTCCGGGGAGGTGCCGCTCACCAGCAAACCGTGCTGTTCCAGCATCGGACGGTACTGGTTGTTCACCTCGAACCGATGCCTATGCCGCTCGCTGATCTCGGACTCCCCGTAGATCGCCCCGGCCTGGCTGCCATCCTTGAGGTGTGCCGGGTAGGCGCCCAACCGCATCGTCCCCCCCTTCGTGGTCACCTGGAGCTGGGAGTCCATCAGGCAGATGACCGGGTCGGGCGATTCGCGGGCGAATTCGTAGGAGTGGCTCTCCTCCAGCCCGCAGACGTTCCGCGCGAACTCGATCACGGCGCACTGGAGTCCGAGGCAGATCCCGAAGAAGGGCATCTCGTGCTCACGAGCCCAGCGGATCGCGAGGAGCATCCCCTCGACGCCCCTCGGGCCGAACCCACCCGGGATGAGGAGGCCGTCGTACCGCTGGATCCGGTCGGCCAGATCCGTGCCCTCCTCGAAGCGCTCCGAGCCCAGCCAATCGATCTCGACCTTCACATCGTTCGCGATCCCCCCGTGGATGAGGGCCTCCTGGACCGACTTGTAGGAGTCCACGAGCTCGGTGTACTTCCCCACGACGGCAATGCGGACGGAGCCGCCCCGGGGCGTCTTGACCTTCTCGATCATGCTCGTCCACGGCCCGAGATCGGGTGCGGGGGCCTCGATCGCCAGGAGCCGACAGATCACATCGTCGATGCGCTGGCGACGCATCTCGATCGGGACCTCGTAGATGGTCTCCACGTCCATGGCCTCGACGACGCCGTCCAGCTCGACGTTCGTGAAGAGCGCGATCTTCTTGCGGATCTCCTCGTCGAGAGGGTGCTCGGTGCGGCAGATGAGCACGTCGGGTTGAATCCCGATCTCCATCAGCTCGCGGACCGAATGCTGAGTGGGCTTGGTCTTGAGCTCGCCGGCCGCGGCGATGAAGGGGATGAGCGTGAGGTGGATGAAGATCGCGTTCTCCCTGCCCACATCTTGCCGGAACTGACGGATGGCCTCGAGGAACGGCAGGCTCTCGATGTCACCGACGGTCCCTCCGATTTCCGTGATCACGACGTCGTGGTCGGCGGAAAGGCGACGGATCGCCGACTTGATCTCGTCCGTGATGTGGGGAATCACCTGGACCGTGGAGCCGAGGTAGTCGCCGCGGCGCTCCTTCGTGATCACGCTCTGGTAGATCCGCCCCGTCGTGATGTTGTTCGCCTGCGAGAGGGACGCGTCGATGAACCGCTCGTAGTGCCCCAGGTCCAGGTCCGTCTCCGCACCGTCGTCAGTCACGAAAACCTCACCATGCTGGAACGGTGACAGGGTTCCCGGATCGACGTTGATGTAAGGATCGAACTTCTGGATCGTGACCCTGAGGCCCCGCTCCTTGAGGAGTCTTCCGATCGATGCGGCGGCGATGCCCTTCCCGAGGGAAGAAACCACGCCACCAGTGACGAAGATGTACTTGGTGGGGTTCTCTCGTATCGTCATGGACCTTGTCGTGCGTAGATGGGCCTCGAGTGTCCGAGCTCCTCCAGTCGCTCCTCGATACGGACCACGTCCGCGGGCGTATCCACTCCGGGGTCGGCGGCACCGACTACGGCCACTCCGATTCGAACCCCGGCCTCGAGGGGCCGCAGTTGCTCCAGCCGTTCCAGGGTTTCCAGCGGGGTGGGGGCCAGTGCGACCCACCGTTGCAGCGCATCCCGCGTGTATGCGTAGATTCCGATGTGACGCAAGAACGGGTCACGGCCGAGCGCCTCGATATCGGGGCGTCCGTCCCGTTGGTACGGAATCTTCGCACGGGAGAAGTACAGGGCACGCCCGTTGGTGGCCCGGGCCACCTTGACCACGGACGGGTCCTTGCGAGCCTCTTCATGGATCAGTGGCGTCGCGCACGTACCCACATCCCAGCCTTCCCCCCGCACCAGATCGATGGCTGCGAGGAGGTGCGTCTCCTTCAGCAGTGGCTCGTCTCCCTGAATGTTCGCGATGACGTCGTAGTCACGATAGGCAGGTCGCTCGGCCACCTCGGCCACCCGATCGGTACCCGACGGGTGATCCGGCGACGTCATTTCGACAGGGACGGACAGAATCTGGCACAGCTCCGCGACCTCGACGGAATCGGTTGCGACGACGACTTCGTCGAGGGCGGCCATCCCCTCCACGCGGCGCCACACCCACTCCAACAGTGGGCGTCCGAGGATGGGATAGAGCGGCTTGTTGGGAAGGCGGGTGGACGCGAGCCGGGCCGGTACGATACCCAGCACCCGACGGCTCATCGGCCCCTTCC
>Ga0055480_10000467_pt1 | contig 14998 bp, 17 predicted proteins | sample Muzzi_PWB_D2_FD_57935 | JGI IMG/M metagenome (GOLD analysis project Ga0055480, IMG submission 57935) | Wetland microbial communities from San Francisco Bay, California, USA, that impact long-term carbon sequestration - Muzzi_PWB_D2 | ecosystem: Environmental > Aquatic > Marine > Wetlands ... | reverse complement strand
GATGCACTTGGCCGCTATAACGACACACAGGAACCACAACTCGCAAACCTGACCGCACTGGACGCAGACAACCGCGACATCGTCAACCAGATTCTCGGCGAGGGAGAAGTCAGCGTGACGCAAAATGGCCCGGTTCGGGCCCTCACGCAGGAATCGATTCTAGCCGGTGTCTGGCGAACGCTCTATCTCGACGAAGACGACCAGGTAACCTTCGACCTGCTCGAGGTCGCGGGCGTACCACACTATGTCCGGTTGCAGGATACCGGCGAGCGCGACATCGTCCTGAACCTCGAGGATGCGCCGGCTGATGCCGTCAATGCACCGTCGATACTTTTTGAGCTCGATTCCTACCGCAAGCAATACACCAGCGGCCAGCAGCAGAAGGTCATCAACCTGAGCCTGCTGCCCCTGACCGACGGCGACATCGAATTTCTGGACGAAAAACTGGGTCAGGGCTCTGTCGATATTCTTTCGCGCTCCTACGGTAAATGCCAGGTATCCACAACGCTCGTGCCCAACGTCTGGTGGGTACGTTATTACAATTCGATGAACATCCTGATTCTCAATACACTCGAGGTCGTCGATGTACCGCACGTCGCCTGCGCCGCCGCGGAGGACCTTCGTGATTCCGCATCGCGACTGGATGAAATCCTCTCACCTTACTGGTCGGACGTCGCATGAACGACAGCTCGATTGCAGCTGGCATGAGCGCCGTGAAAGACGACACCAGACTCGAGTGCCGGATTTGCTGGTACGTGTATGACCCGGCGGTGGGCGACGCTGTCGAGCAGATCGAGCCCGGCACGCCATTCCTCTCGCTGCCGCCCCATTGGCGCTGCCCGCAATGCGACGCGGAGCGGAGCGGATTTCTGCCGATCGACGAGTGACATGACGACCATGATGACGATTGGCGAGACAGACCTGGTCGGCCGGTTTCGTACAATCAGCCGCGGGAAGATGCGCGGCCTGCCGATCTGTAACGACCGCCTCGAGGTCGAAGCGGTCGGCTTCACCGCGCTGGACGAACACCGCCTGGGCGTACTGATTACGCCCTGGTTTATGAACCTGATCCTGCTGCCCCGCGACGACACCTGGTCGACGATGGCAGACGGCGCAACCGACAGCGTGTCGCTGCCGGCCGAGAACTGTGAATTCACGGTCTGCCAGGACGACGAACTGGGCACCTATCTCAGTGCCGTGCTGTTTCGCACCGTCGTCGATTTCCCGGATCAGCGTACGGCGGTCGCCGTCGCTGAAAATGTAATCGAGCAACTGTTTACGGCAAGCGGAGAGGCTGCTCACACGGCGCGAGGCGGGCGACGTATCAGCCGTCGCAACCTGCTGTCCGGACTGAGCGCATCCTGATGCATGAACTATCCGTATGCAATGCGATACTCGACCAGGTCGAAAGTATCGCGCGCGAACACGGCGCTTCCAGCGTATCCGGTATCGTGCTGAGGATCGGCCCGTTATCCGGTGTCGAGGCAGATCTTTTGCGGCGGGCCTATCCGCTCGCGGCCGCCGGCACCGTCGCTGCCGATGCCAGCCTCGTTATCGAGCAGGCCGACATCATTGTCAGGTGCACACAGTGCAATACAGAATCAACTGTGCAACCGAACCGCCTGCTCTGCGCGAGCTGCGGAGATTTCCGCACCCGCATAATCAGCGGCGATGAACTGATTCTGCAGCGCGTCGAACTCGACAATATGGCGAGAAATTCGTCACCTGCGGCGGCAACTAATTGAACACCTGCGGAGAACCGAAAACTGTAAGTAATATCGCCTATTCCGGTATCGCCGCCAGATGATTAGCTTATGTACAGGCGTTAATCTGTGCGACAAACCAGCACAACAGGGGACAGTAAAATGAGACTAATCTCTTGCCTGTTTTTTATCTTCGGAGCCACGAATATTGCTGTGGGGCATACTCTCGGAAGCGATCATAGCCTGGCTGAACGGATGAGCCACCAGCTGCTCGGATCGCACCATCTTCCGCTGACAGTTCTGCTGATCGTGGTCGGCGTCGTCGCGCTGTGGACTTTTTACCGGAAGACCACTCAGCGTAACCGCAGATAGAATTGCCCGCGGCAACGGCGAAAACCGGATTCCGAAAAAGCACTGCATTGCAAACACTCCCGTTTTAGGTATAAACCTGTAATTCCATTCATTGACGCGTACCGAATTGCGGCAACGCGAGAGAATCAATATGCCCGCGCAAACAGCCCGTCCGGAAAACCCAAGCCCTGCAGACTATGCCGGAGAGTCTCCCTCCCAGGTTCTGAAGCGCCTGTTTCACGCCACCCGGCCCAAATTTTTTCCTGCATCTGTGCTGCCTGTGCTGGCGGGCACGGCGTGGGGCGTGCACGTATCAGGACACTTCGATGCACTGTTGTTCGCGCTGGCCTTGCTTGCGACCGTTTGCGTCCACGCCGGCGCCAACGTCATCAACGACGTCGGGGACGAATCGGGCGGTACGGATCGAGCGAACACCGATCGCATTTATCCCTATACCGGCGGCTCGAGATTCATTCAGACCGGCATCATGGAAGCACGCGGTATGGCGAGGCTCGGCATCAGCCTTCTCGCCATCGCCGCGATTGCGGGGATGATGCTGTTGTTGATGAAAGGGCCGATGATCCTGGCCTTCGGCCTGGCCGGTGTTGCGCTCGGCGTTTTCTATTCTGTCGGTCCCGTTCGCCTGAGTTCGCTGGGGCTCGGCGAACTCGCCGTCGGCGTCGCGTTCGGCGTCATCCCCGTGGTCGGCGCAGCCTGGCTGCAAAGCGATACCATCAGTGGTGCCGGCGTGATGTTCTCGATCCCGATCAGCGTGTGGGTTGCCGCTATCTTGTTGATCAACGGTGTGCCGGACATAAAGGCGGACGGGGATACGGGCAAACGCACGCTGCCGGTGCGCTTTGGCTGCGGCGGGACCGCCGTAATCTACATCGCTATCCACGTGATCGCGGTTGCCGCAATCGTGCAATTGTCGGTGACCGGGCGGCTGCCGATACTTGCGCCGCTGCTACCTGCCGCCCTGCTCATTCTGGCAGTCAAATCGGCCGCCGCAATCAGGAAAGGCGTCGAAGACCGTGATGGTATGACGAAGGCAATCGAATCGACACTCGCCATTCACACGCTGGGATCGGTCTGGCTGACAGGTTGTGCATTGTTTACCTACCTCTGGGCTGCCCAGTAAGGTTCGGCAGGTCACAACGCACGGAACTCAGCATGCAGCAGATCAGGATCAGTAAAGGTCTCAATATTCCGCTTGCCGGGCCTCCGGAGCAACGGATAGATGAGGCGCAACCCGTACGGACGGTTGCAATCCTCGGGCCGGACACGGTTGGTCTCCGGCCGGCCATGTCCATCGAGGAAGGCGATTCAGTCGCCCTCGGCCAGACACTTTTTACTGACCGCAACAATCCAGCCGTGCAGTTTACCGCACCCGGCGCCGGCGTCATCGAGGCAATCAATCGCGGTGCGCGGCGTTCGTTGCAATCCGTCGTTGTGCGGCTCGAAGGGGACGACGAAAAGACATTCGATCAATTCGATCCCACTCTGCTTCGATCGCTTTCCCGCGAAGACGTCAGCAGGAACCTGGTGGCCTCCGGTCTCTGGACCGCGCTGCGGACGCGACCTTTCAGCAAGATACCGCCGCCGGAAACGGAGCCGCACGCGATTTTCGTCACCGCGATCGATACTAATCCGCTTGCGGGCGATCCCGCGGTCATCATTGGCGACGCAGCGGAAGATTTCAGTCGTGGTCTCGAGGTCGTCTCGAGACTGACGAGTGGGCCCGTGTATGTCTGCACCGCGCCGGGCGCAGATATTGCCGTACCTGACGACAAGCCCTTCGAACGGGCAGAATTCGCGGGCCCGCACCCGGCCGGCCTTGTCGGCACACACATTCACTTCCTGTTTCCCGTCAGCGAAAACAGGACCGTCTGGCACATCGGTTGTCAGGATGTCATTGCAATCGGGCGACTGTTCACCACAGGGCGTATCAATCCCGAGCGAATCGTCGCACTTGGCGGCCCGCTGGCGAAATCGCCGCGGCTGCTCCGTACAAGACTCGGCGCCAGCATAAACGATCTCGTGACGGATGAATTGGCACGGGCGAGGATGCGACTGATTTCCGGTTCGGTGCTTTCCGGGCGACGTGCCGGCGGTGCGGTTGCATGGCTCGGGCGCTATCACGCGCAGATCGGTGCGTTGCAGGACGGAAGCGAGCGCAAGTTCCTCGCGTGGATGCGACCCGGGAGGAACAGGTACTCCTCCACTCGTGCATTCGTGTCGCACCTCACACACAAGGGTGCCTTCGACCTGACGACGTCGCAAAACGGCAGTCCGCGCGCGATGGTGTCGATCGGCGCATTCGAAAGAGTAATGCCCCTGGACATACTGGCGACGCCGCTGCTCAAGGCATTGCTGGTCGAAGATACCGATACGGCACGCAATCTCGGCTGCCTGGAACTCGACGAGGAAGATCTCGCGCTGTGCTCGTTTGTCTGCAACGGCAAGTACGAGTATGGACCCTTTCTAAGGCAGAACCTTACCGAGATCGAGGTTAACGGCTGATGAAGCGTCTGCGCGGATTCCTGGATCATTTGCAGCCGCTGTTCCTCCCTGGCGGCAAGCTCGAGCGATTTCATGCATTGTTCGAGATGGTCGATACACTTTTTTATTCGCCGGCGGACCTGACACGCGGAGCACCGCACGTACGCGATGCGGTGGACCTGAAACGGGTCATGATCCTGGTCGTGTTCGCAGCCACTCCGTGTGCACTGGTCGGTTTCTGGAATACCGGCTTCCAGGCAAACACCGCGATGGCATCTCTGGGCCTGGAATCGGCCGGCGGGTGGCACGGTGGTGTCATTTCGTTTCTTGCTGCGGGTCATGATGCCGGCAGTTTCTACGACAACTTCATTTTCGGCCTCGTCTATTTTCTCCCGATATACGCCGTGACGATGGCGGCCGGCGGTATCTGGGAGATCCTGTTTGCCGGCGTTCGCAATCACGAAATCAACGAGGGGTTTTTCGTAACCTCTTTTCTCTACGCGCTGGTTCTCCCGGCAACGATTCCGCTTTGGCAGGTAGCGATCGGCATCAGTTTCGGCGTCGTCATCGGCAAGGAAGTCTTTGGTGGCACGGGCAAGAATTTCCTGAATCCTGCCCTGGTGGGCCGGGCATTCCTGTACTTCGCCTATCCCGCGCAGATTTCCGGCGACGCGGTGTGGACCCCCGTGGATGGATTTAGTGGCGCTACAGCACTGTCAATTGCCGCCGTTGATGGCGTAACCGGTGTGGTTGCCGGCGGGCTGACCTGGACGCATGCGTTTCTCGGCCAGATGCAGGGCTCCATCGGCGAAACCTCCGCTATCGCCTGTCTGTTCGGTGCCGTGATGCTGGTCTACACCGGCATCGCATCCTGGCGAACCATTGCCGGCGTTTTTGCTGGCCTGATTATCCCGTCGCTGCTGATGAGTTTCGTCGGCAGCAGTAATCCGATGATAGCGATGCCCTGGTACTGGCACATTGTCATCGGCGGCTTCGCTTTTGGTGCCGTGTTCATGGCCACGGACCCGGTCAGCTCAGCTGCAACCGATACCGGAAAGTGGATCTACGGCTTTCTGATCGGTGCAATCACGTTTGCCATCCGGGCGATCAACCCGGCCTTTCCGGAGGGCATCATGCTGGCCATCCTGTTTGGCAACATCTTCGCGCCCCTGATCGACTATTTCGTTGTACGCGCCAATATCCGGCGAAGGATCAGCCGCAGTGCCTGACACGACAAAGAAACCGGTGCGATCCAAGGACAGCGTCACCAATACGTTGATCGTTGCGATCACACTCAGCCTGGTTTGTTCAATTCTTGTTGCGAGCACAGCTATCGTTCTGCAACCGGTACAGCAACGCAACGAAGACCTGTACCGGAAACAGATTATTCTCGATGTTGCCGGTCTGTATTCGCCAGGCGGAGATATCGATTCCCTGTTTGAGAATATCGATACGCGCATGGTCGATCTCGGCAGTGGCCGCTACACCGACGAGGTGAAAGCGGACAGCTTCGACGAGATTGCTGCAGCCAAGGACTCCCAACTTGGCATCGCGATCAGCGCCGAAGCGGATATCGCTAACATACATCGGCGAGCTCGTTTTGCACCGGTTTATCTTGTCCGAAAGAATGACGAAATTGATCAGATCATTCTTCCTGTCTACGGCTCGGGGCTCTGGTCAACGATGTACGGCTTCCTGTCACTGGGTCCCGATGGGTCGACCGTACGGGGATTACGATTTTACGAACACGCGGAAACACCCGGACTTGGCGACCAGGTCGACAAGCCGGTGTGGCGTGCCAAGTGGGTGGGCAAACAGGTATTCGACGACGGCGATCAACCGCGCATCGAAGTCGTTCGCGGCTTTGTCGCCGAAGGTGGGCAAGACGCGATACACCAGGTCGATGGTCTATCGGGAGCAACCCTGACCGGTCGTGGCGTCACGAACCTGTTGCGTTACTGGACCGGGGAGGACGGATTCGGCCCGTACCTGGCAGGACTTCGCAGAGAGGCAGGCAATGACTGACAGCAAGAGAAAAGTGCTGATCGATCCACTGGTCGACAACAATCCGGTGCTGCTGCAGGTGCTGGGCATTTGTTCCGCGCTCGCGGTGACGACGTCGCTTTTGCCGGCCCTGTTGATGTGCATTGCACTCACGAGTGTGACGACCCTGGCGAACGGGACGATCAGCAGTATTCGCCACCACATTCCGAACAACATCAGGATCATTGTACAAATGACGATCATCGCGTCCTTCGTCATTGTCGTCGACCAGATCCTGCGCGCCTACGCTTACGAAACCAGCAAACAGCTGTCCGTCTTCGTCGGCCTGATCATTACCAACTGCATAGTGCTAGGGCGCGCCGAAGCGTTTGCAATGAAAAACAATATCCGTATGAGCCTGCTCGACGGCTTCGGCAATGGTCTCGGCTACAGCACAATCCTGATCATCGTCGCAAGCTTCCGGGAACTTTTCGGCGCCGGCACGTTGTTCGGTTCGCGGATTCTCCCGCTGGTCTCGGATGGCGGCTGGTATCCCGCCAACGGACTGATGTTATTGCCGCCGAGCGCATTTTTTATCATCGGTCTGCTTATCTGGGCCGTTCGCACCTGGAAACCGAAGCAGGTCGAACACGCTGAGTACCAGATTCACGAAGTGCATCGCACGGAGGTGCTGTGATGGTGGACTACGTCAATCTGTTCATCAAGGCAGCATTCGTGGAAAACCTGGCGCTGTCGTTCTTTCTCGGCATGTGCACCTTCCTCGCGATATCGAAGCGGGTCGATACGGCGATGGGTCTCGGACTTGCCGTCGTCGTCGTTCAATTCATTACGGTACCGTTGAACCACCTTATTTTCGCTTTCCTGTTGCGCGATGGCGCGCTCGCATGGGCCGGCCTTCCCGACGTCGACCTGAGTTTTCTCGGCCTGGTCAGCTACATCGGCGTCATTGCCGCCCTGGTACAGATCCTCGAGATGACCCTCGATCGGTTCTTCCCCCATCTGTACAACGCACTGGGTATCTTCCTGCCTCTGATCACCGTCAATTGCGCCATCCTTGGCGGCACCCTCTTCATGGTCGAACGGCAATACGATTTCGGTGAAAGCGTGGTCTACGGCCTGGGCAGCGGTTGCGGCTGGGCAATCGCGCTGATCGCTCTAGCCGGTATTCGCGAGAAACTCAAGTACTCGGACGTTCCCGACGGGCTGCAGGGCCTCGGCATCACGTTCATCATTGTCGGACTGATGTCGCTCGGATTCATGGGTCTCTCCGGGATTCAGCTTTGACTACAGCCACAACAATGTTGAGCGAGGTTGCCCTGGGCGTCGGGCTGTTTACGGCCATCATCCTGTTGCTCGTGTTCGTCATCCTGTTCGCCCGGTCAAAACTCGTCGCCACCGGCAGCGTAAAAGTGCTGGTCAACGGTGAGCGCGAGATCGACATGCCCCCGGGCGTCAAACTGATGAACGGGCTTGCCGACGCTGAGCTGTTCATTGCTTCCGCCTGCGGTGGCGGCGGCACCTGCGGACAATGCCGCGTACGGGTATTGAGCGGCGGTGGCGCCGCATTGCCGACCGAGACGTCGCTTCTGAACAAGAGGGAGGTGGCGGATCACTACCGCCTCTCCTGCCAAGTATCCGTCAAACAGGATATGCGTGTGGAAGTGCCGGACGAAGTCTTCGGTGTTCGCAAGTTTCGCTGCCGCGTAAGATCAAACCGCAACGTCGCGACTTTCATCAAGGAGCTGGTGCTGGAGATGCCGGCCGGCGAGGAACTGGAATTCCGTGCGGGTGGATACGTGCAACTGGAGTGCCCTCCGCACCACCTGAAATACGCCGATTTCGACATCGACGAGCGTTTCCGCGACGAATGGGATCGATACAGGCTCTGGCGTTATGAATCAAAGGTCACGGAAGCCACGACCCGGGCTTACTCCATGGCCAGTTTTCCGCTGGAAAAAGACATCATCAAACTCAACATACGAATCGCAACGCCTCCGCCAGGCTCCGACGAAAAGGTACCGCCCGGCATCATGTCGTCCTACGTATTCAGCCTTAAAGCGGGTGACGAGATCGATGTGTCCGGTCCGTTCGGCGAATTCTTCGCCAAGGAAACCGACAAGGAAATGGTCTTCATTGGCGGCGGTGCCGGCATGGCACCCATGCGAGCTCACATATTCGATCAGCTCAAGCGTCGACACTCCGGGAGAAAGATGTCGTTCTGGTACGGTGCACGCAGTCTGAGGGAAACGTTTTACGTCGAAGATTTCGATACGCTTGCGGCGGAATACGAAAATTTCGAATGGCATATTGCCCTGTCGGATCCACAGCCGGAGGATAACTGGACGGGCTATACGGGCTTTATTCACAAAGTGCTGTTCGATGAATATCTTGCAAAACACCCGGCGCCGGAAGACTGCGAATACTACATGTGTGGCCCGCCAATGATGAATTCCGCAGTCATCAAGATGCTGGAAGATCTCGGTGTAGCCAGGGAAGACATCCTGCTCGACGATTTCGGCGGCTGATCCGATGCGCGCGTTGCTGGTTGCCGTGGGACTCGCCCTGACACTCGGTGCCTGCAACGGGCAACGCGCCGCTTTGCCGGTCTATGAACTCAGTGGCCAGACGATGGGTACGTCGTTCAGCATCAAGCTGGTAACGCCTGGCGAGGAAATGCCGGACAAGTCCCTGCTGCAACGTGACGTGACCGATGTCCTCGAGCGTATTGATGACAGGATGTCGACGTGGCAGCCCGATTCGGAGCTGTCATTGTTCAACTCCAACCCGTCAACGGACTGGATAAACGTATCCGCAGAGTTTTGCGCCGTTATTGAAGCGGCACTTGACGTGAGCAGCTTCACCAGCGGTGCGTTCGACATCACTGTGGGTCCACTCGTCAACCTGTGGGGTTTCGGGCCGACTGACACCGGCCACATGCGCCCTCCCGCCGATGCACTGATCGAGGCGACCCGCCAGCGGGTTGGATTCGAGCAATTGAGCACGGACTGTGACGTCCCGGCGGTGCGTAAAGCGCAAGCAGACGTTTACCTCGATCTGTCCGGCTATGCCAAGGGTTATGCCGTTGACCAGGTTGCCGGGTTGCTGGACGAGCGGGAGTTCACCAATTACCTGGTTGAAATAGGTGGTGAACTGCGCATGCGAGGTAAGAATGCGAGCAACCAGGACTGGGCGATTGCAGTGGAAAAACCGGTCGATACCGAACGGGCAGTACAAACCATCGTGCGCATGTCAGATCGGGCCATGGCGACGTCAGGCGACTACAGGAATTTCTTCGAATTCGAAGGACAACGTTATTCACATACCATCGACTCCCGAACGGGCCGGCCGGTTGCACACAATGCGGCCGCCGTTACGGTCGTCTCCGGCAGCGCTGCTCTGGCGGATGCCCTGGCAACGGCGCTTCTCGTCCTCGGACCGGATGAAGGATTTGATTTCGCGGAACAAAAACAGATCGCCGCCTTCTTCCTGCTGCGTGATAATGCCGGCATCGAGGAAAAAGCAACCACGCAATTCAAGGTATTGACGGGACGATGAACATACTCGTGATAACGGTGCTGTTGAGCTTCACGGTCATCATTGCGGTCATTACTGCAATGAGCATCGGCGTCATGAATGGCCGGCCGGGAATTCGCGGCAGTTGCGGTGGTCTGAACAATGGTGGCTGCGAATTATGCAGCGGCAAATGCAGGAAAGGAGAATCGCAATGACTCTCAAATCAGCCCTGGTCAAAGACTACATGACGGGCAAGCTCGTCACATTTCAGCCCGACACCGATGTACTGGACGCCATCCAGGTGCTCGTGGAGAACGGCATCGCCGGTGCGCCGGTGACCGATGATCACGGCAATCTCGTCGGCATGCTGTCAGAACTCGACTGCATGAAGATCGCGTTGCAGGCGGGCTATCATGGTCAGTGGGGCGGCCCCGTGTCGGATTACATGACCGTCGATACGGAAACTGTCGATGCCGAGATGAGCATTATCGACCTGGCACAACATTTTCTCGATACACGGTTCCGGCGTTTCCCGGTCGTCAAGGATCACCGCCTCGTAGGCCAGATCAGCAGACGCGACGTGCTTCGCGCCCTGGGTAAACTGGCCGTTTGAGCGCGAGTGCCTTCACGTGAAAGTTGCTAAGCAGCTGATTGGCACCCTCGCACTGACCTGTCTCAACGCCATTGGCATCCCGGCGCACGCTGCTCCGGGGGTTGTCGTCGCTTGTGGCGAGTGTCATGGAGCCGACGGTTCCGGCGCCGGGTTCGAGCATGTCCCGATCCTCGCCGGCACGCCTGCCGCACACCTCGAGGAAGCCTTGTTCGCCTACCAGGACGGGGCAAGGCGCTGTGTCGAGGAAGCGGCAATGTGCGAGTTGGTGGCGACGTTGAGTGAGGCCGACGTAGAGGAACTCGCCGAATATTTCGGCGCAATGAAGCGTGTTTTCGCGGGAGAAGCGCGAGATGCAACGCTCGCTGCAGCCGGAGAACGCATTCATGAAGAACAATGCGCCATATGCCACGTGTTGCCGGATGACGAAAGTGTCGACAGCGCACTCGGCATTCCACTGCATGGTCAGCACTCGGCCTACCTGAGGATAGCGCTGAACGCGTATCTGGCGGGTGTCCGTGAAACGCTGGTACCGGCGATGGCGGAGAAGATCAGGCAGCTAGATGCTGACGATATCGAGTCGCTGATCAACTACTACGCAAGCTACCAGCCCCGGCAAGCTGTTGACGATGACTCCGGCAGTGAAGCGAAAGAACCCTAGTGCGCTTTCCCTGTGCGGCGCAGCAATCTGGCGACCAGCAACAGCGCACCACCGACAAACACCAGCGCCACAAACAGGCTGGCGGGCTGGCCGTGGGGAAAGTCTTCAACAAACAACTTGACGGCCACGAGAATCAGGACAGGGTAGACGAGCCAGCGTGCCTCCGGCCAGCGCCTGAAGCGGCTCGACAACGCCAGCGTGACAGACGAGACGGATAGGACCGCCGTGCGCAATGCGGCGAGCACAGCCAGTTTTGGCTCCGCTCCGGCGGTGTCAGCGAGCATCGGTGCCAGGTACTGCACGATCAGCCCCCCGACCTCCCAAACCGATAATGCTAGGACGATCAGCTGCGGCAGGCCGGCCATCGCGCCCCAGCGCTCGGATTGTTGCGCGACCGGCAGGAAGAGGCAGACGACGGTCGTCAGTGCGACACCCAGGTGCCAGGGAACGATCGCTGGCCAGGACGTCGAGACATCTCCTGCGAGTGCCGCCAGTCCGGTCGCCAGGATGCCCGAACTCACACCGGCGGCAATCAGCAGAAACGTGCATTGCAGACTCAACGCAACCCAGCCGGTGCGCCCGCTGGACCAGGCCGCCGCCAGCGCCATCAGCGACCAGAGCACCGCGGCTCCTGTCGGCGAAAGGATCAGCGCGCTGCCGGCGATCACCAGCAGCAAGCCGAGCGTCAGGTAGTAAAAGAAATTTCGCCCGCGGACGCGGCGAGTTTGCGGCGAGAACGCCAGGGCGTAGGCGCCGCTGCCCAGCACAACACTCACAGCGCCGATCTGCGCGAGACCCAGCTGTCCGGCTTCCGAAGCAGCGCCGGCCACCAGAAATGCGACCCCGGCAGCAACCGGCGCCTGCACGGTTTCGAAGATGCTGACCCGATTGCCGAGGACGTGCGAATGAAGCGCAAAGCTCAGCAGATTCGTCAGCAATAGCAGCGTACCGAACAGACCGGCAATCCAGGGCTCGACCGACCATTGGGCGCTGCGGCTGAAGACGAACAACGCCAACACGCCACCGATCGACCCAAGTGCGGCGAGCCACTGCAGCCCCATCCATTGCCGCCAGTACACGACCCACAGGACGGCAAGCCCCAGCAGCAAAAGAAACGCGGCAGCAGAAATCGCACTGTGCGACACGATCATCAGGGCAACTGCGGTGCCGATTCCCCCTGCAGTCGCCAGCCATCCCAGCGTCCGCAGGTTTTGTGTCGCAGCCACCGCGAGCGCCAGCCCGGAATAGATCGTCAGTGCGATGACGCCCTGCCGGCCAGACAACAATTCGAATCGTGAGACCGCTTCGACAAGCAAAGGCAGCGCCAGCAAAACAGAGGTGCCGCCGTAGAATGCCGCCTCGGCTCGCTGGTGATCCGTACGACCTTTTCGATAAGCCATGAACAGCCAGAGCAGTGCATAACTCGCACCCATCAGGATGCCCAGGCCGGTTGCAACAAACTCGTAATCAGTGATGGCGCGCAGCAGGTAGGCGCCGCCGAATATGAGCAGGACGCGTCCGATGTGGGTCGAGGCGTCCGCAACGAAGCCATCGCCGAGCGAAGGTTCAGGAGCGATCCTCTCGAGCGAAGCTTCTGCGGATGAAGCACTTTCGAGGGCGCTCAGACGGTTCTCGACAGCAGTTAGTCGCGACTCGAGGTCGTCTACCCGATCCTGCATTGCGGTGCCTTTATTCGAAACGGGACAAAATGTGGCGAGGCGTTGCTAGCGGATTTCTTCCAGGTCCCTCCGCAACGACGGCACGAACTTGTTGATGATCCAGAACAGCACGAAAGGCGTAACAGCCACGGTCAGTGCGCCGAACAGCCCTTCTTTGAACGTCTCGATGCTGTGTGGAATTATCGGCATGTGATAGTGCATGTAACCGGAAAACGACAGCGAAAATGCCTGTCCGCCGATAACGACGTTCCAGCGCATCATGAACACGCCGAACAGCACCAGCACGAGGGCGAAGACCGTGCGCTTCAGCGTTCTGCCCGGTAATACCAACAGAATGAACGGCACCAGGTTTCCGAGCGTGTACTGCAGCACGAAGATGTTCATGAAATCCTTGCCGTACATGACAGACCGCAGGATGTCCCAGGACTTCATGGCCGTGTAGCCGCGGAAGATCAGGTCGAGCAGCTCGAGGCTGATCGCTGCGACGAGGAATCCGAGCAGGTATCTAGCGGACTTTGCGATGATATCGACTTCCGCACCTTTGATTTCGCGGGCCTCGAGCGCTCCACCCCCTCGTCGCTGCCAGAACGCCTGCCACTCCATGATCACGATGTAGGTGAGCATGCACAAGGCGATACCGGATACGACCGCCGACATGATGAAGATCACCGGCATTAGCGGTGACATCCACAGTGCATTCGCCTTGACCGAACCAAAAATGAAACCGGCATAACCGTGCAGGAAACACGCGACCGGAATTCCGACGGCGGCAAGAATCTTCGCCGCTTTCCTGTCCACTTTCAGTGCGTCGTCATCGACATCGTAGGCACCCAGGGTCAGAACTCTATACACCGTTCTTCTCATCGCATTGGAAAACCCGGGTTGGCCTTTTAACGCATAGACCTGCTCGACAAAATACTTGCGATAGACGAACCAGATCTCGCTGAGCACGATCAAGCCGTAGGTCGTGAAGACGATGCCGAACGCTGCAATAGCGGAAGTGAAATGAGGTGTGAGCAACGGCTCCATGGCCCTCGTCGGTTGCTGCAGGTGCAGCAGCAATGGCAGCGCCGCGACGGGCAACAGCGCCAGCGAAAATACCAGGGAGAACTGGGCAATTTCCTTGAGGTCCTTCTGCCCGAAAACGTGGTACAGCGATGACAAGACGAACGCGCCTGCCACGAGACCCGTCATGTACGGGTACATGACGATCTGGATACTCCAGTAGATGAACTCGTTCGGATAGACGAACAGTTCCTTTACGGTCCACTCCACTCCGTGAACGATCAGGTCTTCGTTCATGAAATCACCTCACAGTCTCGTCGAGACCGATGTAAAAGACATGCGGCTTCGTACCGTACTCATCTTTCAGAACCGCCACGCGCTCTGTCCTGATGATGTTGGCAACAGGGTCGTCGGGATCCTCGAGGTTCGCCAGGCGGCGGGCACCGAAGGAGCAGCATTCGACACAGGCCGGCTGCATGCCCTTGCTGATCCGGTGGTAGCAGAAGTTGCACTTGTCTGCCGTTTTTGTTTTTGGATGGAAGAAGCGGACACCATACGGACAAGCCATGATGCAATAGCCACAACCGATGCACCAATTCCTGTCGATCAGCACGACGCCGTCAGAGGTCTGATAGGTGGCGCCGACCGGGCACACCTGGACACACGCCGGGTTGTCACACTGGTTGCAGAGTTTGGGGACGAAAAACGCTTTGGCGATATCGTCGGGGTCGATTTTCTCATCGCGGATCTTGTCATCGATAAATCCGTCGCGGCCTCCCAGCGGTGAGTCGATGTGCGTCTCACCGTCTTTGGTGACGACATAACGTTCGACCCAGGTACGCGTGACCGGTGCATCGTAGGGAATCTCGTTTTCGTTCTTGCAGGCCTTGACGCAGAGTCCGCAACCCGTGCACGCAGTCGTATCGACGAGGAACGCCCACCTGACTTTCGATCCGTCCAGTGCCGCTTT
>Ga0055480_10000466_pt1 | contig 14998 bp, 15 predicted proteins | sample Muzzi_PWB_D2_FD_57935 | JGI IMG/M metagenome (GOLD analysis project Ga0055480, IMG submission 57935) | Wetland microbial communities from San Francisco Bay, California, USA, that impact long-term carbon sequestration - Muzzi_PWB_D2 | ecosystem: Environmental > Aquatic > Marine > Wetlands ... | reverse complement strand
AACCGACCCACAGCGTGTCGCCGCATGACGAATTCAGGTGTCAAAAGATATCTGTGCCCCTGCCTAATCGCGTACGTCCCGGTGCCTTGCCGTGACGCCTGGACTGCATTATTATGAAAAGGCGGTCCCTCTAAAAGTGCGAGACGAGAATCGTGGCGACCATTCTAAACGACCAGGATCTTAAACGCTTGTGCGGTACAGTGATTCTCGATGCCGACGAGTCCTGTATACGCCCTAACTCGTATATTCTACGTCTTGGCCCTGCTGGTGAGTTTCTGAATACTGGAAAAGAGTTTGAGATCGGTCGGAAGAAAAAGGGGATTCGGATCCAGCCCGGGCACTCGGTTGGCGTGACTGCCTTCGAAACGCTTGATTTTCGTAGAGAGTCCGTACATGCGATTTTCGCCGATCGTGATCTTCACGGCATCTTGAGTCCAACTACGGACCTATCCAGAGAGGGCATCGTCGCACCAACCACTCAAGTTGATGCTGGATATCACGGAACGCTAAACTGGACTATTACCAACACATCCAGTGATGAAAGGCGCTTTACGTACAAGGAGCGGATTTTTCGATTGACCGTGTTTCTTCTTGAAGACGGTGAGCGACCTGAGCATGTATACGCGGGCGACTATCAATCTCAACGAGGCTATGTAAGATCACGGCGAAGTGGTGCTCCCGTCGGCATGAAGGAGACTGACTGGGAGGTTGCGCAGGTTAAGGGTGGTCCGGAGGACGCCCTGGATAATTTGATAAAGTCTGGATATCCTTGGCATTTGCTCGGCTCACGGCTCAAGGAGATAGATCAACAGTTTAAATCCGTGACAGAGGAGTACTCCGATATTCATGATGCAATCAGTACTCTGACGGCCCAGATCAACGGCATCCGAGAGAGACAGGGCGAAACGCCGGAGACCGTTAGAAAGGTCCTCCGCGACGAGGCCGGTTCCCTTCAGAACCGGTGGCTGATTGGTGCAGGCTCACTATTGCTCGGATTGGCAGGCATCATTATGTCGATTGTCTCGAGTCCTGCCGTGCTTGATTTTGTCAGACGGTTTGGTGCAGGAGTTGGCCTGGTCTTGGTCGTTGTCGCCGCCATCGTCTTAGTCATTATTTCACGGCGCAGATGAAACGTGCGGAGTACAGGCCGAGTTTCTTTGTCCGTTGTTGTTGTCAAAGGAGCCGGCACACTTCGGATCTGGATGTTCTAGTTGCCCAGGCATGCCGCAATCGCCCGATGGGAGAATCGTGGTCATTGCGGTGCGCAGACTAGTCAGATGACCCCAGCAGGGCTTAAAGAAGTTGTCATTTTCACGGACGGTGCAGCGGAGCCAAACCCTGGGCCCGGTGGCTACGGTGTCGTGCTCCGCTACGGTAAGCACGCAAAGGAACTCTCAGCAGGATTCAAATTGACGACCAACAACCGAATGGAGCTCCTTGCCGCGATAGTCGGTTTGGAGGCGCTAACGTCCAAGTGTTCCGTCAAGCTTCACAGCGATTCCAAGTATCTCGTAGATTCCGTGAACGACGGCTCCGTTCAAAAGTGGCGTGAAAACGACTGGTATCGAACACGCAAGCAAAAGGCCAGGAACATCGATCTTTGGGATCGATTCCTCGATGCCCTGGAATCACACGAGGTCGAGTTGATTTGGGTCAAGGGGCACGCCGGCATTGCGGACAACGAGCGGTGCGATTACCTGGCTGTGGAGGCTGCCAAGGCGGACAATCTATTTACAGACTCTGGTTACATAGCGCCTGATCCCAAACCGGCACCATCGGCCAGGTCACCGGTACCGCGAGTTCCCAAGCCGAAGAAGCCAGGGGACCCGTGCCGCAAATGCGAGACCCCATTGATAAAGCGCACACCCAAAAAACAGCGAAAGAGCAGAGCGTATCACTATGAATGGTATCTATACTGCACAGGTTGCGGCACGATCTATTTTCTGGAAGAGGCGAAACGCTACACCTGAGCTGTTGCATATATTACGGCAGCGCAGGCGACATGGCGTTTTTTGGTAGAGCCCGTGCGATCGCCATACTGCGGTTGGCTTGCAGCATTCGAGCTCTTTACCATGCGACATGGTGCAGAATCGACGGAGGCAATGATGGCGTACTCATTTCTGGATCTTGCAGCTGAGGTACTCCAAAGCGCAGAAGGCCCGATGACGTATCAGCAATGCTGGGACCAAGCGCGGGCGAGAGGCTTAGCCAGCAAAGTCAAAACGAAGGGCAAGACGCCGTGGCAGACGATGGGGGCTCAACTCTACGTGGGCGTGCGAGACAACGCCAATTCGCGGTTCCTCCGAGTAGGGCAGCGTCCAACACGATTTTTCCTCAAGAGCCGGCACTCCGAACTGTCCGATGCGCTGTTGCGAAAAATCGAGATTGACGAGGCGAAAAAGCCAGCGCCCAAGACATCGTATGATGAACGTGATCTGCATCCTCTTCTGACGTACTACGTTTATGCGAACCCTACGTTCTCGCGTGGACGGAGTATTTTCACGAAGACAATTTTTCACGAGGCGTCTCGGCGAAAGGGCTATAACGAATGGCTTCACCCAGACATCGTAGGCGTCTATCTACCGCTCAGCGATTGGCAACCTGATGTCATCAAGTTCAATCAACTCCTGGATAACAACTCGATCCGCCTCTTCTCATTTGAACTCAAGAAATCTCTGGGCAAGGCGAACTACCGGGAAGCTTTCTTCCAGGCCGTGTCCAACTCCTCTTGGGCGCACGAGGGTTATCTTGTCGCAGCAGACGTTATACAAGACGATGACCTGCTTGCCGAACTTGAACGCCTGTCGGCGTCCTTCGGCATCGGCATTATTCATCTTCATCTTGCGGACTTCAACTCGTCGACTGTGGTGTTCCCTGCTCGGTCACGGGGTTCAGTGGATTGGGAAACACTGAACAAGCTGTACGATCAAAATCCGGACTTCGCGAAGTTTGTCCAGGATGTCAAGATTGATTTCGATTCCGGCCGCGTGCACAAATCCGAGTACGACGAAGTGGTCAAGGATCCTGAGAAGTATATCAAGAACAAGCTGGGTATCGAGCAGACGGACTGAGTTGATCAGCAGCCAATTCGTTTCATCATAGTATTGTTCGCTTGCACAATTTGATTACCGACTCGCCAATTCCTTCAACACGGCCACGAGGTACTTCCATGACTTGGCGACGGAGTTGGTGTAGACCCGTTCGTCGGGGCTGTGGGCGCCGAGGATCGTGGGGCCGAAGGATATCATGTCCATGTCGCCGACGCGCTGGCCAATGATGCCGCACTCGAGACCGGCGTGGATGGCCTTGATCTTGGGCTCCTCGCCAAACTGGTCGCGGTAGACTTGACTACACGTGGTCAGCAACGCGGAGTCCGGGTTCGGTTCCCAGCCGGGATAGTCGCCGGATATATCGACGGTAGCGCCGGCCAGTTCGCCGATCGACGCAACCTGCGCCAGTGTCTCCAGCTTGCGCGAGTCCGACGAGCTGCGCGTCAGGTTGGCGACTTCGATCCGCGTCTTTCCTTTTTCGTTAGACTCGCGCATCTTGATGTTGGCCACGTTGTTCGACGTCTCGACCAGACCCGGTACCTTGGGGTGCATGCCCAGCACACCGTGGGGCAGGGCGGACAACGCCTGGACGATGAGCCGCGAGTCCGCCAGCGAGAGCACGCCTACGATATCTCCAATCTGCAGGGCGTCGACCGTAATGCTCAAATCAGGTTCCAGCGATTCCTGCGACGCCTCGTCACGAACCAGCTTGGCCGCCTCCTTCATGCGCGCAAGGGTCCCTGACGGTCCGACGATCGTCGCCTGCGCTTCGCGCGGAATGGCGTTGCGCAACTGCCCGCCGTCGGTCGTGGCGATCTGCCAACCGCTCGGCAGGGCCTGCTTCAGCGTGCGCGCCAGCAGCTTGATGGCGTTTCCACGGCCCTCGTGAATGTCGCCGCCCGAGTGGCCGCCGCGCAGGCCGTTGACCGTGACGCGGCATGCCTCACAGCCCGACGGCGGCTTCCCTATCGCAAGATCCCATGACAGCACGATGTCGCTACCGCCGGCACAGCCGATGTAGAGGACATAGTCTTCCTCGGAATCGAGATTCAGAAGCCGCCGTCCCTTGAAGGATTCCGGGGTCAGCGCTTTGGCGCCGGTCATGCCGGTCTCCTCATCCATGGTGACGACGATTTCGATCGGTCCGTGTGTGACGTCCGGTGAGACCGCTGCGGCGATGGCCATCGCCAGACCGATGCCGTTGTCGGCACCCAGCGTGGTGTTGTCGGCGCGAACGATCGGCTCTCCGTTCGACTTGTCCACGTCCGGCACAAGGCGGATCGGGTCGCTGTCGAAATCATGCGCGGTGCCGGCGTTTTTCTCGCACACCATGTCCATGTGCGCCTGGAGCACCGTGATTGGCGCCGATTCGCAACCGGCAGACGCCGGCACGCTCATGAACACGTTGCCCACCTCGTCCGCCCGAGCCACCAACCCGTGCGATTCGGCGAGTGCGAGCAGATGCGCGCGAATCCGATCCTCGCGCCGGGAGGGACGCGGTATCTTCGCGATGCCGGCGAAGAGATCCCACACGAGTTTCGGTTCGAGCGACTCGAGCGCTGGCGTGGCCTGGGTCTTGGGCATGATTCGTTTGTCCAATCGTGTTCCTGAACACATCAATCAAAAACGGAAGTTGTGAAATACCACCGTCCGAGCCGGTCTTCCGCCGCGCGAGACGGCGTCGTACGCCCGGCGACTGCTGCGGGCGAAAAGACCGAGAAGACAATCCAGCCTGTGCAGCACTGCTCGCACCGGCAAGGCGGCGACGGTGTTGTCGACAGGTTAGTGGGTTCGGTCGAACGTGTCACGCGGAGGCGTCCAACACCTTCTTACAACGTGCCGAAAGGCTCGCGGCGCGTACGTTCCGTCTCCCGCACGCCTGTGCGGTCGGCCCCTGGCAGTGTTTTGGCGCCGAAATGCAGTCACCGACGACCGGTCACTCTCTTGACCGATAACGTGACACGAGATTCTGGTGAGAATCGTCCTTCCAAGACTTGACCGTGACGAAATATGAGGTATCTTACCCATAGCAAAGGACTATGCGTCGTATATAATAGACGTAGAAAAGCAATCAGAAGCCCAAAGCGCGCTCCTCTCTCCGGCCCGAACACTCAGCGCTTTGGGCTTTTTTTGTTGGTGTATCTTCTAATCAGTTATTGATGCGTACGAATTCTCGTGCGGTTTTCTCGGCGGGGGGCAGTGGCCACGATCCGGGCTGTTTTGTGCAATTGCAGGAATTCTCTCCGCCCCGTCTCCGTCCGGCTCGCCGTTTTCGGCCCGAACCGCGTTTTCGTGCCGAGAGTGAGGGTCGCGGCTGTGAATTGTTTTTCTATTCCCAGGCGCGAATTCCTTGCCCACCTCCGCAACGGCATTGCTGGATTTATTTGACCTTGTATAATAGACCCTTCGACGCCTCCGTGGCATGGGCAGGAGGCCCGGATTGCACCGATTACGCGGTATTAGGAGCGCTAGACATGGCTGGCGGAAACGAAGATTTTACGACCACAATTGGCCCCGATGCGGTTTTTAAAGGGGAACTACAATTCGAGAAGGGCGTCCAATTGCTCGGTCGATTGGAGGGGGCCGTTCTCAGCGGTGGGAATCTGGTGATTGGCGAGGGCGCTAAGCTGCTCGGCGACGCCAAGGCGGGCACCATTCGCTTGGATGGAGAGGTCAAGGGCAATCTTCACGCCTCCAACAAGGTGACGCTTTCTGCCAGCGCCAAGCTCGAAGGCGACTTGCAGACCGCCCGCCTCGAGGTCGCGGAGGGTGCCGTACTGGTCGGACGCTGCCAGATTGGTGTGAACGGCGCGCCCGGCGGAAACGGTGCGCCGAAGCAGGCGCCTGCGGCGAGTGTCGCGGCTCCAGCGGCCAAGCCGAAGCCCGAAGAGATCCGCGCCGGACGGCGGTAAGTGCTGGTGGCAGCACGCGTTTCGAGGCAGGGACGAATCTCGTCACCCTTGGGGTAGGCAGGATGCCGATTCTCCCCACACAACGCGTCCAGGGCGTTAAGACAGTCGTGTGCACGCATTGCGGTCACCACAGCGAGGCCGCCAAGCGCGCGATGTCTATCTTCTGCCCGGAGTGCCACAAGCGCATCATCCTTGAAGACCTGAAGATCAAGTCTTACTACGCGGTCAGCGAATTCGCGACCTCGGGCAACGTGTTGGTTGAAAAAAAAGGCTTCGTGGTGGCACCGATTCGTGCGGATCACGTGACCGTAAAGGGGCGCGTGCAAGGCGCCGTTGCGGCACGCAGTTGGGTCCACGTCAGCAAGACCGGCCAACTCAAAGGTGACATCACCGCGCCGTCTATATTCGTCGAGGAGGGTGCGGCCATCGATGGCTTTCTGCGCATCGGTGTCGATGGTAAAGACGGGGAGGCCGGGAGTGAGTCGGTGCCGGAGAAGAGCCTCAACAAGGCAAAGCACAAGTAGAGTACCATCGTTTGTCGACGCTATTTTCCGTATAAAAAAACCGCGATGATGCCTGAGGCACCATCGCGGTCAGTTCTACGCGGCGCAATTCGAACTCGTTGATTCGTGTTTTGTCAGCCTTGGTCAACGGGATTGGTGTACCACTGCGATTGAGCAGTGATCTTTGAATACTCGGCGACGAACCGGAGTCCGCCATTGCTCGAGCGCAGTGGCACACGTCTCGGTGATATCGCAACCCTTCCGCCGACCGCCGACACAGCTCGTACCGTGTTTCATAAGTTCCACGACGTTCGCATCCGTCCCCCACCCTTCGCCTTGCGAAGAGTGGCACCCGCCATAGTCGAGCGACTTCCGAAACACCGCACTAGTCCTTCGCCCACTCCTTGAAGAAGGTCTTGGAATCAGCGGGTGTGGCCTTGATCGTCTTCTCGCCGGGCTTCCAGTTGGCCGGGCACACTTCGCCGTTTTCTTCGAAGAACTTCAAGGCGTCGACCATGCGAATTGCCTCGTCGACGCTACGCCCCAGCGGCAGGTCGTTGATGAGCATGTGTCGCACGTTTCCGTCGCGATCGATCAGGAACAGGCCGCGGAACGCGACGCCCTTGGAATCACACAGAACGCTGTAGTTCTTGCTGATTTCATGGGTCTGATCCGACACCATGGGGTAGCCGATGTCCCCAAGTCCGCCCTCGGCCCGCGGCGTATTCTGCCACGCCAGGTGCGTGAACTGGCTGTCCACCGACACGCCCAGGACGGCCGCGTTGCGGTCCTTGAATTCGCCGATCTTGTCACTGAATGCCACGATCTCCGTCGGGCAAACGAACGTGAAGTCCAGAGGCCAGAAGAAGAGTACCACGTACTGCCCGCGGAACTGCGAAAGACTGATTTCCTTGAACTGCTTGTCCACCACCGCCATCGCCGTGAAGTCGGGTGCCGGTTCACCGATGCAAACGCTCATAAGACTCTTCCTGTCCAAAACATCTAACGGGAATCCCCGCCCTTTGACCCCGGACGCGTGCACGTCGCTTTGTACGGGTCGGGCGACTAACCTACGGGGTATTTATAGTGCCTCCTCCGCCGGATGTCACGGCACGGTACACGATTTGATCGCCGGTGCGACAGCGCAGAGAAAACCGGCATCCGCGGTGGCGAGCATCGCCGCGAACGCCGGTGAATGAATGACTCTTGGAGAGAGAAGACTACCGATCGGTCTTCGCCGCGCCGGCCGACACCTCTCCGGTCTCGTCGACGGTGACGGTGATCTCCCCGTCCTCCTGGTCGCCGAGATCGATCGTTCGTACGACCTCCGTGCCGTCCGTATAGGTCAGGGTAATCGTGGCCACGCCGTCCTCGCCCACCTCGACGTCGACGTTGGTTGCTTCTTCGGCCTCTTTGGCCAGTAGGGCATTGAGTTTCACCATGCGCTTCTGGTGATCCGCGGGATCGCCGGTGAGTTCGATGACCTTGACATTTCCATCGCCGGCCGATTCCTTCACGATGTGGACGGTGTTGCCTTGGCCATCCGTGGTCACGTCCTCAGAGAAGAACGGGGCGTCGCCCTCCTGATTCATGAGTTCTCCAAGTCTATCTGCACCACCCTTGGTGTCGATGACGATCGTCCCGTCGCCCGGTTCGCCGCCCACGGCGATGTCGACGGTCTTGTCGCCCGACTCAGCGCCGGTGACATCCACATCGACTGTCATGAGGCCCGGTTCGCCAGGGCTCGCCATATCGGCGGCGAGGACGCCCTCCCCATCCGGAGAATGCGAGAGGTGGACTGTGGTCTGGCCACCGTCCTCGTTGTCCATGGTCCAGGTGCCCTCGCCGCCCTCCATTAATTCCAGAGTCAGTTGGGACTCCTCACCGTCGATGCTGACGAAGACCAGAAGCTTCTTTATGGCACTGGCCCCGGTGTCCGTGGCCGCAAAGCCGGCACCACCGACCAACATGACTGCCCCTGCGATCATCAGGGCACGGTATTTCGTAAACCGGGACGGTGTCCCGGAGGTTCTACGTTCTTGCATAAGTCGATTCTCCAATTCCAATCTGCTTGTGTCTTGTTCCCAACGCTCGGATTTAAGCGCCTCGAACGCACGATCTACTGGATCCAGAGGACTGTGCACGATTTCATCTCCCTTACGTCAATCGCTCGCGTAGCATTTCGCGGCCCCGCGATAAGCGGGATTTCACTGTGCCTACGCGGCATCCGATGACCGTTGCGATCTCGTTGACGCCCATCTCCTCCAAATAGTGGAGGGCGAGCACCGACTGGTAATTTGGCAGCAGCGTCAGCAGTGCCCGGCGAGCCAGTTCACCTTCCACCGGTTGCCTGCCCTCCGTCGCTCGTTCCGCGACTTCGGCGCCGACATCCGATTCGAACGTTTGCACGGCCGAGCGTCGCCGGCCGCGTGCCCAACGGTTGACACGATTCGTGGCAATCCGGAAGAGCCAGGCACGAAACGGAATCCCGCGATAACGAAAGCGGGCCATCGATCGCATGGCAGCCAGGAAAACGTCGGCCACGATGTCTTCCGTCGCATGGGTGTCGCCCGTACGGCGATACACATGACCGGCGATCGCGTCGTAGTGCTGCCGGTAAAGCACCGCGAAGGCCTTTGGATCGCGCTTGGCGCGTTCGATCAGCCCTTTGTCGGCCGCTTCCGCTACGGTCCACTCGGTCGTCGAACAGGAAATCTGCAACTCCGTCACTTCTAATCCGATCCGGTTCACTCAGCTAAGATCACCATTCACACCTATACAAGCCCGAGGCAGGCGTTCTGGTTCCGTGAATTCGATTTTATTTCTGCGCGAGGGCCTGGTCCGTGCCGCACACACGCCCAGACGCACCCAAACACCCATGATAACCGCTTTGCACGACCAACAAGCCTCGAAACGTACTTGTTTGATGCGATCCTGCGGGTCCGATAGGATCAGGGCGTGGTGGCCATGCTTGAGGCCAGACGGTCGCCACTCGGGACTTGCACATGACGAAACGGCAGTACTACGTCATCGACGCGTTCGCTACCGAGCGTTTTCAGGGTAATCCGGCCGCCGTCGTGCTTGACGCGGACGGCCTGGAGCCGGCCACGATGCAGGCTATCGCCGCCGAATTCAACCTGAGCGAAACGACGTTCGTGCTGCCGCCCGAGACGGATGAGGCTGGATTCCGATTCCGCTGGTTTACGCCGACCACGGAAGTTTCGATGTGCGGTCACGCCACGGTTGCCGGCGCCCTTGCCCTGTGCGACGCCGGGCGAATCGAGCGAATTGGCAACGAGGACGTTTCCGTTGTCGTGGACTCCCGCTCGGGCCACCTGGGATTGCACTTGGAATCGCTCCCGCGTCAGCCCATGAAGAGGATGATCTGGCTCGACATGCCGACGCCTCGTTTGACAAACGAAGACATATCGCCGGACAAGCTTGCACCAATGTTGGGGCTGGACATCGACTCCTTTGATGCTTCCTTGCCGTTGGTGAGAACACAGGAAGACGATGTGCTCTTATTCGTCAACGATGTCCAGGCTGTGAACGATGCCCGGCCGGATTTCGCCGGCCTGAAGGACTTTCAGAATGAACGCCGGATGCGCGGCCTGTGTGTTTCGACGGTGTCGACGATCACCCCGTCAATCCATACACAGTCGCGGTTTTTCGCACCGGCCGCCGGTGTCAATGAGGATCCCGTGACGGGAAGCGTTCACGGTCCTCTCTGTGCCTACCTCGTCATGCAGGGGCGAGTGGCGCTGACCGATGGACTGGCCGCACTTCAATGCGTGCAGGGGATTCCGGGCGGACGGAGCGGTGTGATCTTCGCGCTCGTGCAGCCTCAAGGTGACGGCCGACATGAGGTGCGCATCGGGGGGCAGGCGCATATCGTCATGAAAGGCACAATCCTATCGTGATGGGGCGATTTCCCAGCGTACGCGGCGCCCGCACGCAGAAAGAAGACCCGAACGAGCTTACCGTAGCCGTGCCAAACGAGCCATGCGCCGACGTCTAGCCGCCATCGTCAATCCCGTCTCGGGCCGCTACAACATGATGCCCACGGTGCGCAGAATTGGTGGCGAAATAGCACGCGCCGGCGGATACCTCGATATTCGCACGACGGAGGGCCTGGGCCATGCCACGGTACTTGCCGCCGAATTGGCTGCCGAGTCGGACGCCATTCTTATCGTGGGTGGTGACGGCACAGTCTGCGAAGTCGTCAACGGCCTGATTGATAATCCGATTCCGATGGCCATTCTGCGAACCGGAACGGAAAACCTCCTCGCCCACGAGTTGATGATGCCCGCGGAGCCCCCGAGCATGGCACGAACGCTACTTCACGGCACGGCACACGCTTTCGACGTGGGTGTGATCAACGGTCGGCGGTTTTTGGCCGTCGCCGGCGCCGGCTTCGACGCCGAATGTGTGCTGCAGATGTCGCGGGTACGCACGGGGCATATCACCCACGGCGATTATTTTTGGCCCATCTGGCGCGCCCTCTGGTCCTACCAGTACCCTGAGTTGAAGGTGGAAGTGGATGACCAAGGCGTCTTCGAGGGTCGCGGCTTCGCGATTCTGGGCATCATCGGACGATACTCCCTTGGCATGCGGATTCTACACCGGGCAGAATACGACGATGGCTTGCTGGATATTTGCGTATTTCCCTGCGCAAACAGGCGACAACTCGCCGCCCACGCTGTTCGCATATTGCTCCACCAGCACACGGATCGGCGTAGGACCCTGTACCACCAGGGCAAGCGCATCCGCATCACTTCTAACACTTCAGTCCCTCTTCAAGTAGACGGTGACGCCGGGGGAGAACTGCCGGCTACGTGTTCCATCCTCCCAAGCGCCGTTCAATTCCTCAAACGCTTAAGACCGCCCGCCGAACTGGTCGAATAACGCTGAATGCGGCCATGCAATCCTTGACGAACTTTGTGAAGTAATGCACAATCTCCGCCCCTCTCCGGAATTGCGCTTTTCTGGCGTGGGGCCTATCCGGACCAGATCGTCCGGCCATTCGTCAAGGAAATGATGCGTCTGTGCCCCGAATGCCGGGGCGGTCGATTCGAAGCGGCAGATGATCGGGGTGGAGGTCTGTTTCCAGCCCCGGGCAGGTGGCCGCCTCGCCGATTCCGGATAGGATATGCGGCTACCTGTTGCGGCGACTCAGAGACTGAGCCTGATGAGCGATCAACCCTCGCCCGAACCAAACGAACGGGATCATTCCGTACCTGCCACACCCGACCCGACATCGATGGCGCAGTCCAGCCTGGGCAACGGCGGCGCTGTGGAGCCCATGACGCTGTCTCTTCTCGGACGGCTGTTCGGGATTCCCTTCTTGATTATTGGCGTGATCGTGGGCGGGGCCGTGATCGTAGTATTTATGTTCGGCGCGCCCACGGCGCAGCGGGATCGAACTGTCGATCAATTACTCACAGCGCTGGAGGGCGGCACCGGGGGCAAGAGCCTGGGCATGCTCCTGCCGCGGGACAAGCAGCACTGGCAGACCGGGCTCGAATTGACGATGCGGCTGGACAAGAAGGACGAGTTTTCGGACGCGCAACTTGCGGAGGTCGCCCGGCGGTTGGGGGCGGTCGTTCAGAGGGAGCTCAAGCGGCCGGCACCGCACACCTCAGCGGATGGAAGCGCCAGTCCGGACCAAGAGGCCTATCGTCAACGTATGGATTTCCTCATTCGCGCCCTTGGGAAGACCGGCCGCCCTGAGGCAATGGATGCCTTGTTGGCGGTTGTGTCGCGGGGTGACGAGCCTCTCGCCGCCATGGCGATTGCGGCCCTTGGAGACTCGGCGGATGTTGAGGGGCATGAGAGAGCGATTCCGCTGGTTATCAGCCGCATGGCGACTGCCCGATCGGCGGAGTTCATGATCGTAGCTTGCACGGCTTTGTCGGTCTTGGCCGACCCGGCGGATCCGACAGTTGTCGATGCGCTGGTATCGGCACTACGCTCCCGAGAGGGGGAAGTAGGCTGGTCGGCGGCTTTGGCGCTGGCACGGCTCGGCAATGACGCTGGAAAAAGGACCCTGATGGACCTGCTGGATCGGTCGTTTTGGGAGTCGGGCAAGCGGTATCAGGTAACGAATGAGGCGGGCGTCCGGATGGGCTACCGCATGCCCAAGGACCGGGTGGACCGCTACCTGATTGCAGCGATGGAAGCGTCCAGTAAGCTGTCCGACCCGGAAGTCTGGCAGATGATCGAAACGCTGCAAAGGGACCCGCACCCAAGCGTTCGTGCCAAGGCGGCGGAGATCATGGCGGCACACAAACAATCGGGCAATTGACGGACGCAAACGGAGAGGTAGATCGATGGCCACCAAAGAAGTCGTGACGAAGGTGTGGATCGAGGAGGGATGCATCGTCTGCGATGCTTGCGAGACCACCGCGCCCGATGTCTTCGAGGTCCTGGAAGACACCTGCATTGTCCGTCCGGCCGCGTTGGCAGTCGAGTTTAACAAGCCGCGGTCCGAGAATATCAAGGACGCCGCGGAAGAGTGCCCGGTCGATGTGATCAAGTTCGACACCGTGATGGAGGAAGTCGCGGACGACGCACCGGCGGCCGAGGCGCAGGCGGCACCAGCCGAAGCCGAGCAAAAGGAACAACCTGCGGCCAAGGTTGAAGAGAAACCGGATGCCAAGGTAGACGATAAGCCAGCCCCGGCTGCAGCGCCGGCCAAGGTCGCAGCCGCCGCCGGTGGTGGTGACTATGACCCGGCTATCCAATCGTTGCTCAAGGCCGCCAAAGCGCGGGGTGGGCACGCCGGGATCATGCGAAAGTCGGAATCGATTCCCGAAGCGGCGCAGGCGATGGCGCGGAAGTCACCTGATGAGCTGCCGGCCGACGCGCGTCAGGCCAAAATATTTGAAGCGGCCAAGAACGCGAGTAAGAAAGGCGAGTTTGACCGCCGCGAGGTGTTGAGTAAGGCCGCGCTGACCGTGGGTTGGGTGGCGTTCGGTACCGGAGCGGGTGTATCCATCGGCCCGGCGTTCGGTCGGTTTATGATGCCCAATGCGTTGGAAGAACCGGATCCTCGCGTGCGCGTTGGCAAGCTCAAGCGTTACGTCGAGATGAACCCCGGCGACGTGAATGAAGACTACAAGCCGCAGGGGGTTTGGATGATCCGCTTGGAAGGTCGAATCGCGGCGCTGAGCATTATTTGCACGCACCTGGGTTGTATCCCGAACTGGCTGCCGAACGATCGCAAGTTCAAATGCCCTTGCCACGGTAGCGGTTACAAGCCCAACGGCATTAACTTTGAAGGGCCGACGCCACGACCCTTGGAGCGTTTTCGACTCTTCGTCGAGAATGGAATCGTCACGGTGGACAAGAGCAAGAAGTACCAGTACGAACTGGGGCAATGGGATCAGCCAGGATCGTATATCGAGGTTTGAATACCGTGCCGAATGATGAAGGATGTCGGTGCGACCTGCGCGGCCGCGTTGCCATCGAGTTTCCGTTACATTCGGTCAAGATGACCTCTTGCGCCAGACAGTTGGAAGGCAGAGAGTCGTGTGTCACGCCGGAGTGATGTACGCACAGGCACTCTATCAGGGAACGAAAAGCAAATATGCTGTCGCGAATTGGCAATTGGGTTCGAGAAGGGCAGATGTGGGGAAGCATCTTTCGCCATGGTGTGCCGCGAGATCGGCGCACTCGTGCCATGGCGGTGCTGAGCAACGTCTTCCTGCACCTTCATCCTGTAGCGATACGAAAGAGCGGCATTCGCCTGTCTTTCACCTGGTGCATGGGTGGGCTCACGTTCTTTCTGTTTCTCGTGGAAGTGGTGACGGGCGTCCTGCTGATGTTTTACTACCGCCCGACCGTGGAGTACGCCTACTTCGACATCGAATCGCTTCGTTCGGTGGTCACGCTCGGCTTTCTGCGTGAACTCCACCGATGGGGCGCCCACGCGATGGTGATCGCCATCTGGCTCCACATGCTCCGGGTCTTCTTGACGGGCAGCTACAAACCGCCTCGAGAATTCAACTGGGGCGTGGGCGTGATCCTGCTGGTGCTGACGCTCCTGCTGTCATTTACCGGGTACCTGCTTCCGTGGGACCAGTTGGCGATGTGGGCCATTACCGTGGGGTCGAACATGGCTCGCGCCACGCCAGGCGTGGGAACGGAAGGACCGATGTCGTCCTTTATTCAGATTGGTGGCGTGCCGTTGGTGCACGCCGGCGATGACGCTCGGTTTGGTCTATTGGCGGGGACATTTGTCGGTCCGAACGCGCTGCTGCGGTTCTACGTCTTGCACTGCGTGTTCATCCCGGTGGTCGTGACTGTGTTGTTGGCCGTACACTTTTGGCGCGTGCGAAAGGATGGCGGCATTAGCGGGCCGCTATAGCGACTGTGGCGGCCGGTATTTGATTGGCGGACGGAGACAGCGATCCGCCGCCCAAAGGGTGGTGCGGATAAATCGGTTTTCCAGACGTCGCCGGAGCGGCGGCGACTAAGTACGAGAGGCGAGAGCGAGATCACATGCCAGGCGTAATCGCGGCGTCATCGAGTG
>Ga0055480_10000464_pt1 | contig 15044 bp, 15 predicted proteins | sample Muzzi_PWB_D2_FD_57935 | JGI IMG/M metagenome (GOLD analysis project Ga0055480, IMG submission 57935) | Wetland microbial communities from San Francisco Bay, California, USA, that impact long-term carbon sequestration - Muzzi_PWB_D2 | ecosystem: Environmental > Aquatic > Marine > Wetlands ... | reverse complement strand
TGGACGCCGGAAGCCCGATAGGCCGAGCCGTTGCTGTAACTGAGTCCCGGCCCAAAGAGGAGAAACGGGCCCCTCGCCGAGCGGGTGGGTCGGTAGCCCCCGAGGACCGACCCCGACACGACCCAAGCGAACCCGCGTCCGCAATTGAAGCCTGCGTCGGTGGGACAGCCGCGCCCGGCCCCGAACCGTCCGACGGCGACCTCCCAGCGGCGTCCCAGCGGGTGGGACGACAACTCTCCGATGGCGATATGGGCTCGCCAGCCGAAGTTGTCAGGGCCACCTCCGGCGCCGAGGCCCAGCTCGATGAACGGCCTGGGCGGCGTCCGAGCCTGGGCGGCTGGCTGGGAAGCGGCCAGGACGACGAGCGCGCAGAGGAGCGCGCGTCGAGCGGTGGGGGGTCGGTGGCTGGGCATGGTCGTGTCCGGGCCCTACGTAGCATGGACGAGAAACGCCCCGGAGGGCGCACAGGCCCGAGCGGAGCCCTAATCGGCTGGCGTCACCATGCGAACCAATAGCTCACCTTGAGGAGAAACGTGTCGTCCGCCCGCTGGCCGAAGAGATCCTGGAGGTCTCCGCGGAAGGATCGGGTGCCTTCTCGAGGCAAGAAGTCCCCCCGCCCCTGGCTCCAGACCAGGAACATCGTGGATCCCGGCCGGTACTCCCAGCGGAACACGACGTTGGAGCGGAACTGCTGGAAGTTGAAGCCGCCCGGGTCGGCCGACACCGCGGGGTCGCCGTATGGCTGGTAGCGGTCATCGTAGGCCGGCGCCCGGGGCTCGTCGATTTCCCGCACGTCGCTGTACGTCCCCTTGGAAATGAAGGGAGAGGCGTACACTTGAAGCGATGCCGTCGGCGTGAACGTGTACCCCAGGCGCCAGGTGAGGCTGAGGGTCTTCTGCTCGAGATGCGCAAAGGTGTAGCGCGGGGTCCCGTCCGGCTCGGTGATGGTCCCGTAGTACTGGATGTCGTTCCGGTCGTGTCCCCAGCGGGCGCTCAGGGAAGTGGTGAATCGACTGGAGATCTTGAGGCTGGCAACCGGCTCGATGGAATACGATTCGGACCGGCCTTGGTCCCCCTTGAAGTAGTTGAGCCAGAGGGACGGAACCACGGCGCGACGGTCGTCACCCTCGATACCGAACCAGGGGCTGACATACGGGTCCTGGCGGATGGCCGGCCCTCCCCGCGCGCACCGATCACAATAGGTGGCGCCGAGCTGCCCAACCGTCCCACCCAGATGGAGCCACCAGCGGTTGTTCAGCTGGGTGTGGACGTTGGTGTTGAACGCACGCTCGGTCGGGAGCCCGTCAGCTGTCCAGTACTCCCAGTTGTTGAAGTTCCAGCGGAGCTGCTGGAAGACGTGATTGGGCGTGCGGAAGGCCAGGTTGGCCCATGTCGTCCAGGCCTGCCGGTCGGCCTGGCGGAGGAAGCCGACGTCGTTGATCTCGAACCCAGGCGTCCGACGCTGATACGCGGTCTCGAACAGGAGACGCTTCCCTCCGACCTTGGCAAACCGGACCTCGAGATTGGTCCCGCTGAGGCTGGTCCGAGTCGAATCGTATCGGGTGGAGCCGTCCGGGCGCTGGTACAGGTGCACCGCGTCGCGCTGGGTGCGTGCAATCGCCTCGGGGCTTCCCGTCACGCGACTGGCGTCGAACGAAGCAGAGACCTCGAATCGCTCGGCAAACCGCCGGCGAGCGTCGATCCCGGCCGCGTAGGCACTCCGGCGGAGAGACGCCTCACTCGAGGGGTCGAGGGAGCGGTTGACCGCCGTCACCATGAAGCCAACGCTCCCGTTACCGTGGTCGTAGTCCTGGTTGCCGCGGAGAACCGCATAGTTGGTCGCAGGCTCGAGCGTCTCGCCGCCCGCCCGCGTTACGTGATCGGTCACGGCGTCGAGTACGCCGAGCGAAAACCCGTTGGACAGGCGCCCCGTGAGCTTGGCGGCTCCGAGGATGCGGGTCCCCGTGGCCGAGGCGTCGTCGTCGGCGCCAGCGAGCTGGGGCGCCCGGCCGATCCGCCGAGAGTAGAACAGCCCCTCGCCGGTGTTGCAGTCCACGACCACCACGCAGTTGACGTCGAAGGTGAAGATCCCCTTCCCCTCGACGAAGAAGGGCCGCTGCTCGCGGAAGAAGGTCTCGAAGGCCCCCAGATTGAGCACGGACGGGTCGGCCTCCACCTGGCCAAAGTCCGGGTTGACCGTGGCGTTGAGCCGAAGGTTGGAGGCGACACGGTAGGTCAGGTCACCGCCGAGCGTCACCTCCTGGTCTCGGCCGTAGCCGCTCGAGGCCGGTCCTGTCACGTTTCGGGTCACGAGATAGGGGATCAGTTCGGCTCGGCCGGGCCGACCCAGATTGTCGAGGCCGGTGAGCTCCCCGAACTGCGACGTGAAGCCGGGCCGCGAACTCCGATAGAGCGGCCACGTCACCACCGACGTGTAACGCTCAATCTCGCGCCAAATGAGGATGCCGAAGGTACCAGTCCCGGCGGCGTAGCGGAGCTGCGAAAACGGAATACGGTACTCGGCCGTCCACCCCAGCGAGTCGATCCTAGTCGCCGCGTCCCACACCGCGTTCCACGCCACGTCCTCGGCACCGTCGTTGTAGATGGCGTAGTCCGACTGGACGCCAGCGGGGTTTACGGAGAACTCGAAGCCGGTCCTCCGGTCGTGGTAGGAGTCCACCATGAGCGTAACGTGGTCCGAAGGCGTCTGGTCGTCCCGTCGGGACAAGAGGCTGATGATGCTGTCCGGGTGTGGGTCAAAGGACCGGACGAACACGTACAGGTGATGCGCGTCGTACGCGACCCGCGCCTCCGTTCGGAGCGGGGGGGCCGCACCCTCGGTCGGGCGCGCCTCGAGAAACTGGTCGATCACCGGCGCCACCCGCCAAACGGGATCGTCATCGCGGCCGTCCAGCACCGGCGGGGCCACCGCTCGGATGGCCCGCACGGTGGTGGCGGCCGGCGCAACTGCCGGGGGACGGGGGCCCTCCGTTTGCACCGCCAAAAGCAGTCCGAATAGGGCGATCACTGCGACGCTCCCTCCGAAGCCGTTTCCATTTGGATCACTGATCCGCCCTGAGCGTTGCGCCCACGATTAGGGGAACGGACGCGGACGAGGTTGCGGCCACGGCCACACGTCCACCCCGTGCCGCCCGGCAATGCCACGGATGGCCGCCTCGCGCACCGCAGGATCCTTCGATTCCAGCAGCTCGGTGAGGCGCTCGGTGCGTTCGCCCGATCGGATGAGCGCTCGCATCTCCGCTTTCCGAGCCCGTGCGTCCGTCTCCTTGGCCAACGCCGTGCGGATGGCCGGAAGGGCCGCTTCGTCCCGGATTTCCGACAGGGCCCAGGCGGCCTTCACTCGGACCGCTTCATTCCCGTCCGCCAGCGCATCGATCAGGCCTCTCGGCGCAATACGCGTGTCGAGTTGACCCAGGGCCCATGCGGCGGTCCCGCGGGCCTTGGCACTCTGCTCCGCCGCTAATACCTGGCCGAGGACGTCCACCGCCGCGTTGTCGCCGATCTCGCCCAAGGCCCAGATCGCCGTCTCGCGTACGCGCGGGTCCCGATCGGTCCGGGCCGCGTCGAGGAGAGCCGGCGGTGCGGAGTGCCGGGCCAACTCACCCAACGCCCAGGCGCTCATCTCTCGGACCTCCGCGTTCGCGTCGCCGCGAAGCGCGGCGCCGAGCGGCTCGACCGCCTCCTTCGCCTCGAGCTGGGCCAGGGCCCACGCCGCGGTCCGGCGCACGGACGGCACGGCATCCCCGCGAAGAACGCGGATGAGGGCCGGGATGGCGCGCGTGGAGTCGAGCTGGCCCAGGGCACCGGCCGCCGCCTCTCGAACGGAGGCCGCGCCGTCGTCCAAGGCGTCGATCGCCCGGCCGAGCGCGCGGCCGTCCCCGATGCGGCCCAGGGCCCAGACGGCGTTGGCCCGGACGCCGGTCGCCGCGTCGCCCATGGCCCGGATGAGCGGCTCGACCGCTCGGTCCGGCCTCACGAGGCCCAGTCCAAACGCCGCCGCGATTCGGACGAGGGAATCGCCGGCAGAGAGACGTGCCGTGAGGCCGCGCGCGACGACTTCGTCGTCCTCGCGACCGAGCAGCCGGACCGCGAGCTCGCGGACGCACGCGTCCGGTGAGGCCAGATGCTCGAGGAGGAACCGGACGTCGTCCGCCTCCAGCGGATTCCTCCCGGTCCGGAGGGTATGGAGGAGGTCCGACTCCGCCAGCGGGGTGGCCGGCGCGGCTGCCCAACGGCCCCAGCCGTTGCCCACGGCGCTGGCGGCGAGCCCGCACAGGAGAGGGGGTGCGCCGCGCGCTTCAGCCATGAGCTCGCGGATGGCGGGGGAGGAACGGTCTGGGGCCGCATGGACCCCGGCATCCCACGGCGTCGGGGACCAGAAGGCGGTCAAGGCGGAGAGGCTGATGGCGAGGAGGCGGGACATGGAGACTCCGGTGTTGTAGTTGCTATGTTGATTTTTCAACATTAATGCCGTCGACGAAGCGGGCGTGGCGTACGCCGGTGCGTTACGCCGCGCCCATCACGCCTCGTCGGGACTCAGGGATAGGGTCTTGGGTGTGGTCGGGGCCGTGGCCACGGGCCGGTGGCGTTGCCGCCCGCCAACGCGGTAATGGCGATCTCCCGAATCTCAGGGTCGGAGGCCGTGACCAGCTTCTCCAACGCGTCGACGGCGCCGTCGCCCATCGCGCCGAGCGCCCGAATGACGGCGAGCTGGACGTCGTGGTCGGACTCGCGACGGAACGCGTTGTCGAGGGCGGTGGTGGCTGAGGGATCCTCGATCTTGTAGAGGGCCCACGCCACTGAGTATCTGACGGCTGCGCTTTCATCCGAGAGCGCCTTGAGCAGCTCCGGCGGCGCCGTGCCGGGGGCGCAGGTCCCGATGGCCCACGCGGCCATCTCCCGGACCTCCGGATCGGCATCCCCGAGGCGAGTGGTCAAGGCCGGGACCGCTGCGATGTCGCCGATCTGTCCGACCGCCCAGGTGGCGGTCTGCCGGACCCGGGCGTCCGCGTCCTCGCGGAGCGCCTTGGCGAGCGACGCGGTCGCGGCACTGTTCCGTGGAGCATCGGCCAAGGCCCAGGCCGCCATCTCGCGGACGGCGGCGTCGGCGTCGCGTTCAACGGCACCGACCAGGGCCTCGAGGGCCACCGGCTTGTCGGCATAGCGGTGGAGGCCCCACGCCGCCGTACGGCGCACCCGTGCACTGGAGTCGGTGCGGAGGGCGCGTGCCAGCGCGGCGGCGCGGTCGGCCGGATCCTGAGATGCCGTCGGGGTCTCCGTCCGCTGCCGCGAGGCGCCCTTCGGTGCCTGGGTCGGTACGCTCCTCGACCGATCCACGGAATCGGGGGCGGTCGCGCGAAGTGGCGGCAGTTGGGCGAGTGGCGGTGTCGGCACCTGGGGACGGGGAACCGGGGCAGCGGCACCCACCAGGAGTGCCAGGCCCACCAGCCCGGCCACGACCGAGGCGGTCTCTCGTTTGCTGGGTCCGCGACGGGAGAGTTCGGGATTGAGGATGGCGAGCATCCGGCCTTCGAATTCCCGTCGATGGGCCATCGCGAGCGCTACTGCGGGCGTCCGGTGATCGCGCACGCAGGTGACGATGTCGAGGAGGTGCTCGGCGTAGTCGCTCGGCCGGGCTCCGAAGACGAGGGCCAGATCGTCGCAGGCGCGCTCACTCTCGGCGCGCAGGCGGCGGGCGGCGGTCCAGACCATCGGGTGAAACCAATAGAGAGCGCATGCGACGCGGCTCAACGTGTGGCCAATCAGGTCCCGACGGCGAACGTGTCCCAGTTCGTGGATCAACACGGCGCTCCGGCGATCGTGGCTCCACCCTTCGCTTTCCGACGGAAGCACGATGACCGGCGCGAACATCCCCGCCGCGAACGGCATCCGCACGTCGTCGCTCTGGAGGAGGCGCGGAGCAACGTCAAGGCCGAGCCGGTCGGCGATCTCATACAGCGGCGTCTGCCACGCGGGATCCACCAGCGACCGCGCGCGGCGAACGACGCGCCCCACCGCCCAGGCGGAGTGGGCCACTTGCACCAGGAGCACCAGCGCAACGATGGCCCAAAGGCCCAGGAGAATCATCCCGATGCCGATGGCGTCCGCGCCTGTTGCGGGCTGCACGACGGGCCCGCCGGCGGGGGTCGGGTCAAGGGCGCTCGGCGTCTCCTGTAGAGCGACGGTCGTCGGCGGCGACAGCGTCGCTGCGGGAGCACCATCCACCGAGGCCCCCGGGAGGACCGGGAGGGGGAGGGGTGCCCACCGCCCCATCACCGGAATGAGGAGAAGCCCGCCGAGAGCCGTGAGCCACACCAGGTGACGCGCGCCGGCCGAGGCCCGGGCCAGTCCTGCGGTTGCGGCCATCGCAACGATGAGAAGGAGCGTGACCTTGAGCACGATCAACACCGCCGGATGTGTCGGCGGAAGGATCAACGAGACGCGAGCGAGGGCGTCGCCGACCGAGGCATTCATGAGGTCTCCTCCTCCTCGCCGAGGCGGGCGGCGCGGATCTTCTCACGTAGCTGCGCGATCTCCGCATCGCCAACATCCGCGTCGGACAGCCGGAGGAGCGCGGTGACCGCCTGTTCGGTAGATCCCGCGAAGTAGGTCCGGACTACGTGGGCCAGCACATCGTCACGGGCCTTGTCCGTCGGGCGGGCGGGATAGTAGACGTAGCGCGGGCCGTCCTCCCGGTGGGCGATGAGCTTCTTTTCGCCCAGGATCCGGAGGATGGAGCGCACCGCCGAGTACGTCGGCGGGTCCGGCATGGCCTGGAGGATGTCGGCGACCGTCGATTCGCCGTTCCGATGGAGGATCTCCATCACCTGGCGCTCGCGACGGCTGAGGTCCTCGGTAGGGGGGCGGGTGCGCTTCGGCATGAGGGCTACGGCTCCTGTGGTTCGGGGGCGGCGTGACGTCGCCGCTTAGTGCTGATATTTCAACACTACGCCGTCAATGTCAAGGGGCCAGGACGTTTCGGGCGACTTTCTGCGACATTCCGCAGCATCGAAGGAAGTGCTGGCCGTGCGGACGGCCAGCGACCCACTCAGCGCAACGTTCTTCGCCTTGGCAGACCCGACCCGCCGAGCGATTCTCTCCCGGCTCGCCGAGGGCCCGGCGACCGTGAAGGGCCCGGCGGCGCCGTTCGAAATGAGCGGTCCGCTGGTCTCCAAGCACCTCCGGGTGCTCGAGAATGTCGGCCTCATTCAGCGGGGACGGGAGGCGCAGTGGCGTCCTCGGACACTCGACGCGGCGCCGCTCGCCGAGGTCGTCAAATGGGCCGGGGATTTCCGGCGGTTCTGGGACGCGAGTTATGCCCGCCTCGACTCATACCTCCACCACCTCAAGACACAGGAGTCCTCTACTGATCAGCGGGACGTGGACGGGCGTGACCGCCTTCACCACGCCGACGGACCACGAAGTGAGGATGGTCCGTGTCGTGGATGCGCCGCGTCATGTCGTTTTCGACGCCTGGACCAACCCGACCCACGTTCGAAGTGGGGTCCCGAATGGCCCGAGACGGTGAACACAGGGCGCGGGGCTCACCCGGCTGCAAGCGGGGGCCAGCTGCCGAGCAGCCGACGCACGACGATCAGCTGGCCGACATGGTACGCGGTGTGATCAGCGACTAGAAGGATCTCTCGCAAAAGCGTCTGGCCGGTTCCGGCGGGGACCGGAGCGAGCAAATCTCGGTCCGGATCCTTGACTATAGCCCGCAGCGATTCCAGATCGTGGTGAAACGCCTCGACGCTCTCGTCCCAAGCCGATGTGTCCGGTGGGGCCTCAGCGGGCGGCCAGTAGTCCTCCGGCCAGGCAGCCTCTTCGTAGTCCGGCCGAGTACAGAAGGCCAGGATATCCGCTTGGGCGAGCCGGATATGTTCGACGAGTTGCCACGGGGAGTAGGGAAGCTGCGCGGGCACCGTGCCGCGATGTGTTGGTGGGAGACCAGCGACGGCGGCGTCGAAGTCGGCGTGCGCACTCCGCCAGTCAAGGAACTCGGCCAAGTGTTCGCGGATGGTGTCGGTGGAGCTCATTGAGCGCCTCCCAGGTGTGATTCGCATCTGACGGCCGCGACGCCGACCCCCGGCCGTGACGACGAGAACTGTCGATCCGATCTACTACAGAGATTCTCGTTCCGCCATTCCACGCGGCGTCTTGAGACGCCGATCGGGATCCACGAGAGGAACAGGAGGGTGCCACCACCGAACGCCACGAGGAGGGGTGGCTGGCGGACGAAGGCATCGGCAAAATATTGGGGCAAAATGCCGTCGGTGGCGGCGAGCTCTCCCAACGCCGGCATGCCGATAGCCGTGAGCCCGAACGCCATGAGGAACAGGGTCGTGCCGACGGCAAATGCAATCCAGCCGACGAGCACCCACAAGTGTCATCACGGTGTGAGGCATTCTCACGAGCCCGAATAGCGACGGACCTCGGTCCGAGGTCGTCCCACCGACGGGATCGTCACGATGTACAGTCTGTCAAACTCGTCCTCGCGTATCGGCGAACCCGCGTCGCCACCCAAGAGCTCGACCATGTAAGTGGTCGTGTTGCTGTGCCCGACGATGAGGTACGCCCCGTCCGCGGCGGCGAGCGAGTCGGCGAGCCTGCCCATCCCTGCGGGCGTGTAGAACGTGAGGGGGATTCCGTGAGTAGTGGCGACCGGGCCGGCCGTCGATCGTGTCCGTTCCAGATCGGTAGTGAAGATCCCGGTGAGCCGCACCCCTGCCAGCAGGCTCTGGAGAACCTGGGCCCGCACCTCTCCCGCCTCGGCCAACGGAGGGTCCGCCGTCCCGTCCGGCACGACCTCCGCGTGTCGGACCAGGTAGACGATAGTACTCTCTGCGACGAATGCGGCACCCGAGTCTCGGCGTACTCCCGGTTCCTGGGCCCTCAGGGAGGATGTCCAGGCGTGCACGAGGGCTAGGGCGGCGATCGCGTGGAAGGTCCGGCGCCAAATGATCTTTGTCAGCCAGGTTCCCCTTGGCGGCTCGAAATTCGATCCAGGGTCATCCCCGTAGGTGCCGACACGCGCGGGCGGTACGGACCGTCACGATGGAACCGATCATGCACACGGCGTAGACAGGACCGAGGATACTCCATTGTGCTGGTTCGACGATGATCATAGTGACGGTTATCGCGATCGCCCAGAGGGCGGCGGTAGCGAGCTCAGGTTTCATGGTCGTTCTCCTGTCCGGAGGGACACTGGTCCATCCGGTGGCATCTCGAGGTGGGCGGAACTGGAGAATGGTCCGCCGGTCCGGGTCGACTCCCCGAAGGCAAGCCTGGGACATGACGCGCCAGAGAGAGGGCGGGTTTCAGACGGCGCTCACGTGACTGGATGCATTGTCCCGACTGACCCAGAACCTCCATTCCCGACCGAAGGTGACGACGGCGCGAGGCGATCGCGGGGCCGCGGCTACGTTGCCTCGAGCGTCGCCAGGGACAGGTTCATGCCGTGATCGCTCGTGCGGGGATTGACGATCCGGCGGGCGATGGCCTGGCCGACTAGCGTCGGGTCGGCCAGCCGTCCCCCGGGGAGGTCGTGCGCGATCAGCTCCAAGACGCGCTCCCCATATTCGGCGAGGAGACCGGTGTCCGTCATCCCCGGGGACACACCGAAGACGATGCGGCGCGACCCCCGGAGATCCGCCGCGAGGCCGCGGATCATCCCCCAAAGGGCGCCCTTGGCGGCGAGGTAGGCAGCCATCTGCACGGGGGGCTGGGCGATCAAGGCATCCGTCAGGACGGCCACCACCCGCGCATCCTCCGCGAGAAACGGCCTGACGCCCTGAAAGCAGTTGAGGAATCCGGCGAGGGCCACGCGGAGCGGTTCAGCTAGGTCCCCCTCCCACTCGAGCTGGGCGACGCGCCGCGGTCGCAGGGGGGGCGACGCATTGTGCACCAAGGCATCGAGGGTCCCGTATTCCTCCCGTACCCGCTCACACATCGACTGGACCGCACTGCTGTCGGTGACATCGGCCTGAAGCACGGTCACCGGGGCGTCGGCGCCGAGGGAGCGGACGACGGCCCCGGCCCCAATTGCCGAATCGCGATGATTGAGGACCACCGCCCACCCCATGCGGACCAGCTCCCCGACGATCGCCGCGCCGATCCCGCGGGAGGCGCCCGTGACGAGCGCCACAGGTTGCCGGGAGGTGAAGGCGGCCACTCAGAACCCTCGATAGACGACCTCGGCGCTATCCGCACCGAAGGCGGACATGAGCACGAGGAGCGCGACCACGAGCATGGTCTTGAGGAGGACGTAGTAGAGGAGACGATCGTCTCGGGGGGCACCCTCGGCGGGGGATCCGTGGGTCATCGTGGCTTACCGGAGGTGAGCGGCGACATCGCGCACCCACACGAGGGTATCGCGGACGCCAGGGCGGAAGAAGAGAAATGTAAAGCACACGTAGTTGAACGTGACCGCGATGCCGGCCAGGCGGAACCAACGATTGGCCAGGTAGGCCTTGAAGCGCTGGCGGCCCAATCGTCGACGAAGAAAGTCTCCGTACATTTGGGCGCTTGCCACGCCCACGCCGTGGAGTGCACCGAAGACGATGAAGTTTCGACCGGGCCCATGCCACATCCCGGCAAGGAAGAGGGCGGTGAACATGAGGCCGTAGCCGATGATGGACGCGTATCGGGACCAATGGGTCGCCACCCACTTGTAGGAGGTCGTGAACACATAGTCCCGGATCCAGTGGGTGAGGGTGATGTGCCAGCGGTTCCAGAAGTCGAGGACGTTCCGTGCCAGGTACGGACGATCGAAGTTCTCGGGCTGCCGGAGGCCCAGCAAGAGGGCGGATCCGATCACGATGTCGCAGTACCCGGCGAAGTTCAAGTAGACGTACGCCGGGTAGGCATAGAATGCCACGGCGGCGTTCCCCAGCGCGAGCCAACGTTCTCCCGCCGCGGTCGCGGCCGCATGCGTCAAGTCGAACACGTGGAGTGTCAACGCCCCGGCCACCCCGAACTTGATCATGCCGGTCAACATGCGGCTCCAGGCGAGCAGGCCCTCTCGCCGGGTTTCCGGTTCGGTGTCGATCCCGTCCCACCAGGACGCAAAGGCCGGGTACCGCTGAATGGGCCCGGCCAGGAGGCAGTAGAACCCGGCCTGGTAGTTGAGGTAAGGCCACCACGCGACGCGGGAGAGCTGCCCCTGGGCGGCGTCGACCAGCAGATGGATCAGCTTGAAACTCATATACGACAACCCCACGACCTCCAGGGGATGCTCCAGAATCCACGCGGGGAGGAGGCCGGCGATCACCTGGTAGCGCTTTGTCACAACCAGCACGAGGATGACGAGGGCGCTGAAGAACGGGACCCACAGCGGCGACGGACGGCGCTGCACGAGCCAGACCATGCCGTAGCCGACGGCAAGAAACACAACGAGCCCGAGCCCATTGGTGGGTGTGCCGACGGCCGTGGCTACGAAGGCGGCGTTGACCACGCCCAGGAGCAGGCGGCGGTAGCGCGACGCCCGGGAGTGGCCCCAGGCCATCAGCACTAGGCACAGGGCGAGGAGATACCAGAAGGAAAAGAAGCTCATGCGAGCGCGTCAGGCACCGGCGCTGCTGACCTTCGATTCGATCAATCGGGTAAAGGTCCCGACGTTCTGATCCCTGTCCTTGAGACGGCCGATCTCCGCGGCGGCAAACTTGACGTGAAAGGTTTTTTCAACGGCGACGATGAGATTGATGTGCTGGAGGGAATCCCATCCCTCCACGTCGGCCGCGGTCATCGCGTCGAACAATTCAAGCGTGTCATCGTCGAAGACATCACGAAAGACCTCGACCAACTGGGCTCGCACGTCAGTCATGGACTGCCACCGCCTGGATGAAGGTGTCATGGGGCGTATAGCCGTCGATCGGGAGGCGCCAGAAAGTCGTGTCGCCGTCCGCGCCCGCCGGAAGGAATCCAAGATTCGCAAAGTGGTCCCGTACTAGGGCGTTCCGCGCCGTGGGGATATAGGTGCCAACCAGTTCATGGCATCCGGCGTCCTGCGCCTGCCGCGCCAGCTCGTTGAGCACAAAGGCCTCCACACCCCGCTGCAGCACCCGACAACTCATCAGCCAGGTGTCGATGGACGCGATGCCGTCCTCCCGCTTGACGAAGATGACCGAGATCAGACCATTGTCTCCGAGCGTGTCCCGAAGGCTCACCGTGAGCGTGGCCCAATCCCGAGCCTCGGCCAGGGCGGCGATCTCCGTTTGGGTCCGGCGCCGCGTCGTCAGGTTGAACTGGTTGCTCTTGTTGACCAACTGGGTGACCCGCTGGAGGTTGACTTCGCTCACCGGTGCCAGGCGGGCCTCCATGTTCAACGAGGCGAGGAATCCCTGCAAGTCTCCGGCCTGGAGTCGAAGCTCGTTGCGCCGCGCGTTCTGGGCGTAGTAGGCAGCCCGTTCGGCATCCTCCCGCGTCCACGAGGCGGCTTCGAAGTATCGGTGCTGGGCCACGGCCGCCACATAACCCGCAGGGTCGGCGGGCAGGTCGGGGACCGCGACTTCGGGAAGGAAACGACGGACGATGGCGCGCTCGGCGGGGTTGTCATCCACGAATACGAATGCATCTAGGCCCAGCTCCAATTGCGCAGCGATGGTCCGGAGATTGTCGGCCTTGTTTTGCCAATTGGCCACGAAACAGGCGATGTCGTCCAAGCGGAGCACCATGTCCTCGCGCCGGTCGAAGGGCTCTCGTGCAGTGGCGTCATCGTTCTTGGAGCAGACAGCCAAGACGATGCCGCGATCCTTCAGGTCCTTCGCCCATTGCTGAAAGGCGATAAAGGCCTCGCCCTCCGCCGAGCCTTGACCGAGGACCAGTCCCTGGATCCCCACGTCGCCGATCACCCCGCCCCAGACCGTGTTGTCCAAGTCGAGGACCAGGACCCGCCGACTCTTGCCACGGAGCGCTCGCACCACCGCGCCGACGCTATGGGCATACCGGACCAGCGCCTCCGGCCCGCACGGCATCTTGGCTTCGAGGTAGTATCGTGGGTCGAACCAGTCGGCTGCTCCGACGTTGGCGGCCACGGCGGGAAGGTCGTGGAAGAGCACCTCCGGCGGCGCCGTCTCCAGCAATCTCGCGTTGAGTCGCCGGATGAAGTGTTCGGGCGCCGAGGGAACGCGAGTGGCGTAGTGCCCCAGGGACCCCCACGGCGGTTCCTCAAAGAGGTTTTGGATGACGGTGGCGCCCCAGCGGTCCCGCACCGCACTCCACAGCCCGAGCCACTCCGTCGCCTCGGCGTCGAGGTCGGCCGCTACGTCCGCGGCCGCCTGTCCGGGGCGGGGGAGGCGGGCGATGTCCCGCATGCTGGTGGCCAGGAAGACCGCTTGGGGCTCAAAGCGGTCCAGGCCGGACCCGGGCACGAGAATCTCCTGACGGAACAGGCCGTATTCACACTCGAAGATCTCGACCGGGCCCACCGTGGCCAGGAATGCCTCGAGGAGCTCGACGAACTGGATGGTCGTTGGCCCGCCCAACACCGCCAAGCGAAACGGTTCCCCCGGAAGGGCCGCGGCGGCCTGGCGGACGATGCGGCCCAGGCGCTGCACCGAGGAGTAGTCTTGAACGGGCGACACCGCCTGGCCGGCCCACCGGTGAGCGGTCTGGTGATCGCCAGCCTGCACCAGCGCCTTGAGTTCGGATACGAAGCCGCGGAAGAGTCGGTTCCGTTCGCCGGCATCCGCTTGGAAGTACGCCGTGATCCGCTCGTTACTCACTTGAGTCTCAATCATCGTGTAATCCGACGCCACACTGGACGTTTCCTTTCGCGATTAGGCGACCGGCGGCTTCGATGCGCACGGCCAAGAAGACCACCTGGACCGACTCGACGAACTCCCGGACCTTCAGGGTGATGTCGAGGCGGTCGCCCACATAACACGGGCTGTGGAACGAGAGCTTCGCCCCCTGCAGTAGCCCCGGGACACCGGGCAGCCTGGTGCCGAGGAGTCGAGACACGAGCGCCCCCAGCAGCATGCCGTGGACGACCCGCCCGGCAAAGCCATTGCGACGAGCCCAGGCCTCGTCCGTATGGACGGGATGGTTGTCCCCCGAGAGTCGCACGAACGCCTCGAGCATCTCCGCTGTCACCACTACCGTCTCATGCACCGACCGGCCGTCCCACGTGTCAGGGCCGGTCATCGAAGCGCCACGTGGGTGGAAGGCGCGCGCGCCCGGAGCCAGTTGGCGACATAGGCCGTGAGCTTCTCCGCGCCGGGGTCATTGACGTGGCCATAGTCTTGGTAGTCGAGATACTCGAGGCCGATGGCCGATGGAACCTCCCACCATCCGATCCCATCGAGGTGCGGCGCATACACTGACTGCACCCGTCGTCGGAACGCCCCGTCCGGGTCGCCCGGGTGGGCCTCCAGCATTCGCTCGAACGGTTCGACGACCGGCAGACGGATCAGGTAGACGCGCACCCCATGGGCGCGGAGTCGGTCGATTGCGGCCAGGGTTCGCCGCTCCAATTCCTCCGAGTACCGGTAGTCCCCGTAGAGCCACGTGAGCCAATACTCGAGCCGCGCGGGACGGAATTCCCATTCGTCGTGAGGATTGGGCGGATTCACTTGGCCAAAACGCCCGTAGTGATCGAAGCGCGGTGGGTCCGGCTGCCCCTTAATGAGGAGCGCCATCGTCGAGCTCACCGCCTCCACCCGAAGGAGCCACTCGTGCAGAAGGCGCCACTCGAGTCCGCCCGAGTACGCTCGGCGATCCTCGAGGGACGCGTAGAAATGAAACCGGCTGTTGGGGTTGGTCGCGACGTTGAACTGAAAGGCGTCGGCCTGGAGGATAATGGTCTCGGCGGAATCCAAGAGCGCGGGATGACGCTCGTACGTCAGCAGGAAATCGTGAATGCTGGCGCCGCCGATCGAGAGATTGAGGACCCGATCCGCGGGGAGGCCCAACCCCTCCGCGAGGCGGTTCGGAAGGAACGCCCCGCGCCCCCGGGATGTGCCGAAAATGAGGACCCGTGCGCCCGAATGCGGGGCGATGACCTGCCGCTCCAATGCACGAAACAC
>Ga0055480_10000459_pt1 | contig 15104 bp, 14 predicted proteins | sample Muzzi_PWB_D2_FD_57935 | JGI IMG/M metagenome (GOLD analysis project Ga0055480, IMG submission 57935) | Wetland microbial communities from San Francisco Bay, California, USA, that impact long-term carbon sequestration - Muzzi_PWB_D2 | ecosystem: Environmental > Aquatic > Marine > Wetlands ... | reverse complement strand
GATACCCCCCCTTGATCCACGAAATCGTCGTCCGGGGCCACACCATTGGAAATCACTCTTACAGCCATGATAATTTTATCATGTTTCGAAGCACCGGCGCCCTGAAAGCGGAGATCGAGAAAGCCCAACAAGTGCTGCATGCCTTGGGGGTCTTCCCTCACACTTTCAGGCCCCCCGTGGGGGTGACCAATCCAAAGCTCGGCGCGGTGCTCAATCAGATGGGAATGTTTGCCGTGAATTTCAACCGCCGGGCCGGCGACAGGGGCAACCGGCAGGTTGCGCACCTTGCGAGGAAAATCCTTAAAAACCTGCGGGCGGGAGACATCGTCATGCTGCACGATATTCCCCCGCGCAATGGGCAGACGTCGGACCGCTGGCTGCAGGAAGTCGAACGGATTCTGGACGGCATTCAGGCCAGGGGTCTGAAAGTCATAGCCCTGACGGCGCTGATCGACCGTGCGGTGATGTCACCGCCGGTCGCGCGATCCAATAATAGTGGCATCGACGCATAGACGGCCGGCCATCAGGACCGGCTGAACACCGGGAAGGCTTGTTTTAACACCCATCCTATTGGCAGTTTTTCCAGCATAACGGATCAGAGGCCAGGTAATCGCCGGTCATCTGATAAGCGGCGCCGCGGCACCCGTAGCACTGCTCGGCCTTGTCGCAGCATCGACAGGGGCCTTTAATGGTTTCGCGGTAGTTCTTCAGGTCCTTGATCAATTGGCTGCGGAACAGGACCTGGTCCAGGCGTTGTTCCCGAATGTTTCCCAATGGCAGGTTGATGCCCACGCAAGGCGTGACATCCCCTTTGGAGGTCACCAGGCAGGAGAACAGGTGCCGCAGGCAGCGGTTGCCCACCAGCGGCGGCTGGGGTTCCCAATCGCCATCGTAATGCCGCCGGTCGATCTCGGCCAGTTCCTTGAACAATTCGTACACCCGCAGCGGCTCGACAAAAAGCCATTGATTGTCCAGCGCATTGGCCTGGGGGGTGATCATTTCGAAATAGGGGGCAATGCGCCGGTCCCGCAGCCAGCGCCACAGGCGCGGCAGCTCATCGATATTGGGCGCGCAGATCACCGTGCTGACCGCCAGGAATGCATCCTCGGACGGGTAGCCGGCCTTTTGCAGGTTTTTCAGGGCGGTGTGAATAATCTCATAAGCGCCTTTTTTGCCTGAAATCTTATCCTGCAGCTCGGGATCGAAGGTGTTCATTTTGAGCACCACCCGTATCCGGTTGGCATGCAGAAACACGGCGAGGGCTTCGTCCACACCTGTTCCATTGGTGAACATTTCAACCTCAAGGCCCTGGTCGCGGATAAAGCGGATAATTTCCCTGATTTGGGGGTAGATGGTCGGTTCACCGCCGAGAATAATGATCTTGTAAGCCCCCAGCGCCTTGGCCTGCAGAATAACATCCTGAATTTCATCCAGGGTCAACTCGTCCTTGAAATACTCCGGCTTGGGGACATAGCAATAGGGGCAATTAAAATTGCACCGCAGGCTGAATTCGATCTCCATGGTCAGCAGGCGCTTATTTTGCACGGCGTCCAGGATGGCCGGCATATTTTGCTCAAAATTAGGTGGCAGGCTGGAACAGTTCCCCATGTGTCTTCTACCTCTCGCAGCGTCATCAGATTAGGAACCTGTATAGATACGCATATTTTTAAAGGGCGTCAATTTGATTTTTGCTGTCGGGGCTTTAAGCGTACCAACGGGTTTCGGTCGCTCGCCATCGATTCGCGGCGGATGCGCTGCGCGCGCTTATTGATGGGCCCCGGGTGCATTGTCCGGACCCACCATAATTGGCTGAACCCTTCATTGGGCATTTGACATGCTTGCCTGTCCGGATGAGACCAATCAAGTCGACGCAATGCCGGCTGCACGCGTATCCCCTGGCAGGCAACCATGTAGTGCTTGACATTGGACACAGGTCAAATGCAGATTATAAAACAACATCCATGTCAACCCGAGGGCATTTGCCATGAACACCGATACGGACAAGGTGGTCTCTATCAAAACCGCTGTTGAACGGTTTGTCAAAGACGGCGATCATATAACCATCGGTGGATTTACGGTCAACCGCAATCCCATGGCCGCCGTTTATGAAATCATCCGGCAAAGAAAACGCGGTCTGCATCTGTATGCCCATTCCAACGGTCAGGGGGTGGATGAGCTCATCGGTGGCGGATGCATCGCGCGCCTGGAGATCGCCTATGGCGGCTCGGGACGGTTCGCCCCCACCTGCATTCGCTTTCGCAAAGCCGTGGAAAACGGGACCCTGGCAGTGGAAGATTATTCCAACTATCAAATGACTCTGAGATTTGCGGCCGGGGCCATGGGAGTGCCGTTTTTACCGGTGCGCTCCGGCATGGGCACCGATATCGTTGCCCAATGGGGCTTTGATGCCGAAACCCGCAGCGCTGATCCCAAACTGCCCGACCGCAAATTGTGTGTGATGGCGAACCCGTTTGACGGGTGGGCCCAGGCGTCCCAGGTGGTGCTGGTACCGGCCATCAACCCGGATGTGGCCATTATCCACGTCCAGCAGACCGACCGGGCCGGTACGGTCCGTATCGACGGCCTGCCGTTTGCCGATGTGGAACAGGCCAAAGCCGCCCGGCGCGTCATTGTCACATGCGAAAAGCTGGTAGCGTCTGATCATTTGCGCCGGCGCCCCGAATCCAACCAACTGCCCTTCTTCTGCGTGGATGCGGTGGTAGAAATCCCCTGGGGCGCCTATCCGACGGCGTGTTATCGCCACTATGACTACGATCCGGCATTTCTGAATGCATACCGCGCCCATGCCAGCAATGACGAGCAGCATGGGCGTTACTTGCAGAAGTTCGTTTTTGATGTAGCGGACCACAAGGCCTTGCTTGCCCTTCAGCCTGGGGATCAGCTCGAAAAGATCAAGGCCGATCCACGCACCGGATATGCCGTGGGATTGGACCGGCGCTAGCATGGAAAGGAACGGAGCATTGCCGAATTATACCCTGCGCGAAATGATGGCGCTGGCGGCGGCCAGAGAAATTAAGGACGGTGAGATCGTCTTCTGCGGCACCGGTATCTCCATGCTGGCAGCCATGGCAGCCAAACACATCAACGCGCCCAACAGCATCATTTTCTTCGAAACCGGCGCCATCGACTCTCACATGGAAGAGGTCCCCATGGCGGTGGCCGATCCGCGCGTCATGCTGGGGGCCGCCGTCAACGGCAGCCTGGCGGACGCTTTCGGCTATATGCAGAACCGCTTCATCGGGGACAGGGTGGTGGGCATCCTGGGTGCGGCCCAAATCGATCCATTCGGCAATCTCAACTCTACAGTGATCGGCGATTACCGGCACCCCCAAGTGCGCTTTTCCGGCAGTGGCGGCGCCTGCGACGTGGCTTCCTTCGTAAGCCGCACCATCATCTTCATGCAGCAGGAGAAGCGCAAATTCGTCCCCCGCCTGGACTACCTGACTTCTCCCGGGTGGCTGGACGGACCGGAAGGCCGCACCAAAGCCGGACTCCCTTCCGGCGGCCCGGCCGCCGTGGTGACCGACATGGCCATTTTTCGCTTCCATGAAAAACATCGACGCATGGTTCTGGCCGGCCTTTTTCCGGGCGTCACAGTGCAGCAGGTTCTGGACAATATGGGATTTGGCGTGGATGTCTCCCGCGCCGAAACCGTCGTCCCGCCGACATCCGATGAGTTGCATATTCTGCGTGAAAAATGCGACCCCCAACGCCTTATTCTGGGTTAACGACACACTCAGGCATGCAGAAATCCAAGGGCTGAAAAAACACCTTTTCCTATAGAGAAAGCTTAGAAGCCACTTCTAATAGCCCATCATCTGGCTGTTGGCGGCCACGGCCACGTCGAATACGGGTCCGGGGATGGTTCCCAGCAATATCAACAGACCTGCCAGGACCAGGCCCCACAGGTTGCTGAAGAGCGGCTCGGATTGAACGGCGGGCGCGCGCAGGGGTTCGTCCTTGGTATAGGCGTGGCGCACCAGGTTGAGGTAGTAGTATATGCTGATGGCGGTGTTGACGGCCGCCACGATGACCAGCCAGTTGTAGCCATGATCCCAGGCAGCGGTCAGCAGGAAAAGTTTGCCCATAAAACCGGCCGTGGGCGGCAGGCCCACCAGCGAAAAGGCGCTGACCGCCAGCACAAAGGCCAGCACGGGCGCCCGCTTATGGAGCCCGTTCAGGTCTTCAAGGGTCAGGTTACGGCCGTCTGCGGCCACCCGGCAGATCACCCAGAAGCAGGTCAGGTTCATCAGGATATAGGCCAGGGCATAGAACGCTGCGGCATCAAGGCCCGCCAGCGTGCCGGCCACCAGCCCCACCATAATATAGCCGGCATGGGCCATGGCGGAGTAGCCCAGCAGACGCTTGATATCGGTCTGCACCAGGGCACAGAGGTTGCCGTAGGTCATGGAGACGGCCGCGAAGATGGCCATCACCAGGGTAATTTGGGGCCCGGGCGTCAGGGCCGCCAGGCGGATCAGAACCACCAGCACCCCCAGCTTGGGAAGGGTCGCGATATAGGTGGCGGTTTCATTGCTGGCGCCCTGGTAAACGTCCGGCGCCCAGAAATGAAATGGAAACAGGGCCAGTTTGTAGAACATGCCGCACATGAACAGCGTCAACCCCACGATGGCCATGGGTTGTTGGGACCAGCTCCAGGCCTTGGTGCCCAACTCCGCTATATAGCTGGTATGTTGGGCCGCCAGAATATAGCTGAAACCGTAAAGGGCCAGCGCCGTCGCCGCCGCGCCGAACATGATGTATTTGACGGCCGACTCGGCTGCGCGGCGTTCGGTGCGCCGCAATGCGACGATGGCATAGAGGCTGTAAGAGCTCAGCTCCAGGGCCAGGTAAACGGTAATCAGCTCAACCGATGAGGCCAGGATGATCAACCCCAGGGCAGAGAGGGCCATCAGCAGAAAATAGTCATGACGCTTTTCCGCCGGCAGGGTGGGTTGCCGGCTGGCATTGAGTACGGCCATGGCGAATCCCATGGTGACCAGCACCTTGAAAAACTGGGACAGCATGTCAATGCGGTAAGCGCCCGAGAGCATCTCGCCCTGGGCATTGAAATTGAAAAGCGCCACCACGACGCCCAGTCCCGCCATTGCGGGGAGCCAGAGCCCCACACGCGGCTTTTGCAGTTTGGGATTCAAGCTCTGGATGAACAACAGCGCAATGATAAAAATATGGTAGTATTCAATTAGAACCAGTTCGTGTTGGAGTATCATGGTTACGGCGTCACCCCTTGCGCTTTCAATATGGTTGCGGCCAGGATTTTGGCGCGATCATTTTCCGTGGAAGCCGGGGCAGCGGTGGCGGCCACTTCCCGACGCTCGTTGACTTGACGGGCGAGATGCTCCAGGGAAGGGTCCATCACCCTGAAGAAAATCCTGGGCGCCAGGCCGATATAAAGGACAAAGAAGGCCACCGGCACCAGGTAGGCCCACTCGCGCAGGCTCAAATCCCGCCAGCCGTTGGCGGTGGCCGGCTCACCCCAAGCCATCTTCTGGGTCAGTCTCAACATGTAAGCGGCCGCCAACAGGGCGCCGGGAACAATGGCCAGGCCGATCCAGGTTTTGAGGCGAAAGGCGCCCAAAAAGACCAGCAGCTCACCCACAAAACTGTTGGTGCCCGGGAAGCCGAAGGAAGAGAAGGCGAACAGACCCCAGAATCCCATGAAGGCGGGCAGGTATTTGCCCATGCCCATATTGTCCTTGATCTCCCGGCTATGGCTGCGTTCGTACATGGCCCCCACCATCATAAACAGTGCGCCGGTGGTGATGCCATGATTGAGCATCTGAAACAGGGCGCCCTGCAATCCGCTCAGGTTGAACATAAAAATGCCCAGCGTGACGAATCCCATATGTCCCACCGAAGAGTAGGCGATGATTTTCTTGATGTCGCTCTGCCCCAATGCCACGGCGCCGCCGTAAATAATCGACGCGATGGAGAAGGCGATCATCAGCGGTGCAAAGTAGATACTGGCGTCCGGGGTCAACGGCAAAGAAAAGCGCAGAAAGCCGTAGGCGCCCATTTTCAGCAAAACGGAGGCCAGAATCACACTGCCGGCGGTGGGCGCCTGCACATGGGCGGCCGGCAGCCAGGTGTGAAACGGGAACATGGGCACTTTGATGGCAAAGGCCAGCGCCATGAACCAGAATGTCCAGCACTGAAAGCCGAACCCGTACTCGCGGGTCATCAGGTCGGGAATGGAAAAGCTGCCGCCCGCATAGCGGAAGGCGATCAGCGCCACCAGCAACAGCGTGGAGCCGGCCAGGGTGTATAAAAAGAATTTGATGGAAGCATAACGACGCTCGGGGCCGCCCCAGACGGCGATGAGCAGGTACATGGGCACCAGCATGGCTTCCCAGAACACGTAGAAGAGCACAAAGTCCAGGGCCGTAAATACCCCGATGCAGGCACTGGTCATGAACAGCAGACAGAAGTGAAACTCTTTGATGCGCTTATCGATATATTTCCATGAGCACAGCACGCATAACGGCATGATGGCCAGGGTCAGGGCCACCATCAGCAGGCTGATACCGTCGATGCCCAGGTGGTAGTTCAACCCCCAGGTCTGCACCCACGCTTTGTGCTCCACAAACTGGAAGCCGCTGGTGGCCAACGAAAAATCGACCAGCGGAAGAGCCAGGGCCAACTCAATCAGGGTAACGACCAGGGTATACCAACGCACTGCCTTGGCATGGCGCAACAGCACCACTCCCAGGCAGGCCGCCAGGGGAAAGAATATGAGAACCGATAATACCGGGTAAGGGGCTTCAAACATTTTTAAGGTAGCTCCACGCTTCTTCTAAAATATAGGCTCCACAGGTTCGCCAAAATTCGGATATAGGCACTGAGATTTATCCCCAGTCGGCCACACTCCACACAATGGCGAACAATACCAGGGCCGCCACGGTCATCCAGGCCAGGTAGTCCTGCAGGCGGCCGGTCTCCAGCCATGAAGAAAATCGGCCGAACCCGCGCACCGAGTAAGCCGTGCCGTCCACCACGGTGTCGATGCCCTTGCGGTCAAAAATACTGGCGCCGCGGGCGGTGGCCATCATGACCTTCAAACCCACCTTGCGGTAGACCTGGGTCCATAGGTTGTCCACAGCCGCCAGGGGCCGGCTGAACATGGCCACCAGCAACCGACCCAGTGCACGGTAGAGGGCATCGAAATCAAGGTTGCGCCCGGCATGGGGTTGGATCACCTTGCGCATGAAGTAAAAGCCCAGCCCGGTGAAGGCCAACAACAAGGTCGCCTGTAAAAGTTTCCAGGCACCGTAAGGCGCATAGTCCACTTCATACGGCAGCAGATGATACAGGGTCTGGGGGAAAAGGCCCTGCATCAGGCACAGCCCGGCGGCAATGGCCATGGCGATGTACATGTTCCAGGGGATCGGTTTAAGTTCCACCGGGTTGTCGGATTTAGCCCAGAAAGCGAAGTAGGGCAGCTTGATTCCCACCGATAAAAAAGTTCCCACGGCCGCCACTTCCAGGAACAATCCGATGAGCAGGCGGTGATCTTCCATGGCGCCGTGAATGGTCATGGTTTTGGAGATAAAGCCGTTGAAAAAGGGGACCCCGGAGATGCTGACGGCCCCCACCATGTAAAGCACCATCACCCAGGGCAGGCGTTTGACCAGACCACCCAACTTGTCCAAGTTGGCCGTACCGGCGGCATGCAGCAGGCAACCGGCGCCCATGAACAACAGGCCTTTATAAAGGATATGGGCATAGGCATGGGCCACGGCGCCATTGATGGTCATGGCCGTTCCGATGCCGATACCGGCCACCATATATCCCACCTGGCTGACGATGTGGTAACTCAGAATGCGTCGGGCGTTGTTTTCGATGGAGGCATAAAGCACCCCGTACACCGCCATGGCCGTGCCGGCGATGGCCAGCACCTCGAATCCGCCGAAGGCCCTGGCCAGCACATACACGGCGGTCTTGGTGGTAAAGGCGCACATGAAAACGGCGCCGGGAACGGTGGCTTCGGGATAGGTGTCGGGCAACCAGGCATGCAGCGGCACCACCGCGGCATTGACGCAGAAACCGATCAGAATCAAGTAGTCATAAAGCTGGGCCCCTTCCGGCGATATGGGATCGAAGGCCAGGGTGCCCAGGGCTTTGTAGCGCAGCAGCAGGCCGGCCAGCAGGAACAGTCCGCCCATGGTATGGAACAGAAAATAGCGGAAACCGGCGCGAATGGAGGCCGGGTTGCGGTTGAGCCAGACCAGAAAGGTGGAGGCCACGCTCATCAGCTCCCAAAAGATGAACAGGGTCAAATAGTCTCCGGCGAACACACAGCCGAAAGCGCCGGCCACGTAAAGGCTGGCGGCCGCATGATGGGCGCGGTCCTTGACATGCAGGGCGTAAATCATGCCCACCAGGGACTGGATGGCAAAGACATGTCCGAAGATAATGGAAAGCTTGTCGACCCTTCCCAGGACCAGGTGCGCGTCGATATAGGACAACAATCCATAGGTGCCGTCGGACATGCTCAGGACTGCGGCAATGGCGATCATCGGCGGCACCAGCAGCAGGTACCGCCACCAGCGCCCTTTGAGCAGCGGCAGCACAAGCGCCAGTGCGATGAATGCCCAGGCCGGATGGAAGAAATTATGCGTCATCGACTGTCTCCTCCGGCCTTACCAGCAGGGGCTGAATGATCTTTTTCATCACAAAGACCATCGCGATGGTCAGTGCCAGGCCGAACAGCGCCCAGAAGCCCGGATAGGCGTCCAGGCCGAATTCGGCGTGATGGGGACGGATCATAAAATTGGCCCCCAGGGCACCCCCCAGGAAAAGAAAAAAACCCCACTTCCATCCTTTGCAGTGGTGTTTGCGCGCACGCTCCAGAAAATTTCCCAATGTTTGACTCATGTTAGATCCTGGAAAAAACGTTAAAGAACCGCATGAAAACTTCCGGGTAAAGGCCCAGCAGCACCGATGCTGCGGCCGTAAAGCACAGCGCCGCCACCATGACAACCGGCGCTTCGCCGTATTTGTTCAGGTTCACGTCCGGATGGGGTTGGCCGAAAAAAGCCTTGAACACCACCGGCGTAAAGTACATGGCGTTGAGCACGGTGCTGACCAGCAATGCGCCAAGCAACACCATGCGGCCCATGTCCACCGCACCGTTGACGATATACCATTTGCTGACAAAACCGCAGACCGGCGGCACACCGATCATGGAGAGGGAGGCAACGGCAAAGGCACCGAATGTAAAGGGCATCCGACGGCCCAGACCGCCCATATAGCTGATCTTTTTCAGGTGGCTGGCCACATAAATGGCGCCGGCCGCAAAAAACAAGGTGATTTTGCTGAATGCATGGTGGGCGATATGCAACACGCCGCCTTTAATGGCCAGGGGTGAAAGCAACGCCACACCGATGATGATATAGCTGAGCTGGCTCACGGTGGAGTAAGCCAGCCGTGCCTTGATGTCGTCTTTGGTTAAGGCGATGAGGGATGCCGCCACAATGGTAAAGGCCGCCAGATAGGCCGTGGGCAACCCCAGTCCCAGATCGGCCATGGCCTGGGTACCGAACCCGGACAAAATCACCCGCGAGATGGAGAACACACCGGCCTTGACCACGGCGACGGCATGCAGCAGCGCGGAGACCGGCGTGGGGGCCACCATGGCCGAAGGCAGCCAGTTGTGCAGCGGCATCAGGGCAGCCTTGGCCAGCCCGAAGATGTAGAGCCAGTAGGCCAGTTGCACCAGGAAAGGATTGGCATCGGCCGGGAAAATGCCGGTAATCATATCGCCCAGGTGAAAGTCCAGCGTACCGCAAAGCAGATAAGTGATCACCATGGCCGGCAAAAAGAACAGTTTGCTGGTGCCCACCAGATACACCAGGTATTTCCGGGCGCCGGAATAGGCTTCGTCATCCTGGTGATGCGCCACCAGGGGATAGGTGAACAAGGTGATGATCTCATAGAAGAGATAGAGGGTGAAAATGTTACCGGCAAAGGCCACGCCCTGGGCGCCGAATATGGCCACCGCGAAACAGAAATAGTAGCGCGTCTGGGCATGTTCTTTCTCAGTCCGCATATAGCCGACATTATAAGCCGTGGTCACCCCCCAGAGCAGGCTGGAAACAATGGCAAAAATCATGGAAAGCCCGTCTGCCGCAAACGAGACATGGATGCCGGGCATGATGGTAAACAGGGTATAGGTGATCACCTTGCCGCCGAGCACATCGGGCGCCATGCGCAGCACGGCCAGCAGGGTCAGGGCCGCAGCACCGAAAGAGACGGCTTCGCGACGGTTGGGGTGTTTGCCCAACAACCAGATGCCGATGGGGGCGATCAACGTCAGGAGCAGAGGAAGCAACAGGCCGGCGCTGGTAACGGTTTCAATAGATGTGGCCATGGTAATCTCTTGTCCTCTTCCCTTTAGCGTTTCATCTCGGAGACGATGATGCTTTCAGAGGTTTTAAAGCGCCGGGTCACCACATAGACGATGGCCAGCACCAAGGTGGCTTCGGCCGCCGCCAGTCCCATGACCAGCAGGGTGCCCAATTGGCCCAATACCGCATTGGCCGGCGTCAACTGACAGGATGCCACGATGGCAAGCCCCGCGCCGTTGAGCATCAGCTCCAGGCAAATCAGCATGCCCACCAGGCTGCGCCGCCAGATAAAACCGTAAAGACCGACGCACAATAAAAGCAGAGCGACGAGTTGGTATAGTTGTAAAGGGCTCATTTTGGTTTCCAAAAATTTTGGTTCGTTTTTTAGTGTTAAGTTTAAAGTGTTAAGAGGTGGATGGGGTCTATTTTAATAAACAGATAGAATACCTTCACTTAACACTTAAAACTTAACACTTTCCAATCACCGCTTCTTCTTAGCCATTTCACACAGCTGTAATTACTTTCTTTCCGTAATTACTTCTTACCCCATTGCCGCCATGCCAGCATGACGGCCCCGGCCATGGCCACGAACAAAACCACCGAGATCAGTTCGAAATTCAACAGATAGGGTCCCATTAACCCTTTGCCCAGCTCGGCCAGGGGGACATCCTCCGGGATTTCGGCGCCCTTGGGCAGGTGCTTCACGATGGCCACAGCCAGCACAACGCCCGGCACCAGCATCGATAATAAGGCGTTGATCCGCTTGCGCATGGGGCGGTGCATGGCCTCGTCTCCGGTGGGCGCCGCGCGGGTCAGCATGATGGCGAAAAATATCAGCACCGACACGCCGCCCACATAGATCAGAATCTGCATAAAGGCGATAAAGTGGGCGTCCATGAGCATGTACAACCCGGAGACGCCGAACATGGTGGCCACCAAGCCAACCAGCGAGCGCACCAGGCTGGTTTCCGTGGCCGCCATAAATGCACCGCCGATGACGATCAGCGCGTAAAATCCAAATGCTAATTTAGCCACAATTTCCATAATCTAGTTATGCCACCTCATCCACAGTGCGACCTTCGCGGTCCGCTTTGGCTTTTAATCTGGCCAACAGGTCCAGCTTGAGTTCGCTGCGCCGCCGGCAAACCATATAGACATCCGAGGAAAAACCGATGGAGTTCACCGGGCACACCTCGGAACAGAGCCCGCACAAGCTGCACAAGCTGTAATCGTAAAGGAACTGTTTGGGTGTTTTGGGGGCCTTGGGCTTGGCCACTTTTTCTCCCCGGGCCTCGGCCTCCGCCATGGCCTGTTTTTCTTCCGCAGAGGGCTTGGGCGCCTTATGTTTGACCACCGTGATGCAGCCCGACGGACAAGTGCTGACGCACATCATGCAGGTAATACACCTGGGCTGGGTGGGATTCTTGGGCTTGGGCAGCAATTCGATGGGCCCGCGGAAACTGGCCAGGTTGTGCACCTCCTGGCGGGGGTAATGCACGGTCACGGTGGATTTTCTTAGGTTGTCGCCAGTGATGAAAAGCCCCACGATCAGGCTCTTGAGATCTTTCAACTGCTGGATATATTTTCTCATAGCGGCCAGCCTAAAATACCTTGGTTAATAATGCGGTGAGCATCAGATTTGCAAGGGACAGCGGCAACAACCACTTCCAGTTGATGTTCAGCAATTGATCGAATCGCACCCGCGGATAGGTCCAGCGCAGCCAGATCATCAGAAAAAGCAGCGCGTACATTTTGGCCAAAAACCACCAGACGCCCGAGAACACCGGACCTTGCCACCCTCCCAAAAAAAGCGCCGTGGCCACCGCGCACACCACGATCATGTTGGCATACTCCGCCAAAAAGAAAAGCCCGAAGGCCATGCCCGAATATTCGGTGTGAAAGCCTGCGGTGAGTTCGCTCTCCGCTTCGGGCAGATCGAAGGGCGCCCGGTTGGTCTCAGCCAGCGCACAGATAAAATAGATCAAAAAAGCCAGGGGCTGCAGCGCAATATTCCACTGCCAGGGCCAACCGCCCTGGAGCTTGACGGTGTTGCTCAAATCCAGCGTGCCGCTCGTAAAGGCCACCGCCAGAATGGCCAGCAGCAGGGGTATCTCGTAAGCCACCGACTGGGCCACGGCCCGGGCGGCGCCCAGCAGCGACCATTTGTTATTGGAACCCCAGCCGGCCATGCAGAGCGCCAGCAGGTTGGTACCGGAAAAAGCCAGGATGAGCACGATGCCCAGGTCCATTTCAAACGCCGTCAGTTGAGGACCAAAGGGAATAGGGATGAAAAGCGGCAAGACCCAGACAAAGGAGACCACCGGTGCCAACCAGTATAGCAATCCGTCGGCGCCGTCCGGTGTGAAAAGCTGCTTGCCGATCAGTTTGCCGGCATCCACAATGGGCTGCAACAGGCCATGCCAGCCCACCTCAAAGGGTCCGGGCCGGCGCTGAATATGGCCGGCAATTTTACGCTCCATATAAACCAGCACCAGTCCGTTGGCGGCAATGAACGCCATGACAGCCACCGCGGCCAGCACAATGCGCATAAATTGGGGTGATAGAATAACGTCCAGCATTTTATCGATCGATCTCCGGTATCACGAGGTCCAGGCTGCCCAGAATGGAGACGGCATCCGCCAGCAAGGTTCCTTCGGCCAGTTCCGCGAACAGGCTCAGGTTCGAAAATCCCGGCGCCCTGAGCTTGCATCGATACGGTGTAGAAGACCCATCGCTCACCAGGTGCACGCCGATTTTTCCCCGGGCGCCCTCCACGGCAAAATAAGTCTCACCGACCGGGGCTTTCCAGCGGGGTTTGGGGGCACCCTTGATTAAATGTTCCCCTTCCGGAATGGCTTGCACCGCCTGTTCCAGGATATTGAGACATTGCTCCAACTCGCCCATGCGCACCAGGTAACGCCCCATGGCGTCCTGCGAATTTTCCGTGGGAATTTCAAATTCCAGCTCCGGATAGACGCCGTAGGGCTCGGCCCGGCGCACATCATAGGCCATACCCGAGCCCCGCACCACCGGCCCGGTGGCGCCGTAGCGGCGGCACATTTCCAGAGGCAGGTCGCCCACCTCCTCGCACCGGTGCCTCAGGATGGTGTTGTCGGTGACCAATGCTTTATACATGGGCAGTCTGGCCCGCATGTGGGGGATAAAGGCTTTGACTTCATCTAAAAAGGTGTCGGGCAGGTCAAAGGCCACGCCGCCGGGGCGCAGAAAACTGTAGGTCAGACGTGATCCGCTGACCGATTGCAGCAGGTCCAGGATGATCTCACGATCATCAAAAGCATACATGATGGGCGTAAATGCCCCCAGGTCCAGCAGATAGGCGCCCCACCAGAGCAGGTGGCTGGAAATGCGATTCAACTCGCAAGTGATCACACGGATATATTCGGCCCGCCGGGGCACTTCGATGCCCCCCAGGCGTTCCACCGCGCCCACATAGGCCCAGTTCCAGGCCACGGCGTGAAGATAGTCCACGCGCCCCATATTGGGAAGGTATCCCAGATACGTCCGGTGTTCCGCCATGGCTTCGTGCATACGGTGCAGATAGCCCAGAACGGGTTCGGCGCGCATGATGTATTCGCCGTCCAGCGCCAGGATGATGCGCAGGACGCCATGTGTTGACGGGTGTTGGGGCCCCATGTTGAGGATCAAGGTATCCTCATCCGGGCCTTGCTCAAAGCGGCGCGAATAAAAGTCTCCGCTGATCTGTTCGGGGGACAGGTGGTGTTTCATGGGGGGCTATGCCAAATGAAGGCCTGGATCGACCTATGCTTCGGCCTCCTTTGACTCCGCGTCGGTGTTGTCCTTTGGGGCAAAGTAATCAAATCGAGGGTCCATTTGAACAATCTCTCCGGGATCGATGAGATCGCCAAGGGAGACGCGCGACGCCTCCGCTTTACGCAAGGGAGTGGTGACATCCGTCGCGGGCAACAGCAGGGGCGTGGGATTGGGGTTGCCTTCGAAGACCACACCATAAAAGTCACTCAGCTCGCGCTCGTGCCACTGCGCCCCATCGAAAATATTGGCGATGGAAGGCACCTTCGGCGTGTCGTGGGGGGACAACACCCGCAGCGCGATGCGGCCGGGTTTTTCAAAGTGATCGAAGTGGTAGCTGACCAGAATGCCGTCCTTGGTGTCGAGACCACTGATATCTTCCAAATGATAACCAGCGGCAAACAGCCGCTCGACGGCGGGCACAATGCCCTCGGGGATCAAATACAGATCGCGCAGCAGGCCGCTGCGGTTCCTGTCGGGCCTTGCCTCCAGCAGTACAGGGATTCCGGCAAACACATCGTCGTTCATCGCCGGCCTCCTTTGGTCGCCGGTTCGGGCCACCAGCGCCGTCCGGTCACCTTCTCCTGGAGTTGAAACAAGCCTTCCAGGAAGGCTTCGGGGCGCGGAGGGCATCCGGGCACATAGATATCGACGGGCAGAATTTGATCCACCCCTTCCACCACCGAATACTGGCCGGGATAACAAAAGGGTCCACCGCTGATGGCGCAGTTGCCCACAGCCATCACCCACTTGGGAGCCGGCATCTGTTCGTACAGCCGGGCAACCACAGGCGCGATCTTGTGGGTGACCGTACCGGCCACAATCATGAGATCAGATTGGCGGGGAGAGGGCCGAAAAACCTCGGCGCCAAAACGGGCGATGTCAAATCGGGCCATACCCACGGCCATCATTTCAATGGCACAGCAG
>Ga0055480_10000458_pt1 | contig 15119 bp, 14 predicted proteins | sample Muzzi_PWB_D2_FD_57935 | JGI IMG/M metagenome (GOLD analysis project Ga0055480, IMG submission 57935) | Wetland microbial communities from San Francisco Bay, California, USA, that impact long-term carbon sequestration - Muzzi_PWB_D2 | ecosystem: Environmental > Aquatic > Marine > Wetlands ... | reverse complement strand
TAAATTCCTGGATGAAATACCCCGTAATACAATGGGCAAAATGCTCAAGGAGGAAGTAAAGCAAATATTTCTGGACCAGTAGAATAAAATTCTGTCCCGAACTTTGAGCGCTACGCCCAGTCTCCCCTATTTAGAAGTTATCTCAATGCGCAGGCCACAGTGCCATCTTAATGTTGGGTCCGGATTTAAGGTCTTTGATTCCAGCACATGTCAGTGCTTCGAAACATATCCGCCCATGCCACTCTCAAACGTTGTCTCCCTGAAAATATCCTCCCTTGCATGCTACTGTTATGCAAAATTGATCGAGCTTGAATAATCGCAACCTGCTTAGCGCAGATACAAAAATCCAACATTGCGAGCTATGTCGACCCGGTCCCAATGCTGTATCGGCACAGCGACCACCGGCTGCCAGACGTCTGCATAATCAAAACTCTGGAAAATGTGATGAGGGCCTTTACAACCACCCGACACATGGCCCACCTCCATGGATAGCCATGGGTGTATGCACCCAGGATTTGACACACAGGTATCCTTTTGGCATACTCGCCGGCGTGAAAAGGCGAGTACCTATCTATAATAGAGCCATGCGCTCCAAATGACTTCGAAATAAAAAAAGGAAATTACAATGAAGCGCTATAAAATTTGTATTGGCCTTAGTGTGTTGTGTTTATTCCTCTGTATGACTGTCTTACCCGCGGTGGCTCAAGATGCCGACACTTCCAAGTCAGATTATGAGATGATGTTTTGGGAGTCTGTGAAGGATTCAAACAACGTCGACATGTACCGCGCATATATTGAACAGTATCCCCATGGACATTTTGCGCCTATTGCAAAAATCAAAATCGATGCGCTGTCCAAAAACGGGCCGAAGGAAGTCAGACCGGTGAACAAGACGCCACTGAAGAATGTGCAAATGAACAGGACACCAATGCCCGACAAACGATATCAATTGCGCAGCAGGCCGAAAAAATTGCTCGAAAGAGATATCCAAAACGCCATAAAAAAGCACAATTTCAGCATTCCGAAACGCAATCCGGATGGACACTTCAAAAATGCCTTTGTCGACAACCATGATGGCACAATTACCGATGAAGCCACCGGTTTGATCTGGCAAAAGTCCAGTTCGGGACACAAGATCAGCAAAGTCAGAGCCAAACGGTATATCGAAAACCTCAATTGGGAAAAGTTTGCCGGCCACTCGACTTGGCGACTGCCAACACTCGACGAGCTATTGTCCTTAATGGAAAGCCGACCGCAAGCACCAAGTTCGTTCTATATCGACGCAATATTTCAAGACCCCAGTACGTACACACCCGATAGAGTTTGGAGCGCCGATGAAAAGGAGCCTGCAATGGGAAACTTACACGGCGCATGGGCGCTCAATTTCTGGCGTGGCACCATCTTGCGAGCGGACTGGGAGTGGGATTCCGGCGCCAATGTAACGACAGAAACGAACGTCGATAACTTCGTCAAAGCCGTGTGTACCAAATAGATCCCCGGTAAATAGCAGAAGCGGGGTGTTTACAATTTTCAAAAATCGTAAGGTAAAGAGCGCCCCCTAACTCCTTGACTGGATTGACTCAGAATTCAACATACGGGTATCACACCGGCATACCTGCAGGCACAAAAGATAAGTTTGCAACTATTCGGTCATTAAATGCAATGTGCTCCATACGCCCCCGAAATAACAAGGAAGCTCCCATGAAATATCGTCGTCCGAATTATATCAGCCTTGGTGTATTGGTCTTATTCCTGTGTTTGAGTACCTTACCTGCAAGGGCTCAGGATGCTGCAGGTGACAGGTCGGACTATGAAATTCTGTTTTGGGACTCTGTAAAAGATTCTAACGACATCGACATGTATCGCGCATATATTAAAGAGTACCCCGAAGGAATTTTTGTACCCCTTGCAAAAATCAAAATCGATGCGCTATTCAAACACGTGCCGAATGCCGGCAGGCAATTGGTTGGAACACCAATGCCCGACAAGCGCTTTCATCTGCGCAGCAGGCCGGAAAAATTACTCGAAAGAGATATCCGGGATTTTATAAAAACATACAATTTTAGTGTTCCAAATCACAATGCGGATGGAATCTTCGATAATATTTTTGTCGACAACCAGGATGGCACAATTACCGATGAAGCTACCGGTTTGATCTGGCAAAAATCCAGCTCGGGACACAAGCTCAGCAAAGTCAGAGCCAAGCGGTATATTGAAAATCTTAATTGGGAGAAGTTTGCCGGCCACGCGACTTGGCGGCTGCCGACGCTCGAAGAGCTGCTGTCTTTGATGGAAGGCAAAGCGCAAGCACCAAGTTGGTACTATATCGATGCAATTTTTCAGGACCCCAATTCATGGACGCCCGACAGGATCTGGAGTGCCGATGAAAAACAACCGGCATGGGGAAATCATTCCGGCCGCTGGCTGGTCAATTTCTGGAAAGGAACCATCATGCAAGCGGATTGGGGAAGCAACTATGCTGACCGTGAGTACAACGTCGACAACTTCGTCAAAGCCGTGTGCTCCAAATAGATCCCCGGTGTTGGGCCAGGCCCGGCGTGACGCACTATCAGCCTGAATTCGCCTGGTGCGCCGGTGAGGCTAAGGTTCCACCCACTGCGCCCAAAACGGTGGGCAGTATGAATTAAAATGGATTGCAAGATAGCTTCTATTCGGATTGAAGCCATTGGATCCTGTATAGATCCTTTCTTCTGCTATCGAGATTACGCACGCTGCCGTGCTTACGCAGCTCTTTCAACAAATCGAGATCAATGTCGGCGATGAGCGTCATCTCGGTATTGGGGGTGGTCTCGGCGGCGATGGCGTCGTGGGGAAAGGCAAAATCCGATGGCGTGAAGATGGCCGACTGGGAGTATTGAATGTCCATGTTTTCCACCTTGGGCAGGTTGCCGACGCTTCCCGCTATGGCCACATAGCACTCGTTCTCGATGGCGCGCGCCTGGGCGCAGCGGCGAATGCGCAGGTAGCCGTTCTTTGTATCCGTCCAGAAGGGAACCAGCAGGATCTTCATGCCTTTGTCCGCCAGCATCCTGCTCAATTCCGGAAATTCGACATCGTAGCAGATCAGGATGCCGATCTTGCCAACATCAGTATCGAACAGCTTGAGCGCGTCTCCGCCCCGCAGCCCCCAGTATTCCGCTTCGTCCGGGGTGATGTGCAGCTTGTCCTGTGCATCCCAGGTGCCGTCGCGACGGCACAGGTAGGAGACATTGTACAAATTGTTGTCCTCGCATCGGGGAAGGCTTCCGGCCACAATGTTGATGTTGTAACTCAGGGCCATCTTCAACATCTCGTCCCTGAGGCGGTCGGTGGTCTCTGCCAGGTTGCGCATGGCCTGGGGCGGATCATCCTGATTGAATTGTGACAGCAGCGGCGCATTGAACAGCTCCGGGAAGAGGATCAGATCGGCATTGTAGCCTGATACGGTATCCACGAAAAATTCCACCTGCTGCAAGAGATCCTCAATAGATTGAAACTGGCGCATCTGCCATTGGGCGGTGCCCAGGCGGACGTTGGATTTGCGGCCCCAGACGTGTTTCTTCCGCGATTCATAGAAGATATTGTCCCATACCAGAAATACCGCGTGGCTTTTGGAGGCTTCATCTTCGGGGTTATAATTTTTAATCGCCCGCTTGGGATGGAAGTCATTGGCCAGTTGAAAGGTCAACACCTTATCGGTGATCTCCCTGTTTTTAACCTTACGGATATATTCGTTGGGGGTCATCTGCTTGTGGTGGCGGGCATATCCGGGAATCCGGCCGCCAACGATAATGCCTTTCAAATTAAGCTTTTCGCACAACTCTTTTCTGGCGTCGTAAAGGCGTCTTCCAAGCCGCATGCCGCGAAAATCCTTGCGCACGAAGAGGTCGATGCCATACAAATAGTCCCCATCATCATCGTGGCTCTCGAACTTGCCGCCCGAAACGATATCTTCGTAAGAGTGATCCCTTTCAAGATTTGCGTAGTCAATGATGAGGGTCAAGGCCGCCGAGACGACGCTGCCTTTATCTTCAATGCAGATCTGGCCTTCCGGAAAGAGGGACAACAAGGTCAAAAACTCATCCTTTTCCCACGGTCCGCCCATGCGTGAATATGCTTCGGCCATGATCATCCTGAGATCATCATAATCGGATGGCTGGAGATTTCTGATGGTCAGCTGATGGGCCGAACGTTTCACTGGCATTGTTTTTATCCAATCTTCATATAGCGACCATCTGTCGTCGCCGGGTAGAATGGCATTTAAGGCACACCGGCAGCCGGACCTGCTCCTGTGATCAACTTTAAGTACCGCCAACGCGCCTGACCTGATGACGAATGATATTGAACCGCAAGTGCGCTGTCAACTCATTAGGTGGCATCCATCCAGGGCGAACGTACGGGCTTCAACGTTGGGCGATCGAAGCGCGCCCGGGAGATATTCCCGAACTCTCCTTTCTGATCAACCTGCTCAGGGCCAAAGAGACCATTGTCCCGGCGACCAACACCGCCAGCGATATTCCCCGTTCCGCGAATTGTATGCATAGCTCGATGACGCCCTGTACCGTCAGGAACAGACGGAAAGCGTTGTCTCCATTCTCAACAAGGTGCGCCGGGCCGCCCGCAATGTGCGCGACCGGCGTTCCCTGGACGCCTGGCGGGCCATCAATCGCCTGGAGGGTTTCGCCGATCTTCAAGCCGGCGACCCCCTGGAAGTGCTGGACGAAACCCTTTTCACGCTGAGCGCTTTCAGCGGCCTGGCCATGGAGAGCATGACCCGCGGCCTGGGCTGGCGATTCATGGACATGGGCCGCCGGGTGGAGCGCGCCATGAACCAGACCCGCCTGATCAGGTATGGGCTGGCCCGCCTGTGCACCGAAACCACCGGTGCGCTGGAGTCCCTTTTGGAGGTGTCCGACGGCATCATGACCTACCGGGCCCGTTACCGCACGGCCTTTCAACTGTCACCCGTGCTGGACCTGCTGGATGCTTATCGGTTCGTCTTTACCAGCCCGCTGGTCTCCATTTTTCCGGAAGCAAAGGCCTTTGCGCAAAGCGCCTTTGTACCTGACGTACCAATATTGACGGGCGCCTTGAACCTGATCCAGCACATTTATCCGAAATTTGAGTACGACGATACAGCCACATCCATCGATACCTCGGAGGACCCGATCCTGTAAGCGAGTAGTTCGATTGGATAGATTAAATATTGAAGAACAAACCACTATTCGCTTCGGCCCGCTCTTTTTTCAATATATTCTTGCCTATAGTAGGGTTGTGTCGCCATCCGCGCTGCGTCCCGCAAAATTTTGACTCGCTCTGGATTATTGCAATCATCAAGTCTGAGGATGACTTCGATCTGCTTATTGTCGTTGTAGAGTATATAGCACCCTCCGGAATCATAGTCTGGAGCTTCAAGTTCAAGCCTTGCCATTGCCGCTGTGGAGAGTTGCCAAAACCCTTTCACCGAATCGAGGTCATCGTCTTCGGCCGATGGCATGATGAAAACTGTTTTTCTAAGAGCTTGTAGCCTGATAATCTCACGCATTTCCCAATAAGTGCCGTTGTTGGCCGCTGGCACAACGATAATCAACTCCGCATGTTCGATAAAACTTGTAATAACATCTGTCCAGCGATCTTCTTTGACTTCTACGTTCCCGATTCCGAAAATTTGATCCCGCTCACCGAGTGCAACGACCTCCATCAAGTCATTTAAGGCTTCGGAAATAAATTCTTCCAGAACGTAAGTTTTTGCGGCCGCCTTTCTTTTCAAATCGGCTCGAGTTGGTTTGTATTGAATTACATGAAAACCTGCTTGATCGTTCCCGGATTTCGATTCTGTCATAATTCCGGCTTTGAAGAACTTTCCTGTTTTCTCAAATGGTCGCAGATAGATTGCAACTGATTCCATATACGGGCGGTCGGAAAGCGCGATACGTACAAGCGATTGTGCCCTCTTGTTTTTAGCCCGCTGTGCCCTATACCCCGAGATAAGGGTGATTCCCACGAGGACCGCTGAAAGAACTGCCAACAGGAGAAATATTATGCCCCAAAAGCTTAATTGATGCACCAAATATCCGACAAGCCCGCTCCGATATGCCGTATACAAGGCAAACGATGCGATCCCGAGGATGATCGTGCTCACAATATCGATTTCTTTTTTTTCTTTCATGGGCTGTGTGATCCTTGGGCTCTCACAAAATGAACATTAAGCGTATATATTTTATGCAAGTGAATGTTTTGAAACAGCGCCTGAAAGTCGGCCCTCTATTAATATCAATAGAAACAAAAGTTTAGAAAAAAGGCGTGCTAAAAGCAATGGAGATCTCGATGCAAACAAAGGCGAACGGTCAAGGGCGCGGCACGGCCGCTTCGATAACCTGCGCAACCTCAGGATCTATCGTAAACATATAGGCCGCCCTGAGTGTATGAATCTTGGAGACGCCACCGAGCCAATAACAATGGGTTCCATTCTCTTCGAGCTTCAGGCAGGACGACTCGAAGTGCAGGCCGGAATACATCCTCAGATAGCCCGGCCGGTCCGCCTGATAGAAAGCGCTGGCGATGCGCGAGCCGGGTGACTTGGGGCCGCCGATGATGATGGTGAAGAGAAGGTTTTCGCCACCCAATTTGTCCGACTTGAATTTGCTGAAGTGCACCCATTGCACCGATCCGCCGAGCGACTCAAGATACTGCTTGATGAAGATGCCCCCCACACAGTCATGGGTGTTGGACACCAGCCGGGCCGCGAATCTGGCCCGCCCGCCCCGCGGTTCAGGCCGGAAGCGGGCGAGAGCACCGGGCGTGTCCTTCTCAAAAGATCGCCATTGGTTCGGCTCGAGCAACCAGCCGAGTGTTCCCACCTCTGCGAATCGCCGGCCGGCGTCGCGGTAGGCAAGATCCGCGGCTTCCTTGTAAAGAGCGCCGAAGGCAGTGAGAGCGCGCGCCTTCAAGCGGGTGAACTCTATGGGGCCGAGTTCGCGATACCCACCGTCGACACCATCCTGCTGGCACATCTCAATGGCCGACGCACAAGCCGCTCTGCACTGCTTCCAGAAACCGGACCGTTCATACACCCAGGTCTCCAGCTCTGCGAATCGAAGCGCTTCGCCAATGTCGGGCTTTGCTTGGGCCAGTTCACCGGCGACAACCCCGCAGCATCGATCGAAGTCACGCGCAATGGGACGCAGCAGTTTTGCTCGATTGCGACTCTTTTTGATGCCGAACTCGTAAAGCCAATAGGCAAAGGTATCCAGCCAGTCGGCCTTTTCCTTACTCGTCTTCAGCCGCTCGGCAATAGCCAACCGCACAGAACCAAATACCTCGGCCAATTCGGCGTCGCCAATTTCATCGCTGCGCAGCAGCGCGGTAACCTCAGTTTGCAGTTTTTCCTGATATTCAGGCTTTTGTTTCCGGCGAAGGAATTGGATATCTCCGAGTATTTTCCCTAACGCAACCCAGAGCTTACCTCGAATGATATGGTAAACAAGAAAGTGCAAACAATATTTGCGAAGATGGGTGGCGACCCTGCCCTGTTCTTTCGCCTGTCGCGACCACCACGCCATTAGCACTTTCGCAATGCGGGCATGCATCACCCTGAGATCCTCATCTCCAACCTTAAACCGAAGATAGACATGCTTCAGGTGGTGCAGGAGGACAACCCGCAACGGTGGCTTGTCACCGAAGAGCTCTAACAGGGATCGACCATTCAGTCTCGCAAGTACTTTTTGTAGAAGCTTCTCGTTTTGCATGGCGCTTCTGGCCAGCCAGAGGGATAAGACCACTTTTTCAGGTGATCTTTTATCCAGAGGAAGGACGGCAAGCTCAAGATAGCGCTGATGCCTTTCAAGGGAGACGCCGGTTTCCCGTTTCTCATCTTCGTCGAGTTTCTTGAGGAAGTCGAGACTCAATTGGATCGGCGTGAAGACGTTGATGTTGGATTTCTCCTCGAGATAGGCCGGAAAGTCGGCCTCCAGGAGTTTTTCCTCAGCCTGGTCCAGCGCCTCCGGCAAATCCTGCCAGGAAATTTCACCGCCCGCCACAAGGCATCCGCAGATGGCCAGCGGAAGGGGCAGAAAATTGCATTTCTTTGCCACGATTTTCGCTACGTCGGGGATCTCCTCCCGCGGATACCGACTCCAGTCTGCCAACAGCTGCAACGCCTGCTCCTGGGTCAGGTTGGCGGCCTTGATGACCCGGCCCCCGAGGCTCCGGCCGATCCCTGCTTTGCGGGTGGTGATCAAAAGGCAGCACCGTTTACCGAGCACTTTGCGGAACTTGTCGGCGTGGCCTGTCACCCAAACGTCATCGAGCACCAGCAGACAGCAACGATTCGACAACAGTCGCTGGACTTCACTTTGAGCAAGCGCCTCAGTGTCGTAATGCGAGGTGTCGTGGAAAGCGTCACCAACCTTCTTGAACTCATGCAGATGGTCGGGCTCCTGACCTTCATGCAGCCAGAAGATCCCATCCCGGAAAATGCGCCTGGGCGTTGTCGAGTGCACAAAAGCAGCCGCCAGCACTGTTTTTCCCGAACCGCCTTCGCCATGAATCGCAGTGATCCTGTTTTTGATCGGAACGGGCTTGTTATCCGCAAAGTTGCCGACGACGAGCTCTCGCAGCTTTGATAACTGGCGAACCCGCGGCAGGTGAATCTCCGGCAGGTCCGGCTCCCGCGGGTAGATCCTTGCCATGGGTCGAATCTCCGCACCCAGGATGCGAAGCAGCTCAGCGAGCGCCTCTCTATATGGCCGCTTTCTACGAAAATCCAGGCAGTGCAGCCTGGCGATTCCCGAAAAGTCGAACGCTTCCAGCTCAACCGTCTGTCTCAGATATTCGTCAATATCCTGATTCAGAAGCCGCCTGGGCCAGGTGGGTTTTTTTGAGAGATCTGTGTAGGAGCCTCTGCGCAGAACCGGTACCACAACTTTAGAAAAGTGGCAGGCACATCGCAGCTCGAACTGGACGTAAGGCGATTTGAGCGCCGCCGGCCCGATAACAGCGACCACCCGCTCCGACTCCCAGATGGCTTCGCTGATCTCAACCAGAAACGGCAGCCCGCGCGACTCCATCCTGGCCTGATCGAACCAGGCATCGAAACCCTCATTGACAAGGCTTTCGTTCAGCCGCTGCACAAACAATTTATCGTCATCACGGGCGTATGAGATAAAAATCTTTCCCATAGCTTCATTCCCGGGGTATCTCTGTGCAGATCAAGCCGTCATACCACCTGTCTTGGTCCAAAAGACTTTTTTGAAATGGCTTCTAAACATGGGTGGCGACAAATTTCACCACCTTGGCGACAACATCCAAAACCTTCCCTACGCTATTGATAACCTTTTTAACCTGGTTCAGATTATCAAGGGCCTTGCCAAGTCCGGCGATACCGTTCAGAAGTGCGGCTTCATTTGCAATCAGTTTATCGCGGATATCAGCCAGAACCGAATTCTGCAGTTCGTGCATCGCACTGTTTACATCAAGAAGTTTAAGCGCGGCTTCCTGTCGTTCTTCAGCTGACTTTTTCTTAAGCGCATCCATCCATGCCGCAGTCATCATGGCATTCCGGGTTTGCCGCAACGTTTTCAAGGTTTCCTTTTTCACTTCGCTCGGACTCATGGCTTTACCTCCATTTCTGTGCATATACCCAAGGTTCTGAATATGCTAATTGTGCTCAGCCTTAATTTTTTTTACCAACGCAACCAGCTCTTGTGTCAACCGTGTCAGGTCAAGCAGAGAGGCCGAATCCAGTCGTTTTTCAGCAAAAGCCTGCCAGCTCTGGCGCAGGGCTTTGGCGGCTTTGACGGCGTCTTCATAAGAATCGATACTGATGACGAGTTTAAACGCATCCACTCTTTGCCGGGACCAATCGTTCGGCAGTTTGCCCTGACCGGTATATGCACTGAAGATAGGATTTCTTACCTTGACCAGTATTTCAAGCTCTTTGTCGGCACGCATCTGCTCATAAATTGCTGTCAACGCGGCCTCTTGCAGCGCTATCTCCCGATCGATCGTATCTGCACGCTCGGACAACTCCTGGCGCAGGGCTTTGTTCTGGTAAGCCGCCACCGCCAGCTTGACTCCGGGTTCAATGAATTCCGAGACCGACTTTTCTCCGATGGCGGCTTCCGCAATTCCAGGTTTAAGCTTGGCCATTTGGTCGACCAGACCCTTGGTGGCTTCAGTAATGCCCGAAGCAGCATCTGTCTGCGTAATGGCTCTGATCGCCACAAAATATGAACGCAGCAAATAGGCGTGTCGCTTAAGATCTCTTAATATCTTCAGCCTTGTTTCAAGGTGCTTGTCACTTTGTTTAAGTTGTGCACCGCGAACTCCGGAATCCGTGATATTTTCCCTTGCCTGGGCAAGCACCATGGAATCCGCATTCACAGCCAAAACAAAGGATTCATCGATGAGCGGCGCAATACTGTCGGAAAAGGCAATGCCGTTGGCCGCAAACTGATCGGATTCCTTAACGACCTGCGTTGCGGCACAACCGGAAAGGACGGCGATAAAAACAACCATAGATATGCTGATTAGAAAAAATGATCTCTTCACCATGACCACCTCCCTCTTCTTGTTGTCGTCAGTTAAAGCAAAGCGAGCGTGAATATCCCAATTTTGCCCATAGCAGATAAAACAATCCAGCGCAGTGAGCTATGTCACTCCTCTTTCTATCTCCTGCCCATCGATGCTTCAGGCTTCTGGGAAAAACTCCGTCTTGGCCGTTACCGTGGATTTTATGGCATTGAGCGTATCGCTCAATACGGTGGTGACATTTTCACGGATATCGCCGGCCACGGCCAGCAGCATGACATCGTCGCCCACCTTGAGGTCTCGCCCGGCGTTGATTTGAACCAGGATCTCGGTAATACCCGGTTTTTCTTTATGCGTACGAACGACCCGTTCCAGCTGCGCCTGGTCCACCGCCACCCGCAGGCCGTCAACCTTGCGACCGTCCCGTGAAGTCCCCCGGACCACCCCATTGTGGCACAGGATCATGCCCACTTGATGATAATCGTGACGCTGCTTGATTTGTTCCACCAGTGCATTGATATCCATACATATCTCCTTCTGTAATCTGTTGAGTGGATCGGTTGGGCGAGTCAATGGACGCAATGTGCAACATAAGGAAAGCCCTCCATAAATGCAAGAGAACTCAAGCACTCAAAATTGTATCAGTACTTTTCTACCAGACCTTTGCCGTATACACGCCTTCGTGAAAGTTCCTCGAATTTCGGGGGCACTGTACGGGAAGCTATCTCAACCAATAGATTTTGGCCCACGGTGCGGGAGAGGATTATCATGGCTCTGACAGATCAATCCCCGTCGATCGGTTTAAAGCCTTGCCGCACTATAGAATGAATTCACCATACGGTATGACGCGTGCTTCATCATCGTCCACGGGGATGTTGCAGCGTTGCTGCTGCGCCCCCTGTTGGATTGTCCATGTGCCAGCGTCCGCAAACGCGGCGGTACCATTCCACGCTCCGGCTTGAGCGATCCAGGTGTAGTCGACAAGGGTTGCATCGGCCATTGTCCGGCAGACCGCCCCTGAACCGTAGACACCAAGCCTATAATAGTTACCCCGGCGGTTGAACACCTCCTTCACCGCGCAAAAATACGATTTAATGGGACCCATATCCCCTGCCGGGACGTCGAAGTCGACCGCAAAGTAGATCGCGCTTCCCTGGGGCTGGTGAATGACGTAACGCGCGTAGTAGTGGGCCGCCTTGGCATCTCGACTCCCACGTTCCTGACGGCTCGCAGATTCGAAGGCGAAATCTTCCAGGCGGTTGCCCCGGTACTGATATAACGCCACGATTTTGAGGTCATTCATCGAGATGAGTTCTGCTTCGGCGAACGTGAGGCATTTTGGCTTTGGAGCCCCCTTCCAGCCATGGCCGGACAGATCGAAGCCATAGTAACGGCCAATGAACTCCGGCGGTGTTTCGCTTTGCTTCAGGCAGTCAATCGTATCCTGGGTCAGAGGCGTGGATGTGTCAATTCCTCTTGGCATTTGTCCCCCCCTGCCGGCAACAAGCCGGCTATTTCGAATTCAAATGGTCTTGCCGCTCGGTCCCTTCCTTGCCACGGCCCTGCAGAATTTCGGGCTTCTTTGCGAGGTGTCCAGGAATGGTTAAAATAATTGTACCCGACATTATAAATCGGGTCAATGTTACTGAAATATCTTCCAAATCCCCAAGATGATGAAACGCCCAAACAGAATCAGCAGAATCAACCAGATAACCCATTTGGGCATTCGCTTAAAAAATGCTTTAAAATCCTGGTTTGAGGGATATTTCATCGCGATATTATTAAATACAGTTTTAGCCGGGTGTGGCAGTGAATGCATGATATTGCCTTAGTCCGACCCAGTTTGGCACCATTATAGCCTCCCAGTTTACGTCAATAACTTGCCATAATCCAATATAATCAGATAATATAAGTGTTTCAGACGAATGACACCCTGGCAGCATCAATTGAATGAAGGTGATCACATGCCCAACAAGCTGACATATTCTCAACTGTTACAACGGATTGAAGGATTAGAAAATGATGTAAAGGCGCTCAATGAGGGGAACGAACGCCTCAACCTGGCATTTGAAGCAACTGATGACGGCCTTTGGGAGTTGGATCCCAGAACCGGAAAAGCTTATTTCAGTCCGCGCTGGCATACCATGTTGGGTTATGAACCGGGCGAATTACCAGCCAGCTATGAGACCTGGACAAAGCTGCTGCACCCGGACGACAGGCAATATGCTGAGGACGCTGTGAAATCATATTTGAATAGCCGGGACCATTTTTATTCCATCGAATTTCGCATGCGCACCAAAAGCGGGCATTGGCGCTGGATTCATTCCAGGGGAAAAGCATTCGGAAAGGACGACAAAGAAAGATTTTCCCGGATGATCGGAACCCATGTCGACATCACCGAACGCAAAGAGATGGAAAATCAGCTGCGGCTCACTCAGTTGGCTTTTGACCAGGCTTCTGTCGGTATTTTCCGCATTGGTCCGGATGGACAAATACAGAAGGTTAACGATCGTGCCTGTGAGAGCCTCGGTTATTCAAAAGATGAACTTTGTCAAATGACGGTCTTCGACATCGATCCATCATTCTCTCAAGAAACATTTAAAGAGTATAGACGAGACCTTAGGCGTAATCCTTTTGCCACCTTCGAAACCGTACACATACGTAAAGACGGCTCAGTTTTTCCTGTGATAATAACGGTAAACTATCACGAATTTGAAGGCGAACAATTCACGATTACGTTCCAAACGGACATCACTGCACTCAAGCGTGCCGAGGAATCTCTGCGGAAAAGTGACGAAAGAATCAAGAGCATCTTTAGAGCGTCACCGGCGGGTATCGGTCTTGTTTCCAATCGCAGAATCTTAGAGGTCAACGATCGATTCTGTGAAATGACAGGCTATAGCGTTGAAGAGCTCATTGGGCAGGATGCAAGTATGCTTTACCCCACAATAGAAGAATATGAGTATGTAGGTGAAGAAAAATACAATCAAATAAAAAGACATGGCACCGGGACAGTTGAAACGCACATCAAACGCAAGGATGGCGAAATTATGAATGTCCTATTGATTTCGTCCCCCATGGATTCCACCAACCTGTCTGCAGGAGTCACCTTTACGGTATTGGATATAACCGCCAAAATACAAGCTGAAAAGGAAAAAGCCAAATTAGAGTCTCAATTTAGACAAGCACAAAAAGTGGAAGCCATTGGCCAGTTGGCCGGTGGTGTGGCCCATGATCTCAACAACCTGCTCTCTCCCATTATGGGATACAGTGAATTGCTGCTGGCCGCCACACCCTTAAACGACGCCAAAAGAAGATCACTTGAACAAATACTTAAGGCCAGCATGGGGGCACGTGATCTCGTCAGCCAGCTTCTTGCCTTTAGCCGTAAACAAACTTTGGAATATATTCCATTGAATCTTAACCATGTCATAGCTAATTTTGAAAAACTGCTTCGGCGCACAATTCGTGAAGACATCGCCATAAATATCGTGCCATCGAGCTATCTCTTGCCGGTCATGGCCGATATCGGTCAAATTGAACAGGTGATCATGAATTTAACGGTTAATGCCGCCGATTCAATGCCTGATGGGGGACTGCTGACCATTGAGACATTGGTGGTGGAAATGGAACAATTTTCCGCGAACGATCCCCCCGATATGAAACCTGGCAAGTATGTAATGATGGCTTTCAGCGATACCGGGCATGGCATGGATGAGAAAACTTGTGAGCGGATATTTGAACCGTTTTTCTCCACAAAGGGTATCCGTGGAACCGGCTTAGGGCTTGCCACTGTCTATGGCATCATCAGGCAGCACAATGGCAATATCTGGGTATACAGCGAACTCGGAAAAGGCACGACATTTAAAGTGTATCTGCCGGTTTCCATCAAGGAAAACATCGACTGTACATACACAGAAAAAGCGGCGAGGGATTTAATGGGAACTGAAACCATCATGCTGGTTGAGGATAATGAAGAGGTAAGAAATATAGCTTATGAAATTCTCAAGCAGCACGGTTATAAAGTATTAAGCGCCAAAAGTGGAAAAGAGGCACAAAAAATTCAGGCGTCGCACAGAGACAAGGTACACCTTCTGCTCACCGATGTAATTATGCCTGATCTGAATGGTAAGGAAGTTTATACCCGAATTGCCTCTAAATACCCCGGACTGAAAGTGCTCTACATGTCCGGGTATACAAATAATGTCATCGCCCACCACGGCGTGCTTGAAGAAGGCGTGCAATTCATTCAGAAGCCATTTACAGCTCAAGCCCTGGCGCTTAAGGTGCGCGAGGTACTTGAAAACTAGAAGACCTTCTTCGGGATCGCTTCTAAACCGGTACTGCTTTTGAACCTTTTTTTCTTTACCCGTTACCTATTGTTGCGAGACGGTATTGGTTACCCTTATTGGAGGAAATAAGATGCATAAGAAACAATGGGTTATATTTGCAGGGCTGGTAATGGCGATTGCCTTGATGAATGCCTCAAATTTAAATGCAGCGGAAAATTTCAAACTCAGGAAGAGCCAGCCCCCGCCATTAAAAACCCCGGGGCCGGTCAAACTCCCGGATCTCGTTATCAAAACCCC
>Ga0055480_10000454_pt1 | contig 15164 bp, 10 predicted proteins | sample Muzzi_PWB_D2_FD_57935 | JGI IMG/M metagenome (GOLD analysis project Ga0055480, IMG submission 57935) | Wetland microbial communities from San Francisco Bay, California, USA, that impact long-term carbon sequestration - Muzzi_PWB_D2 | ecosystem: Environmental > Aquatic > Marine > Wetlands ... | reverse complement strand
GCCTGTGCCCGCTGTTCTGGCGCCGACCGGCACCCGGGCCGATGGTGTCCCAAAATACGATATCACCATGACGCAACAGCAGCAGCTGCTGCACCGCGATCTCCCGCCGACCGATGTCTGGACCTATGCCGGCAGCTTCCCGGGTCCGACCATCGAGGCCGTGACCGGCCAGCCCATCGAAGTGAAATACACCAACGCCCTGCCGTCCGGAACGCATTATCTGGCCGTCGATTCCTGCGCGCATGGCCCGAACTACTGGGATAACTCGTCCCGGACGGTACCGCACCTGCATGGCGGTCATGTACCGTCCCGTTTTGACGGCCAGCCGGAATACGATTTTCTACCCGGTGAGTTTGATATCTACGAATATCCGAACAACCAGGCCCCGGCAACCCTGTGGTACCACGATCATGCGCTGGGAATCACGCGCCTGAATGTCAACATGGGCCTGGCCGGGTTCTACCTCATACGTGACGATTTCGAGGCCGGGCTGGGTCTGCCGTCCGGTGAATTCGAGATTCCGCTGGCGGTACAGGACCGGCAGTTCAATCCGGATGGCTCGCTGTATTACCCGGCAGCCCTGCAGGATCATTTCCGTGGGGACAAGGTACTGGTCAATGGCAAGGTCTGGCCGTATCTCAACGTCAAGCACGGTAAATACCGGTTCCGCTTCCTGAACGGCTCATCGGCGCGGACCTATGACGTCAGACTGGAGAATCCGGCGAACCCCGTGCAGGTGATTCCCATCGATCTGATCGGGACCGACGGCGGCCTGATCGATGCGCCGCTGCCGCTCGACAGTTTCAGCATCGGGCCGGCAGAGCGTTTTGACGTGGTTATCGATTTCTCCGCTTTCGCTCCTGGGTCGGAAATCGTGCTGCGTAATGATGATCTCACCACGCCACTGCTCCCCAATATCATGAAATTCATCGTGACGGCGGATACGGGGTTTACCGGACCGTTACCGGCCACGCTGCGGGCTGTGACGCCTCTGCAGGAGTCACAGGCCTCTGGGACGCGTCGTTTTGGACTGATCCACGATACCGACGAGTGTACACCGGGGCAGTGGCTGATTGCCTCGCTGAGTACCGGCGTCAACATCATTGGTCAGTACTGGGATGACATTACCGAGTATCCGGTGCTCGGCGATACCGAGATCTGGGAATTCGACAATTTCACCGACATGATGCATCCGATGCACGTCCACCTGGTGATGTTCCAGGTGCTGGACAAGGTCGACAAGTTCACCGGTCAGCCGATTCCGCTGGAACCCTGGGAAATCAATACCTGGAAAGACACCGTGCAGGTGCCGCCGAACAGCAAGGTGCGCGTCATCATGCATTTCGATGATTACCCGGGCAAGTTCCCCTATCACTGCCATATCCTGGATCACGAAGATCATGAAATGATGCGTCAGTACCAGACAATCCATAACCCGGCTGACTGCAACAAGAACGGTATGTGTGAAGATGGGGAGGACTGCATCAGCTGCGCCGCGGACTGTGCACAGGTTAGCGGTGCCCGCTGCGGCAACGGGCTCTGCGAGGCGGGGGACGGGGAAAACTGCGTGACCTGTCCCGCGGATTGCGCCGGTGACCAGAGTGGCACAGGTGTGGACTATTGCTGTGGCAATACCAGCGGAACCACGAGCAACCCGCTGCTGTGCGGCGAAGACGCCAGCGGCAATCGCTGCATTGATGCCAGTCAGAACCGTTTCTGCCGCCTGATGCCCCGGGTGCAGGCGTGTTGCGGGGACGCCCTGTGCGAGGGCGGAGAAACGGGCTCCACCTGCGGGATCGACTGCCTGGATACGGACGCCGACGGCTATCCCGATGCCGTGGATTCGGATGATGACAATGACAACGTACCCGACGGCCAGGATGCCTTTCCACTGGACCCGGCAGAGTGGCTGGATACCGATGGTGATGGCACAGGCAACAATGCCGATACCGATGATGACAATGACGGATTGTCGGATGTCGACGAGATTCAGATCTGGGGAACCGACCCGCTGCTGGAAGATACCGACGCGGATACCTGGCTGGATTATACCGAGGTTACCGCGGGCTCCGATCCGGTCTGCAAAATCTCGGTACCCGGGCCGACCGGAGATGGCAACGGGGATACGCGGGTCGATTTAGCCGATATGCTCCTGCTCACCCGTAGCTTGGTGGGGGCGCACACGCCGATGCTGCCCGAACAGCAGCAGCTGAATGTCGCCCCGCAGGTCAACGGTGTCCCCGCACCGGATTGTGCATTGAATGCGGGCGACCTGCTTGTCGTCATAAGAAAGGTGTTCGAGTAGGCCGATGACCAGGCAGGCTGTACCCAGTATTGGTTTCGTGCCATGCCATTGGCAGCTCCGTTCGTGGGTGCATGCACACCCCGCTGTTTTGCGCCTGCCTGCGGCAATTGTGCGGCATAGCTGCCGCCAGGACCACGCGTAAGCAGGGCAGACGGCCAGCGATTCAGGGTCTTCACGATATGCGACGTACCATCTGCTTGCTGCTGATTCATTTTGCTGTGACCTTTCTGCAGGCGTGTTCTGTATTCGAGGCAGAGACCGTAACTCTGTTTGGTACGGACGACGGGGAAGTGGGCAAGGCACGAGAGGCGGTTCGGGCGGTCAAGCGCACCAGTCTCCGGGTAATGACCTTCAATATCCGGTGGCAGGGGCATGACGTTGAAACATTTGTAGATTCAGGATTTGCATCCCGCAAGCCCCTGATCCTCGATGTACTCAGGAATTTCGATACGGACCTTGCCGGGCTGCAGGAGGCGTCGATCGAGCAGCGCGCGGCGCTGGCTCCCGATTTACCGGGATTTGGCATGTATCCTGCGCCAACAGGACCTGGTGATGAATGTATTTTATACCGTTCGAGCCGTTTCGATCTCAAGGATAGTGGACACGAAAATTTGCGTCGGGTACCTGAGCAACCGGGTACAAATATCGGCGTAAGGGATTTTGTCTGGGTCTATCTGCAGGACCGGACCAGCGGCAAGCGCTTTTACATGGTCAATACACACGCGGATCATCGATCATCGATGCGGGGCCGCCAGCTGGATGCGGTATTGCTTGGTAAATGGATCAGGAAGCGAAGATTTCCCGATCCGGTTATTATCACCGGCGATTTCAACGGCCCGCCGAACGGGCCCCGCTATTTGTACCTGACGGGACAGTTGGCCTATCCTGACGAGGACGGCATCGCGGACGAAATGCCGATGCCCATGCTTGACACGTTTACTGTGGCGAACCCGAACGCCCAATATCACGGTACCATCAATTCCGGTTACCGGGGGAAGAAGAGCACAACCCGGGTTGACTATGTCTTCGCGCCCCGCGGGACAAGCGTCATTGACTCAAGAATCATCTACTATAACGTGGATGGAGCCTATCCCTCGGATCATTTTCCGCTGCTTTCCGAGTTCGAACTGGAATGAGCTGATTAGTCCGTCATTCTGCGGGCGGGTGAGCGTGCCGGCCGGTCAACGGACGATGTACACTCGGGGGCGTCGAATTCACGTCCCGGCGTCTGGGGATCGCGTTCGAAAGGCGCGCCTGCGGCGTTGCTTCGCTTGCCCGTACATTGGTACCGCGCATTGCGCGCGTTGCGATGTACAGGGGTATATGCGAGTGCCGCGGGTGGCAGGCTGCCGGAAGCGGCCAGGCACGCCTTTCGGACTGCTTTGCTGCTCGTGCGGGATTACGAGAAAGGTTCTAGGCCTGCGCCATGGCACGGAAGATGTCACAGTCTTCCATGAGCTCCTCGTAACTGCCACTTGCAATAATCCTGCCGTGCTCCAGCACGTGTATCACATCACAGTCTTTCACGGTGTTCAGACGATGGGCGATGATGATCAGTGTTTTTGTTCCAGCCAGTTCGCGCACGGATTGCCTGATGGTGGTCTCGGTCGCGCCATCGAGCGCGTTGGTGGCCTCGTCGAAGACGATCAGCTCGGGTTTGTGATACAGGGCACGTGCGATCGCGATGCGCTGGCGCTGGCCACCGCTCAGGCGGATTCCCCGTTCTCCAACGACCGTATTGAAACCGTCGGGCAGTTCCTCGGTGACAAACTGGTAGATGTGCGCCATCCGGGCGGCCTCGATCAGGGCATCGTGATCGATGTCGTCGGGTTCTACCCCGAAGGCGATGTTGCGGGCTACCGTGTCGTCGGCCAGGAAAATCTGCTGCGGTACATAACCTGTGTGGATTTGCCAGGCAGGGGCAGTCCGCTCCGTGATCGCCCTCTGGTCGATTAACACCTGGCCGGACTGCGGAATCAGCAGGCCGAGCACGATATCGGCGACGGTACTCTTGCCGGCCCCGGTGGGGCCGACCAGTCCGGTCGAGGTGTTCTTGTGAATGGTCAGGTTGAGGCCTTCCGCCGCATTCGTCTCCGCTCCGGGATAGCGGAACGTCACGTCCTGCAGCTTGACCGAATCCTGGCAGGTGATGGGCTGTTTCCTGATTTCATTGATCTCTGCGGCGCCGGCGTGTTCGGTCACGAGGGCCAGGTCGTCGCAAATCACGTTGAGGGACTTCTGGTTGAACTGCAGGGCGGAGACGGATTGCGTTATCTGCTGGAACGCCGGAAGAATGCGGTATGCGGCGACGGCGTACAAGGTGACTACCGGTACGACTTCCTGCATCGACTCCTTGACGCCAACGATGTACAGCGTGACACCGAGAATACCTCCGAATGCAAGCGCCTCGATCAGGTACTTGGGTGTTTGCGAGATAAGGCCGCCGGCGATCATCTGCCGGGTGAAGCCCCTGAGCGCATCCGTGAATCCGGCGATAAAATATTGCTCGCGACCCGTCATGCGGACTTCCTTGATACCGCCGAGGACCTCGGAAAGCGTCTTGAAGCGCAAATTGTTGGCCGCGACGCGTCGCGTGCCGATTGCCGACAGTCGATGCCTGAATCCGAAATACACCCAGACATAGGTGCCCCCGAACAGCAGGGTGATTACGCTTGCCAGGACGGGGTCATGCCAGAACAGCAGTGCAAGGATGCAGCCAGCCATGATGGACTGGGTGATAATCCGCGTCGCTGGCAGCATCACGCCGTTCACAAGGTGGTTCATTTCCGAAAGCAGGTTCCTCTGGATTTCGGAGGTGTTGCGCGTCAGGAAATACTGGTAGGGGCTGTAGATGTACTTCTCCAGCAGTTTTTGTGACAGCGACGACAGCGTGCCCCAGACGAAACGCAGCTGCAGCCACACTGTGAAGGCGGCCAGCAGGTTCCTGAACACGTAGATCAGCAGCAGCGCGAAGCCGCAGATCAGGATGAATTTATGCGTATCACTGATGCCCACCAGGGTATAGAGCTTGTTCAGCCACCGGTTTTCAAGAACCAGATCCGGCTGGGAGAGGATACGCATAAAGGCGACAATGGCACCGATTCCAACAAGTTCCAGGGCCGTCATCACCAGGGCCGACAGCACCAGGAACAGGAATTGAAGCCGTTCTCTGGCGGTTAACAGCAAGTAAACCTGTTTGGAAATACCAGGCCGGACACGAGTGTTGATCGTTTCCATGATGCGCCCTGATGATTCTTTCAGGGTGTCGTATTGCTGCGGCGGATGGTATGCGACCAGAATCTCTGCGCAAGGCGGGCCGGCCGCACCAGGTAATACAGCGCAGAGAGCGAATCCGGTAGCTTGACCATTTCGCGATCATTGACATTCGGTACAAAAACCGTGGTAAAAACAGTTTCTACCATGTGTCGATAAACCGGAATTCTGTCGTGCAGCCGCTCACGCACCTTGACGCGGAAGGCCTGTCTTTCCAGGCTGGGATAGCGGAAAGTCTGTCCGTCGAAAAGCTGTTGCTGCGTGTGTTCGATGAGTGCCTGAACGGCGTCGTCGGAGCGGATCCGGGTGCAAACCCGGTCGGGCAGCGGCGCTTGCAGCAGCTCGTGTGCCAGGGCCAGTCCGAGCAGCAGCATGCGTGTTGCCCCGGTCTGTTTCGCCAGCTCGAGGCAGTACGACCAGTCAAGGCGAGGGTTCGAGCCCAGCAGTTCGGCGATATCGCAGATCCAGCCGATTCGCCTCCACCACAAGTCCTTGCTGCCATGGACGCAGAGAAACAGCAGCAGGACCTCGGACGGAAACGTCCGGATCTCCTCGTCGAGCAGGCGCGCCGGTTCCAGGCGTTCCCATATGGCATTCAGGTCGATCTCGAAGGGAAAGCGCCGGCTGCTGATGCGCCAGTGCAGATCGATATTGGTTCTGTTGCCGGGATTGATGAAATTGTACTCGTGCCAGAAGTGGAAGTTCCGTGCCTCCTTGCGCCCCGTCAACTGCCCGTGCAGGGGGCGCCAGCGGTAGCCGTGCGAGACCAGAAGCGACTTCGCGGGAATGATATCCTGCGGCCGTATGACCACATCCAGGTCGTAGAACTTGCGCAGCTTGACGTCGCCATAGGCGATGGCAGCGAGGGCGGGTCCCTTGTAGGGGACCGCGCTGATTCCCGCGGCTTCCAGCATGCGCAGCACATCGATCAGCTCCGTGGTGAGCGCCAGATTGCGTTCGGCATTGGTCGCGTAGACCGACTCGAGGCGCTGGATTACAGCCGGTGGAACCCGGTCAGCACAGAATTCGCTCAGGTTGCGATACAGTACGGGTACCAGGGCGTGCGATTGTGACTTTTCGAGGATGAACTCCCAGTCCAGCGGTTTCAGGGCAAGTGCCCGGATCTGTTCGCGCTGCCGTGGGTTGACCCGGGTGCGGGCACACAGCAACAGCAGGCGAAACTCGTCACGAATCTCGCGTACCTTGCTCAGGGGTTGCCGGTCGCCGGCCATGTGTGCGTTGCCGGCCATGCTATCGGTCAACGCTCTCGCGGCTATTGCGCTGGAAGGAAGGTGTTAAAACCATATCAGCCGGGAATTACCCGAATATTAGTATAATATTGAAGAAATAATACCCTTGTCTTTACGCGAGTTCAAGGTGTCGGCGGGTGGGTGGCCCCCGGATGGCGAAAGTGCCGGTATTCTCGTGGTATACGCGGCTTGCCGGCGCGACCGATGGGTCGCCGTCGCCCGGGCGTCTGCTCTGTCGTACCCGGCCGGTCCATGACCGTTACCCGCCACCCGGGCTGAGTGACCGGCCTGAGCAGGATGGATGCGGTGCCGCGGCCACGGCATGCATGCGCCGTCCGATCCGTTGGCCATCATTAGCGGCCTTGCGACTATGCTGCACAGACGCCGGCTGATCTGACCCGCGATCTTTGACGAATTCGCGCCGTGCGGCCCTCAGGCGATGAAGCCACGCGCGCCAAAGCGGGCAGGCGCTGTTGAGCGTATCGCCAGTGGTGGGTGAGCACCGGCAGTCGGGATGATTCGCATGCTTACGAAGGAAACGGATGCATGCAGATGAGCGCCTGCCGGGGAAGGCCTTGAACCCGGCTGTTTTTGAAGCGTCGCCAGATGAAACCGCTGAAACCGAAGTGCGGGCAGAGGTGCTGAGTCAGGCGGATCGCGAACAGGAGGTACGCGAGTCGTGCGTTTTCCCCGCGGGCTGCCGGCCAGGACTTGGCACAGGCGCGGGTATTGGCGGACGTGGCAGGCCTGGCTCCAGCTGGCGGTTGACATTGATTTGTATTCACGCCGGGTGGTAGGCTAATCGACAGGCCGGTACATGGAGAAAACCCGGGCAATCAGGGTCCTGCCGATGGCGATCAACACCGGGAAGCCGCCGCACGGCCTGCTTCATCCCGGATGATCGCGAGGCCGATTGATCGTCTCCCGTGCCCGCAATAACGAGAAACATGAGTCGACCAGCGCTTGCTTCTGGCGCGGTCCGGGACAGGCTGGTCACTTCAACTCCCCTTGGTTTGCCACGATTGTGAAGCAATGAATAATTATACCGATAGGTTTCAAGGCAGGCTCCTTGCGCTGTTGACAGCGGATTCCGACAGAATCTTCATCGCACCAGGCTCAGGGGTGGCTTGATGAAGTGGGAGTTGATCCGGGAATGCGGTATTGAATACGCGTCATTACCGGAAGCCAGACGCGAACAGCAGCTATGCTACCCCAATTATGCAGCGCGGGCCGCGGACGGTACCTACGTGATCACCGAAGAATGGAGCGTCCCGGTGCCGTTTCGGTTCGAGTGCCGCACGCTACGCGTCGACAAAGACCACCGGATACTGTTCGATTCGACGAAGATCGGCATCGACGACGGATACGGATGCCTGATGGACGACGGGTGCATCGCCATCGTGCGGCGCAGTCACTGGGAACTGGTCATCGTTTCGCCGCAAGGAAAGATAGTCGACCGGATTGGATTGCGTACATGCAGCAAGAGGTTGCCCAGGTACGCAAGGTGGACAGGCAAAGGCACGTTCATCGTCGTCTTCAACAACCGGTCGTTTGAATTCGATGTGGTTGAAATCGATCGCCAGGGCCGGCTCCTCTGGTATCTCCCGGCGAGTCCGAGATCGATCGGCATCCCGAGCAGCGTGCAATTGCTTGATACCGACAGGTTCCTGATCAGTGATTCATTCAGGCATTTCGCCACCGAAATCGACCGCGATGGCAACATTACCTGGCAATTCGGTGAACCCGAGAATCCATCCAGCGACGAACACCGACTCTCGAGTCCAAGCTCGGCCAGGCACCTCGTCGACGGACGACGCTTGATAGCAGATACCCGGAACCATCGCGTTCTGGTTGTCTCTCCGGATGAACGGGCACGGTCCATTACACTGCCCGATAGCGGCCTGTGTGATCCGAATTACGCTGACGGGCTGCCGGACGGACATTACCTGATCTGTGATACGGGCAATGCACGAGTAATCCAGGTGGATGCGCAGGGGAGGGTCGTCTGGGAATACGGAGACAGTATTGCAGGGCGACGTCACCTGTCTTATCCCCGTTCGGTAGATCTCATTGGGCAGAACCGCTATCTGGTCGCCGACACCGGAAACAACCGTATTCTCGAGTTCCCTGATGGAAGTGCGGAACCACGGGTGTTGTGTGCCGGGTTCGACCTGTTCTGGCCAAGATGCGTACGTCGCCTGCCGTCGGGTGCGCTGCTCATTGCGGATGCCCGCAATGGCCGGATCGTCGAGATCTCGCCGGAGGGACGCGTTCTCAATGAATTGCACCACATCCAGTCAGGGCAGGGGACGGCATTTGCAGATCCACACGATGTATGGCAGTTACGGAACGGTCACCTGTTGGTCTGTGACTCGTCGCAGGATCTGGTTTTCGAGGTCGATTGGTCAGGGGTCGTACATCGGGCTATCGGAGACGGCGGTGATATTACGCTGAAGGACCCGCACAGTGCGCAGCAGATGCAGGACGGTTCCGTCATCATCTCGGACACGGGAAACCAGCGCATGTTGATAGTGGGCGCGGACGGAAAATGCCTGCGATCATTCAGCGAGCTGACTAACCGGAACTCGATTCTACGACTGAACATGCCGCGCTACGTCGAGGCCGGCGAGGACGGGACACTGGTCATTACGGATACGGGGCAAAACCGCATCCTGGGCTGTACAGCAACCGGCCAGTTTCTTTGGGAATTCTCCAGGGTGCCCGCATCGAAGTTGCCGCAACTCGAGCAACCACGATGGGCTAAGCAGGTTAATACCGATGAAATCGTGGTTTGCGACCATTTTCATCACCGCATCCTGCACGTGAAGCGGCTGCATGAGCGGCGGGCGGGTTGATCATGCCGAGAGCCCCCGTTGCTGTCGTCGACCCTTACTCCGCCGGAGCGCTGCTGTCAGCGGCACTTATCGAGCGGGGTGTACCCTGTGTCGCCGTCGAAAGCTCTTCTTCACATCCTGCGTCGATGAAATCACACTACAGGCCTGATACCTTCATGGACGTCATCCGGCACGAAGGCGATTTCGAACAAACCCTGGACCGGGTCCGGCAGTATGGCCCGTCACACGTGATGGCCGGCTTCGAATCAGGCGTGGAACTCGCGGAACAGCTCTGCGACCGGCTCGGGCTGCCTGCAAATGACCCTGAGTTGCGTGAGGCCCGGCGCGACAAGTTCTCGATGAACGAGGCGGCCAGACGTCACGGCTTGCGAACCGCCCTGCAATTCCGTTCCAGCGATGTCGAGGAACTCCTCGACTGGGTCCGCGATACACTGGATTGGCCGGTGATCATCAAGCCTCCCAAGAGCGTGGCCTCGGATCACGTCTATTGCTGCAAAAACGGCGAAGAGCTCAGGAAAGCGGCAAGCGCAATCCTGTCCGAAGAGAACGTACTGGGTGCCCGCAACCCGGTAGCAATCGTGCAGGAGTTTCTCGAGGGAACGGAGTATGTCGTTGACATGGTCAGCGTCAACGCACGGCCGAAGCTGACCGCAGTCTGGCGATATGACCGCCCTGCGGGGAGTCGCGAGTTTGTCTGCTACGATGCCATGCGCCTGCTTCCCTACGACGGGGAGCGTCAGGCAGCGTTGCAGGCCTATGCCAGGGAAGTACTCAAGGCGGTGGGTATTCGCTTCGGTCCGTCGCACTGTGAATTGATCTGGCGGAATGAAGAGCCTGTGCTCGTGGAGATCGGGGCCAGGCTGACGGGTGGAATCAATGCCATGGTGAGCCGCTATTGCAGCGGCATATGCCAGCTGGACGAGACGATCAGCGCCATTCTTGACCCTGAAACGTTTCTGGCGGGCCTCGATACCCCGCCTGAGCTGCAACGGCATGCAGTCAACGTGTTCCTGCTGCCCCTGCGGCGCGGCAAACTCGTTCGCACCCGGCACTTGGAGGATATCAAGGCGCTGCCGACCCTCCATTCCATGTCCGTGTCCACGCGACGCGGTGAAATACTCAAACGTGTTTCGGGCCTGGTGACATTGGTCAGTGAGGATGCCGGGGCGATCGAACGAGACATTGAGGCCATTCGCGCCTATGAGCGAGACGGCATTTTTGAAGTAGAGGGGCAATCATGAACCCGGATTCCGGATGGCGGCCGGCCGTCAGTCCGGATCCAGGTTACGGCGCCCCCATGCCGGGTCGGGGCCTGCAATGAAAACGGGCATTCTCGGTTTCGCCATTCTTGCCGCGCTGCTCGCGCTATCCGCCTGTCATCCGCCAGCGCCGATAACTGACGAGACCATGACCAGACAACAGGCCGAAGCGATAATGGATGAGCTGCACGACATGCGCGCGCTGCTGGAGCGTATTGACAAGCAGACACAGGCATCTGCCCGGCTGGCCCGCCAGCCAAAAACGGCGACGCTGGACATCAAGACACCGGGTCCGACGCTCGGTGATGACGATGCACCGGTAACCGTGGTTGAATTTACGGATTACCAGTGCCCGTACTGCAAGCGCTTTTCACAAAACACGTTCCCGTTCATGAAACGGGATTACATCGATACCGGCAAGGTTCGCTGGCTGGTGCGCGATCTGCCGCTGGGTTTTCACAACAACGCACGCATGGCGGCACAGGCGGCCTACTGTGCCGCTGAGCAGGATAAATTCTGGACCATGCGCGAGAGCCTGTTTCGCAACAGCAGCAACCTGGACGAAGAGCATCTGAAGACCTACGCCGCCGATCTCGGGCTCGATGCCCAGGCATTCAACGACTGCATCGCCAGCGAACGCTATCTTGCCGAGATCGACGCGTACGCGGGGATCGCGGCCGGGCTGCATCTGACCGGCACACCGAGTTTTGTCGTCGGCAGGACCCAACCCGATAAGCTGACCGGGCGGGTGATCATCGGCGCCCAGTCGCCGGCCGTGTTTGCTTCCGAAATCGGGAAATTGCTGCCCCAGTCGCAGGCAGTCCGATAGCAGCGCTGCGCTACGTAGCGTGTCCAGCTACGTTTCCTCCGGGTGGCGGGGGAGATCCGGTACAGGAGTAACAGTTACGTGTGAAGCCGGCAGCCCGGAGGACGGGGACGTAGACCCGAACCCTCATGCAGATAGTGAATACTCCACCGGCTAAAACCGGTGGCTTCGGGTTACGGCTGAAAGCCGGATCGACCGGCCATCCGGCCGATCAATCCCCCCTCCCCCTCGCGGAGCGGGGCGTCAAACAGAAAAACACTGTTATATACCCGCATCCTGACCTGCTCCCGAAGGCAGAAGGAATCCTGCTTTCATGCCGCCCGTCCATATCCTGCCTAAGCGCGTTGGCGTGCAGATCGATCCGCCGCCTGAAGGCGGGGGATTACAGATCACCTAGCAGTGACACTAAATATTAAATAACAGCAGGATATAAACTATTCTGCATGTCATTCCTCGCCGCTGTTCCGCTTTTCCGATTTCGGTGCCTCCGGAAATCCATGGCTGAGGATCTGTCCGATCCAGGGCGAACGGCCGCCTCGGATACCCGCTGCACCTGACCAATAAATACGCTTGACCATATATATGAAATTACATATATAATAACCACGTGATGGCACAAGGCCGTGAGGGAGTACCCGGGACCGGTCACGCTGTGTGGACATGCACGGCAGATCGCCATCCGGGTGGCCGGCTGTGATCGCGCGTTCCGCCGTCCCTCGACCGGTGAAGATGAAAGATCGACCAGGAGAATGACCCCGATGCCAGACAGTGTAAACGGCACGAGACCGGAAACTCCGGTTGTGAGCGACATGGCCATGGAGCCGGATCATTTCTTCAAGGCGGTCGCAGATCCCACGCGATTACGCATGCTGATGCTGCTGGTCAGTGAAGGGGAACTCTGCGTGTGCGAACTGACCCATGCGCTTAACGAGATTCAGCCGAAAATCTCCCGACACCTGGCGCAGTTGCGCGAGTCCGGCGTGGTGCTCGACCGACGTCAGGGGCAGTGGATCTACTACCGCCTCAACACCGACCTGCCACCGTGGGCCCGCGAGGTGCTGGCGTCAACGGCAGCGGGGGTCGTTGAACGATCCCCGTTCGACCGGGATCTGCGTGCGCTGGCGGGCATGCCCGATCGGCCGGGGAAAGCCTGTTGCGGCTGAACGTCCGCGCACAGGCCGGCAAGGGCGCATGGGCCGGTTGCCGGTATGGCCGTTCGACCCGGCTGGCACCCGGTAACTTTTCGGCCGGGCGGGAACCCGATGAAAGGGGTGTGTAATGACGGAAAAGGTCTTCAATGTATTGTTTTTGTGTACCGGTAATTCAGCACGCAGCATCATCGGTGAAGCGCTCGTCAACCACTGGGGCAAGGGCCGGTTCCGCGGTTTCAGCGCGGGCAGCCACCCCGCGGGACAGGTGAACCCGATGGCGCTGGACCTGCTGAATCGCCTTGGATTCCCGACCGGGCAACTGCGCAGCAAGGGCTGGGACGAATTCGCAGGGCCGGACGCCCCGCAGATGGATTTCGTTTTTACCGTCTGTGACAGTGCGGCCGCCGAGCAGTGCCCGGTCTGGCCCGGTCAGCCCATGACGGCGCATTGGGGCGTTGCAGATCCCGTGGCTGCGGCGGGCGGCGAAAAGGGCCGTCTCGAGGTATTCCGGCGTGCCTTCGCGGAGCTCGAAAACCGGATACGGGTTTTTACCTGTCTGCCTTTCGACAAGCTCGATGCCCTGAAACTTCAGCACAAGCTGGACGAAATCGGGCGTGCCACGCTGGAAGCCGATCGAGCCTCGCAGGATAAATAATGGATCACCCGCGAAGGGCGCCGGGATCATTCACGGGCAACGGATAGTCAAGGCAGGGGAATACCGGTATGAGCGTGCAGGGTGAGACGAAGGTGGAACGCGACGGCGAGGGCGGCATGGGCCTTTTCGAGCGTTACCTGACGGGATGGGTGCTGCTCTGCATCGCTGCAGGTATCACGCTGGGACACTTCGTACCCGGACCGTTTCAACGGATTGGACGTCTGGAGGTGGCGCAGGTCAATCTGCCGGTGGCGATGCTGATCTGGCTCATGATCATCCCCATGCTGCTCAAGATAGATTTTCATGCCCTGCATCACGTCAGGGCCTACTGGCGGGGGATCCTCGTCACCGTGTTTGTCAACTGGGCCGTGAAACCCTTTTCCATGGCCCTGCTTGCCTGGCTGTTCATTCGCGGCCTGTTTGCCGGCTGGCTGCCCGCCGATCAGATCGATTCCTATACCGCGGGACTGATCATCCTGGCCGCCGCACCCTGTACCGCGATGGTCTTCGTCTGGAGCCATCTGAGTGGTGGCGAGCCGGGTTTTACGCTCACCCAGGTCGCACTCAATGACGTGATCATGGTCTTCGCGTTCGCCCCCATCGTCGGTCTGCTGCTGGGTCTGTCCGCCATTGCCGTTCCCTGGGAAACCCTGTTCCTGTCGGTGGCGCTCTACATCGTCATTCCCGTGCTGATCGCGCAACTGTGGCGGCGCGCCGTACTGGGCAGTGAACACGGTGATTCCCGGTTTGCACGGCTCATCAAAACACTGCATCCGGTTTCCCTGGCGGCCCTGCTGGCAACGCTGGTCCTGCTGTTCGGATTTCAGGGAAACCAGATCATCGCCCAACCGCTGATCATTCTGCTGCTGGCCGTACCCATCCTGATTCAGGTGTTCTTCAATTCAGGGCTCGCGTATCTGCTCAACCGCTGGGTGCGATCCCCGCACTGTGTGGCCGGTCCGTCGGCCCTGATCGGCGCAAGCAATTTCTTCGAACTGGCGGTGGCCACAGCCATCGTGCTGTTCGGTTTCGAGTCCGGGGCGGCGCTGGCCACCGTGGTGGGCGTGCTGATCGAGGTTCCGGTGATGCTTGCGGCCGTGGGCGTCGTAAACCGGACCCGCACCTGGTACGAGCGGCGCGAGGGCATAGGGTCTCAGGCGGGTGCCCAGCCGGAGCAGGTGCGTTAGGCGATCAGGACGCGCATCGACTTCGACGGCCACTCCCGCTGGCTTTTCGGAAACGAGGTGTCTATATCTACTATACCCATCTTCCAGTTCGGCACTCCGTTAATGGGCGTGTCGCCGGATTCCCGGCGGTGCGTATGCCGGTCCTCCCGGGGCGGCACCCTCCGGTCCGCCGACCAGGGCAAAGGAGAGCACGCCATGAGCACGGTCACAACCGGAGTCGGTATGCAGATATCATATAATGACCGGGGCAAAGGTCGGCCCGCCGTCTGTCACGGCCGGCCGCCCGGCGCCGATGTCGTGCCGTGAATATGCAGCCGGTCAATGCGGACAACGAAAGCTGGCCGCCACTGCCACTTGAAGAGTGGCAGGATACCTTCGCCACCCTGCACATGTGGACGCAGAT
>Ga0055480_10000453_pt1 | contig 15189 bp, 7 predicted proteins | sample Muzzi_PWB_D2_FD_57935 | JGI IMG/M metagenome (GOLD analysis project Ga0055480, IMG submission 57935) | Wetland microbial communities from San Francisco Bay, California, USA, that impact long-term carbon sequestration - Muzzi_PWB_D2 | ecosystem: Environmental > Aquatic > Marine > Wetlands ... | reverse complement strand
GCATCCGTCCCCCACCCTTCGCTTTGCGAAGAATGGGGCACCCACCATAGTCGAGCGACTACCGAAACACCGTACTAGTTCGGAGACAAATCGAGAATGACGGAGTTGGTGTCGGACGGGTCGCCGGACGGGTCTCCGGTGCCGAACAGCCTGAGTCCATCGCCCGAAATGGCGGAGACCCGAAAGATGAACGACGGATCAGTGATACCCGAAGCCACCAATAGGTCATCGATCGCCAGCAAACCGTCCGACGCCGTCCACAGAAAACCCAGCGTCGGCGGATCGCCGTTGAATGAAGAATCCGGTCGCACCCAACCGACCACGTGGGTGCCGTCGTCCGAAACATCCAGTGCCTCGCTGAGTTCAAAATCCTGCTCACGACCGAATTCCGGAATGACAGTAAAACCGTCATCCAGCGTCCACAAGAATGGTGCCCAGTTGCCGAACGGCTCTGTCGGATCGTTGTCATTCAACGCGCCGACGGCGGCGGTCGCCGTGGGATTGATGGCGTGTAGCACCTCGACATCCAGACCCGCGGGCGGCGCGGCAATCAGTGCGCCACCGTTGGCGTCCCAGCGCACCAGTACCTCCTGTCCTGCGAGAATGGCGGTGCCCACCGCGGCGCTTCCGTCGGAAGACACAAAACGCGCCGTGCTCGAATCTCCCACCGGGGCCATCGGTGCGGGAAATCGGTTGACCCAGCGAGCGGCCTGTTGTCCGGCGACGGTCGGTCCGGCGTCGCCAACGATGACGGCGCCGTCAGCGCTGACATCCCACGCATTCGAAAAGGACTCGGGCGTAGGAAGTTCCTCGCGCAGAATGCGTGTATTACTCGGTCCCGTCGGCACGATATCCCAGACCGTGGCGAAGCTCGGCACATTATTGAATATGCCTTCCTGAGTGGTACCCACGATCGTGAGGCCGTCGTCCGACACGGCGCGTGCGAAGCCGTTCCAACTCGTCGGTTGCCGATCGAGAGGACGCCCGGAACCGGGCCTCAAATCAGGCAAAGACAAGAATGTAAATCCTGCCGCGGGTGACCACATGAAAGGGAGCTGCGCGATTTGTGCCGAAAACAGGTCCCAGCCCACGACCGTGGAGGTGGCACTGATCTCCTCAGGGATATGTCGATTGGCGTTGAAGTACAAGCTCTCCGAAATCTCAAACGGCCTGGCGCCGTCCACCGGAGACCAAAGAAATCCCACGCGCGTCTCAATAAAAAAAATACCATCACCTTGCTCATCCCAAAGAGTCAAACCGGCCACCAAATCTCCGGCGTCGAGATTCGCAATCGTGGCAGTGGGATTCAACATGGACGCGGTTCCGTCCACCAGGGTGACGCTACTAATCAGATAGGGAGGGCCCGGCGGAGGCTTCGGCTTTCCCGGATCCTGTGCGATCACCGGCGATGCAAACAGCGCCAAGGCCATGCACCACAAAACGGATTTGGCCCCGCCAAGCGAGCCGACTCTTCTACATTGAAAACTACGCATCGATTCACCTCCTGAAAAAATCCACTCGAGTGGTCTGTGGGTTATCGCCGTCAATCGGCCCCACGCCCGTTCAAAGCGTACCCCAGTCCCAACTTATTGGCGTGAAACGGTTGCGTCATCCGCCAATTGGCCCCGGATTTGTCGATCGGTCGCCTCTGTGGCCTCCAAGACCCCCCGAGGATTCAACACACCGCGTCGAATATGGCCCGAAATGCCAACGGTCTGCCGGATCGATTGGCTTGCTGCGCCATCAGCAAATGATACATGGGCAGTCTTCCTTGAAAAAGCACGGCCCGTCCTTTGATGTATGCCGTTCTCGAACCGGCACCAGTACCAACTTGGTCAAAACGTGCAATCTCAGTCAAAAAAAAGCCCCGCCTGCGGAGGAGCAGGCGGGGCCTCTTGCCTTCTCGGTGTTCGGTCGTCGATACGGCGACTCGCGCGATTACGACGCGGGCGCGACTTCCTTCTTCTTTGCCTCTTCGCTCGTCGGCACCTTGATCGGCTTGGCGGTCGTGCGGAACTGACGCTCGGGGGTGTAGTATTGGCGGAACGTGTCGCGCACCTGTGTCCCCGTGTAGCGCTGGTACGCCTCTTTCTTGTCTTTCTCGTCGGCGAGTTTGCGGCTATGAAGGTCAAAATTGCGGAGCAGGTTCAACCAATAGCGGGGTTCCTTCATATCTGTGTCGAGGTTGTTGGCAATCTGTTTCTTGGCGTTGCTCAGCTCTTCGTCCTTCGGGCCGTCGTCGGCGAATTCCCGGAACATGCGGTGTACCTCGTCGGCGACCTTATCGACGTTCTCCGGATCGCATGGCGCCGCGGCGAGGAACCGCCCGGCCTCCTGAAAGGCGAAGCTGGGCCGGTGCGACGCGCGGATCGAGTAGACCCACGAAAGCTCTTCGCGGATCCGCTTGATCACACGACTGGAGAGGATGTTCGACGCCAGCGACAGCGCCCGGAAGTCTTTCGTGTTCTGCCCGTCGCAGCCGACGAAGCCGGCCATGCTCATGCCCTGCGGTGTCATTGTGTCGACATCCACATTGCGGGCGAGCGGTCCGGTGGGTCGGGCGATCTTGCGTAGTTTGTTCAAATGATCGGCCGAGCGGCTACGCTTGGGCAGCGAGCCGATGTACTTCGTGACCAGTGCCATGGCGTCGTCGAGGGAAATCTCGCCGACGACCGCCACCTCAATCGGCGCCTCGCGGCGCAGCCGGTCGAACCACTTCTGCGACCGCTCGATCGATTGGGACTCGATCGTCTCTTTGGTCGGGAACGCAAATCGTGGGTCGCCGCCGGTCAGCAAGTCCTCGGACGCCTCGAAGGCCCGCATCATAGGCATACGCCGCATCATCTCGATCTGCTGCAGTGATTGCAGTTTCCAGTTCTTGAAGGCGGCCTCGTCGATCTTGCCGTCGGTGAGCAGGGCGTGGGCCAATTGCATACCGGTCTCCAGGTCCTTGGGCGAACCCGACACCATCAAGCCGAACGAGTCGCCACCGCCACTACCGCGGACGCTGATGTTCTTGCCCGTCATGATGTCGCGCACGTTGGACGTCGTCAGGCGGCTAGTGGTCGGCTCATTGAAGGCCAGTGACGCGACCTCCGTGACCCCCATGTTGTCGGCGGTCTCCTCGATGCTGCCGCCGGCGAGCGAAATGCTCACCATCACCGTGTCTTCCTTGTAGTCCATGAAGCGGTGGTGGACGCGCACGCCGTTGCTCAGCCAGGCGCTGGTGATGCCGAGGTCGTCGTCGATCGTCGATTCCAAAATTTTGCCCGGCTCGGGGTCGTACGCCAGCAACTCGGTCGGTGTCGTCGCTTCCTCGCGGGGAGTCACCTTCCGCGCCCATGCCGCCCGCGCCGCGGCCAGCACGTCGTCACGTGTCGGGATTTCGACATCCGGCTTGTCCACCATCTCGACGGTGTATGCAAATGTGCCCGTTCGGAAGTTCTTGTTGAAGGCATCGTCGACCTCGGCCAATTGCACGCCCGGTACAAATTCGTTCGTGAGGTCGAGTTCCTGTTGGGCGGACATGATCGGCTCGCGGTCGTTCACGGCGGACATGATCTGGAACATGAACGAGCGCGCGTTGAGCGTCGGCTCGGTACGCACAGCGTGCTCCGCATCGGCGATGAGCTCTTTCTTGGCCAGATCGAGTTCACGTTGCGAAAAACCGAACTCGTTTGCACGGTGGATCTCGACGATCACCTGCTCCAGCATCTTCGCCCATTCATCCGGCTCACCGTTGGCGGAACCGGAGACCATCACCGCGTCGTTAAAGAAGTTAAACGCCCGGGCGTTCGCGCTGCGGAAGCTCGCCTCGCCCTTATTCACCATATCTTCGTATCGCCGGCCGATGATCCAGCTACCCACCCGGTCCACGAGATCCTGTCGCCACTGTTCCTTCGTGGTCGTCGGCGGCTTGCCCGGAAGAATATTCGTCATTCCTACGTCGCAAAACGCCATCTCCGGATCGGTGACGACCATGGCACGCTGCGTAGTGAAAGGCTTGAAGTCCGGACCCTGCGGCTTTCGCGCCGGTACCTCCGGCGCGTATTTGCCGAACCACTTGTCGATCAGTGGAACCACGCCGTCCGACTTGGTGTCGCCGACCAGTACAAGGGTGATATTTTCAGGGCGATACCAGGTCCGAAAGTAATCAATGAACTCATCGCGTCCTATGCTCTCGATAATCTCGTCCTTTCCGATCGGCAGACGCTCCGCGAAACGTGTTCCCTCGAACAGCTCGGGCCAGAGCTTGTCACGAATGCGCTGAAAGGCGCTCTTGCCGCGACGCGACTCTTCCAAAACGACACCGCGTTCCTTGTCGATTTCCTCATCGAGCATCAGAAGACGATAGGCGTAGTCGCTCAGCACCATGAGGGCCTTGTCCATTTCCTTCAGATCGGTGTCGGGCAGAAACAGCATGTAGGCCGTCTGATCGAAACTGGTGAAGGCGTTCAGGTCGCCGCCGAATTCCATTCCGATACTCTCGAAGTAGGGAATCAGGTCGCCGGGCGCGAAATTCTCGGAGCCGTTGAAGGCCATATGCTCGATAAAGTGAGCAAGCCCTCGCTGGGCATCCGTTTCGTTGAGCGATCCCGTTCGAACGTGCATGATCATCGCCATCTTGCCCGGCGGATTGTCGTGCTGGCGGAACTTCCAGGTGACACCGTTGGACAGTGTTCCCGATTCGATCCGATCATCTTGTGGAAGCGGTGTGGCAAGGAGGGTTTGGAGTGGCAATAGAAACACGGCAATTGCCAGCAACCGAGTCGTGTGTCTCTTGATTTCGTTCATGGCGCGTTTCCCTTTGGTAGCCGGTTTCCGGAATGGTCGACGCCCTCACCCGGGGCGGCTGACGGATTTCACAAGCCCGCAAAATAGCGGTTCGATAGGTGATTGGCAAAGCGCCCTTGCATTTCCTTACGATTTTGGACCCTTCCGCATCCGGCTCGGGTGTTGCTTGACCGGTGGCGAACGGGGGCGTACGGTGCCGAAAAGAGGGATCGGCGATGAAGACAGAGGTCATCCAGGTGGATCGCCAAGGCGACAGTGGCGATGCGATACGTCGTGCCGTCGAGGTGCTGCGCGGTGGCGGTACAGTGGCATTCCCGACAGAAACCGTGTACGGCGTGGGGGTAAGCGTTGCCGCACCTGGCGCAATCGCAAAACTTCGCACCCTCAAGCAACGCCCTGCCGACAAGGCCTTCACGGTTCACATCGGGGATCGTGACACGGCGCTGAGCCTGGTACCCGAGTCATCGCCCCTCGCCAAGCGACTCATGCGCAAGGCTTGGCCCGGCCCCGTCACACTGGTACTTGACGCCCAGGATGCGGCTGCCGGGGTCGCCCCATTGGAGGAGGGTGCTCACGACGCGATTTACTACAATGGTACGATTGGCTTGCGCTACCCAGACGACGACATTGCAGCTTCGCTCTTGCGTGAGGTTGGCGCACCCGTGGTGGCTGCCAGTGCCAACCCGGCGGGGAAACCACCACCCAGAGACGCCAAGGGCGTGCTTCGGGCACTCGACGGCAAGACCGATCTGCTCCTCGACGGCGGGGAGACCCGTTATACGCAGGCGTCGACGATCGTTCGAGTCTGCGGCAACAAGTACGAGCTGATTCGCGAGGGAATCTATGATGCGCGCACGATTGAGCGTTTGGCGACCGTGAGGGTCCTCTTCGTCTGTACGGGCAATACTTGTCGCAGCCCCATGGCCCAGGGGCTGGCAGCCAAGGCACTTGCGGAGAAACTGGACTGCGGCGTGGAGGAACTGGCGAAACACGGCGTTGTCGTGGCCTCCGCAGGCACGTCCGGCGGGTTTGGCGGGGCGAGCGAACACGCGGTAAAGGTCATGCGAAATCGAGACATCGATATCTCCGGGCATAGTTCGACGGCGCTTACGGCCGATTCGCTGTCGCAGGCTGATTACATCTTTGCCATGACCCGCTCGCACCTTGACGCGATTGTGAGTATCATGAAGGGGCATGAGACGCCTGCGACCCTCTTGGTTGAGGGAGAAGACGTTTTTGATCCGATCGGGGGGAGCGAAGATGACTACGAGCGATGCGCCCGCGTAATCGAAGTCGGCGTCCGCGCTCGACTCGAGGAGATTGAGCTATGAAAGTCGCGTTGTCGAGTGATCACCGTGGTTACGCGGCCAAGGAGAACATCCGCGGATACCTGGAGAAGGCCGGGCACGAGATTATGGATTTCGGCTGCCCCAATGGCTCGAGCTGTGACTATCCGGACACAGGCCTTGCCGGCGCAATGTCTGTGGCCAAGGGCGAGTCGGAACGCGGAATCCTGCTCTGCGGTACCGGCATCGGCATGTCCATCGCCGCCAACAAGGTCTGCGGCATTCGCGCCGCCCTCTGCCACGACGAATTGACCGCCGAACTTTCTCGGCGACACAATGACGCCAACGTGCTTTGTCTTCCGGCCGACTTGATCGGTGAACACCTCATCGCCCGGGTCATCGACGTGTGGCTCGAGACGGAATACGAAGGTGGCCGCCACCAGCGGCGCCTCGACAAGATCACCTCATTCGAGAACAACGGGCGTTGTGGCAAAACGGAGTAGCGTGCATACGCAGGCTCCGTCCTGACGTACATTCGACTTCCGGTGATCACGTTACATCGTCCACGATAACCGGGTTTTGCGGACATCCACCCATCGGATGCAGGCGACTCCCGCCTTGACCTCGCCAAGTTCGGCTGCGTGATCAGGACAGTAGGAGGGCAAGATCCTCGCGTGAGAGCGAGCGTATCAGGCTGTTTTTCTCGGTGATAATCGCCTCGGCCAGCTCCCGCTTGGACTGTTGGAGTTGCACGATCTTTTCCTCCACCGTGTCTCGAGCGATCAGTCGGTAGGCGTTGACGCACTTGGTCTGTCCGATGCGATGGGTACGATCGATGGCCTGTGCCTCGATGGCCGGGTTCCACCAGGGGTCCAGAATGAACACGTAGTCGGCGGCTGTCAGATTCAAGCCGACACCGCCCGCCTTCAGGCTGATCAAGAAAAGCGGGCACCCCTCATCGTTTTGGAAGCGGTCGACGCACGCGTCCCGATGGCGCGTGTGCCCGTCGAGATATTCGTAGACCGTTCGGCGTTGATCCAATTCGGCGCGAACGAACGATAGCATGCCCGTAAACTGCGAGTATACGAGCGCCTTGTGCCCTTCGTCGGTGATCTCCTCGAGCATGGACAGGAGTGCGTCGAGCTTTGCGGAGCCTGCCTTTGCCTTGCTCTTGTCGATGAGCCCGGGATGGATGGCGGCCTGGCGCAGACGAAGCAAGGCTTCGAGCACGTGCATTTTGCTACGCGACAGTCCGACGTTGTCGACGCGCTTCATCAGCGATGCGCGATAGTGATCGCGAAGCTCCTGATATAGCTTGGTCTGCGCCTTGCCGAGTTCACACTCCACGGTCTGTTCGCTTCGTACGGGAAGTTCAGGCGCGACTTTCGCCTTCGTGCGGCGCAAGATGAACGGGCGGACCGCGGCCTGGATCAGATGTAGATGCCTGTCATTTGCCGCTGCCCGTGGAGACTGGCCGGCCAGGTTCTTGAAGGCCTTTACGCTCCCCAACATGCCCGGATTGAGAAAATCGAGTATGGACCACAAATCACCGAGGTGATTTTCGACCGGCGTACCCGTCAACGCCACGCGGCGGCGGGCGCGAAGGACCCTTGCGGCCTTGGCACTTTGCGACGTAGCGTTCTTGATGGCCTGCGCCTCGTCGAGGATGATGTAGTTGAACGCCAACTCCGACAAGAATTTTATGTCGCGGCGCAGTGTTCCGTAGGTCGTGACGACCAGGTCGCATTGGGGCAGACCATCGCGTAGAGCTTTGCGGAGAGTACCCGTGTAGTCGATGACCCGCAGCCAAGGCGCAAATCGCTCCACCTCGCGCACCCAGTTGAACACAACAGACTTCGGTGCGACCACCAGAGACGGCCCGTTGCCGTCCTGAATCTCCGGATTGGCCAGCCATCCGAGCACTTGCACGGTTTTTCCGAGTCCCATGTCGTCCGCAAGGCACCCTCCCCACCCAAATCTGTCGAGGAACCGGAGCCATCCGAGACCTTCACGTTGGTAGGCGCGAAGCTCACCCTGAAAGCCGCGGGGTTCTTGCGCCGGTTCGATGCCGCTGAATCCGGCGATCTGCCCACGCAAGTCGGCCAGCTCCCGGTCGAACGTTGCCTCCGGCAATTCGGCGAGCAACGCATCAATGAGCCCGATCTGCGTCTTGGCGAAGCGCAGGCTGCCGTTTTCGCTGGATCCCAAGTCCATCCATCCGCGATGTCGGTCCAGCCATGCCTGCGGCAGAATGCCTGAAGATCCATCACCGAGGCGCACGAATTTGTCGCCTCGTCGCAATGCGGCGAGCAGGTCGGGCACGCTTGCCTGTTGGTCTCCGAATTCCACGTGTCCGTCGACATCGAACCAGTCGATCCCCGTGGTGACTTCGATCTTGAAATCCCCTGCAGCATGGTAGCGCGCCGCATCCCCGTACACGATCCACCCTTCGTCTACAAGCGTCGTCACCAATTCCGGCAACCGGCGCTGTGGTACCTCCAGCCCTTCGCCGTAGTGGACGGTCCGGCATCCGAGGTCGAAGAGCCTGGCGAGCAGCGTGCCCTCCACTTTCGGCTGCCGGTACAACATGCACTTCGAGTCGGCGTCAACAGCGAATTGACCCGGCGCCAGACCCGGCACGACAAGGTCGTCATAATGGAAGAACAAATCCGCTGTCGCAGGTGTGGCACTATCGTGACGACCCGCCGCGCCGATTTGAAGCTCGAGATGGGGCTGCGGATCGCAATCCGCGATAGTCCGCACGGCGAGGTCGTCGGGCCATTCGACGGGCGGTATGGCATCAAACCGCGACAGTTCTTCCATCATTCTCGGCAATTCTGATTTCTTGATCGAGACCGGACCTGAGTCCTCGAACCGGCGTAACCACTCTCCGCACAAATGGGCGTCCACGCGGCAGAGTGTGCTATCGAAAAGTGCCAGACTGGTGTCCTGCCCCAGAAACCGATCGCCCGGTGCGATGGGTTTCCGATCGCCGTTTCGCCGAAGCGCCAGGTTGATGTCGTACGTGGTTTTGTCCTTGCGGTCGAGCGAAAGGAACAGTTCCCACGGGGAACCGTCGTCCCATTCGATGCGATTCAGTCTTGTGTTGCGGTTTGTTCGCCAGAAGAACCTTTCAGAGGCCGCCAAGAGCGGCATGAGCGCTTCCTGGAAAGAGCCCCGCACTGTCCAGTCGGACTGTTTCGGCAGCCAACCCAGATCCGTGGATGATGCAAATTTGCCGAGGGCATCGACGGATCCGGCGCCAAGAAGGAGAAGTCCTATCCGCCGGTCGGTTTCCGTCGACAAACGCGGAATGTCCACAGGCCCTAACGGTAATCGCTTGACTTTGCCGAGTTTGCCGGTTCGTGTCATGGTCTGTTGGCAAAGACAAATGACGGGCGCTCTCCGTTGCGTACACTCCGCAAGATCGATCACGTAAAGCGGCTCGACGGCAGTGGCCGCTAGTTGGGACGTCTTGGCTGTCGGCGTGTGCATAGGCGGAATGGACCGGAACCACTGCGTCCAGCGTGGCTCAGAGAGCTTTTTCGCGTTGCGTCTGGTCGCCCGACTGTTGCCGGATCGGTCCGTCGGGATGTACGACAAGGGAAACGGAATTGCGAAAGGCTCATCTGCGAATGAGACATGCTCATCGTCACCTTCACTATCATCCCAGTACATGTCGTCGTTCATGTCCCGGCCGTCATCCAGCATGGTGAGATTCACACGATTCGGGACGACTCCAAATGTCGACAACGATGTCGGACGCTCCGCCTGCTGAGCGAGAAGCACCGCCCAAGTGTGCTTGCAATACCCGTCAAGACTGTCCATATAGGGGCAGTCGCAATCCAATACGACTTTCCATGACTTCCGCTTGGGTTCGATATCGATGATCACCGTGTAGGCGTGACTGCCGGACACGACGGCCATTGTCCAAAAGCCGCCGTCATCTTCACTTAGAAAGACACGTCCCTCGCGGTAATAGGCCTCACCGCGAGACCGCACGGACGATGTGAAATAACGCGCGAGCTTACGAAGAAGCACCTCGAAAGAGGCCTGGGCGGACTTCTTGGCCATCCCTAGCTCCCTTGGCAATCCGTTTCTAGTGAATACACGCCTGTCAGTTCGTGTTGCGTTTGATTCTAACTCCGTACGCTCTCTACGCAAATGCGCGAGGCGCGTCACGCTGGTGATCAATCACGCCCGGCACACGCGAAACGGACGTATCGCTCACTCGGTCAGTCAGGGCGTACGAGAGTCCCTCGCCCCACCCCGCTCGCCGCGACGACCGCGCATGGCCTTCGCTTCGTTTCCGTCAATGGCCCCGTCACCGTTGGCGTCCAGGCGATCGAAGAACGCCTGCATGCGCTCGGGAGCCTCGTCCTTCTGCAGTTTGCCGTCTTTGTTGGCGTCAAGCTGGCTCATGCGTTCGGGGAGCGCGGCGGCGGTCGTCTCGGCGCCCGCATCGTTCGTTGCGCCGCCCTCCAGGTCGCCGGCTTTCATCTGCACCCATTTCGCATCGGCCAGATACTTGCCGAGAGCGCGCTGGATGTCGGACGTGGACAGCCCCTCGATGGCCGCCAACTGCTGCGCGTGATAATCGAAGGTGCGTCCGGTCTCCAAACCACTCGCCAACTGGCCGAGCACGAAGCGGTCACTGGCCAGGCTATTCTGGAAATTCAAGGCGTAGCTCTTCTTGCCGTCCTCCAGTTCCTCCTTTGTGACGCCCTGGGTCACCCATTTGTCGACTTCCTCACGCGTAGCGTCCAGTGCCTTGGACGCGTTTTGGGGGGCACAAATGGCCATCGTGCCCAGTGACGCGCGACGATCCTGGTCGTCGGCGCGAAGGAAGCCGCCCGCACTGTACGAATAGCCCTCCTGTTGCCGCAGGCGGTTCTTCAGGCGGGATTTGGAACTCTCGCCGAGGATGTAGGACGCGAACCGCATCGCCGGGTAATCCGGGTCATCGTCGCGCAAGGCGAACGCCGCGGACATGCCGACGATGGCCATCTCCTTGTCCGGGGTATTGATGGCCAGATCCGCCGCGTCGTACGGGTGGTACGGCTTGGCGACGCGCTCGTAGGGTGCGGACGATTTCCACGATCCGAATTCGCGTGACAACGTCTGCTTGACCGCGTCGGGATCGAAGTCGCCGACGATGGCGACCGACAGGTTGCCGGCACCGTACAGTCGCGAATAAAGATCCTTGACGGTACCCAGTGAGACGGAACGCAGCCGCTCGATGTTCTCCTCCAACGTGGGCACGTAGTGGATGCTGTCTATCGGCCAGGGGTTTACGGCCCGGCTCACGGCATTCATGCCTAGCGCCATGGGGTCCGAGAGGCGCTGCTCGCTGCGTGCCAGCCGCTCGGTCATGACGGTTTCGAATTCCGCATGGTCGAACGCCGGCTCCTTCATGATCTCGCCCAGCAGTTCGATGGCGGCCACGATGTTGGCACGATCCGACTGAATCGATGCGCGCACCGTACCGGGTGCGCCGCCACCGCCTCTTCCGCGTCGACCGCCACCACCGCCGACCATGATTCGCGACTGCAACCGATCGATCTCGTCGCGAAGCTGCTGATGATCGTGCTTGGTCGTGCCGCGCATGAGCATCGCCGGGATCATGCCCAACGCCGCCTCATAGCCTTTCAGTGTGTCTTCCGTACCGTAGTGGAAGATGAACCTGGCACTCACCGCATCGCCGCGCGACTCCTTCGGCAGCATTGCCACTTTGATGCCGGAGGGCAGCGTCATCCGTTCGACACGTTCCTCGATGGACTGCGGCGTGGCCACGAAGGCTTCGCCGGCCGCAATGTCTTCCGTGCCGTGGTAGTTTGCGACGAGGGCATTGACGTCGGGCGTTGCGGGAATGGTCGAGCGCATCGGTTCTGGCGTGGGCAAAAACAGGCCCGCCGTGCGATTGCTCTCGACCAGGTATTGCGCCGCGACGCGGCGAACGTCAGCGACCGTCACGTCTTTCAGTCGATCGCGTTGAATGAAGAACATCCGCCAGTCGCCCTGGGCGATGGCCTCGCTCAAGCGCACCCCCACGCGACCGCTGTCGGTCAGACCCATCTTGATGTTCTTGAGAAGCTGGCTCTTGATTCGGTCGACCTCTTCCTGGGTGATGTCGGTGCCGGCGACACCCTCGACCACTTTGGTCATTTCGTCGAGCACCTTGTGTACGTCCTGTTCGAGCCGGACCTCGGCCATGAACTCCATGACGCCGGGCTCGGCCCAGGCGAAGGCGCTGCCCCTCACGCTTGCGGCCATTCCGGTTTCCACAAGGGCCTTATACAGCCGGCCGGAGGGCTGGTCGGTCAGCACGCCGCGCAGCACGGACACCGCCGGAAAGTCGGCATGCGGTCCGGCGGGAATGTGATAGATCAGCCCGGCGGCACTGACGTCGCCGACGCGTTTCAGGGTGACAAGGCGCGGCCCGTCCTGTGCGGGTTCTTCGGTATAGGTGTTTTCGAGCACGCGCTTCGGTTTGGGGATCGCGCCGAAGTGCTTTTCGATAAGAGCCAGTGTCTTGTCGGTATCGAACTTACCGGCCACCACCAGCGTGGCGTCGTCCGGTTGATAGTATGTTTCGTAGAAGCGGCGCAGGTTCTCCACCGGTACGCGTTCGATGTCGCTGCGATTGCCGATGGTCGACTTGCCGTAATTGTGCCAGAGGTAGGCCGCGGACATCATCCGCTCGGAGAGAATGCCGACGGGGTCGTTCTCACCCATCTCGAATTCGTTGCGTACCACGGTCATTTCCTTGGCCAGGTCCTCCCCGCTGATCCTGCTGTTGACCATGCGGTCGGCTTCCATGTGCAGGGCGAATTCCAGGTTTTCGTCATTGGCCGGAAGCGTTTCGAAGTAGTTGGTACGATCGACCCAGGTGGACCCGTTGAAGCGGGCGCCGTGATCCTCGAGCACGCCCCAGATGTTCTCGAACGTCGGTGTGCCCTTGAAGACCATGTGCTCGAGCAGGTGGGCCATGCCGGTCTCGCCACGACCCTCGTGCCGGGACCCTACATGGTAGGTCACGTTGACCGTCACCGTGGGCTTGGACTGATCGGGAAACAGGAGGACCTGCAACCCGTTGTCCAGGGTGTACTCCGTGATGCCCTCAACGGTGACGCCTTTTTTGGCGGTCGTACCTGCGTCTGCGCCGGATGCCGCCCAAAGGGCGAATGCCAACGCGAGGCCGGCGGCAAGGCCGCGGGTACGTGCGTGGGATGATCGACTCGTGATCAGCAATTGAGATCGTGTGTTGGCCATGAAAAGGCTCCTTTCTGATCGCCTTTTATACCAGAGACGCCCACAGAATTCGAGCGCCAACTTGATGAGCAGCGGTTCGCTGGTTTTCGACCGAAGGAAACTGCAGGCGGCCCGGCGATCGAGCACTTCTGGTCTTTGTTGTTGGTCGACTTTGTTACGTGGTGGGTCCCTGTCCTCACGTTCTCGGCTTCGTGAACCAGAGGTAGTATCATCCCTAAGATGGCCGTTGCAACTCATGCAAACGTGAATTCTTCGGGCGCGTCCCGCCCCATTCATAGGATTTGGATTCCGAAGCGAACATGGTCGATGCCGGCTCTTATCATGCTTGCAGCGGGCATACTGCTGGCATGGGTCGTGGTTCTGCTTCTGACGGCCGGTATCGTATTCTCCTTCCTGGTGGACCCCGACGATGCGCCGGCGTGGGTCTACTGGGCCAATTTCGCCTTCGCACTGTGCGGTCCCGTGCTTTGGGCGTATTGGTTGAGTCGTTGGCGGTGGAAGCGGCTTATGAGGGTGCCCCCGGGGCGCAATAAGCGACTTTCCCGATTGTCGGCCGACGAACGCACGGCAAACCGGCTCCCCCACAGGCTTGTCGAGCACCATCTTCGATCTACGAGATTTTCACGCCGTGCGTGGTGTCGTCTCCTGACAGGTATTCCGTGCCAATGCATCATTATTATCAATGGTCCCAAACTCAGCCAGGAGCCGCAGATAGCAGGTACCGATATCGGCTTCGAGCCCATCCACCTCATCGATGATACCGAGCGCGCGGCTTGGTATTCGCTTCGCAGTTTGGAGACCATGGGTAGAGATGTGCAATGGCTACACGTTGCACTATTGGATGCCAGCCCAACATCTGAAATTCACTGTTTTTTCCGAAGAGGCCTGTATTGGCTTGGATTGCTGTTCCCTGTTGTATGGTTCGTTCATGACCTCTATCAGGGTACCTTCTCCCCACGAAACCCGGTCTCCTGGCTGCCTGTGGTCCTGCTTGCTTTCGACGGCTTTGCCATATGGTATCGACTCACCTGTGCGATCGAGTGGTGGCTCGTGCCGGGAGGCCTGATCTATCGCAAGCCGAGACCATTGAAACGAACGGATAGGACAGGATTCGTTCGAGCAAACAACTCCCCATTCGTCCTCGATTGGACGGCCGGAGTGGGCTACGTTCGGGAGGACGAGCACGGCCGTCGGTTCCCTGCACCCGGAATGATGGCACTGGCTGTCATTTTCGGGTGGCTCAGCCAAGCGCCGCCACCCACGGAAGAGGAGGCACAGTGCTTTGTCGCGGGGGACACACGGAACGAGAAGCGGCCGTGATTCGCTTCGAAATCAGCGTGTGTCGGCGTCCCGAATTTCCGCATACCCATAACTTCAAGAAAACCCGAAAAACTCCATTTTTCGCGCGCGCGTTCGTCGTGACTTGCGTTTGCAGGTATGTCTGGACTCCTCCGACCGATCCCAAGGGGCGGCCGTCCACGTTTCGCCAGGCATCACGGGTGGGGAGAGAAGACAAATGGCTAAGCGCATTCCTCTTCTGGAACCGGAAAAACGCCGTTTTGTGCCCTTGCGGCGGATTTGCGGGTTGGCATTCGTTTTGGTGGCCGTGGCGTGATTGGCGTTGCCCGGCGGGTCGTTTCTGCCGGCCCCGGTGTTTGGGCAGGCGAGCGTGAGCGCGGCGGACCCGGTCGCCGTATCCGCCGACGAGCCGCCTCTGGATAACACCTCCATCCCTCGCGGCTGGGTCGTGGTGCCGGAAGGCATCTATCTCATTGTCTCGCCCGAGATCGCGCTTGGCATTTCCTCGCCCGGGTTGGGTTATCTGATCTACTGGTGG
>Ga0055480_10000452_pt1 | contig 15191 bp, 12 predicted proteins | sample Muzzi_PWB_D2_FD_57935 | JGI IMG/M metagenome (GOLD analysis project Ga0055480, IMG submission 57935) | Wetland microbial communities from San Francisco Bay, California, USA, that impact long-term carbon sequestration - Muzzi_PWB_D2 | ecosystem: Environmental > Aquatic > Marine > Wetlands ... | reverse complement strand
TTCGACGCTGAGATGAGCTCCACCCGTAGGCTGCTCGAGCGGGTCCCGACCGACAAGGGGCCGTGGAAGCCTCACGAGAAGTCGTTCGCCCTGGGCCATCTCGCACAGCTGTTGAGCTGGATGCCCGGATGGATCACGATGACCCTGAACGACACCCGATTCGACCTGGCCGGAGCCGAAGGCTACTCCTACCAGCCGACGGAGACACTGCTGGTGGCTTTCGACGCCAACGTCCGAGCAGCCAGGGAGGCCTTGGCCTCGGTGGACGGTGAGGAGCTCGCGGTCACCTGGTCGCTCGTTCGCGGCGACCAGGTCTTCTACTCGAGTCCGCGGGGCGAGGCCGTCCGGGAACATCTGAACCACCTCATCCACCATCGCGGTCAGCTCACCGTGTACCTGAGGCTGTTGGACGTCCCGCTTCCACCGATCTACGGGCCGACCGCCGACGAACCGTGGGGCTGATCCGACCTAGCCGGCTTCGGCGATCGGCGCGCCTCGCGAGACCGCCATGGCTCCACTCCGAGCCACGGCCTCCACGTCGATGAGGTCCGCCGCTTCCTCGATGAAGCGATCGATCTCGGGGCCGTCCCCGATGAGCTCCATCGTATGGTGAGGACCGCTGTCGTCCAGGACCCGAATGCCGTAACGCTCCACGAGCTTCGCGAGCGCGCCTTCGGCCGCGTCGGAGCCACGCACTTTGAAGAGCGCGAGCTCCCGCTCGGTGTGCTCTGTGGCCGTCAGGTCCCGGATACTCACGACGTCGACCAGCTTGCCGAGCTGCTTCGTGATCTGGTCGATGACCTCGTCCGAACCGATGGTCACCAGGGTCAGCCGCGAGACCAGGGTGTTGCTGGTGGGTGCGACGTTGAGGCTCTCGATGTTGAAACCACGCGACGAGAAGAGATTCGCGACGCGGGCGAGAGCGCCCGCCTCGTTCTGGAGCAGGATGGAGATGATGTGTCGCATCGGGGCCGCCTTGGGCGCCTTGTCTGAGCTTGTCGAGGGCGTTCGGGGAACTTCGCGTTCCCCCTTGCCCATTGCAATGAAGCGAATCTTCGTGGACCTTCCAAGATGGTCCAAGCCATCCCGACATGCGGGATCCGTGTCGGTGACGGCTTCGATGAGTCTCCGTCGACGCCCCGAGACCACCCAGCACTCGGCCTGTACCCGCGAACCGTATGACGCGAGCCATGGACGTTCAGCTTCAAACGCAACCCCAGGCACCCCACCCTCTCGCCGGGAAGATCATGTCCGGCGCCGAAAAGATCGTTCAGGTCCTGGCGGACGAGGGTGTAGCGGCCATCTTCGGGTATAGCGGTGGAGCGATCCTCCCGACGTACGATGCGGTCTTCCGGTACAACCAGGAGCACGCCACGGACGACGGGGAACCCATGCCGCTCATCGTTCCGGCCAACGAGCAGGGGGCCGGGTTCATGGCGGCCGGATACGCTCGCGCGAGCGGGAAAGTCGGCGTTGTGCTGGTGACTTCGGGTCCGGGGGCGACCAACTGCGTGACCCCGGTGCGGGACAGCATGGCTGATTCGGTGCCCATGGTGGTCCTTTGCGGCCAGGTGGCGACCGCGTCCATCGGTACGGACGCCTTCCAGGAGGCTCCGGTCAGCGCCGTGATGGGCGCCGTCGCCAAGCACGTCTTCCTCGTGACCGACCCGCACCGTCTCGAGGCCACGCTCAGGACGGCCTTCGAGATCGCCCGCACCGGCCGGCCCGGCCCGGTGGTCGTAGACCTTCCCAAGGACGTTCAGAACTGGGAGGGTCCGTTCCAGGGTGACGATCTGTTGCCGATACCCGGGTACCGCAAACGGCTGGAGGCCGTCCGCACCAACAGGCTCTCCCGCGAGCAGTGCGAGGATTTCTTCTCCATCCTGGGCGAAAGCCGCCGGCCACTCATCTACGCCGGCGGTGGCGTGATCAAAGGGGACGCGAGCGACGGCCTCCGGGCTCTGGCCGAGTCCTACGGGATCCCCGTGGTTACCACGCTCATGGGTCTCGGGGGCATGGACACGACGCACCGACTCTCGCTCCACATGCTGGGCATGCACGGCACCGCATACGCCAACTATGCCGTGGACGACTGTGATCTGCTGATCGCGCTCGGCGCGCGCTTCGACGATCGCGTCGCGGGCAAGCCCAGCCGTTTTGCGGCCGGAGCGAAGCGGATCCTCCATTTCGACGTGGACCCCTCGGAGATCAACAAGGTCAAATCGTCCGATTGGCACCACGTGGGCCTCCTGGACGAGGCGCTCGACACCCTCGTGGCCCATGGACGGGAAACGGGCTTCAGCGGGAATTTCGACGAGTGGCATGTCCAGATTGCCGAACTCAAGAAGACGTACGCGCTGAGCTACGATCGGGAGAGCGAGCTCATCCAGCCGCAGCACGTGATCGAGGTCATGAATCGGATCACGGGGGGCGAGGCGATCGTGTCGACCGGCGTGGGACAGCATCAGATGTGGGCCGCCCAGTATTGCGACTTCAAGGAGCCCAAGCTCTGGCTGACCTCGGGGAGCATGGGCACCATGGGATTCGGCCTCCCCGCGGCCATCGGAGCGCAGTTCGCCCACCCCGAGAAGCTCGTGGTCGACATCGACGGGGATGCCAGCATCCGGATGAACCTCGGCGAGCTCGAGACGGTGACCACCTACGACCTGCCCATCAAGGTCATGGTGTTGAACAACTTCGGCGACGGCATGGTCATGCAGTGGCAACGCCTGTTCTTCAACGGGCGGCTATCGGCCACCGACAAGTCCCTGCGGAAGAAGGACTTCGTGAAGGCGGCGGAGGCCGATGGGTTCCAGTACGCCAAGCGATTGGATCGCAAGGAACGCGTCGCGGCGGTCCTCGAGGAGTTCCTCAGCTACCCGGGTCCGGCGTTCCTCGAGGTCATCATCGACCCACAGGCGAACGTGTACCCGATGGTCGGCCCGGGCCTCGCGTACGAGGACATGATCACTGGGGAGTTCATCCCCAACCGCTACGACGGTGAGGAGCCCTCGAAGCCCGACTCCTCGGAGATGTTCTAGGCTCTATCCGAGCGCGGCTCGGAGGGTGCCGGCCGCGAGGCCGAGGAGGATCACCCCGTACGCGGGCACCTTCCTGGCCAGCATGAGCAGAGCCACCGCGAGGAGACCACCGCGGCTACGTCGGGCACAGCCGGGAGAGGGAGCGTCAGGGCCACCCCGAGGATCGCTCCAGCGACCACCGCCCCAACCCCGTCCAGGAGCACCCGCACGAGCTCGACGGACCTCAGGCGCGTCATGTGGGGCGCGACGAGCAGAACCGCAACGAAGGCAGGCAGATAGATCCCCGCCGTCCCGGCCACCGCGCCCGGGAATCCGGCGGCTCCGTATCCGACGAAGGCCGCGAGCGTAGAGATCGGGCCCGGTATCGCCTGTGTCAGGGCGACGCCGTCCAGGAACTGAGCGGTCGTGAGCCACCCGAACCGGCCCACGGCCTGCGGCTCGAGCAACACGATCGGACATACCCGCCGCCAAAGAGAACGCACCCGATCCACAGGTGGGTGAGGAAGACGGACACCGTGGCTCCCAGGGCGGAGGCCCCCGCCAAGCCCAACGGCAAGGCGACCCCCATCCTGCTATCGGTGTCGTCTTCCGAGGCGCTCCTGGAGCGAACGGGGGACCCGTCCCGCCCCGCCCCAGTTGACCCCCGCACCCAAGAGCATGACGAAGACCGCCCAGTGCCCGGCCACGATGCTCGTCACCGCTCCCACGGCCGCCAGCGACCAGGACACGGGGCCCCCAACGACCACTCCAGCCAATCGGAATCCCGCTGAGACGATAACGGCCAACACCACCGGCCTGAGTCCCCAGAAGAGGGGCGCCACGGAGGGGAGACCTCCGTACCGGAAGTAGAGCCAGGCCGCAGCCGTTACCAGTGTGAACGTGGGGAGCAGGAAGGCCAGTCCCGTAGCGAGGGCCCCGGTCCAGCCCCGCTGGTCGTATCCCACGTGAATGGCGACCTCACTCGAGTTCGGTCCCGGGAGGAGGTTGGTCGCACTGATCAGGTGGAGGAAATGATCCCGCGTAAGCCACTTCCGACGGTCCGCGACCTCGTCGAGCATCAAGGCCAGATGCGCGTTCGGACCACCGAAGCCCAGGAGCGAGATTTTCAGGAATACGCGGATAAACTCCGCGTGGGATGGCGCCCTCCGCTCAGACGCGAGGACCAGCCGCCCTCACCTCTTCGCCAACCCGGTCTGCGTACTTCCCGAAGTTGCTCCGGAACATGCCCGCCAATTCACCAGCTTTGGCGTCGTAGGCGGCACCGTCCGGCCATGTCTCCTTGGGACGGAGCAGCCCAGGCGGCACATCGGGCACGCTCACGGGAATGTGCAGCCCGAAGACGGGCTCCGTTTCGGTCGCCACCTCATCGAGCTCACCGGCCAAAGCGGCTCGCACCATGGAGCGTGTGTACTGGAGCTTCATGCGGGTCCCCGATCCGTAGGGCCCACCGGTCCAACCCGTGTTCACCAACCACACGTGGGATTTCGTGTCACGGAGTCTGTCACCCAGCATTTCTGCGTAGACCGCGGGATGACGCGGCAGGAAGGGGGCACCGAAGCAAGCACTGAAGGTAGCCGTCGGCTCGGTAACGCCTCGTTCCGTGCCGGCCACCTTTGCGGTGTACCCGCTCAGGAAGTGGTACATGGCCTGATCGGGCGTGAGGCGCGAGATGGGTGGGAACACCCCGAACGCGTCGGCCGCAAGAAAGACCACGTCCTTGGGGTGTCCACCCTGCCCTGGGATCACAGCGTTCGGGATGAAGTGGATGGGATAGCTCGCGCGCGTATTCTCGGTGATCGAGTCGTCGTCGAAATCGATCTCTCGGGTCTCGTCGTTGAGGACGACGTTCTCCAGGATGGTCCCGAACCTCATCGAGGCCCTATGGATCTCCGGCTCGCTCTCGTGGGTCAGGCGGATCGCCTTCGCGTAGCAGCCCCCTTCGAAATTGAAGACGCCCCGATCACTCCATCCGTGTTCGTCGTCCCCGATGAGACCGCGGTCGGGAGCGGCGGAGAGCGTCGTCTTCCCGGTCCCGGAAAGCCCGAAGAAGAGGGCTACGGCCCCGTCGTGGCCGACGTTCGCGGAGCAGTGCATAGGCAACACACCGCTGTCCGGGAGCAGATAGTTCAGCACGCTGAAGACGGACTTCTTGATCTCCCCGGCGTATCGGGTCCCGCAAATCAACACGGTCCGCTGGGTGAAATTCACGACGATGGCGGTTCCCGTCCTCGTCCCGTGGAGCGCGGGGTCGGCCTCCAGCGTGGGGGCGTGGAGAACCGTGAAATCGGGCCTCATGTGTCGGAGATCTGATCCGTGAGGCCGAATGAACATGTTGTGCGTAAAGAGACTGTGCCACGCGGAAGGCGTCACGACCCGAACGTTGATCCCGAAAGCCTCGTCCGCTCCCGCCCGGGCGTCACGAACAAACAGATCCCGTTCGTTCAGGTGCGCCACGACCCGGTCGTGTAGGGCCCCGTAGTGCTCCGGGGAGAGCGGCACGTTGACGTCGCCCCAGTCGACGGTGCTCTCGGTCCCCTCGTCCCGCACCGTGAACTTGTCGCGGGGTGAGCGGCCCGTATGCGGGGCCGTGACCGCCGCGAACCCACCCCTCTGGGCGATGCGCCCCTCCCCCCTTTCGAGGGACTCTTCGTAGAGCTTGGCCGGACTCGGATTCCAGTAGACCGCGGCGGCAGGCTCGAGTCCGACCCGCTCGAGACCGTGATCACTGGCCAGCCCAATCCGTCTACCCGCTTCCGCTTCTTTCGTCGTCATCGCAGGCGCTCCTCGTCCCGTTCCCCATCATGATTCGGCGCGACGGGCAGATTGAGCCTGGGCGTCGACCGACGCAATCGTCGCGAGATTCAGTACATCCTGACCCGTGGTTCCCCGCTGCAGGACGTGAACCGGACGTGCCATCCCCAGGAGAATGGGTCCGATCAGCTCGGCTCCCCCGAGACCGTGCAGCAGCTTGTAGCTCGCGTTGGCCGCCGTAAGGTTCGAAAAGACCAGAACGTTTGCGGGCTGTCTCAGCTTCGAGAAGGGGTAGACATCCTTCAGCTTCGTCGGGTCGAGCGCCGTATCGGCCTGCATCTCCCCGTCTACCTCCAACTCCGGATCCCGCTCCCTAACGATCTGCACAGCCGCCGCAACCTTCAAGCTCTCGGGGTGCTTCGCGGATCCGAAATTCGAGAAGGAGATCATCGCGATCCGCGGAGTCAAGCCCAACTCCCGTACGTAGTTGGCGGACAAGATCGCGATCTCGGCCAGGGTCGGGGCGTCGGGATCGATATTGACCGTCGTGTCGGCGAGGAAGAGCAGATCCCGATTGGGGAACGCCACCATGTAGAGGCCCGCTACCCGGTTGACCCCTTCCGCCGTGCCGATCACCTCCAAGGCGGGACGCAAGATCTCGGGGTAGTTCGAGTCGATGCCCGCCACCATCGCATCGGCATCGCCCGCCTCGACCATCGCCGCGGCGTAGTAGAGGGGCTTGAACATGTTGAATCGGGATTCGTGGAACGTGAGGCCCTTCCTGAGTCGCTTCTCGTACAGCTTGCGGGCATACCGTTCGCGGGCCTCGTCCGCCTCCGCAGCATACACGACCTCAACCCCCTTGAGGTCGATGCCCATGGCATCCGCCTTCTCCTTCACCCGCGCTGGGCGGCCGATCAGCACCGGACGAGCGACTCCCTCCTCGACCATCTGGACAGCCGCGCGAATGATCTTCTCGCTGTGGCCGTCGGGAATCACGACGCGCGCCGGATTGTCGCGCGCCCGATCGGTCATCCAGCGCATGACCTCGCGGCCCGGCCCCAGACTCGCCTTCAGGCGGTCCCGATATTCCTGGAGGTCGATCGGCTGCCGGGCGACCCCGCTCTCCATGGCGGCGCGGGCCACCGCGGGCGCGACATAGAGAAGCACCCGGTGATCGAACGGCTTCGGAATGAGATACTTCCGCCCGAAGTCGATCCGGTCCCCACCGTACACGCTGACCACCGCCTCCGGAACATTGGTTCGCGCCAACTCCGCCAAGGCCCGTGTCGCGGCGAGCTTCATCTCCTCGTTGATCGCCGTAGCCCGTACGTCGAGAGCACCCCTGAAGATGAAGGGAAACCCGAGGACGTTGTTCACCTGATTCGGGTAGTCGGACCGTCCCGTGGCCATGATCGCGTCGTCGCGCACAGCCGCGACCTCCTCGGGGAGGATCTCCGGATCGGGGTTGGCGAGGGCGAAGATCACCGGATCAGCCGCCATCGAGGCGACCATCTCCCTCGTGACCGCACCCGCCACGGAAAGGCCGATGAATACGTCGGCACCGACGAGAGCCTCGGCCAGATCGCGTGCCGAGCTACTCGATGCAAACTCGGCCTTGTAGGCGTTCATGCCCTCGACCCGGTCCTTTCGAATGACCCCCTTCGAATCACAGATGACGATGTTCTCCCGAGTCACGCCCAGCGCGACCAGGTGCCTCGCGGTGGCGATGGCGCTGGCCCCGGCCCCGCTGAAGACCACCGTGACGTCCGCCGGATCCTTGCCGACAACGTCGAGGGCGTTGAGGAGCGCGGCCCCACCGATGATGGCCGTTCCATGCTGATCGTCATGGAAGACCGGAATGTCGAGGGATTCCTTGAGGGCCTCCTCGATCTCGAAGCAAGCGGGTGCCGAGATGTCTTCCAGGTTGATCCCACCCACCGTCGGCTCCAGCAGCTCACAGAACCGGATGACTTCCCCGGGATCCTCGGTGCCCACCTCGATGTCGAACACGTCGATGCCCGCGAACCGCTTGAACAGAACGCCTTTCCCCTCCATCACCGGCTTCGCCGCCAGGGGCCCGATGTTGCCGAGGCCTAAGACCGCAGTGCCATTCGACACGACGGCGACCAGGTTGCCCCGCGCGGTGTATTCGAACACGTCAAGCGGGTTCTTGTGGATCTCTCGACAGGGCTCGGCCACACCCGGGCTGTAGGCGAGGGAGAGATCCCACTGCGTGGCCACGGGCTTCGTGGGGACGACCTCGATTTTTCCGGGTCGCCCTTCCCTGTGATAGTCCAGGGCATCTTGTCGATGGATCTGCATACCATGCCTTCCGCCCGCACGGGCGGTATGATGATGGTGTATCGGTTCCGGGCTCGTCCCGTCGGGAGGAGACGTCATAGACTATCCCTTCTCGGCGGGGCAAGCGAGATGCCCACACAACCCATGGCCCGGATGCGTCCTGGGTCCCGCCCACATGGGCCGACCACCCCGCCCCCAATGTCGAGAGCCACGCCGAGACCGTGCTACCCGACCGTCTCCCGAGCCCAACCATCCCGCTGAGCATGCGACGCCTCGTCGTCCCAGCATTGTCGTGCGGCCTGGCATTCTGCGCTCCTCTGGCGGCCCAGCAGAACGTCGGTCCAACGTGCCCCGACGGCAGGATCTCGTACATCTTCATCGACAACCACTCGGTCTTCGACCCGGAGGAGCTCGGCGAGGAACGATCCTTTCAGTGGGCGTTCAACCTCGTCAACGCCCTGCACATGGATACGCGGTCGAGCTTTCTGGCGGCCGAGATCCTCGTCTCCGTGGGAGACTGCTACGACCCGTTCATGGTCGAAGAGTCGGGACGGCTTCTCAGGAGGTACTCCTTCCTCGGCCGGGCCGACGTCTTCGGGATCCCCCAGCCCGACGGAAGCTGGCACGTGGTGGTCGACACGACGGACGAGTGGACGACCGAGCTGAACGTCCACTTCAACTTCGAGGAGGGCGCGGAATTCAGGGGCGTCGATCTCACCGAGGAGAACTTCCTGGGGCGCGGGATCCTGTTGGGCGCGTTCCTCGAACAGAACGACGAGCTGCGGGACCTTGGAGGGCGGATTTCGACACCCCGGTTGTTGGGCACCCGACTCGACGCTCTGCTCTCGGCCGGAAGGACCCGTGTCGGGAGCTTCTTCGAACAGAGCCTGGTCTATCCGTTCCTGGGTGAAACGGGGAGGTTCGCTGGCACGCAGTCGTTCCAGAGGAGGGAGGATCGTTTCACGTATTGGGCCGGCGAGGGAAGCGAGTTCAGCCACGTCCTTCTTCCCCTCGATGAGGAGAGCGTGGAGCTGTCGGTCGCCCGACGCTTCGGCGTGCCCGGAAACCTGACCACGTTGGGGCTCACCTTCCTCCGCCGCAGCCTCGACTTCCCTGGCTATCCGGGCTCCGTCTCGGTCGGGTTCGACGGTGACTTCAACAACTCCGAGCCGGCTGACACGGAGCTCTCGGACTCGGTGGCCCAGCAGACCCGATTCACGTCCGTGGCCCGTCTGGGCCTGCTTCTGGGCAGGCGCCGCGTCGAGTTCGTCCGACGCCAAGGCCTCGACGCGCTCACCGGGGTGCAGGACGTCCCCCTCGGGACGGACCTCGGACTCGAGCTCGCACGGAGCATCCCGGGCTTCGCGCCGGGGGGAGACGCGCCCGCCGACCTCCATTCACGCCTGAATTTCTTCTACGGAGAGGAACGGGGCCCCGTCCTCCTTACGCTGAGAACGGGGCTGGAGGCCCGTCACGTTCTCTCCGGAGGGTGGGCTGGAAAGGGCTGGCGCGACGCGAGAGGCTATCTGAATGCGCTCGCCTACCTTCAGCACGAGGCCTTGTCGACGCACACGCTCGTCGGTCGGCTCTCGCTTGCCGGTGGCGCGAAGACGACCCTCCCATTCCAGCTCACGCTCGGTGGGTCGACGGGGATCCGCGGATACCCGGAGAGGAGCTACCCCGGAGCCGCGCGACTCGTCGCGAGCGTAGAGGACCGGTTCTACGTGGCCTGGCCGGCTCCGCGGCTCTTGGATCTGGGCGTTTCCTTCTTCGGTGACGTCGGGCGCATGTGGCCGGGTTCGGTCCCCTTCGGCGCCGATTCCGGGTGGCGCGGATCCGTCGGAGGCGGCGTGCGGGTCGGATTCCCGGCGGGGACGCGGGGAGTTCTCCGGCTCGATCTCGCCTTCCCGTTGGATCGGGCCCGAGCCGGCGACCCGATCCTGAGGCTCGCCCTGTTCGAGGTGATGGGCCTCGACCGCCTCTCCGGTGGGAGCTAGGAGGCCTCCAGGCATGCCAAAGGCGCCCCACGACCCGCTCGTCCGTTCCCGCGAGGTTCGCCGCGTCCTGGTCCAGGTGCTCGTCGTGAACCTCGCCGTCGTGGTCCTCAAGGTGTTCGCGTTCCTCTCGTCCAACGCCCTCTCCGTGGCCGCCGAGGTCATGCATACCACGCTCGACGCCGCCAACAACGTGCTCGCACTGGCGATCGCCCACGTGGCGGCCCAGGAGCCCGACGAGCAGCATCCCTACGGCCATCGGAAGTTCGAGACGCTCGGGGCCCTCCTTCTGGCGGGCGTCCTCTCCATCACCGTGTTCGAGCTCTTCACGGCCGCCCTTCGTCGGATCGCGGCCGACGTTCCACCACGGGTCGTCGCTACGCCGCTCACAATCGGTATCATGGTGATTGCCATACTGATCAACCTGTTCGTCACGGCTTTCGAGTCGCGCCGCGGGAGGGCCCTGGGGTCCGATCTTCTTCTTGCCGACGCGGCCCACACCCGATCCGACGTTCTGACGACGTTCGGTGTGTTGGCCAGCCTGGGGGTAGTTGCGGCCGGGGTTCCGGGTGTCGATCCGTGGATCTCCATGGCCGTTGCGGCGGTGATCGCGTACACCGGATGGCAGATCATCCGCAGAACGGTCCCCGTCCTGGTGGACGAGCGGGCGGTGGACCCGGGTCGGATCCAACGCGTTGCCGAGCACCACGAAGCGGTCTTCTCCTGCTACGGGATCCGTTCCCGCGGGCGTCCTGGGGAGATCTTCGCGGAGCTGACGATCGCACTGGATCCGGACCTCGATGTCTCACGTGCCCACGCGATCGCGGACGATGTGGAGAGGAGCGTGGCGCTCGAGGTGAGAGCACGCGAAGTCGTCGTCCACGTCGAGCCCGTCGGATGATCGGGCGATGACCCTCCTCGGCCCACGAAGTCACGAGGCCGAGCGGCTGGACAGCGACGAGGTGACGGGAGCCGCCCTGTCGCGTTCTCTCGCGTTCGTCACCGAGGTGAACCGGAGACTCGGAGCCGTCCGCTCCTTGCGGAGGCACCTCTCCGGGCTCGTCGGCCGCCCCCGCGTCCGGCTCCTGGACGTCGGGACTGGGAACGCGGGAGTCCTGCGAGACCTACTCGCCTGGGGCCGTCGGGGCGGCGGGATGGAATGGACCGGGGTAGGTCTCGATCTCAAGGAAGCCATGATCCGGATTGCGGCCGCGGAGGGTCCGGTCGTTCCGGGTCGACTCCGCCTCATCCTCGGAGACGCGCGGGCGCTGCCCTTCGCCGATGGGACGTTCGACGCGGCATTTTCGACGCTCACCCTGCATCACCTCTCGGACGAGGACGCCGTCGTCTTCGTGGCGGAGATGGCACGGGTCGCCCGGCGAGTCGTGGTGAGCGACCTGGAGCGCTCCCTCACGGCCTATGTCGGAGCTCGGCTGCTGGCGGAGACGCGCTGGCGGACCGATCCCGTCACCCGAAACGACGGACCGCTGTCCGTGCAGCGCTCCTTCACGGTGGAGGAGCTACGCTCGATCGGCCGACGCGCCCGCCTCGAGCGCGTTCGCGTGATCCGGAATTTCCCCTGTCGACTCTCGCTCGTAGGAGGCACGGCGTGATCGGGGGGGGACCGGATGCCGACGTCGTGGTAGTCGGGGGCGGGCCTGCGGGGAGCACGACGGCGGGGCTGCTCGCGCGCCGAGGATGGCGGGTGCTCCTCCTCGAACGGCACCACTTCCCGAGGGGCAAGCCGTGCGGAGAGTGCCTGAACCCCGGGGCGGTGACGATGCTCGAACGGCTCGGCCTGCTAGATCGGATCGCCCCCTCTGCGGCGCCGATCCGCGGATGGGACCTCTGTACGGGCTCGGGGGCCGCCGCGGCGGGGCGCTTTGGACCCAACGTCCGAGACGGACTGGCCCTCTCGAGGAGCGTCCTCGACGAGGCCTTGCTCGACGCCGCCAAGGATCGGGGCGTCGAAGTCGTGGAGGGCGTCCGTGTCACCGGCATCGCCCCCGGGGGTCCGTCGGGGATCGGTGTGACCCATGCCGTAGACGGAGACGGGAGGCGCTACACCTTCCGGTCGAGGTTGATCGTGGGAGCGGACGGCCTCCGCTCGATGGTAGCCCGGTCGGTCGGAGCTATTCGGAGGAAGCCGCGTCTCCGGAAGGCGTCGATCACGTTCCACCTGCGCGGCGGCGGCCCTCCCCCGGACCGAGGACGCCTCCACCTGTCGGATCTGGGGACCGTAGGGCTGGCACCGTTGGGGAGAGGGGGCTCGCCGGACGATCCGAGCCGCCTCTGGAATCTGACGGTGGTTGCCCCGGAGTCGAGCGCGAGGAGAGTTTTGGTCGGCCCACGCGAGAAGGTGGCTCGGGAAGCCCTCCTCAGAGTGGCCCCCGAGTGGCGAGGCGAGTCGGTGCGGGTGGAAGCCGCTTGGGGAAGCGGGCCGTTCGACTGGCCCGGCCGGGCCACCCCGACCGCGGGTGTGGTCCTCGTCGGAGATGCCGCGGGATACTACGATCCGCTGACGGGGCAGGGCATCTACCGAGCGCTGCGCTCTGCGGAGCTGGCGTCGGGCGCCGTCGACACGGCACTCCGGGAAGCGGGAGATCCAGGACAGCCCCTCCTTCGGTACGGTCGGCGGGTGCAGAGCGAGTTCTCGACTGCAAGACGTCTCCAGAGGTGCGTCGAGCTCGTGGTCGCCAACCCGCGGCTGCGCCCGCTATTCTTGGACCACCTCGGAAGGGCGCCGGACGTGCTGGACGCCCTGGTTCGGGTCATCGGCGACGCGAGGCCGTCGCGTTCGCTGGCCAACCCCGCGATTCTGAAGAAGCTCCTGACGCTTCCCCGGGGCTAGCACGTTGCCGAGGTCTCCCCACTACGAATTGAGTGGTGAACCATGCGAACCGTGGACGAGCGGATCAGCGACGCTCCGCCAGACCTCTGCTTCCGAGTGGCGGCCGACGTGGAGCGGTGGCCGGAGATCCTCCCCCACTACCGATGGGTGCGGTTCCAACGCAAGGACGGGTTCGCCTCCGGTCGCGTCGAGATGGCCGCGTGGCGCCATTTTGGCCCGTTCGGATACCCAACTTGGTGGGCTTCCGAGATGAGCCACGACGCCGTTGCTCGTACGGTCGCCTATCGCCACGTCGCTGGCATCACGAGAGGCATGGACGTGCTCTGGGAGGTCGGAGAGACATCGAACGGCAGAACGCTCCTCCGCATCGTCCACGAGTGGGCAGGCCCCGGCTGGCCTCTCATCGGTTCCTTCGCTGCGGATGGGGTCATCGGACCGCACTTCGTCAGCCACATCGCCGAGAAGACCCTGGCGGGCGTGGCCCGCGAGGCCGAAGCACGGGCGCAGGTGCCTTGACCCAGGGGCGTTCGACCCGGCGACGGGTGGTCATCACGGGCCTGGGACCGGTAACGGCCGCCGGGATCGGCGTGGACGGTCTGTGGGAAGGACTCCGCCGCGAGGTGTCGCCGATCCGATCCGTGTCGCGGTTCGACGCCTCTCCCTTCCCATGCACGATCGCGGCGGAGGTGCCGGAATTCGAGCCCAGGGACTACATGGAGACGAAGCGGGCTCGCCGGCTCGATCGCTTCGGTCAGTTCTCCGTCGCCGCGGCGCGGCTCGCCATGGACGATTCGGGACTCAGCGCCACCGACGTCGATCCCGAGATGGTTGCCGTCCAGATGGGCTCAGCGCTCGGGGGCGTAGCCCAGGCCGAACACGAGGTCGAGCGGTTCCTCGAAGGCGGGGTCCGAGCCGTCGATCCACGCATCGCGACCATCGTCTTCCCCGGGGCAGCAAGTTGTCAGGTCGCGATCGAGTTCGGCTTCAAGGGACCCAACTCGACGAACGCGATGAGCTGTGCCTCCAGCACGATCGCCATCGGCGAGGCCTGGCGGCTCATTGCGGAGGGAGCGGCCGATGCCGCCCTCGCCGGCGGGGCGGAGGCTCCCCTCGCACCTCTGACGTTCGGTGCGTTCGCGATCATCCGGGCCATGAGCACACGCAACGACCACCCAGAGCGAGCTTGTCGTCCATTCGACGGGGCTCGGGATGGGTTCGTCATGGGGGAGGGATCCTGCGTCGTGGTCCTGGAGGAGATGGGCCGTGCTCTCGCTCGGGGAGCTCGCGTTTACGGGGAGGTCCTGGGCTACGGAGTCACGAACGATGCGTACCACATGACCGCGCCGCGGCCCGACGGAAGCCAGGCGGCCCGGGCGATGCGGCACGCACTCGTCACCGGCGGAGTCGATCCGGGCGACGTCGAATACGTGAATGCTCACGGCTCCTCCACTCCCCTCAATGACGCCACCGAGACGCTGGCGATTCGAACCGTGCTCGGCGAGCGGGCCTACCAGATTCCAGTGAGCGGGACCAAGCCGTACCATGGGCACGCCTTGGGTGCCTCGGGCGCCATCGAGGTGGCGATCTGCGCTCTGGCTATCCATCGAGGCTGGATCCCTCCCACGCTGAACCACGAACATCCGGGTGAAGGGTGCGATCTCGACTACGTCCAGGGCTCGGGCCGCCATCATTCGCCCCGGACCGTCCTCACCAATTCGTTCGGATTCGGCGGGATCAACGCGAGCCTCGCCCTCCGAGCGTACGACCCCCACTCGGACGCTTGAATACGTCCGACCTGGGCTATCGGGTGATCGAGCGGTTGCTGCCGCTCGCGGTCGCCGCGGGGCTGGACCTCTACCTCACCCTCCTCCTCCTGGGGGCATCGGCCCTCCTGGGATGGACGACGGCCTCACCCGATCCGTTGACCGATCTGGGTACGCCCGTCGTCGCAGCCCTGGCCGGACTCTTTTACATGGCCGAAACCGGTGTTTCGCGACTTCCGTGGGCCACCACCCTGTGGAACGTGCCGAATACGGTGGTGCGATTCGTGGGTGCGTGCGGGTTGGCGACCCTCGCCCTCCCGCCAACGTCCCGTCTCGTGGCCGGGATGGCCGTGCTCGGGGCCGGCGCGCTGGCCGTGGCGATTCACGCGGCGCGCACCGGATGGTGGCTCGAACTCGATCTGCGGGGCGCCCCGGGCCGTGCGAGGATTCTCACGATCGGGGCGGAGGATATCGTGGTCGTCGCGCT
>Ga0055480_10000451_pt1 | contig 15202 bp, 15 predicted proteins | sample Muzzi_PWB_D2_FD_57935 | JGI IMG/M metagenome (GOLD analysis project Ga0055480, IMG submission 57935) | Wetland microbial communities from San Francisco Bay, California, USA, that impact long-term carbon sequestration - Muzzi_PWB_D2 | ecosystem: Environmental > Aquatic > Marine > Wetlands ... | reverse complement strand
GACAAATTCCCAAGCACGAGCAAATTTTTTAACCCTTTCGCCCCTGTACAGAGTGACTATGGGAGCGAATTTAAAGGATCAGGCGCAACGGTTCGCAGTGGAGCACTGACAGCTTATATCAGCGCCCGTATTGTTCAGATTATGCCCAACGGCAATTTTATCATCGAAGGAAACCGTGAAGTGCGCGTCAACAACGAAAACCAGGTCATCACCTTGACCGGTATCGTTCGCCCAAGAGACATAACGGCCGACAACGTGATTCAGTCCACATACATCGCCGATGCAAGAATAAGCTACAGCGGCAGCGGGATCGTCAACGACCAGCAACGTCCAGGATGGTTGATGCGTATTCTGGACAATGTTTGGCCATTTTAATTTCGGAACAGGAAACGCCATGAAACGGAAATCGCTGGCCCAACATCGAAAGTTTTCAATACTGCCTCTGGTGCTGCTCATCATGACGCTATGGCCGTCGATATCAGGGGCGGTGCGCATCAAAGACATTGCCGACATCAATGGTGTGCGGGACAACCAACTGGTCGGCTATGGCCTGGTCGTGGGATTGGATGGTACGGGAGATGGTAAAAAATCCCTTTTTACAGTTCAATCCATGGTCAGCATGCTGGAGAAAATGGGGGTTTCCGTAAACGCCGGGGATATCGCCGTATCCAATGTGGCGGCGGTGATGGTGACCGCCAAGTTGCCCCCCTTTGCCAAAGCCGGTGGTCGCATCGATGCGTTGGTCAACTCCATTGGGGATGCCAAAAACCTTCAGGGCGGCACACTGTTGATGACGCCCTTAAAGGCCGCCAACGGCCAAGTCTATGCCGTAGCCCAAGGACCTGTAAATACTGGTGGATTTTCTGCCGGAGGCGAGGCCGGCAGCGTCCAAAAGAATTTCCCGACTGTGGGACGGGTCATCAGTGGCGCGCTGGTGGAACGCGAAGTTAACATTAACCTGAACGCCAGGCAAAATTTGAGCTTGAGCTTGCGCCAACCCGATTTTACCACGGCCACCAGAATGACGGACGCCATCAACGCCCTTTTTTATGACCGCATCGCGGATGCCCAAGATGCCGCCACCGTACAGGTAAAGGTCCCCATGGCCTACCTTGGAAATATCGTCGGCTTGGTGGCCATGATCGAAAAGCTGGAAGTGCAGCCCGATTTAACAGCCAGGGTCGTGATCAATGAACGTACCGGCACTGTGGTCATGGGTGAAAATGTGCGCATTGCAACCATTGCTATCGCTCACGGCAATTTGAGCATCGTGATCAAAGAGTCGCCCCAGGTCTCCCAGCCGCTGCCCTTTTCCAAAAACGGCGAAACCGTCGTGACACCCGATACTGATCTGTCGGTGACGGAAGGTGAGAAACAATTGGTGCTCATGCCGTCAGGGGCCAGTATTGGTGAGGTGGTCAAGGCACTTAATGCATTGGGCGTTTCCCCACGCGACTTGATTGCCATTTTTCAGGCCATCAAAGCGGCCGGCGCACTGCAGGCCGCATTAGAGGTGATATAATGTCCGGCAACATAGATAATATCCATGTTCTGCAATCCGCGAAAACCGAAAACAGAACATTAAAGGCAGCGGAGAAAGAGACCCGCCCTGAATTGGAAAAAGCATGTAGGGACTTTGAGTCGATTTTCGTCAATTACATGATGCAGCAAATGCGCAAGACGGTGCCCGAGAACAGCCTATTCGGCACCAATCAAGGTGAAAAAATTTACACCGGCATGTTGGACGATGAAATTGCCAAATCGGTGTCCCAGAGTCGGGGACTTGGACTTGCAAAGGCGATGTATGAGCAGATGTCGAACATCGGTGGCCATGATAATAAAAAAGAATAAAGTTATTCAAAGAAGGGGCGATAAAGCATTCAGACGGTCCTATTTCAGGACCGGGATGGTGTTATTGGTAAATTGGGTTCATTGGCTTTTCGCGGTTGCGAAGAGCCCCGGGGGGTCGCAGTAAAGGAGGATTCTTATGAAAGTATCGGATCAAAACACGCCCATTCAACTGGATGCCTACATTAGACAGGTGCAGCAGCATAAACACGCTGAGCAACCAAAATTACCGCCGACGGGAGCATCGGGCGGCTTGGACAAAGTGGAACTGTCGGATCAGGCCAGACAAATTCAGCACGCTGCCCAGGAAGCGAACCAGGGCTCCGATGTACGTGAGGATAAAGTTGCCCAAATCAAGATGGATATTGAAAATGGCACTTACAAAGTGGTTGGAACCAAGGTAGCATCCGCCATGCTCAATGAAGCATTTGAAAATGATGTGATATTGCAAAAGGTAAACACCCATGCCTAAGTCGAATGCGGGGGATACATAGAAATGTCGGATGACATTGAAGCCATAATTGAGAACCTGGAGAATTCCGAGAAGCTTTATCGACTATTGCTGTCGGTGCTGGAAAAGGAAAAAAAGGCGGCTCTGAGTTCGGCGCCCGATCTATTGTCATCCGCCGTGGAAGAGAAGGAGGCGTTGATGGCTGAGTTGCGTCGGCTGGAACGCGGTCGTCGGCTTTTGATCAACCGGATCTCCGCTGCATGGAACATTCCTGAAGAGCAACTGAGGCTTTCATTGTTGGCCGAAAGAACCCATGCGGCTCAGGCAGCACAGATCAGGCGCCTGAGTCTGTCATTGCGAGCTTTGGTGCAAGAAAACAAAAAATCCAATGATGAGAACCGGTTGTTGGTTCGGCATTGTCTCCATATTGTCAACAGCGCTTTGGGCTTTTTTCACCATTGGATCTTGCCCACAGACAGTTATGGCGCATCCGGAAGAATGAATATGCACAATAATAGCGGTAAACTGGTGTCGGGAGCGGTTTGAGCCCATCAATGCGGTACGGTGATACAAAATGTCCAACATATTAGGTCTTCTTAATATCGGTCAATCAGCGCTTTTAACGCAGCAAAAAGCCATTGATATTACAGGTAATAACATTGCAAATGTAAACACCCCGGGATATTCTCGACAACGTCTGGTGATTCAGCAAAGCAGCCCCGTACGTGCAGATGGTCTTACCATGAGTACGGGCGTGACTTCTGACCCTGCCATTCAACGTTTCTATGATCAATTTCTGGGGACGCAATTAAACGATGAGAATGCCACTTTGGGTCGCTGGCAGGCGCAGAAAGAGGCCTTGGAAAAAGTCGAGCTCATGTTTGACGATGCCAACGAATTTGGGCTCAGCAGCGCCATGAATGCGTATTGGAATGCGTGGCAGGATCTATCCAACAACCCATCAGGTGTTGCCGAGCGGACTACCTTAATATCGACAGGTCAGTTTCTTTCCAGTATTTTCAATCAAGTATACAGTAATATCAGTACCTTGAAAAATGATATCGATACGCATGTCGACAATAAGGTGGTCGATATCAATGCCATGGCCGATCGCATCGCCGAGTTGAACAAAAAAATCGAGCAGGTGGAGGTCACAGGACATAATGCCAATGATTTCCGAGATGAACGTGATCAGCTGGTGTTTGAACTCTCTAAGATGATCGATATCAACAGCTACGAAGATGGCGATGGGAACGTGAATGTTGACGTCGCCAACGGCAAGCCGCTGGTGCAAGGGACCGCCACCTGGGATTTGGTTACCGCCGACAATGCTGGGGTTCAGGATGTGTACTGGCAGAGCAGCAATGGCACCAATGTAGACATCACCACCAATATCTCCGGAGGCGAGCTCAAAGGCTGGATTTATGCACGTGATGTATCGTTGAATGACTATATGACCCAATTGAATGATCTGGCCAATACCGTGCGGACCAGTGTTAATGGTGCCCACACGGTCGGGTTGGATCTGAACGGCAATGCCGGATTGGACTTTTTTACGGGGACGGGTGCCGCAGATCTGGCCGTCAACGCCGCAATCGTTGCTGACACCGATTTAATCGCGGCTGCAGGCGCCGGAGAGGGTTTGCCCGGCGGTAACGGAGCGGCCATTAATATCGCCAACCTTCAAAATGCCGCCACCATGGCCGGCGGCAGCACTTTCGGGGAATACTACAGTTCACTGACCGGTAAAGTCGGCTCCGATGTTCAGGCTGCGGATTTCAATCACGAACATCAAACCACCATGGTCCAAAATCTAGAAAATTATCGACAGGAAGTTTCCGGCGTTTCCCTAGATGAAGAGATGATTAATCTGGTGAAATTTCAGCATGCCTACAATGCTGCCGCCAAGATGATCACCACGGCTGATGAAATGTTGGACACCATATTGGGACTGGCAAGATAAGCGAGGCGAAAAATGCGTGTAACCAATAAGATGATGGCAGATACCATCAACGCCCAGTTGATGCGACAAACGGAACAGATGGCCAAAACACAGGAGCGTATCGTCACCGGCAAACGGATCAACCGGGCGTCCGATGATCCTGCCGGTATGAGCAGCGCGCTCTCCTATCGCAAAACCATTGCCAGCCTCGAACAATACAATGACAATATTGCCAACGGGAAACTGCATATCGATACCGTCGATAACCTTCTGGATATGGTCACTGGCATGTTGCGCGAAGCCAAAGAGGTCGCTTTTGACACCGCACCAGATATGCGCACTGAATTGGCCGCAGATGTTGCGGCCCTGCGTGATCAGGTGTTGCAAATGGCCAATTATCAAATTGACGGTAAATATATCTTTTCCGGCGATACCACCAATACGGCACCTTATACCAGCGCCACCTGGCTCTATAACGGAGACGCTGGGACCAAAGACGTGATTATTGGCGAAAATTTGTCGGTCAATATGACTGCGGACGGCAGGGCTATCTTCGGACCCGACGGCAACAATGTGTTCGACATCATGAATGCGCTTGAGGCCGCTTTATTACTTCCTGATCCGGTTGCCATTGAGAACCAGATCGCCCAATTGGAGAGTGCCACGGATCGCATCGACACGGTTCGCGCACAAAACGCCGGCGTGTACAAGCGCCTCGAGGCAACGGAAAACCATTATGCCTACTTCAAGGTCAACGTCCAAGAGATGCTTTCAAAAACCGAAGACGCTGATATTTCGGAAGCCATAATTAATTTCCAGGTTCAGCAAACCACTTACGAGAGCACGCTGGCCACATCTTCCATGATTCTTCAAAAGAGTCTCATCGACTTTTTGGGATAGGTTCCCGCCGTCCTGCTCAATTAACAGGTGCGTACGATTCGCGATGGGGGATATTGCCCAGAATAATCTCCACGCGCCGGTTTTTTTCGCGTCCTTTGGCAGTATGGTTGGTATCGATGGGGCGATATTCGCCAAATCCCATGGTGGATATTCTCTTGGGGTCAATCCGGGCCTCAGCGATAAAAAACTCCGCCACGGCCGATGCCCGCGCCGCCGACAGGCGCAGATTGGTTATGAATGGGCCGCCTCGAATGGGGACATTGTCGGTGTGACCGGCGATGGTGATATCACCCTCAGCCGCGTCAAGGATGCCCCCCACTTTTTTCAGCAGCGGGATGAGTTGATATCGGATTTCGGCTTTACCGGAGTCAAACGTTGATTCTCCCATCAGCCGAATAATAACTTCATCTTCACCGGATTCGAGCGTGATCTGGTCTTTCAGAACTTCCAACTGGTCTTTAATCAAATTGTCGATTTCCCGGTCAAGATCTTCTTTTATGCGAGTGGCGATGGCTTCCTGATCGAAATCTTTGGCAATCAGCTTGGACCCTTTGGGAATTTCCATGACGCGCTGTTTGCGCTGTACACCAAAGGCTTTTTCCAATGAACCGGCCACCTGTTTGTATTTTTGCTTGTCCATCTCCGAAAAGGAGAGCAGCAGTACAAAAAAACAGAGCAATAAACTCATTAAGTCGCCAAAAGTGACCACCCATTTAGGCGCACCCGGGTCAATTTTCGGGCAATCGCATTGATCTTCCATCAGTTGGCCTGACCCACGGTCGCAGCTTCCGCTGGTTTCTCACGCTCTTTTGGTGACAGGAAAATTTTCAGGGATTCCTCCAACACCATCGGGGAAACCCCCCGGTTGATGGCGATGGCGCCTTCGACGATGATGGTTTTGGTCAATTTTTCTTTCTCGCTGTTGAGGCTGAGTTTGTCAGCGATGGGAATGCAGACCAGATTGGCCACCACCGCGCCATAAAGCGTGGTCAGCAGCGCGACGGCCATGGAAGGGCCAATGCTGGACGGGTCGCTCATGGATGAAAGCATTTGGACCAGGCCGATCAGGGTGCCAATCATGCCAAACGCAGGGGCTGCATCTCCGGCACTCTTAAAGACTTGTTGGCCCGTTGCATGGCGCTGAATCGTTAGCCGGATATCTTTCATCAGCATATCTTCAATGAGCCCTTCATCATAGCCGTCGGAAAGATATTGCAGGGCTTTGGCGGAAAAAGGGTCGGCCGGGGATTCCTTTTCCAGTGCGATCAGTCCTTCCTTCTTGGCGATGCGGGTGTATTCCACCATTTCGGTGATAATGTCTTCCGGATTTTGCATCTTGAACAAGAAAGCCTTCAGTGCCACAGCGATGGAACCAATGACGTCAGACATTTTAAACCGTATAAACGTCACCGCAATGGTCCCACCGACAACAACCAGCACGGATGGAATATTGATAAAGGTGCCGACGCTTCCCCCCATGATGATGGCACCCAAGATCAAAACGGTGCCGCTGACCAACCCTATAACAGTTGCTATATCCATGCGATGTCCTATTTATTGATAAACACGGTTCTGCTTATATTGCCCAATTCGAAATAGCGCTTAAGTTTTTCTATCACGACTTGATCGATGGTCGTTTTGGAAGCCATCACAAAAGCCCCGGATTTCATATGAACGTCCGATGCCAGCACCATGCCCGGTTTCAGTTCGTCAATATCCACGGATTTATCACGGCGTTTCGACTCCGCGGCCATTTTCTCGAGGTTGATTTCAAGCAACAGGTCAACCAATTCGGACGGCAGTTGATAACCGCGCAGCGTTTGGAGTTTGTCGGTGATTTTATCAAACGGACATTTGAGCTGATATACCAATTTGTCATAGATGGAGGCCGCGCTCACGATAAATGCACCCATCGGTATGCGGTCTTTGGATAGCCCGTCCGGAAATCCGCGACCGTTATATTGTTCGTGATGCCACCGAACCATGGAGGCCACTGGCCGCAGCAAATCGACCTGATTCAAAATCGCTTCGCCCCGCTCGGCATGCGTATGGTAGAGGGACTTTTCATCGCCGGTCATCTCGGGCACACCTTTGGTTACCAATGAACTCGGGAGCCCTATTAATCCGATGTCATGAAGCAGGCCGGCTGCTTCGATTACAGGATAATTCTCAGGCAGTACGCTTGGGTTGTGCTTGGCCAATTCCAATGAAAGCCGGCCGACTCGCCTCGAGTGCCCCCCCAGCGTTGCGTTATATGTTTCCAGCAATTGGGTGAACATATGGATGGACTGGTAGTAATTGCGTTTAATGGCGACGAATTTCTGGTTCAACTCCCTTTCGAGCTTGATGATGCGGGCACCAATTTCAAGCCTGACCCGCAACTCCTCAAGGTTCAGCGGTTTGGTGATATAGTCGTCCACACCACCTTCCAGGCCCCTGACCACATCGGTACGTGTATCTTGGGCGCTAATCAGAATGATGTAGATATAATGATTCAGATCCAGCGAACGGACTTTTTCGCACAATGTCAATCCATCCATCTCCGGCATCAGCCAATCGCTAACGATCATGTCAATATTGGAGGCTTGAAGCTGCTCGATGGCCAATTTGCCGTTCTCGGCCTTGACAATGGAATACCCCCACTTGGTCATGCTCTTTTCGAGCAGGCTGAGGGTGGTAACATCGTCGTCTACTATCATGATCTTCATGCGTCCAAATTCCTAACTTGGAAAAAATCTTGCGGTGCAAAAGAAGGCTTCCGTTTCAATGAATATACTGCAAATGCTGTACCAAGATTTGCGAGCCTTATGCGTTCAAGTGAAACATCGGTTGTAGGAGCGCGAAACTTAAATCGAAACTGCAGGCATTGCTCCTTAAATGAATAAATAAATCCTTGCTGCGACGGCAGTCCGGATATGATGCACGATTTTCTAAAGTTTAATGAAAAAAAGGCGATACCCGGGATTAGAAGTCGCGATGCGTTCATGAAAGATGGTCGCAATATTGAAAATGTGCTAAGCTGAATTTCAAAACACCTCTGCTCACATCTGATCCTGCATGCCGTGGCACCTGACCGTGAATGGTAAGCCTGCGCTTTATAAGCAATATGCATTGTTTTGAGATATTTCTAATATCTTAAATGACATAAGGAATACCGCATGGAAATCCTGATCGTCGAAGATGATTTTATCTCACGCAATTTGTTGAAAAAGATGCTGGTTGAAATGGGCCACGAGGTCATTGAGACGGAAAATGGCATCCAGGCTTGGGAATACTTGAACAACTCGCCCGTCAGCATCGTCATCAGCGATTGGTTGATGCCTGAAATGGATGGGTTGGAATTGTGCCATAAGATTCGCAATGCCACATTTAAAGGGTATGTATATGTCATCATGTTGACCGCCAAGGATCGTAAGGCTGACTTGGTTGACGTTTTTAAAGCCGGTGCCGATGATTACATTCCGAAGCCATTTGATCCGGAGGAGTTGAGGGCCAGGGTGATGACCGGCGTACGTGTTGTGCACCTGGAGGAACAACACAACGCATTGGCCAATACTTTGATCGAGAGCCGCAACAAGTTGAGAATCGTATTTGATTCACTGAAAGAAGAGATCGTCTCGCTGGATGAAGATCTGAAAATAGTATCGGTAAATGACGCTTTTGCAAAACATGTCGGCAAAAATTTGGATGCGATGGTCGGCAAAGCCTTTTTTAGCGATACCGAAATTAGATGCAAAATTGCCTGCAATGAGGATATCAAGAAGTTGGTCGAGAATGTTTTTAAAGACGGCGCGGGTAAAAAAAAGCTTCTCATGGGTAGCGACCAGCATGGCGGTGACTTCTATAGGCAAGTCAGTTGTCTGCCGATTATAGATGAACACGACAACGTATTTCAGGTCGTCGTGGTAACCCAGGATATTACCGAGGAGCGTAAAAAAACGGAAGAGATACGTTCGTTAAATGAACAAATCATGGAAACTTCCGCTCAGATTGAAGCCAAAAATAAGAAATTGAAGAAAACTTTGCAGCGCTTGGAAGATACGCAAACCCAGATGCTCCAATCGGAGAAAATGGCTTCCATCGGCCAGCTGGCCGCCGGTGTCGCCCACGAAATCAACAATCCTACCGGCTTTGTCAGCAGCAACCTGAAGACGCTTTCCGATTACCATGAGGATATCGCCGAACTCATTGAAAAGTATCATGAACTGATCGCCAACCTGGAAAGTGAAGAGAACCGCGGCGCATTGTCCGAACTGTTCTGCGGGTCACTCGAACAATTGAAAGCTTTCGAGAAAGATATTGATATTGAATTTTTGATGGAGGATATCACCGATCTCATTGGTGACTGTCGTGAAGGCACCGACAGAATTAAGAAAATCGTCATCGATCTAAAAGATTTTGCACACCCCGGTGAGGATAAAATCCAATCCATCGATATCAATAACGGTATTGAATCCACATTGAATGTGGTCAATAACGAAATCAAATATAAGGCTACGGTGCACAAAGATTTCGGAAACATTCCTTCGGTCCAGGGCGTCCCGCAGCAACTAAACCAGGTATTCATGAATATTTTGGTCAATGCTGCCCATGCAATCGATAAAAAAGGCGAGATTCATATTAAAACACGCTCCATCGATCGCAATGTCGAGGTGATCATCAGCGATACCGGCAGTGGCATCGCCAAAGAAAATCTTACCAAGATCTTCGACCCCTTTTTTACCACCAAAGATGTTGGCAAAGGAACCGGACTGGGGATGAACATTGCATACAACATTATTCAAAAGCACAACGGCACGATTCAAGTTGAAAGTGAAGTGGGCAAGGGCACAACCTTCACTATAACCCTGCCGACTGAAGGGTAGGGTTTGAGGAGGACGGGTGGATATGTCGTCAATCGTTAAAAAAACCCGACCGAGATACGAACGATTGGACACCTTTGCGATGCACAACTTTGAGCAAATACACTTAGCTGTCGATGAACCACATGGATTGACGGGCAGGCGACTTCGCGCAGATCTTATTGGCGCACTTGAGGTAGCCGCCGCTGGCGGTCCATGCCAAGGCTTGGAGTGATACCCGTGGCATTAAAGCATGAACATACCCTGTTGCTGGTTGACGATGAAAAGGCCATTACGCGGGCGTTAAACCGTCTATTTCGCAAAGAAGGCTACCGCATCATGACTGCGGAGAGCGGTCTCGAAGGGTTGGAAAAACTCAACCAGAGTGAAAAACCGGTGTCCATGATCATATCGGATCAGCGCATGCCTGAGATGAATGGTGCCCAGTTCCTTGAGAAAGCAAAAACCATTTATCCTGAAGCCGTTCGCTACTTGCTGACCGGCTATTCAGACCTGGATGCGGTTATCCAGGCAATCAATAAAGGGGAAATCCATCGTTATCTGACCAAACCTTGGAACGATGAGGATTTGGTTTTGCAGGTGCGGCAATCCCTGGAGCACTTTGAGCTCACTTCGGAGAACAAGCGGCTGACCGCCTTGACCATAGAACAAAATAAAAAATTGAACGATCTTAATAAAAGCCTGGAGCAAAAAGTTCAAGAGCGTACCAAGGAAGTTATCGAGAAGAACCATGCCTTGGAAAAGATCAATCACATGTTGGAAGCCAGTTTTATGGACTCGATCCGGCTGCTGGTATCCTTGGTTGAAATTCTGAATCCCCGGCTGGGTCAACAGATGCGTAGAGTGGCACAACTGGCGCGTCAAGTCGCTGAGGCATTTGATATGGATATGACCGAGCTGGATAAGATCGAGATGGCGGGTATGATTCACGATATCGGCCTGCTGGGTCTGCCTGAAGAGCTGTGGTATAAGGAATTCGCCCAAATGAGTGAAGAACAGCAGACGCTTTACAGCGATCACCCGACCATTGCCTCGATCATCCTGGAAAATGTGGAAAAACTGGCCGACGTAGGGGAGGTCGTTCTTTACCATCACGAATATGTAAACGGTGAAGGATTTCCAAATGGTCTCAAAGGTCGGCATATTCCCCTTGGTTCGCGGATTATTCTGGCCGCATCGGATTATTGCCGGATTGTTTCGACATGGCCGCGGGATTTGCGCAAATTGATCGGATACGCCCGGCGTCATTTTAGCGCCGAAATTTGGAAAACCTTTACCATATCCGAGGATCCGGAAACTATAATCGAAGAAGCAGCCGAGAAAAAACTCCTCATGGGCTGCAATCAGAAATATGACGTGGAAGTGGTATCCGCCTTAATCCAGAAAGTAAAAGAGGGCCGGGAGATTGATCCCACCTTTGAGGTGATGCTGGAAAAATTAAAAACGGGCATGGTATTGATGGAGGATTTGCGACTTAACGACGGACGTTTGCTGCTGACGAAAGGCACCAAACTCAAATCGACTTCGGTAGAGTCCATTCAAAGCATCGGTGAGCGGGGGCTGATTCCGAATCAACTCAGTGTCTCCATGCCGACTGAGAAATAATGCATCATAAAGTTAACCCAACACGCAGGTCAAATATGGTCGAAGCCACTTTAAAACCCACCGAAAGCCCCAGATCGGAAGTTCCGCCCAATCAAAATCAGGCTGCCAAGCAACTGATGCGAAAAATCAATGAAATTCAGGAACTACCCACGCTTTCGACAGTATTTGCACAGGTTTTGAGCCTGCTGCAGGATATCAACACGCCAGCCGAAGAGCTGGCCAGAGTAATTGAAAAAGATCAGGCCATGGTGCCCAAGCTCTTAAAACTGGTTAACTCATCATTCTTCGGATTCGCCGATAAAGTCTCCAGTGTCCAGCATGCCATTATGCTGCTGGGATTCAGTACGGTGCGCAACGCCGTTTTGTCTGTGGAGGTCATCAACGCCCTGAAACTCAGAAGGAAAATACAAGATTTTGACATTACCAGGTTCTGGCGGCATGCCATTGCAGTCGCTGTTATCGGCAGGCATCTGGATGAAATGACCGGCAAACAGTATCGGGAAGATGCCTTTGCCGGTGGGTTGATTCACGACATCGGTAAAATTGTTATGGCCTACTATTTCATCGACCGTTTTGAAGCCACTTGGAAAAGCATGCACCGCGATAATCTCTATTTTTGGGAGGCAGAACGGCTGCATTTTCCCATCGATCATGCGGCCATCGGTGCCCAACTGGCCAAGCGATGGAATCTTCCGGATCGCCTGAAAAATGTCGTGGCCCACCACCATACCGGAATCACCCGGGGTGATGAGGACAACCTGGTGCTCATCGTTCATGCCGCCGATGCATTGGCCAATCAATACATGGACGAAGAAATGCAGGACAGGCAATGGCCCATTCTTGAGGAGGCCCGTAAGTTATTGGCCAGACAGATCGATTCGGTTGAAGAATGGATGCCGGAGATCAAGGAAGAAATTCTTTCGGCTTGTGCGGTACTGATTAAGTAAGGAAAGATCATGGGTAAACAATTTTCCATTCTGTGTGTCGATGATGAAAAGAGTATTTTAAATGCCTTGAAGCGATTGCTGCGCAAGGAGGACTACCGGTTGCTTTTTGCCAATAGCGGCAAAGAGGGGCTCGAAATCCTTAAGGAAGAAGAGGTACAAATGGTCATCTCGGATCAGCGCATGCCTGAGATGAGTGGCACGGAATTCCTGGCCAAGGTAAAAGAAGAGTACCCCGAGGTGTTGCGCATTATCCTGACCGGCTATAGCGATATCGAGTCCATTACAGAGTCCATCAACAAAGGCAATATCTACAAATTCTTTTTTAAACCATGGAATGACCATCGTCTGAAAACAGAGATTCGTCAGGCCCTCGAGCAACTCGATCTGGTTCAAACCAACAAACGGTTGGATGAGACCATCGTCCAACAGAATTTAAAGCTGCAGGAGATGAATGAAAGACTTGAAGAGATGGTCAAAGACCGGACGCGAGAGATTGAGCTGCAAAATCATATGCTGCAGCTTTCCCACGCCATCCTGGAGGAGTTGCCCATATCGGTATTGGGTATCGACAATGAAGGCGTCATCGTGATGACCAACAAGATGGCCCAGGCCATTGTCAGTCGCGAAGATGGTGTAAGGATTGGCAGCCCCATTAGTAAATATTTTCCACCAGCGGTGGAAGATCATGTTCGCCAGGCCATCGATTCGGGCCAGCAGATTAATCTCGACGGCCCAACGCTAAATTGCAACAACTATAAGGCGGTTCTGATGCCCCTGAGCGGGCCCTTCAAAGGCAGGGGCGTCGTCATGACCATGCATCCCTGACCTTTTGCAAAAGTCGGAGACCTCCAGATCCGGTGATGCCAAGGGCTTGCAGTAGGTTGACTACGGATGCGCCCTTGAACGCCTTAGCTCTGAAGCCCTCCGGATTTTGTAAAATTGGGGTTCATTGCATGCGGTATAGCCCGGTTTCCGCTTAGCATTGATTGATGCTCGAGGCCAGGTATCCGGCACCAAAGCCGTTATCGATATTGACCACCGCCACATTTGAGGCGCAACTGTTGAGCATGCCGAAAAGCGCGGTCATGCCGCCCAGGCTCACCCCATATCCAACGCTGGTAGGTACGGCAATCACCGGACAATTAACAAGGCCTGCGACCACACTGGGCAACGCACCTTCCATACCGGCCGCCACGATCAGCACGGTGGCTTCCTCAAGCAGGTCTTTGTGGGCAAATAGCCGATGAATACCAGCCACGCCAACATCAAATACAGAATTTACCTTGTTTCCCATTGCATCAGCTGTCAAGCAGGCTTCTTTTGCCACGGGAATGTCTGACGTACCGGCGGAAATTACGCCGATGATGCCCCGGCCGGTTTTTTGCAACGGCTTCTGCTGATAAATAACCATGCGGGCATCTTTATCATACTGCGCAAGGTCAAAGCGACGGGTAATGATTTGGGCTTTCTCGCCATCGATGCGCGTGATCAAAACAACTTGCTCCTGGCCCACCATTTTTTCCATAATACCCAGAATCTGCTCTACGGTTTTGCCTTCTCCATAAATGACTTCCGGAAAGCCCTTGCGCAGGCTGCGGTGATGATCTATATGGGCGTAGTCGATATCTTCCACTGCAAGGTGGATCAAATCATCTTGCGCTTGTTGAATGGACGTTTGACCTTGAGCAACCGACTCCAGCAATTGTCGCAGTGTGTTCTGGTTCATGAAGAACGCTCCTAATATAAGCGATATTTAATGTGCGATGCGTTTTTCAGAAAGGTATAAAAGATCGATCTGAATGGGTCAATCGGTTTCTCTGCACGCCATGCTCGGGACAAGAACATGAGACTAATTGCAATTATTCCCTCGCGGTACGGGTCCACGCGTTTTGAAGGCAAACCTTTGGCGTTGATTGCTGAAAAGCCGATGATCCAGCATGTATATGAGGCGGCAGCGCGCGCTGAAGGCGTCCAACAAGTGGCTGTGGCAACGGACGACGTGCGTATCTGCCAGGCGGTTGAGGGATTTCGTGGACAAGTGGTCATGACATCGGAATCGCAACGCTCGGGAACCGATCGGGTGGCCGAAGCCGCTGAAAAAATGGGCTTGGCCGATGATGATATTGTCATCAATGTTCAGGGTGATCAACCGTTGATCGACCCGCGCTGTTTGAATGAGGTGGTGGCGCCCTTGACCTGCGACGCGTCCCTGGGCATGGCCACCTTGGCTTTGCGTATCATTGACGCTCAAGAATATACCAATCCCAAGGATGTCAAGGTTGTTCTGGATCACCAAGGCGATGCGCTCTATTTTTCAAGATCTCCGGTGCCCTATGCTCGTGATGACCAACATTTCGATAGCTACAAGCATCTTGGCATATATGCCTATACGCGGGGTTTCCTCGAGATTTTCCGCCGTCTGCCGACCGGTATTCTTGAAAATATTGAAAAATTGGAACAGCTTAGAGCGCTGGAATTCGGTCATCGCATCAAAGTGATCGTCACATCTTACGATTCGCCGGAGGTGGATCTTCCTTCGGATATCGCGCGTATTGAAGCGCAGTTGAGCTATCGTAGCGGCCATAGCTGATGCCGGCCTATCGACCGATGGTTTGCTCCTTTAGGGGGCCCGGTGATGGGGCAGGGG
>Ga0055480_10000449_pt1 | contig 15220 bp, 12 predicted proteins | sample Muzzi_PWB_D2_FD_57935 | JGI IMG/M metagenome (GOLD analysis project Ga0055480, IMG submission 57935) | Wetland microbial communities from San Francisco Bay, California, USA, that impact long-term carbon sequestration - Muzzi_PWB_D2 | ecosystem: Environmental > Aquatic > Marine > Wetlands ... | reverse complement strand
CGTCATCCTGGTAGATGGGAAATCGGGCTGTTAGCAGATGCCGTTGCCGACCATCCGACAAACGGATATCCTCCATGTTATTGGTCGCCGCCTGCACCTGGAACACCCTTTTGTCATTGGCCTCCATGGCCTCGGCGGTTTCGGCGTCCCATACTTCATCCGCGCGCCGTCCGATGGGCCAGCCGGCCTGGGTGGCGGCAAGCTGGGCAAAAGCATCGTTGACATAGATATAGCGCCCTTGCGGATCCTTCATGAATGCCAGGCCAGGCAGGTGCTGCATAAAAGCATCGAACAGATCTTTGCTCTCCCGGAAAGCCTTTTCCGCCTTCTTGTGCTCGGTAATATCCAGCATGATGCCCACCATGCCGGCCACAACGTTGTTGGCATCGCTGAAAGTGGCCCTGAACAACACGAAATCCCTGCGCTGGCCATCGGCGCAATGGACCTGTTCCTCATGGGCCTGGACGCCGGGATTTTCGATCAAACGCAAATCCTGATGATGGTAATGTTCAGCCTTATCACCACCGAGGCTTGATTTCAGGTCGGTCAGCCGCTGCCCCAATATGTTCTCTTTATCCAATCCCAGGGTTTGGGCATAGGCCACATTGCATCCCAAAAAGAGCCCGTCGTTATCTTTGTAAAAAACGGGATTGGGAATGGTGTCGATGAGGGTATTCATGAAGTTGATGTTATCCAACAGAGCCTTTTCAGCCTGTTTGCGATGGGTGATGTCCGAAATCACCGTGATCAACCCCAACACGCGGCCCTGGACATCCCGCTTGTAATTCCAGTCCACCTGGGTGTTGATGATGCGTCCGTCCCTGGTGGCGTCGGTGCTGAACCAGGGGCTGGGCTGCGGCTGGTTCTCGAATAGATAGGCCAGATGCGCCTTGAGCTGCTTCTTTTCATGTTCGCCCGCGGCCAGATCCAGCATGGATGATCCGATCAGCGCCCTGGGCTCGCAACCGTAGATTTTATCGAGGGCCGGATTGGCAAAAGTAATGGTACCCTGGGGATCGATCTCCTGAATGCCATGCGGAATGGTTTCGATAAGGGTGCGGAAACGTTTTTCACTTTCGCGAAGATTGGTTTCGGCTATCCGTCGTTCCATGATCTCCATCTGTAGATCTTTATTGGCCTCGATCAAGTCCCGCGTGCGCTCCCGAACCCTATGTTCCAGCAAATCACGGGCTTCATGTACAGCCTGGTCCATCCGGCTGTGGGAGATCATGGCCGCGCTGGCCTTAAACAAAACGGCCATGGTGATGACCATCAGAATGGCGGCAATCAGCCCGGTGGTCATATTGCTGCGTTTCAAAAGCGCATTCAATCGACCGTTGGCGGCGGTCATATCGTAATAGATCTCAAAGGCACCCTTAAAAGCCTGACGGTCCATTACCGGCACGTAAACCTCCACCACGTCGTGGGCCTTCAACCGCCCTTCCCGGGTAGGCGCTCCCTTGACCACCAGTTGGGAATGGAGCCGTCCTCGGGCCACTTCTTCGATAAAATAGGGATCGGTGTTGACCCGGCCCACTTCGTCCCGCTCGCTGGAAAAAACGATGGCCCCCTGGGGATCGAACAAACGCAGTTTCTCAATATTGAAATCCGTTTTGAGCGCTTGTATCAAACTGTAGTTTTCCGGGCTGATGGTATTCACCGAAATGGGATCGCGGCCGATATGCATGCTGCGTATCAGGTGCGCGGCGACCCGCTGGGCGTCATCTTCGCTGAAGGTGGCGACCAGATGGCGAAAGGATGGGGAAAGAAACACCCAGTTGTAGAGCGGCAGCAGCAAAGCCACCAACATGCAGGCCGCCAGAATGTTCCTTAAAAAAGGCACGCGCAAAATATGCAGGCCGGTTTGCGCCGCGGAGTGTCGCTGCCCCCTAGACGATGCTGATGCAGGCATGGTGTCCTCGCTGACGGTTTTATTGTGGGCTTTGAATTTAAAAAAGAAGACAATTGACGCAGCTTCAGATTTTGTCTATATAACACTCCATTTTACATTTGGAAACCGACGGCCCCCCAAAATCTAACCTTGCAGCTTAGGTGATCCTGATATGCATGATGCCCTCTTGCCCATCATCGTATTCATCGCTGTCTACGCCGTCATTACATTCGAACTGCTCAATAAAGCCGTCGCCGCCATGCTGGGCGTTATGGTGCTGGTGACCCTCCATGTGGTCACCGAACATACCGCCATTGAGTTTATCGACTTTGAAACCATCATGCTGCTGATGGGCATGATGGCCATTGTCGGCATACTGCGCAAATCCGGCTTTTTCACCATCATCTCGGTGAAAATCGCCGAAATGACCAAAGGCAGCCCTTTAAAAATTCTGATTCTCTTTTCCGTCGTGACCGCCGGTCTCAGCGCGTTTTTAGACAATGTCACCACCGTATTGATCATCATCCCCATTATCATCGAACTGACTTCGGGTATGGGGCTGGACCCCAAGATCTATGTGATCAGCCAGGCCGTGATCTCCAACATCGGCGGTACCGCCACGCTGATCGGCGACCCGCCCAATATTATCATCGGGTCCAAGGTCGGGTTGACGTTCAATCAGTTCCTGGCCAACTTGACCTTTCCGGTGACGGTTTGTTTTCTCGTCGCCCTTTTGTTCATGTGGGTCATCAACCGTAAAAAATTCAAGCCGATCAACACGAATCTGGTCAAGCTTTTTTCAGTGCAGCTGCTCCTGGAAAAAATTCGGCAAAACCACCTGGACGTGAAGATCGATCAGGTTTTCCTGATCAAGAGCCTGGGTTGTCTGTTGCTGGCCATCGCCCTGTTTGTCACCCAAACCGTCACCAAGCTGTCACCCGGGGTAGTGGCCATGCTGGTGGCCATGCTGCTTTTTACCATCACCCGGGTGGATGTGGAGGAGATGCTCGAAGAGATCGAATGGAGCACCCTGCTCTTCTTCACCGGACTCTTCATCCTCGTGGGCATTCTGGAGGAAAAAGGGGTCATTGCCTGGATCGCCTACAATATCTTCATGCAGGTCGGCACCAATCCCTATGTGGCCGTGCTCATGGTGCTGTGGGTGTCGGGAATCGTTTCCGGCTTTCTGGACAATATTCCCTTTACCATCACCATGATCCCCATCGTTCAATTGATGCTGGAAGCAACCCATATTCCGCACAATGTGCTGTGGTGGGCCTTGGCGCTGGGCGCCTGTCTGGGGGGCAACCTGACCATGATCGGCGCCTCGGCCAACATTGTATCCGTCGGCATGGCCAAGCGTTCCAAGGTGAACATCTCATTCCTTGAGTTCATGCGTTTCAGTGTGGTGATCACCCTGCTGACGCTGAGCGTGGCATCCGTATACTTAATGATTTATCTGTGGATTGTACTATGAATGAACAAGACAAAGAAATTCTACATCGCCTGGTACGGGAGCATGAAGATGTGGCCGGCTCGTCTCGCGCCACACTGCTGGGTTTGCGCGCCTTTGTAGCGGCAATAGAAGAATTGCGGTGCCCCGGAGAAGAGCTCGAAGCGCAGTTCAGCGAACTCACCCACGCCATCAAGAACACCCACCCCAAGATCATTCCGCTGATCCATTTGATCGAGGAGTTCGAGCATGAAATGACGGGCGGCTTTGATGACGACCCGGAAAAGGTAATGCAAAAAGCCGTCGCCATTCTTCAAGCCAAACATGAAAAGCTGCAGTTCAAAAGCGGCAAGATCATTGAACTGGGGCTGACCTGCGTCGATCCCCAAGACACCATTGTGGTCCATACCGCCAATGTCAACGTGATCAGCATCATCACCCTCTCGCATCAGGTCATGGAAAAGAAAATCAACGTCATCGTGCTGCAGCAGGACCTGGCCAAAACCAAACGCATGATCGCTCAATTGCGGCGATCCGATGTCCCCCTGCAAGCTGTACCCGAATATTCATTGAGCCATTTTATCGGCCAGGCCAACAAAATGTTCTGCGCTGCGCTCTCCATCACCGCCGACCAGGTGGTGGTCGCGCCTATGGGAACGGCCAATATTGCCAGTCTATGCCATTTTCACCAGATTCCGGTCTATCTGTTCGCCAACACCCTCAAATTCGCTCACGGCGTATCCGAAGATCAGCGTATCCACAGCGAAACCATTCAGCAGGACGAAGATGCGGAAGCCTATGACCTGGTGACCTATTCCCATGATGTGGTCGATCTTAAAATGGTGGATTATCTGGTGACCGAGGACGGCATATACGCCAAAGACCAAATCCGAGACTACCTTCGTCAGTTGCACGCTTAGCCGGATGTGCGCATCATGCGGTTCCACGGCATTTGATTGTAAATAACAACACCTCCAGCCCCCAACTTACATCAGCTCCCCACCTTTACGGCCGCGGTGATGCGCCGGTTTTCGACTTCGATATTCACAGGCATGCGCAAATGGTTTATAGTGGCCTGGTGAAAAAGGAACCTAAACCCATGGCAAAGCAGAACATCGACGAACGTCCGGATATCAATGCGCTGGTCGATCAAATCAAGGATTATGAAAAACGCCTGGAGGACCTCCAGGGGATGCGCCGTTCGTTGCAAGAAAGCCAGGACCGCTATCGTACCGTCGTAAAGCATACCGGCACAGCCACTTTTGTGCTGGCGCCGGACCGAACGCTGACCGTGGTCAACGCCAGCTTTGAGCGCCTTACCGGGATGACCAAAGCCGAAGCCGAGGGCCGCTGTAAACTCCTGGACCTCGTGCGCCCCCCGGATCGCGAGAGACTGCGCCGGTACGACGCCGACCGCCGCGGCGCATGCAGCGGGCCGGAGGATTTGGCGTTGACCCTCCAGGAAGACAAAGGCACGGTTAAGGACGTCCTGCTGAAACTGGACCTGATCGTCAGCACCGGCGAGTGCATCGGCTCCATGACGGATATCTCTCCGCTGAAAAAAGTCGAGGCCGAACTCAATGAACAGAAAGCACAATTGGCGGCGATCCTGGACGCCTTTGAAGGCCAGATTTACGTCAGCAACAAAGCGTACAAGTTGACTTACGCCAACGAACAACTGCTCTCCAGAATCGGCCCCCGGGCTGTGGGACAGTTCTGCTATCAAACCATTCACGGCCGCAAGTCGCCGTGCCCCTTTTGTGTCATCGACCAGGTGACGGCCGGCCAGACCGTTCGCTTTGAAGTCAAAAATCCCCGCGACCATCACTGGTACTACAGCATGAACGCACCCATCCGCCATGTAAACGGATCCGTCTCGCTGCTCGCCATGATTACAGACATCAACGACCGCAAAAATGCCGAACAGGCCCTGCGTGAGAGTGAAATCCATCTGCTGCAGGAAAATATTTTTTTACGCACCCAAATTAAGGAGCGCAAAAAATTCGGTAAAATCGTGGGACAGAGTGCTGCCATGCAGCGGGTCTATGAACACATTCTCAATGCCGGCGCCACCGATGCCACCGCAATTATTTTTGGCGAGCCCGGAACAGGCAAGGAACTGGTCGCCCATGCCATCCATGACATGAGCGAGCGTCGTAACAAGCGTTTCGTGCCGGTGCATTGCGGGGCCATACCGGAGAACCTCATAGAAAGCGAGTTTTTCGGATACAAGAAGGGGGCCTTTTCCGGTGCATTGACCGACACGGCCGGATACCTGGAATATGCCGACAGCGGCACCCTTTTCCTGGACGAAGTCGGCGAAATCAGCCCCCATATGCAAGTCAAGCTGCTCAGGGTGATCGAGGGGGGCGGGTATACTCCGGTGGGCAGCAACCAGAACAAATCGGCCAATATGCGAATCGTAGCGGCCACCAACCGTGATTTGCAGCTTCTGGTTAAAAACGGACTGATGCGGGAAGATTTCTTTTACCGTATTCACATTCTGCCCATCCATCTGCCTCCGCTCAGGGAGCGTAAAGGCGATCTGCCGCTGCTCATCGAGCATTTCATGGGCCTTTACGCCGGCAAGCGCAGTGTGCCGCCCTTGACCGCCAAGTTGATGGAAAAGTTGTATCACTATGACTGGCCCGGTAACGTTCGCGAACTTCAAAACGTCATCGTGCGCTATTGCAACCAAAAAAGCATCGATCTTACCGGCGCCTCCGCCAAACCTGAGGCGCCGCCGGATCAGATGTCCTACCCGGATGCCATTGGTTTGGGGCCCAAGAACCTGAACGAAATGCTGGCCAAATACGAGAAATTGCTTATATTGACCACATTGAATCAGAATCAATGGCACCGCCAGAAGGTTGCCAAAGCTTTGAGCGTCGACCGCAAAACACTCTTTAACAAAATGAAGCGCTACGGCCTGCTCACGCCCCATAAAACGGGGAGCTAATTGCCCATTAGGGGGATAGACGACCCCAACACATAAAATAAACAACAATATCAACCGCATCCGAACAAAAAAACCGAGTTTTGGGGATATTCTTCCCCAAAACGTGCAAGGTCGGCACACCAGCCCCTCCTCTTATTTTCTGTATTCATTTCAAGTCACTAAATGGCAATTCACTTTTTGGCACGACACTTGCGGTTATTACCCTAAATAAGCCGCTTGTCGGCGACACAAAAAGACCACCTGACAATGGTTTCATAGAGCTGGCGTTGCACCTGCAAGTGGTCCTTCGGCCAACATGAACCGACGGCAATGTTGCCACGCATGCTGATGAGACTTTAAATTGTTGAATAAACTCAGAAAATATTGCTTTGGAAGAAATGGTTTTATGCTGGCCGGGAATCACGAGAGTACTTTCAGAGGGATTCAATGGTCCCTGTGCGGCCCGTGCTCTTGGATTCCCGTTCCAGCTATGCGGTTAATCCCTGTGCAGCAACATCTTCTGCTGGGGGGCAGAGAATGAAATTGCTGCACGGCAAGGGGGTAAAGGGCGGCGGGGGCGTCCGGGGGGCCGTCCCTGCCTTACCCTAATCAAGCGTTGACCATCGAGGGCGGATGATTCCAATGGAATCGCTATCCTTCGGAAGAGAACGATATGGATTTGATCTTGCCGGCTGTGCAGCAGCAGCCGCGACAAGGTGTACTTTTTTGGAAGTGGTTTACTACCTCTGATCGGAACCAAGCTACGGCAGGATGGGCAGCCCAACTACGCGCATAGAAACTATACTTTTTTACGAGATGGCGCTTCTCGCCCCGCAACGAAGATTTGGCTCGTGAGGAGGTTTTAAACCGCTTCCGGGTTCTGCGTTCCAACCCAGAGATGAACTGTGAAACGGCCACGGCCGACGATGTAGAATGCAAAGACCTGGTGGTCGGTTGCCCTCCCCATCATGAATTTTTACCCAGGCTATTGTGATGGTAATGGAGGGCAAGCGCCACCGGCCAACTGTTGACCGAGCAGGCTTTTCAACCTCCGGTTCCCTGCCGCGACGCGCTGAAGGCGTCGCGCCACCCAGCATGCTGCCAGTGGCGGTTCTCGTAATTCGCTCCTACGATAACTGCCGTTCATCATCCTGCGACGCGATCGTAGGGTTTCCTCCAAGAAGCCTCTTTCCTTATGGGAAAAGAGGCTTCTTTTTTGCCAACTGGATTCATGGCGCCATGGTCGCCCAGCATTGCCTTTTTTGTATATGGTGCATTATGGGGCCGGCAGCGCTTAAACAATTGGCTTGCCAATTCCGGTGTTCGTTCAGTATGATACGCCAATACCCCTTGACCCCAAACAGATTGACGCAACGGGTCTGAAATGTTCTCCCCTCGGAGGCTTCAGGAGTTACCTTCAACCTTGGCTTCGGCACGCTTATCCACCGGCGATTGACTTGCCAGATAAATGGCGGTCTTTGCCAAACTGGTGGGCCTGAAGTTCTGAGTGTTTGGATGATGCTCGATGGATGACGCGCGAAGGAATTGAACATAATGCAAAAGCCATCTTACGAAGATCTGGAGCAACGGCTCGCAAGGCTCGAAGAAGAGATCCGTGAGCTGGCCGGGTTACACCAGGAGATATTATCGTCCGAACGGCTGCATCGCACCATTTTGGAAAACATCTCCGACACTGTCATCCTCACCGATGACCAGGGCGCCATCCTCTATGTCTGCCCCAATACGGTTTTGATCTTCGGATTTACCCAAAAAGAGATCTACGGCCTGGGCAACATCGACAAACTGCTCGATGGAACGATCTGCGATATCGCGGAATTGAAGCGCAAAAGCGAAATCGTCAACATCGAGTGGACGGCAATGGATAAAGCAGGCATGGAGCACCATTTGCTCGTCACCGTCAAAGCAGTGGACATCCGCGGCGGGACCGCTCTTTATGTCATGCGCGACGCCACCGACCTGAAGCTGGCCGATGCCGCGCTGAAAGAACGCGAATCCTTTATCGAGGCCGTGATGGACAACCTGCCCATCGGCCTGGCGGTGAACTCGGTGGACCCCGATGTAACCTTTGCCTATATGAACGACAACTTTCCAAAGTTTTACCGCACCACGCGAGAGGCGCTGGCCAATCCGGACACCTTCTGGACCGCCGTATATGAAGACCCCCAGTTTCGTCAAAAAATCAAAAAAAGGGTCCTGGCAGATTGCGCCAGCGGTGATCCGTCCCGCATGTATTGGCCGGAAGTACCCATCACCCGCGCCGGACAGGAGACCGCCCATATCACCGCGCGCAACATACCCATTCCCGACAAAAAACTGGTCATCTCCACCGTATGGGATGTTACCGAAAGAAAAGCGTTGGAAGCTGAATTGCGCCAGGCGCACAAAATGGAAGCCATCGGCGCCCTCGCCGGCGGGATCGCCCACGACTTCAACAATATTCTCTCCTCCATCATCGGATTTGCCGAACTCTCCCTGGAGGACGTCACGCCGGGCACCGAAATCGAGGACAACCTCAATGAAATCTTTATTGCCGGTAAGCGCGCCCGCGACCTTATCCGGCAGATCCTGACCTATGCCCGGCAATCCGAACTTAAAAACCAGCCGGTCCAGGTGAGTCTGACCGTCAATGAGGCCCTCAACCTGCTGCGTTCATCAATTCCCACCTTTATTCGCATCGATGCCCGTATCAACAGCGACGCCCTGGTGATGGCCGACCCCACCATGGTTCACCAGATTATCATGAACCTGTGCACCAATGCTTACCATGCCATGGAAGAGACCGGTGGTGTCCTGACGATTGAGCTGGACAAAGTGACCTATGATTCGCCATTGAGTCCTCTCCATGCAGAAATCCCGCCGGGAAGCTACCTGGTGCTGACCGTTGCAGACACCGGGGTCGGTATTCCGGCTGAGATAAAAGAGGCCATCTTCGATCCTTACTTTACCACCAAAGATACCGGTAAAGGCACGGGCATGGGGTTGGCGGTGGTCCACAGCATCGTAAAAAGCTATCATGGCAGGATTGCCGTGGAGAGCCAGGTGGGCAAGGGCACGCGCTTTTCCGTTTACCTGCCCATCACGACGCAACCGGCAAATCCCGGCGCCGGCGCAATTGACGCACATCCCGTCAGAGGCACCGAACGCATCGCCATCGTCGACGACGAGCCGGCCATCGTAAAGATGCTGCAGCAAATATTAAGCCGTCTGGGTTACGTGGTGGTGGCGCACACCAGTCCCACCGAAACCCTGGCGCTGATTCAGTCCAGGCCCCACGATGTCGACTTGGTGATCACCGATATGACCATGCCGGAGATGCCGGGGGATATCCTGATCCGGGAGATGCGCAAAATCCGACCGGATATCCCGGTGATCCTTTGCACCGGCTACAGCAGCCGCGTCTCTAAAGAAAAAGCAGACACCATGGGCATTCAGGCCCTGGCCCACAAACCCTTTGACCGCAATGAATTGGCGAGGATGGTTCGCGAAGTGCTGGATATGGCCAAGGGCTGACCGTTACAGATCCTTTTCGGGCTCGTAGTTTGCAGCAGTGTTGAAACGAATAACTTCCATCGGATCCTTCCCTTTCGACGGGCGATTCCACCACGTTTTGATATGTGTCATCAGGTGGCTATTTTGGCGCACTTCCAACTGGGCCAGTCATCGGCTTTTTTTCGGTTGTTTTCCCACTGCAACGGCTGCAGGTTGGCAACATCATCCGTGCCATTCTTCGCTACCGGCTTAATGTGATCGATCTCCCATCCGAACCCGTTCGCGACGTTTTCGCCATGCTCGGAGTATCGGATCCATGTATCGCAAGGATCCTGCCGGATAAAATCCGGGTCGTAACCCTCGACCGCCTTTGCTTTGCGCCAAACGGCATCGATTTCTTCCTTGGTCCAATCACCTCCACCGGCATTGGTATTGCGTTTTCTCATGATTTTGCCACCTCTGATCGCGCTTTCGAGCAGGGTCTCAGTTCATCGTCCCGGGTGTTCTTCCACGCCGGGTACTTTACCGATGTGCGCAGACGAGCGACTTACCCTCCAAGACTGCCCCTATAACCCCGTTGTTATTTATTTTTTCGTAGCTTCGATCCACGCGGAGCTTAATTTACAATAGGCTGGTGCAGATATTGTGTCAACACCCGCTTATTCCATCGCGCGTAAAGCAGTGATATAGCATTAATCCCGGCGCACCTGTTATCCAATACACTACCGATGATTTCCAACGCCCGGCATCTTTAGAACAGCCGGCCATTGGCCGTTAGCATTCCGAATCGAATTGCATGGCCGCCGGCTTTGCAAGAAAAAGACGCCCTTTTTCCTCGCCGTGGGTGATCAGCCTTTGAATATACTTCTCGTCCCGGTTCAGCTTGGAGGCATAATTCAGACGCTTCTGGAAGACATCGTCCATTTGGATGATGTAGATATCCACCATCTTCAGCTTGTGCTCCTTTACGTAAGCCTCTTTAAACGCCTTGCGCCGCAACCATTTGTTGACCCGGCAAATATGCTGCAAGTCCTGATAAAGTGACGCATTGCCGATCATCTCATTGCGCCGGTCGATGATTTCAGTGGTGCCTTTCGAACAGAAATGTAAAAATAGCCAATCACAACGCACTGCTTTAATCAAGCGCATTACCCAAAATCACGAATCAGGTTTGACCCCCATGCCATCCGGATTGAAAAGCTCAAAGCGGGTCTCTCGATCCATCGCTTTTACCCAGGCCACATCAGGCGTCGCGCAGATCATCACTTCAGCGGTAGCCAGCACCGGATTGCCGGCAGCAACCAGGTGGCCGCCGCATACCGTCATATCCGGCCCCATCATCTTTTGATTCGACCGACTTAACGCAGTTCGAACACATCGACAACCTCCATGCATGAATTCAAAAGTAAAGGAAAGCGTGATCGAAACATGATTTGTGATTTCGCCTTGTTCTACCCTCGAGAAGCTATTTACCTCGCACTATAGATCAGCCACTGAACGATTTCAGATAGCCTGTATAAAAAAAGTATGCGGTGAAGCATTACGGAACCCTGCCGAAAACCTCGATTCACTTAGCCCGGCGCCTGCTTGTACACGCTTATTGCAAGCGCTTGCAAGGAATATCGAAGTCGATGTGATAGTGTTCATCGTGCCGTACCCAGGAGCGGCGATCCGAAAATTTAACCTGCCCTTCCAGTGCCGGCCAGAATTTTGTCGAATGAAGGAAGACCTGCAATTGGGGATCGAATATAACCCGCCAAATCTTGACCTGCCCGGCATCCGCAGCCTGCTTGATCGCAACCAAATGAGCCGCCAGGGCCTCGAAATCGATGGAGAGTTCGCCATTGTGCCCCTGGGCGTCGAAATCCATATCGTAACCGTATTTATTGAAAGCATTCGCGGGCAGGGGCACCGACCGGCCCGACGAGTCCACCACCGGGACCATGAAGTCGACGGAAAGTCCATTCTGATGGGTCTTGTGGGGCTTGAAGCGTCCCCCTGAGGCCCATCCGGTTTCGCCGTATACGAAGACCTTGTCGGGGTGCCGGAGCTTCAGATCGTTATATGCCGCCTGCACCACCGCTGCCACTTTGCAGTGGACATACGTTCGACCGAGGGTTGAACCCAGGCGGCTGTATGCCTGGAAGTTGGCGCCTCGGTATGGAAGCTTGCAACCATTCGCCAGCATGCCCTTGGAGGTGGTGCCATAGCAAGTGCTATCCGAGCCGAATGCCGCACCTGCCGCCGTAAATATTATCAAAAGAAATACACACTTTGAAAACATGCTCTTTCAATAAGCTCCGTTTTACGCGTCACCAGAAGCAGCAAAATTAAAAATACTGGACTGTGGTTGTCACTTGTTGGACGCATGGGCGGGTTCTTCAACAAAGCATGACTTAGCATTGATAAGAAGCGCGGGTCAAGGATAGAGCGGTCCGCAATGCAACATCCTTTGATGAACACCGCGTTGACACTCAGGCGTGGGTTTGACATACTTGTATGCATGCCGATTTGCTCATCTCGTTTGCCTGAAGCCATGGTACGCAGCATACAACCAGCACATCAATTGAATGGAAAAACCGCCTGAGGAGGGGGAGCAAACTGCATTACCCATAAAAATAGGGTAATTTATCCTTGCCGGAGCAATCAAAGGAGGCGTTCATGTCTGTAGAAAACACCTTTAAAAGTATTCGCGCGTGCGTTTTCGATGCTTATGGAACGCTCTTTGACGTGCACTCCGCAGTAGGCAAGCACCGGCACCGTTTGGGCGAAAAGGCGGACCAGGTATCATTGCTCTGGCGCACCAAGCAACTGGAATACACATGGCTGCGCAGCCTGATGGGAAAACATGCGGATTTCTGGCAGGTCACCCGGGATGCCCTGGATTTTGCCTTTGACATGCATAATATGAACGATCCTGATCTGCGCGAAGATCTTATGGCGGCATATCTCCATCTGGATTGCTACCCGGAAGTCCCCGAAGCACTGTCAACGCTGAAGGAGCAGGGCTTCAAACTCGCCATCCTGTCCAACGGAACGCCGGCCATGCTGGAGGCCGCCGTGAAAAGCGCCGGCCTGGATGATTTGATCGAAATAAACTACTCCGTTGAATCGGTCGGCATATTCAAACCCGATCCCCGGGTTTACCAGATCGCCGTCGATGGTTTGAACTTCAAGGCCGAAGAGATAGCATTTCAGTCATCCAACGCCTGGGACGCCGCCGGCGCCGCCGCTTTCGGCTTTAAGGTGGCCTGGGTGAACCGCTTTGGTCAGAGCGTGGAAAGATTGCCCGGCAAACCGGATGCCGAAATTAACAACTTGATGGAGCTGATGAAGCTGTTGATCTCATAGCGGATAGTGCAACAGTCAACCCTCATCATCGATTAAATCGGCGATAACCTATCTCAAAGCAACGCCGCTACGGCCCGCCTCGCTTTCGAGGCTACGCCGTCTGGTTTCAACCTCGCTGCGGCCTTGATCTGGAACACAACCAATCATTTCCGGATGGGCCCTATCTGGTTTCTGCATTTCTCAATATACGCGATGCCCACGCCCCCTGATCCCTGCGGAAAACCCTTTTCTCAGCGTGCTGCATTGATCTGACGGATTAACGAAGCCCTTTAGTAAACACTCGTGCAGCATCGGCGTTTATTCAACTTGACATCGAGACCTTCTCCCTTAATTTGATTGCATGGTTAACGATCGCAACAATCGCTTGGCTTAAGGAGAATTTCGCTATGAACGTACTCATCCTTTACTATTCTATGTATGGGCATATCCACAAAATGGCCCAGGCGGTCGCAGAAGGTGTCAATGGCGTTCCCGGGGCCGAAGCGACCTTGCGGCGCGTTCCTGAAACGCTGCCCAAGGACGTCCTGGAAAAAATGGGGGCGCTGGAGTCCCAGCAATCCATGACGGCTGTCCCTGTGGGCACGGTCGATGAGCTGGCTGCGGCCGACGCCGTCATTTTTGGCACGCCCACAAGGTTTGGCAATATGTGCGGTCAAATGCGTCAATTTCTGGATGCCACGGGTCAGCTTTGGGCCGAGGGGGCCTTGGTGGGAAAAGCGGGAAGTGTATTTGCCAGCAGCAACACCCAGCATGGTGGCCAGGAATCGACGATCCTCTCATTTCACATTACCCTCTTGCATCAGGGCTTTGTTATCGTCGGGTTGCCCTATGCTTTCCAGGGACAGATGCGCATGGACGAAATAACCGGTGGATCGCCCTATGGGGCATCGACCATTGCCGGCGGATCGGGCGAAAGGATGCCCAGTGAAAACGAATTGGAGGCCGCACGATTTCAGGGCCGCCACGTGGCCGCCATAGCGGCGAAGCTGACGGCATAGTGCTCGACAGGTAAATAGCAGAATGTCACGCAAGCCCCAGAGCCCGTTTATGAATCTCATTGCGAATGTACTCAAGCAATTCAGATGGGCTCAGACCTCGCCGCTGGGTTTCCATCCTCACCCAACCCAACAATTCCAATCGCAGGGCAAGCGGCATGTGATCAGTGGTAAGAGATAACGTGGAGCCGCAAGGACAATTCGCCAGGGCAGCGGACCCAATCGGCTGCTCGGTATGCCAATCATTGTCATCTGCATCATAGGAAATGGGAACGCCAACACGTTGTGTGACCTGTATATATTCCAATAAGGTGGCAAAACTGCGGTTACAGCTTGGGCAGACCTTGGGAAAAAGGCTGTTGAAGTATTCGAGTAAAACCTGCACAACTTCGCCTTCGGTCATGTTTAGAATACCCTCGCCTGATGCGTTTGCAAAAAAATCCGGATCTGTACATCTCATCTCTATCATCGGGATAAAAGAGCATCCCTTTAACAATAAAACGCCTGTACCTCATTGAATGAATGAGAATCCGGCAACGCCGGCGAATGTCGGCGATTTGGCATTTTCCAATTGTGATAACCAGAAAGGTCGGATTTATTGAGTTCTTTAATCGCATGCAAAGCCTCACCCCAGCTCAGGGGCAAATCCAGTAAAGAGGCATTTTGGGTCCACATCAAACCCGTCTGCCCATCGATTACGGTCTCTTGTTCCAACCGCTTTGTTATAAGCGTATTTCACAAGCTATTTTGTTTCCACATTTTTCAGGCTCAACAAGATAGCAGCACCAATAAGAAATGATCCGGATATCTGATTAAGGTATCGGCCGACTGATGAGCGTAGTTTGTTGCCTATCCATTCGGCAAACTTTCCGTAGCAACACAGAAAAATGGCGTCCATTACTATATATGTCGAACTTAGAACAGCAAACTGGCTTATAAGCGGTGCTGTTGGGTTAATAAATTGAGGAAATAACGCGGCGAAAAAAATAACCGCTTTTGGATTAGCAGCTGAAGTAATAAAGCCTTGCCAATACAAAGATTTTATCGAACGCTTATTTCTTTTCTGTTGAAGTTGACTGTCG
>Ga0055480_10000448_pt1 | contig 15227 bp, 12 predicted proteins | sample Muzzi_PWB_D2_FD_57935 | JGI IMG/M metagenome (GOLD analysis project Ga0055480, IMG submission 57935) | Wetland microbial communities from San Francisco Bay, California, USA, that impact long-term carbon sequestration - Muzzi_PWB_D2 | ecosystem: Environmental > Aquatic > Marine > Wetlands ... | reverse complement strand
CGGAAGCCGACCGAGCCCATCGTCGAGCCGAGGACGGTCTTTTCGTTCATCACCAGATCGTAGCCCGACAGCGTGAGTTCCTCGCGCGACGTGATCACACCGACCATCACGGTCGTGCCACCCCGCCGGGTGATGTCGTAGGCCTGGCGCGCCGTCGCGTTGGCTCCGACCGCCTCGAAGCCGTAGTCGACGCCACCCCGGGTGAGTTCCCGCACCCGTTCGACCGCATCGCCTGCCGAAGCGTCGATCCCATCGGTCGCGCCGACTTTCCGGGCGAGTTCCAGCTTCCACTCCTGTGTGTCGATGGCGATGATGCGGGTGGCGCCGGCGATCCGGCAACCCTGGATGATGCTGAGTCCGACGCCGCCACAGCCCACCACGGCGCACGTCGAGCCCACCTCGACCCGTGCACGGTAGAGCGCCGCACCGAGACCGGTCGTGACTCCGCAGCCGATCAGCGCCGCGCCGTCGAATGGCATCTCGTCGGGGATCTTCACCAACGCGTTCTCCGGAACCAGCATCTGTTCGGCGAAAGACGAGATCTGCGACATCTGCGCCAGCGGTGTTCCGTCGCGCGACAGACGCGGCGGATCGCCCTTGCGCCGGTCGAAGATCCGGCCACCGCACAAATGCGAGCGTCCCGTCGTGCAGAAGTCGCAGGTACCGCAGAAGATCGACAGGCAGGCGATCACGCGATCGCCGGGCTTCACGTAACTCACGTCGGACCCGACCTGCTCGACGGTGCCCGCGGGTTCGTGACCGGGGACCGTCGGTACGCCTCGCATCGGGCCCGCGTTGATCAGGTGCAGATCGCTGTGGCACACCCCCGACGCAGCAGTGCGCAACAGCACTTCGCGCGGCGCGGGCTTGTCGATCTGGATGTCTTCGATGTCGAGCGGTCCCTTCCGCGCGTTCAGTACTGCAGCCTTCACCTGGCTACTCCTTTTCTGCTGATCTCGGGGTTGTTGCGGGGTTCGTTCAGTCGAGCTGCGGGCGCATGCCGGGCCGCCCATCGATCGAACCGAGTCGCGATTGCTCGTCGCTGCGGATGGGTACACCGTTGACGAGCACGTGCCGAACACCCTTCGGCTGGTCGGCCGTGAGCCGCTCGGCGTCAGCCGGAAAGTCGCGCACCCGCCGCAGCGGTCCGGGGTCCACCGTATCCGGATCGAACACACAGACATCGGCCCAGTAGCCTTCGCGCAGGTAGCCGCGGCGCGTGAAGCCGAACAGGTCGGCCGGCTCCGCGCTGAGCTTTCGCACCGCCTTCTCGAGCGGCATCAGCTCGCGCTCCCGCACCCAGCGCCCCAGCAGGTCGGTGTACAGTGGCGCGTCGCACAGCTGGTCGACGTGCGCCCCCGCGTCACCGAGGCCGAGCACGACCCGATCCCGGGTCAGCAGTTCTCGCACGTCGTCGACGTCGTCGTTGGCGATGTACGCGCGGAAACGCGTCTCGAGATCCTCCTCGACCGCGATTTCGCACATCACGTCGAGCGGCGAGCAGCCACGCTCTTTCGCCAGGTCCGATACCCGCTGCCCCTCGAGATCGGGGAAGCGGCGCGACTCCGACACCTCGAAGGTGTCCCAGCGCGGCGCCATCGGCGCTTCTCTCAGATCGGCGGCCGCGCGCGCCCGCCAGGCGGGATCGCGGTAGGCCGCGATGCGGTCGTCGCGGCCGCGTTCCAGCAGCTCGCCGAACACCTTCCCGACGTTCAGGTTGTAGGCGTCGGCCATCGTGAACTGCATCGTCAGCGGGCGCGGGGTGACCTGAGGCCACACGGCCAGATCGCTCGACAGACTCCGTTCGTGGATCTCGAGCTGTGTGCGATGTCGCCCGCCCGGCGCGGCGAACAGCGGCCAGGTGAAGGGGCGCCCGATCTTCGGCTGCAGCGCATAGAAGTCGGGGTAGTCGCACTGTTTGCCGGGCGTCGCGAGCACCATGCCCTTGCCGGTCCGCCCAGCCGCTACGAACAGCGCCTCCACCTCGTCCCGCTCCGCGAAGCGACTCGGCACCGGCTTGCCGTCGACACCGCGATGCGCGAACGAGAAGCTCGACGAAAACCCCGCTGCGCCGGCTTCGATCGCTTCGCGCACCAGCTGGCACATGCGCTCGATCTCCGCGGCCGTCGCGGCGCGCTCGTAGGCTGCCTCTCCCATCACGTAGAGGCGCAACGCCGAGTGCCCCATGTACGCGGTGAAATTCAGCAGGGTCCCGCGCTGGCGGACCAGCTCCAGATACTGCGGGAACGTCTCGAACTCCCAGGCGATGCCCTCGGTGAGCGTCGCGGGGTTCATGTCCTCGACGTTTTCGAGGGTACGCACGATCAGGTCGTGATGTTCGGGGCGCGTCGGCGCAATCGTGAATCCGCAATTTCCCGCTACCACGGTCGTCACGCCGTGAAAGCACGAAGGCTGCAGATCGGGATCCCAGAAGACCTGGGCATCGTAGTGGGTGTGGATGTCGATGAAGCCGGGCGCGACGGCGCAACCCGAAGCGTCGAGTTCGCGAGCACCGCGCAGGTTCGGCCCGATCTCGCGGATCACACCGTCCGCGATCGCCACGTCGCCGACGCGGCCGGGGGCGCCGGATCCGTCGAAGACCGTTCCGCCGCGGATGACGATTTCAGCGGTCACCTGATCACCGGATGCCAACTCATCGGATGACGATCGGAAGCGTTTCCCAGCCGCGGACGGTCGACGTCGAGGACAGCTTGGCGTTGTCCAGCTCGACATCCCACTCGGGGAAGCGCTTCAGGATCTCTTCCAACGCGACCCGCCCCTCCACGCGTGCGAGCGCGGCGCCCAGGCAGGCGTGGTTGCCGTATCCGAAGCTCAGGTGGCGTGGGCGCGTCTGCCGGTGGATGTCGAAGCGGTCGCCGTCGGGATACTTCCGATCGTCGCGGTTCGCCGACGCGAGCAGCATCATCACCGAACTCCCCTCGGGCACCACCTGGCCCTGGATCTCGACGTCGCGCGACACGTACCGGCACACGTGCGGCGCGGCCGGCTCGTAGCGGAGCGTCTCCTCGACCGCGTCGGGGATCAGCGACGGGTCGTTCACCAGTTCCTTGCGCTGGTCCGGATGCTCGGCGAGCACTTTGCCCATCCAGCCGATCAGCCGGTTGGTCGTTTCGTTTCCGGCACCGGCCAACACCTGGGTGAAGATCTGGACCTCCGCGTGGGTCAGCCGCCGACGCGTACCGGTCTCGTCTTCGAACTCGGCATTCAGCAGCTCGGTCATCAGGTCGTCCGACGGGTGCGTGGTCCGCCAGTCGATGTACTCGGCAAACTCCGAGCCGGTGACCAGGTCCATCCTCTCGGAGTACCGCATCGGCTGTCCGGCCTCGGTGCGCAGGTTCGCATCCGACTTCTCGCGCAAAGCGTCCTGGTCCTGCTCGGGGATCCCGAGCAACATGCCGATCACGCGCATCGGCATCTGTGCGCCGAATTCGGCGATCAGGTCGAAGCGGTCGACACCCACCAGCGGGTCGAGACACAGCTTGCAGAAATCGCGGATCTTCGATTCGAGCGCCTCCATCTTGCGCGGCGTGAACACCCGCTTCAACACACCCCGGTGCGCGGTGTGGAGCGGCGGATCCTCGAAGATGAACACACCCGGCGGAACCGGCATGTTCATCTTGATCATCTCGAGGATGCCACCACGCGACGAGATGAACGTCCGGTGATCGGCGAGGCAGCGCTGGACGTCCTCGAACCGGCTGACCGCGTAGAAATCGTGCAGCTCGTTGTAGTACAACGGCGCCTCTTCGCGCAGCCTCCGGAACACCGGATAGGGGTCGGCGGTGATCTCGACCTTGTACGGATCGTAGTAGAGCGGCTCGCCACTGCTCACGAGATGGCCCTCGCAACTTAATTGGTGTCGCACATATTGACACCAATCCGGAAGACCGTCAATCATCGAAGACGCGCGGGAGTAGACTCGCAATCCCGGCAGCACCGAGGAGAAGACGCAATGGACAACGCGATCGAACCGTTCCCGATCCAGATCGACGACGCGGTCCTCGACGACCTGCGCGAACGCCTCGCACGGACCCGTCTTCCGGACGCCATCGAAGACAGCGGCTGGGACTACGGAATTCCGATCGACTATCTGCGCGAACTGGTCGAGTACTGGCGCGACGAATACGATTGGCGCACGCACGAGGCGCGACTCAACGAACTCGCGCATTTCCGCACACACATCGACGGCCAGTCGATCCACTTCGTGCACGCGCGCTCGAGTCACGCCGACGCTCTGCCGCTGCTGATCACGCACGGCTGGCCCGGTTCCGTCGTCGAGTTCCTGGAAGTCATTCCGCGTCTCACTCAGCCGGAAGCGCACGGGGGAAACGCGGCCGATGCGTTCCACGTGATCGCTCCGTCGCTTCCGGGCTACGGGTTTTCCGGGCCGACGCGTGCGCGTGGCTGGGACGTACCGCGCATCGCGAGGGCCTTCGTCGAGCTGACGGCCCGCCTCGGCTACACACGCTATGGTGCGCAGGGCGGTGACTGGGGTGCGCAGGTCACCACGCGAATCGGCGCGTACGATCCAGACCATCTCGTCGGCATCCACCTCAACATGCCGATCGGTGTGCGCCCCGACGAAGCGTGTCCGCTGTCCGACGAAGACAAGGCGGACCTGGCCGCGATGGCCCGGTTCCAGAACGAAGAGTCCGGCTATGCAATGCAGCAGGGGACCCGGCCGCAGACGCTGGGCGTTGCGCTCGACGACTCGCCTGCGGGCCTGCTGGCGTGGATCGTGGAGAAGTTCCGAGCCTGGAGCGACTGCGACGGCCACCCCGAGAACGTCTTCACGCGCGATCAGCTCATTACCAACGTGATGCTCTACTGGCTGACGAAGACTGCGACTTCTTCGGCGCGTCTGTACTGGGAGAGCCGGCACGGCGGCATGTGGAACGAGAAGCCCGAGTTCGTGGCGGTTCCCACCGGCGTCGCTCGCTACCCGAAAGAGGTGGTGCGGTTTCCGCGCCCGTGGGTGGAACGGCAGTACCACGTCACGCACTGGACCGACATGTCACGCGGCGGCCATTTCGCGGCGATGGAGCAGCCCGAGATCTTCGTCGAGGATCTGCAGAACTTCTTTCGCAGCGTGCGCTGAAGCGACGGTCTTGCCGCCGCGCCAAATTGGTGTCACAGTGTGAGGCACCAATTTAACGGCGATCACCTGATCACGGGATCGAAGGGGACTGCTCTCGATGAGTCTGCTCGAAGGAAAGGTTGCGGTCATCACAGGGGCAGGCTCTGGCATGGGCCGCGCGTCGGTGGAGGTCTTCGTGCGGGAAGGCGCCCGGGTCGTCGCTGCCGACGTCAGCGGTGGCGAAAAGGACACCGCCGCCAGCATCGGCGAAGCCGTGCTCCCGGTGCACTGCGATGTTACACAGGAAGACGACGTCGCCGCGATGATGAGCACCGCGGTCGCGGAGTTCGGCCGTGTCGATGCCGTGCTGAACGTCGCCGGTATCGCGGTCCCGTCGATGCTCGCCGACGCGGATCTCGACCACTACGAGAAGTTGATGGCGGTCGACCTGCGGGGTGTGTTCCTCGGCACCAAGCACGCGATCCGAACGATGCTCGAAGCCCGAAGTGGCGGTTCCATCATCAACTGGTCGTCACTCGGTGGTCTCAACACATCGATGGCCACCAGCGTGTACTCCGCCGCCAAGGCCGGCGTGATCTCGTTCACCAAGTCGGCGGCCATCGAGTACGGCCACAAGGGAATCCGCGCGAACTGCCTGTGCCCGGGGTTCATCCACACGGCGATGTCCGCCGGTGGCGAGAAGATCCCCGGCATGCTCGAAAAGGCCGCGTTGCGCCGTGGTGGTCAGCCGCACGAAGTCGCGGAGGTGGCCGCCTTCCTGGCGTCGGACCGCGCCTCGTACGTCAGCGGGGCCATCATCGCGGTCGACGGCGGATGGGGCGCAAAGCTCGCCTGATCCTCGGAGTCCCCCCAAATTGAAGCCCGCTCCGTTCGAATACCACGCGCCCGAGACTGCCGCCGAGGCCGTCGATCTGCTGGTGGAATTCGGTGACGACGCGAAACTGCTGGCCGGCGGGCAGAGCCTGGTCCCGATGCTGGCACTCCGGTTGGCGGTGTTCGAGCACCTCGTCGACATCCGGCGCATCGACGGTTTGACCGGAATCGAGCGTCGCGACGGGAGCCTCTGGGTCGGGGCGGGCACCACCGACGCCGCGATCGAAACCAGCAGCGAAACCGCGACTGCGGTCCCGCTGCTCCACCGTGCGACACCCCTGGTCGGCCACTTCCAGATCCGCAGCCGTGGCACGCTCGGTGGTTCGATCGCCCACGCCGATCCGGCGGCCGAGTACCCGGCCGTCGCGCTGACACTCGACGCCTGCATCGAGGTCGCCTCGCCGCGCGGCGAGCGCACGATCGCAGCGGGGGAGTTCTTCGACGGGATCTGGAGCACCACGCTGGAACCGGACGAACTCGTCGTCGGTGTGACGTTTCCGATCTGGAACGGGCGCAGCGGTTTCGCGATCGAAGAGTTCGCCATCCGCCACGGAGACTTCGCGCTCGCCGGTGCGACGGTCGCCGTCGAGATCGACGGCGACGACCGGATCGAACGCTGCGCGATCGGCCTGTTGGGTCTGGGCTCCACGCCCGAGCGCGCGACGGCCGCCGAGGCCGAACTCTCGGGCCGCTCGGTCGCAGAGATCGAGCCCGAAGAAGTCGGGCGTCTCGCGGTCGCCGGCCTGCAATCGGTTCCGGACGACCTGCACGGCTCGGCCCTCTACCGCAAACAAGTCGGCGCTGCGATGACGGCCCGCGCCTGGACGACGGCTGTCGCGGAGGCGCGCCTTGGGTAGGAACGACGGAGTCGGGGGAGCGATCCCGGTCGAGCTTGCGATCAACGGCAAGACCCGCAGAGCGACGGTCGAGCCGCGCGTGACCCTCGCCGACTTCCTGCGCGACGAGTGCCGTCTGACCGGCACACACCTCGGCTGCGAGCACGGCGTCTGTGGCGCCTGCACGGTGCTCGTCGACGGCGCCGCCGTGCGCGCATGCCTCGTTTTCGCCGTCCAGGTCGACGGCACCGAGGTCACGACGATCGAAGGAATCGCGTCACCCGACGGCGAACTCTCCGTCGTGCAGGCGGCGTTTCGCGACTGTCACGGCTTGCAGTGCGGTTTCTGCACACCCGGCTTCATCGTGTCGGTGACCGCGTTCCTGCGCGACTGCCCGAACCCCAGCGACGAACAGATCCGCGAGGCGCTTTCGGGCAACCTCTGCCGTTGTACCGGTTACCAGGGCATCTTCGACGCGGTCCGCCAGGCCGCCGACACGATGCAGCGCGGGGAGGCGTGATGTCCGATCCGACACCGAATACCGAAGGACGTTATGCGGGCTCGAGAATCCGACGAGTCGAGGATGCACGACTGCTCACGGGCCACGGCACCTACGTGGACGACGTCGTGCTGCCCGGAATGCTGCACGCGGCCTTCGTTCGCAGTCCATTCGCACGCGCGGCGGTCCGAGACATCGAAACTTCGGCAGCGCTCGAAGCGCCGGGGATTCATTTCGTCTTGACGGCGGCGGACCTGAACCCCGGCGTCCACGAGCAGTGGCACACGTCGATCGGCCCGAAGATGCCCGAGACGCCGCGCCCTCCGCTGGCCGAGGGCGAGGTTCGTTTCGTCGGCGATCCGGTTGCGCTCGTCGTGGCCGACAGCCGCTACCTCGCCGAGGATGGAGCCGAACTCGTCGAGGTCGACTACGAACCCCTGCCCGCCGTCGTCGACTACACCGGTGCCGAGCAGGCCGATACGCTGGTTCACGAAAGCCACGGATCGAACCTCATCACCGGGTTCGCGAACATGCCCGCGTCGGCGCTCGACGAGGTGTTCGACTCGGCCGCTTGTGTGGCGAGCGAGACGATCCACCAACAGGCCGTCGCCCCGCTTCCGATCGAAGCGCGCGGAATCGTCGTCGACTATGCCCGATCGACGGGCGAATTGACGATCTACGCGTCGACGCAGACACCGCACGAAGTCCGGCTGTTCTGCTCGCGCCTGCTTGGAATGCCCGAGCACCACATCCGGGTCGTGGCGCGCGACACCGGCGGCGGATTCGGCCAGAAGGTCATGGTGCAGCGCGACGAGATGGTGCTGATGCTCGCCGCAACGAAAGTCGGCGCGCCGCTGAAGTGGATCGAGGATCGCCGCGAGAACCTGATCGCCGCCGGCAAGTCGCGCCACGAGCACGCGGACGTGAAGATGGCGTTCGACGCGGACGGCGCGATCCAGGCCGCGTACATCGACTTCGTGCAGGACTGCGGCGCCTACCCCACCCCGTGGCCGATCAGTGCCGCGGCCTCGGTCGGCATGTTGTGGCCCGGTCCGTACCGGGTTCCGCGCGCCGGTTTCTCGGTCAAGACCGTCTACACGAACACCGTCGGGCGCAGTGCCTACCGCGGCCCGTGGCAGTTCGAATCGCTGTCGCGCGAGGTCCTGCTCGACATCGCGGCGCGCCAGATGGAGATCGACCCGGTGGAACTGCGCCGGCGCAACCTGCTGCGCCGCGGCGAGCTCCCGTACGCGAACGCGAATGGCATGACCTACGACAACGTGTCGCCGCTCGAAACCTTCGAACAGGCGCTCGAAATGCTCGACTACGACGCGTTTCGCGCCGAGCAGGCCGAGGCACGCCGCAACGGCCGCTACCTCGGTGTGGGCATGGGCAACTTCGTCGAGCCCTCGACCCCGGGCCAGGGCTACTACGGCACCGAGGCGGCGACGATCCGGATCGAACCGTCCGGCCGGGTCAACGTCTACATCGCCGGCGGCTCGAGCGGCAACAGCATCGAGACGACGGTCGTCCAGCTCGCGGCCGATGCACTCGGCGCGAAACTCGACGACGTCCACACGACGCAGGGCGACACCGCGATCACCGGGTTCGGCGCAGGCACCGCCGGCAGTCGCAGCGCTTCGATGACTGCGGGCGCGGTGCGGGAGACGGCCACGGCGTTGCGCACCCGTATCGCCGCGATCGCGGCGCACCAGCTCGAGGCGGCGCCAGACGACATCGAGCTGGTGGACAGCCGGGCGAGCGTCCGGGGCAAGCCGGATGCGTTCGTTTCGTTCAAGGAACTCGCGAACATCGCGTACTTCAACACGCGGAAGCTGCCACCCGGTGTCCCGGCCGGTCTCGAGGCGAGTGCCCGCTACAGCGCCGCGGTGCAGACCATCTGGGTGAATGCCACGCACATCTGCACCTGCGAAGTCGACCCGACGACGGGCCGGGTGCAGATCCTCCGCTACATCGTCAGCGAGGACTGCGGCCCGATGATCAACCCGAGCGTCGTCGAGGGCCAGATCGCCGGTGGCACGGTCCAGGGCATCGGCGGCGTGCTGTTCGAGCACCTGGCCTACGATGACGACGGCAATCCGATCACGACCACGCTGATGGACTACCTGTTGCCGACCTCGACGGAAGTACCGAAGATCGAATTCGGACACATCGAGACCCCGAGCGATGGACCCGGTGGCTACAAGGGCGTCGGTGAAGGTGGAGCGATCGGTGCTCCGCCGGCCGTCGTCAACTCCGTCGCCGATGCGCTGTCGCCGTTTGGAGTCACGTTGACGCGATTGCCGCTCACACCCGCGCGCATCGCGACACTGCTGCACGAACAGAGGAACCGATGAGCAAACCACCCCGAGAACGTCGGCGCTACGACAGCCCGCTGCGGCGCCAGCGCGCGGCCGAGACCCGTGAGAGCATCATCTCCGCCGGTGCGGAGCTGCTGCACGATTTCCCGGTGTGGAACTGGCACGCGTTGACGGTCCGAGCCGTCGCCGAGCGGGCGGGTGTCAACGAACGAACGGTCTACCGGCACTTCGAAAACGAACGGGAGCTGCGCGAAGCAGTGATGGCCCGGCACCAACAGGAAGCCGGTGTCGAACTCGAGGGGCTCGAACTCGAGAACGTCCAAGAAGTGACCCGACGGATCCTGATGTACGTCTCGGCGTTTCCGCTCGAACCCCGCATGCAACCCGATGCGACCCTCGCCGACGCAGGCAAGCGTCAGCGGGACGCTCTGCTCAAAGCCGTGTCTCCGTTCACGCAGGATTGGTCGAAGGGCGACCGTGCACTGGCCGCAGGCATGTTGGACGTGCTGTGGAGCGTCGCATCGTACGAGCGCCTGGTGGCGGGTTGGGGGGTCGCTCCGAAGAATGCCATCCGCGGTGTGACCTGGGTGATGGGACTGATCGAAGAAGCGCTTCGAAAGGGCCAGCGTCCGGGTCGCTGACGGACCGGGGGAGGGAGTACGCCCGATGGAATTGGAAAACGAGTTCGCGGTCGGCGTGCCGGTCGAAACGGCGTGGGAGCTGCTGCTCGACCTGGAACGTGTCGCGCCGTGCATTCCGGGTGCCGAGTTGCAGCAGATCGAGGGCGAACAGTTCCGCGGCGTGGTCAAGGTGAAAGTCGGCCCCGTGACGGCCCAGTACAAAGGCGTGGCATCGATCCAGCAGCGCGACGAGGCGAACCACCGCGCGGTCATCCGGTTCGACGGCCGGGACACGCGCGGTCAGGGCAGCGCATCGGGGACCGTCACCGCCGAGCTCGAGCCCACTGACGAGGGCACACACGTCAGCGTCCACACCGACCTGAAGATCACCGGCCGGGTGGCGCAGTTCGGCCGCGGGGTACTGGTCGATGTCAGCCGGAAGCTGCTGCGCCAGTTCGCCGACGCGCTCGAGGCCGACGTGTTGGCGCAGGCCGCCGTCCGCGAAACCGCGCCGCTCGACGAACCGGAGGCCAACCCCGAACCGCGTCGCGCCGAATCGGGGCCGGACCGTCCGGTCGACCTGCTCGCCGTCGCGGGACCCGCGGTGATCCGGCGCGTCGTCCCGATCGTCCTCGCGGTCGCAGCGCTCGTGTGGCTGCTGCTGCGCGGCTAGTCATCCAGGAGGAACAACGCCGTGAACGATTCCGATTTCGACTCGATCGATTTTTTCCGAGCCGGACCGCTCTACCAGGATCCGTACGGGTACTACGAATACCTGCGTGAACACGGGCCGGTGTGGCGCGAACCGCATCGCGGCGTGGTGATGGTGACGGGGTACGACGAAGCCACCCGGGTCTACCACGACACCGAGACGTTCTCGAACTGCGTTGCCGTCGCTGGACCGTTCGCCCGGTGGCCCGTTCCGCTCGAAGGCGACGACATCGGTGACATCATCGAGGCCCACCGCGACGAGATGCCGTTCAGCGATCAGCTGCCCACGTTCGATCCGCCGAAACACACCGCTCATCGCGGTCTGCTAGGGCGCCTGATCACCCCGAAGCGGCTGAAGGAAAACGAGGAGTTCATGTGGCAGCTCGCCAATCGGCAGATCGACGAATTCGTCGATCGCGGCAAGTGCGAGTTCATCTCGGAATACGCCGGGCCCTTCACGCTGCTGGTCGTCGCCGACCTGCTCGGCGTCCCCGAATCCGAACACGAGACGTTTCGAAAAGAACTCCAGGGCGACCACAAAGCCCGGAAGGCGCGCAGCAAGAAGGATGGCCCGGTGGGGCACAAGCCGCTCGAGTTCCTCTACGACCGGTTCACGAGCTACATCGAAGAGCGTCGCAGAGAACCCCGGGACGATGTGATGACGGGTCTGGCCACCGCCACGTTTCCCGATGGCACGCTGCCGGAAGTCCACGACATCATGCTGATCGCGTCCAACCTGTTCGCCGCGGGTGGGGAGACCACGGCGCGCCTGCTCAGTGTGATGTTCCAGGTATTCGGCGAGCGACCCGATCTGCAGCAGCTGCTGCGAGACCGGCGGGACCTGCTACCCAACTACATCGAGGAGTGCCTGCGGTTGGAGACTCCGCTGCAGAGCACGTTCCGGTTGTCGCGACGCGCAACGACCATCGGCGACGTCGAGATTCCGGCCGGAACCACGGTGATGCTGATCCCGGCGGCTGCGAACCGCGATCCGCGGAAGTTCGACGACCCCGCCGAGTTCCGACTCGGTCGTCCGAACTGGCGACAACACCTCGCGTTCGGCTCCGGTGTCCACGCCTGCGCGGGCGCGCCGCTCGCGCGGGCCGAGGCGCGCGTCAGCGGAGAACGCCTGCTCGACCGCATCGACGACATTCGGATCTCCGAGCACGAACACGGCCCCGCCGGGGCGCGCCGCTACGAATACCCGGCGACCTATCTGCTGCGCGGGCCGGAGCGGCTCCATCTCGAGTTCGCGCCCCGCGGCTGAACCACTCTCACACAGACGACCCTCATCCAGAAGACTCTCACAAGAAAAAAGGAGCCATCGAGCATGCGAGTCGTCGTCGACCTGGATCTGTGTGGGGGCCACGGTGTCTGCGAAGGTGCGGCACCGCAGATCTTCCGCGTGGTCGATCCCATCGACGGCTATGCACACGTCGAGGTGATCCTCGAACATCCACCCGAACCCCTGCGCGAGCAGGCTCAGGCCGCCGAGCGGCAATGCCCGAACCGTGTGATCACGATCGTCGACGATTGACGTCCGTCGCAGCCACTCGCGAATCGCGCGCCCTCGGCGCGCGGCAGACCCACACCGGAACACCGAACCGCCACAGGAGAACATGAGATGTCCGACTACACCATGACGATCGGCGGGGCCGCCGTTGCGGGCACCGGCAGTTTCGAGGTCGTGAACCCCGCGACGAACGAAGTCCATGCCAGCGCACCGGACTGCAGCCGCGAGGAACTCGACGCGGCGGTGTCGGCGGCCGAAGCCGCCTTTCCGGCCTGGAGCGCCGACGAGGCGGCGCGACGCGAGGCGCTGATGGCGGCGGCCAAAGCGATCCACGAGGCCGCTGCAGAACTCGCCGCCGAGATCACTGCGGAACAGGGCAAGCCGATCCGGGAAGCCGGCTACGAGGCGATGGCCGGCCAGAACTGGCTCGACTACTACGCGAACCTCGAGCTGCCGCGCGAGGTGATCCAGGACGACAAGCGAGCGTTGGTCGAAGTCGTGGCCCGACCGCTGGGCGTCGTCGCCGCGATCACGCCCTGGAACTTTCCGGTGTCGGCTGCGTGCACGAAGATCGCACCCGCGCTGGCGGCCGGGAACACGGTCGTACTGAAGCCGTCTCCGTTCACGCCCCTGGCGACGCTTCGGCTGGGGGAGCTGCTGCGCTCGGTGTTCCCTCCCGGCGTGCTCAACGTGGTGAGCGGCGGCGACGCGCTCGGGGCGCAGATGACCGAACATCCGTCCGTCCGGAAGATCACCTTCACCGGCTCGGTGGCCACCGGCAAGCGGGTCGCTGCAGCCGCGGCGCCGGATCTCAAACGCATCACCCTCGAACTCGGCGGCAACGATCCGGCCATCGTGTTGGACGATGCCGACATCGACACCATCGCCGACGGGATCTTCTGGTCGAGCTTCGCCAACTCGGGGCAGATCTGTTCGGCGATCAAGCGCGTCTACGTGCCCAGTGCGATGCACGGCGCGCTCGTCGACGCGCTGGCCGACCGCGCGCGCTCGGCCAAGGTCGGTGTCGGCACCGAAAAGGGTGTGCGGCTCGGTCCGATCACGACGCGGCCCCAGTTCGATCGCGTCTGCGAGCTGGTCGAAGATGCGTTGGCGGCAGGCGCGAGGGCCGCGTCCGGCGGTGCACCGCAGCCGGGCCCGGGCAACTTCTACCCGCCGACGGTGCTGACCGACGTCGATGACGGCGTCCGCATCGTCGACGAGGAGCAGTTCGGACCGGTTCTGCCGGTGGTGCCCTACCGCGACGTCGACGATGCGGTGGCGCGAGCGAACCGAACGCACTTCGGCCTGGACGCCTCGGTCTGGAGCGCCGATCCCGACCGCGCGGCGGAGATCGCCGGCCGGCTCGAGTGCGGCACGGCGTGGGTCAACACTCACCTGATGCAGGGTCCGGGCCAGCCTTTCGGCGGCATCAAATGGAGCGGCATCGGCGTGGAGAACGGACCGTGGGGGCTCGCAGGCTTCTACAACCTGCAGACCCTGTACCGCGCGCGACCCTGACGGAGGCGCGCGAGTCGCTGGCAGAGCGAAAGCAGAGTGAGGACTGTTATGCCCGGCGTTCGGCTCGAGCGGCGTAGGCCCGCTCGGCGCGTATCCGCATGAACGCCAAGCACGTCGAATCCGCGGGGATCTCGTCGAGTTCGGTGGCGACGAGTTCGGGCGTGATGTTTGCTTCGTCCGCCGACGGCCGCAGCGCTTCGAGGTCGAAGCCGTAGAGCTTGGCGGCGTTCTCTCCGAGCATCATCCGCACCTCGGGTTCCGGGACGTCCGAAAACGCCAGCCGCATGTTCTCGCGGGAATACGGGTAACAGCCCTCGTAGTGCGGGTAGTCGTTACCCCACAGGATCCGATCCTTGCCGACGATGTCCCGCCCCTTGATCTCACCGGGTGTCGGAAAACTGCAGCCGTACCAACAGTTGCGCTTCGCGTAGAAGCTCGGCAACTCCTTCAGCGCCGGATCCTTCGAGGCATCGATCTCGCCGATCGCGCCGGCCTTCCACGAGTGATACATCGCGTCCATCCGTCGCATCAGTCCCGGCGCCCAGGCGCAACCCGACTCGGTCAGGATGAATCGGAGTTTCGGGAAGCGCTCGAAGACCCCGCCCATGATCAGATGGGTGAACCCGCGCTGCACGTAGAACGGCATCTCCATCGCCCACAGCGCGGTCGAGCCCTGGCCCTCGCAGTACGACGGCGAACCCTGGCCGGAGTGCTGGTTCATCACCAGGTCGCAATCCTGGATCACCGCCCACAGAGGCTCGTATTCCGGGTGGTTCAGCGGGCGGAGCCAGTGCTCGGAGGGCGACGGTAGCGGCAGCAGCACGCCGCCCCGCAGCCCGTTGTCGGCGATCCACTTCACATCTTCGATGGCGTCGTCGATGTCGTTCAGGTGGATCAGCCCGATGCCCGCGCGGCGCTCGGGTGCTTCTCGACAGAAGTCGGCCAGCCAGCGGTTGTGCGCGCGCGTGCCCGCCAATGCGTGCTCGTATTCGTCCGGCGAAACGGGCGGCGCAATGTGAAACGCCTTCGTGTAGAACGGAGGCACGGTATTCGGAAACAGCACCTCGCCGACGACACCGTCACTCTGCAGATCGGCCAGCCGCTCGGCCGAATCCCAGTTCTTGGTCTTCTTGCCGCCGATGTGCTTCTTCGAGGGATTGCGGTAGGCGCCCCGCCAGGACTTGAAGTCCTCCCGATACTTCGGGTCGAGATACTCG
>Ga0055480_10000447_pt1 | contig 15234 bp, 12 predicted proteins | sample Muzzi_PWB_D2_FD_57935 | JGI IMG/M metagenome (GOLD analysis project Ga0055480, IMG submission 57935) | Wetland microbial communities from San Francisco Bay, California, USA, that impact long-term carbon sequestration - Muzzi_PWB_D2 | ecosystem: Environmental > Aquatic > Marine > Wetlands ... | reverse complement strand
TACTCGCCAATGATCACAATTTGATCACAAATTCCCAAGATGCCCTTACTCGTATAGGGCCGATAACCCCACTCCGCCATATCCATCTTACCACGAAAAAGTCAATTCTGCAAGCATTGCACCTCTGATGGATACCGCCCCAGGCCACGGAAGTTACGCTCGTGTTTCATCGACCAGCATGTCCCTAACATACTGTAAAATATCGACTTACAAGTCAATCGCCCGTGTTCTTGCGGGGTGCCGGATTCGCCGGATCGCCTGGCCCTTCCACGAGTAATTAGTGGTTCCGGCAGCCACTTTGACACGGATGCCCGGTAGGCGGTTGCGTTTTCGTACCGCAGGCATCCTTGCCTGCCCCTCCGGCAGCGTACCGCAGGCACTCCTGCCTGCCCCTCCGGCAACGTACCGCAGGCATCCCTGCCTGCCCCTCCGGCAACGTACCGCAGGCACCCCTGCCTGCCCGTCCGGCAACGTACCGCAGGCATCCCTGGCTGCCCGTCCAGCGAGTCGACACCGACCGGCGCGAGGTGGTTGCGATCTTTCCGAGAGTACCTCCGATTTGACGACGGACGGCCTCCTTTCGAGGTGACCGTCAGCCGAGCCACCCGTCTCTCGTCCGTCGGGATAAAGCGGCGTGTGGCATGGGCAAGCCACAGCCTGCCATGGCCGTTTCAGAAGGACTCGCGGGCAGATCCGCCTGAGGCGGACCCACCCCACACTCGGCGTGGGCGTGCATCACCGGGCACTAAGAATCCTCATCGAAGTCGGCCATCAATCGTGATACGTGCTCGAGCATGCGAGCCTTGGCAAGATACACCTGGTTAGTATTCAGCCCGAGATTCGTACAAACGTCTTTCACCGTGCAGTTGTCCAGCACGAGCATTTGGAAGGCGCGAAAGTTGGTCTCCGATGCGTGGGCACGGGCTTTTTCGACACAGTACAGGAGGTGCTCGTGGCGCCAGGATTGCTCCCAGATTTCGGCGGGCGATGGTTCGACGTCGCGTATCGAACGGATCTTTTCGGTATCGGCCCTCCTCTCGCGGCGTGTGCGAAAAAAGTCAACGACCTTGTAATCGGCGATCCGTCGCAGCCAGTTCTTGAAGCCGCCCCTTTCCTTGTCGTACGCGAAGGTCGGCATCTTCCGCGTGACGATCTCCAGGCACTGATCACGCACCTCTTCGGCGTCGTCGTGCGGCAGCCCACGCGCACGCGCGTAGCCGTACAGGAGAGGGGCGTAGAGTTGGTGGAACTCACGCCACGCTTCCGCGTTACTGCGGTTCTTGAGACTGAGCAACAGACTTGCACGTGTGGTCGCCATGATCGATCGAGACTACCGACTTTCAGATTCTGCTTCGTCCACCGCCTGCGGCAGCTTCGCCCGCCACGCGGCGGCCTTGGCGTCGTAGCCTTGGTCCGGCTCGGCAGCATTCCAGGCATCGTACAGTTCAATAATATAGTTGATTATCTTTATTGTCCGCCGGTGACTCGGTCCGAGGATCGTGGCTAGGCCTTCTTGTGCTTCGAGAAGGTGTCCCTCTGCCTCAGCATACCTTTGTAGTTTCGCGAGCGATTGTCCGTAATCACCTATCGCTATAAGCCGAAAAGGATGAGACGGAGCAAGCTTGACATTTGCGCCACGGACGGCCTCGGCGCCAAACGCCTCGGCTTCCTCAAGGCGACCTAATTTTCGCATGAGACGTCCCATGTTCAGGATCGAATTCAGAGTGTTCGGGTGGTCATCTCCCAGCGTACGGCGTTGGGTCTTGATGGCCTCGCTGAGGTAGCGTAGAGCCTCGTCGTGCCTATCCATTTCGGTGAGTAGACCACCGACTCCGTCGATCACGACCAGCGTCGTCGGGTGTTCATCGCCCAGGACACGGCGACTACGTCGTAGGGCATCGCGGTAGTAGCGCTCGGACTCCTTGAGTTTACCGTCCAACCTAAGCAAGGCGCCCATGTTGAGGACGGCGATAATTGTGTCCGGGTGGTCATCACCCAGGACGCGACGATAGCCCTCAAGGGCCTCGATATAGTAGGGTCTCGCCTGCTCGTACTTCCCCAATCTCTGAAGCAGCCTTCCCATGCTCATGATGGACTGTAGGGTGTTTCTGTGGTCGTCGCCGAGGATGCGGTGGCAGCCCTCCAGATCTTCGCGAAAGTAGACCATGGCCTCTTCGTACCTCCCCATCGACTCAAGTAGTCGGCCCAGACTGTTGACGGCGTCGAGCGTGGCTGGGTGGTCGGGTCCCAGGATGCGACGCCGGCTCTCGACGGCCTCTCTACTGTAGGGCAAGGCCTCCTGAAATCTACCCATCGATTTGAGCACCAAGCCCATGCTTGTGATCGAGAGTAGGGTGTTAGGATGGCTGTCACCTAGGGTGCGGCGGCGGGTCTCAAGGACCTCTGCGTAATACGGTAGAGCATCCTCGTACCTACCCATGAACCGGAATAGTTGAGCCAAGGTGCTCATCGAAATCAGGGTGTCCGGGTGGTCGTCACCCAGAACCCGGCGGCGGATTTGTAGGGATGCCTCTTCCAACTGAATTGCAGGCTCGAAAAGACCGATCGCCATATAGGTGTCTGCGACTGTGTACTGTAGCGACGCGCGGATCAGCGGCTTGTCGGTGAAATCCTTCTGGATCGCCTTCACCGCTCGGGACAGCACGTTCTTATCGACCACGTTCAGTGCAAGGTTCGTGGCATTAGACCTAACGACGAGCCGGTCAAAGGACGCCAGGGATGACTCAACCTCCTGGGGCGTAACCTCCTCTTTCTCCAGCCCATTGCGGATGCCCTGTCGTAACTCTTCGATGATCCCACGACCCATCTTCTCGGCGTCGATGCCGCCGAGCATCGATTGCTGGAACCCCGTGACGGTCTCCAGCTCATTGGCGCGCTGCTCGGCCAGCTTGCGCTGCGCTTCTTCGGATGTGCGGGCGCGGACCGCGCCCTTATGTGCAATCTCCGCTTCCTGACGGGCGCGGCTCTGATTCCGGTACATGATCGACAGCGCGATCGTCGACGCACCCAGCAGGAGCACAAAGGACAAAGCGACGCCGGCCGCCACGCGGTAACGCTGCATGGTCTTACGGATGACGTACCAGGCGCTGTCGCGTTTGGCGTCGATCGGCTCGCCGTGGAGATAATGTTCGATGTCACGGGCGAGAGTCTCGGCGGACTGGTACCGGCGGTCGCGGTCCTTCGCCAACGTTTTTAGGATGATCGTCTCCACCTCGTCGTTGATTCGACGGCGGATGGTGGATGGTCTCTTTGGCTCGACCTCGGCGATATTCCGAAGCACGTCGGCCATCTGCCCCACGACCTCGTACGGATAGCTGCCGGTGAGCATTTCGTAGAGCACCACACCCAACGAGTAGACGTCCGTGCGAATGTCGATCAGCTGCGGATCGCCCTTGGTCTGCTCCGGCGACGCATACGCCAGCGTGCCCATGAACTCACCAGTGACAGTGACGGGCGCGCCGGCCTGCGGGTCCACGCCGGCGAGCTTGGCCAGCCCGAAGTCCAGCACGTGCGGCTCGCCCACGGCGTCGATGCGGATGTTGCCCGGCTTGAGGTCGCGGTGGATAACGCCGCGCTGGTGGGCATAGCTCACGGCGGTGCAGATCTTCTGAAAGAGCCGCAAGATCTCGTCGATGCTCAGGCTCGAGTCCGACAGGTAGGTGTCCAGCGGCAGGCCGTCAATGTAATCCATCGCGAAGTAATGCCGCCGGTCGCTGGTCACGCCGCTGTCGTACACCGTCACGATGTTGGGGTGCCGGAGCCCGGCAACCAGGTCGATCTCGCGCTCGAAGCGGCGCCGCTGCGTTGGCGAGGCGTACGGCCCTTCGAGCAGCACCTTCAACGCGACGGTTCGTTTCGTGGCCTGCTGCACCGCTTTGTACACGACGCCTTGTCCGCCGCGGTGAATCTCGGCAAGAACCTCGTAGCCATCGATGGAATCGGATATCGAAGCGGCCGACTGCCCTTCGGTGTTGCGTCCACCTTGCATGGCCGCTTTTTTGGCATAGGCGTCTTGGATGTCCCGAAACAGGTGATCTTGTCCCGGCTTCTCGTGAAGCTCGCTGCGGCACTTTTCGCACTCGACGAGGTGGGCCTCGGCACGGGCCCTGTCAGCCGGTGAAAGTGAGTCAGCCAGCAAGCACTCGATTTCGATGGGGCTTAGACACGTGCCCATCACAACACCCCCAGTGAACGACGCATATGCTGCAAACCGAGTTGCAGTGTACCAGATCCAGACCCCGGCGGCGAGCAAAGCACCAACGATTCAGTTCATTCAAAGCACCAACGCCGCTTTTCCTCTTCTCGCACGTACCACTTGGGGAAAGTCGAAAGGCCATTTTCCGGCTTTTTTCATTTTGCGCGACAGAATCCGAACCCATCTACGGATTAGGCAGGGCGGAGTCCGGGGCCGACAGGGCACCAACGTCCGGCTCGATGCCTACGAAATGTAGAGAATCGCTCAAGGACACTGCGTCATGACCATCGCGATTTTCATTTGGACAGAGGGATGATCCGGAAACCCGAGATACAAGATGTGGCGTGGCGCGGCGTCATAGACCGGGATCGTAACCCGGGAACCAGCCTATCACCCGGAACGCCGCGATCAAGTGGCCAGGCAAGGCCGCGCGCACCGCCGCCTATGGCATGTGGAAGACCCAATCCTGCGTTCGGAGCACATTCTCGCTCGTATACATTTCACGCTCGCCATGCGTGTACCGTACGGCGGGCTGAAAATACTATTGTCGAAGGAGATGAAAATGAATTATCGGGTTTGTACGACAGGTGCATCTATTCTTGTTTTTGCAGGTTCTTTGGTTTATGCTGCGCCGAGGTCGGCCCGCCTCCAAAAGGAGGCGCCGGAGACCAGTGCGGCGCACGAGCAAATTGACGCCATGCTCGATACTCTCTCGCACCAGATCACCGAGGGAGTGACGCAAGACGGCATGCTCGTGCTGGCCGGCGTCAGACGAGTGAAAACGGCGAACGACGGGAGCATGCATGTGGAGATCGCCTACGGTGGCGACTTTGACCGAGATATGGTCCTGACGATACCAAGACCGGGAACACTTGATGAAGCCGGTGAGATCATCTCTGTCCGTGGGCCTGACAGAATACGCCTTCTGGAGGATCATGTCGTCTACATTTTTCATCCGGTGGCGGACGCCCGAAAAGCAGCCAGCACCGCACGGAAGGCCGTGGTGTACTTGCCCGGCGTCGCGGATGACTGTGAGATCGCCATCGATATTGAGACCGGAAAGAAAAGATGCAAAGGAGACTGCCAGTTTAGCACCAAAGACTGTACATGGACTGTGGAAGAGGGATCGGATCTCGTCTGTGATTGTGATAAGGAACAGGAGTAGCAAACCGGGGCGGCGCCAATGTGTAGTCACGCTTCCGGTCGTTGCTTCACGCCGAATCAAGGATCAAGTGGCGTATCCTGCTGATTCATCGTTGGGCACTTTGGAAGTGTCACTTCACCTGAAAACCGTCAGCGTGCTATTGCATGTATCCCTGCCAGCGCATTGCGGTTCGGGAAATCTGGACCTCAACACGCGCACTTGCAACACGAAAAACTGTTGCAAAGTACTGGCGCCGGTCGCGCTTGATGGGCATGCCGAAGACTGGAAGCGTGGTCGAAACTCATTTCGTTCGTAAATAGGCCTTGTGCTCATTGGGGGAGCACCTCGTCATCGGCAAAAGAACACTGTAGTTATAAGGAGACGAAAATGAAATACCGTTGCTATGCGACAGCTGCGGCGACTCTTGCCCTTGCAGGATCGTTGGTCTACGCTGCACCGAGGGCGCGGCGCGTTACTGAGGAGATGCTGGAGCGTGTGGCGCCGCACGAGGATGCCGATATGGTTCTCGAGGCTCTGATGCGTGATGTAATCGAAGAAGTGACAGAGGACGGCAAGCTCATGGTACGCGGCGTGACTGGAGCGGAAACCGCAATCGACGGGAGCGTGCACGTGAATGTGGGCTACGGTGGTGACTTTGACCGGGACTTGGTCCTGACGATACCCCGCCCCGCGTTATTCGATGAACGCGGTGAGTTCGTCGCCGTTCAGGGGCCTAACCGTATACGCCTGCTTGACGATCATATCGTCTACATTTTTGGTCCGGTAACGGACGCTGGAAAAGCGGCAAGTACCACAGCAAAAACCGAGGTGAACCGTCCCGGCACAGATGATGGCTGTACCTTGATTATCGCATATCCTACATTCAAGCCGAGTTGCCAGGGCGAATGTGCGGGTGGCTACGAATGCATTATGGTGACCATTGAAGATGCTCAGGGTAACCATGATATCCTCTGTCAATGCGGTATCCCGTTTTGAACTCGCGGAGTGTGTTCTCAGTGCGTCACGAACTTAGTCAGCTTTCCAGGCGTTGATTCTCGGCCAATCGGGGTTCAGGCTGTCTTCGGCCCCGATCCCCGATTGGCTTTTTCCCGCGGTTTGAGACGGCCCGCAGAGGTAAGGAATATGAATGCGATCAAGGCGGTGGTTGTCTGTTGCACGTTTATGCCTGTAGTCGCGACCACGCTTGCCGTGGGTGGGGCGGTGCCGGAGACAAAGTTGTCTGCCAAGCTCGCCAAAGTAGGCGAACCCGCGCCAGCACTGGAGTTGACGAAGCTACTGCAAGCGCCGGCGGGGGCAAGAGTAGATTGGGAGTCGCTTCGCGGCAACGTCGTGGTGCTGGAGTTTTGGTCAGCCGGTTGCGTACCCTGCCTTCGGTGGCTGCCACATCTGAACAAGATCGAAGAGAAGTTTCGTGACAAGCCGATCGTATTCCTCTCTATCACGGGCGATGACGAGAAAACGGTGAAGAAATTTCTCAAAAAGAACACGATGCGCGGATGGATCGCCCTGGATCGAGATAACTCGACCCAAAAGGAGTACGGTGTCACATCGCTGCCATCAACGGTTGTTGTTGATGCCAAGGGTGCCCTTGCCGGCTGGACGCACCCAAGCACGTTGGTCGATAAGTCCGAATTGTTGCTCGACGTTCTTGCGGGTAGGCAACACCCGTGCCTTCGAAAAAACCCGGACGAAACGACGCCGACTGTTGGACCTGAGCCCGAGTTCGGCCTTCCACTGCAAGGCCCGGCACAGGAAGACGAGTATCCACCGCTGTTTCAGATACTGATTCGGCGGTCAAAGGGAGGGAAATCACCGTATGGAGACCTGATCGATAGCTACTGCCAGTATTACCATGCGATCACGCTGCGCACTGCACTTGCTGTCGGATTCGATGTCGCATCCGCCTATATTGTAGGTGACAATCCGCTGCTTGATGACGAAAAATACGACATCCTCGTTCGTAGGCAAATAGGATCATTGAAAGGTGCGCAGAAACTGTTGCAAGACGCATTGCAGAGCACATTTGGGCTCGAAATCAAGCGAGAGCATCGACTGACGGACGTGTTCTTGCTCTCGTTTCCCGAGGGGCAAAAGCTGAAGTGGGAGCCGGGCCTTCCGCAAATGGTGACGGACAAGGAAACCGGTGACATCGCGCCGACTCACGAAATCCTCGAACGGCAAAAGAAGGGTGAGGAGTTCTTCATTTCGATGGGCGATACGGAGAAACTCGCACGAAGCCTCTGCTTTGCGATGGGGAAACCTGTTCTCGACGAAGCGAATATCGACGGATACTACCTGTTCTTCTTCCCATTCTCGCGGACCAGTCCGGATCCCGAGAGGACGATCAAGTCTCTGCTAAACAAGTACGGTCTAACGCTGACACCCGCCAAACGGGAAATCGAAGTCCTCGTGGTGGAGTGACTGCTCCTGAATTGCTTCCATCAATGTGACGCATTCTGTAGTCGCGTCCTTTCCGGTTCTACGGCGGCGGCGCGTCGAGGGTCTGGGGAGAGCTCGGCGTCGTCGCCACGAGGCTCTACATTGTCTACAGGCTGATTGCCGCCGCATCGACTTTCTCATCCTATCAACCGCAGGGATGAGGTCGACCATGGCGCGTACGGTCACAACCGCCCGGGCCGCGCGCACGTTGTTTCTTCTGTCGGCTGCCTCCTGCTTCTGCGTCCGCGGTCCAAGGGTTGAAGGGAATCAGAAGGAGGACGGGGCAATCACTGCGTGGCGGACTCGGCATGCCCTGAACCTACCCGAACGTCTTGACTTGCCGTTCAACCATCCCTGTCGTCCGTAGCGCAGATGTTGTCCGCCTCGATCCTGAGCCTGCAGATGCCGCGTGAAGTATCGCAGGTTCCCACCGTACAATCCCCGTCTGTCGTACACGGGGATGCTTCCGGAACGCCCGTCACAGGCTCGGCGTTCGCACAATCGTCGTTTGCCGGCACGCCCGGACACGGGGTGGCACACGTGTCGCCGGCGATAAACGCCCCTGTGCCTCCTGAAAACCCCATCCGGGCCCAGAATCGCTGTTCTTGGGTCTCTCCGCGGGCATGTGTGATTGACCGTTGTTGCACCTCGGCTACGCTCGTAGCCGTTCACGCACATAGATTATGGTACGGAGCCTGGGAGCGGCGTATGGGTTGGATACAGTTGATCTTCATTTTCCTCCGGGCAGCGGTTCGGAGCCAAGCGGAGCTGGCTGCCGAGAACCTCGTCCTCCGGCAGCAGCTCGCCGTCCTTGAGCAAGGCTCGAAGCGGCCGCGGTTACGGAACCGGGACCGCATCTTCTGGACCTGGATCGCCCGCCTCTGGTCCAGCTGGCGCTCCGTCCTCGTCATCGTCCAACCAGAGACGGTGCTCGGCTGGCACAAACAGGGCTTCCGCCTCTACTGGCGATGGAAGTCGCGACCCCGACGACTGGGCCGACCGAAGATCGATGCCGAGATTCGCAAGCTGATTCGTCGCATGTCGCGAGGGAATCCCCTCTGGGGAACACCACGGATCCGATCGGAACTCCGACTCCTCGGCTATGAGGCGTCGAAGGCTACAGTGGACAAATACAAGGAGCGCCATCGCAAGCCACCGTCGCAGACGTGGCGGACGTTCCTGGACAACCATGCTCGCGATATCGTGGCAATCGACTTCTTCACAGTGCCGACCGTAACGTTTCGAGTCTTGTTCTGTTTCATCGTACTTCGCCATTACCGCCGTGTGGTCGCCCACTTCAACTTCACGGCGCATCCGACAGCTCAGTGGACGGCTCAGCAGGTAATCGAAGCGTTCCCCGACGACCAGGCGCCACGGTTCTTGATCCGGGACCGAGATTCGATCTACGGCGACTTCTTCCGCCGACGGGTCGAGCACATGGGAATCGAAGAAGTTGTGATCGCATACCGCTCTCCTTGGCAAAGTCCCTATGTCGAACGCCTGATCGGATCGATCCGTCGCGAGTGCCTCGATCATGTCATCATTCTGAACGAACGCCATCTCCGGCGTATCCTCACTGATTACTTCCACTATTATCATTCGAGCCGCGCGCACTTGTCGCTGGACCGGAACTCGCCGATTGAACGGGAGATTGAACCGCCCTACCGCGGCCGCGTCATCGCGATTCCACAAGTTGGCGGTTTGCATCATCGCTATCGCCGCGCAGCTTGAGCTCTCGAACCGCTGTTCTCGGGTTGGCCCTCAAGGTTGACGTACGCGCGGGCCTTTCAAAACCGTCGAGTCTCGCGCCCAAACGTCCCACCGTCCTTGCGCGTCCACCATTGTTGGCAGCCCGTGCAAGTGCCAACTCTCCACTCGAAGCGTACTGTTCAGCCAGGATGACATTATCAGGAGCCACAGGACGACGACAGGCGATACAGCGTACCCGTCCCACACCCCTCGCTGGCGCGAAGGATGGCGCACCCAGTGCACATCAGGCCACGACACTGTCGGTTGCCGAGGACCGGCTCGATCTCTACGATAGCATTATCAGGAGGTGTTCATGTTCCCATTGAAAGACAAACACGCATTGGTGTGCGGCTCGTCACACGGCATTGGACGAGCATGTGCCCACGAAATCGCCAAGCTCGGCGCGACGGTCACGCTACTCGCCCGCGGTAAACCGGCGCTGGAGGAAACCTTGGCCGAATTGAGCACGGAAGCCGGTCAGAAGCACGCCTACCTGTGCGCCGACTCGGCCGATCCGCAGGCACTGCGCGCCGCTGTGATGACACATCTCGAATCCGTCGGTACAATCCACATTCTGGTGAACAACTCCGGCGGTCCGCCTTCCGGCCCGCTGATGGATGCCGACGCCGAACAACTGACCAACGCTTTCCGCAATCACTTGCTGTGCAATCAACTACTGGTGCAGACCGTGGTGCCGGGAATGAAGGAGTGCGGCTACGGCAGAATCGTCAACATCATCTCCACCTCGGTGCTGATGCCCATCGGCGGTCTGGGCGTCTCCAACACCACGCGCGGCGCGGTCGCCAACTGGGGGCGTACGCTCGCCGGCGAATTGGCACCGTTCGGCATCACCGTGAACAACATCCTTCCGGGTTACACGGACACCGGGCGCCTCGAGTCGCTCTTTGAAAAAAAGGCGCAACGAACGGGAGTGCCCGCGGAGGAGATTCGTCGGCAGGTCATCGAGTCAATCCCCGGCAAGCGGCTCGGAAGACCGGAAGAGATCGGCGCGGTGGTGGCGTTCTTGACGACGCCGGCCGCCGCCTACGTGAACGGCGTCAATCTGCCGGTCGATGGCGGACGAACCGCAGGGCAGTAGATGATGAACCGTATACTGAACTACATCGGCGGCGAACTCGTCGAGCCTGCATCGGGTTCCTACCTGGATAACGTCGATCCCGCCACCGGGCAGGTCTACGCGCAGACACCCGACGGCGACGAACGCGATGTGGAAACGGCCGTCGATGCGGCGACGCGCGCGTTTCCCGCCTGGTCGCGCACGCCGGCGGCGGAGCGGTGCCGCATCATGTGCCGCGTGGCTGATCTGATCGAATCGCAACTCGATGAGCTGGCACGTGCCGAATGTGTCGATAACGGCAAGCCGCTGACACTCGCACGCGGATTGGACATCCCCAGGGCCGCGTTGAACTTTCGATTCTTCGCCACGTCCGTTCTGCATGCGCGTTCGGACATGCACGCCACTGACGACGTGGCCATCAACTATACCCTGCGCCAACCGGTGGGCGTGGCGGGCATCATATCGCCCTGGAATTTGCCGCTCTACCTGTTCACCTGGAAAGTCGCGCCGGCGCTGGCGTGCGGTAATTCCGTGGTGGCCAAACCATCGGAAATCACGCCGATGACGGCGTTTCTTCTGTCGAAGATCTGCCAGGAAGCGGAGTTGCCGCCGGGCGTGCTGAACATCGTACACGGGCTGGGCGCCAAGGCCGGGGCGGCCATCGTGGCCCATCCGCGTATTCCGGCGATTTCCTTTACTGGCGGTACCGTCACGGGGAAAGAGATTGCCACGGTCGCGTCACCCATGTTCAAAAAAGTTTCCCTGGAACTCGGCGGCAAGAACCCCAACATCATCTTCGCCGACGCCGACCGGGACGAGGCACTCCGAGAGAGCCTGCGATCTTCATTCGCCAATCAGGGACAGGTTTGTCTGTGCGGCTCGCGGATGTACGTCGAGCGAGCGATCTACGACGACTTCGTAGCACGCTTCGTTGACGAAACGCGTAAGCTCCGCGTGGGCGATCCGCTGGAGGCGGACACGAATTTAGGCGCCGTGGTGTCCGGCCCGCATCAACAGAAAATCCTCCGATACATCGATCTCGCCAAAGAAGAAGGCGGAAGGATCCTGTGTGGTGGAGGCGCCGCCCCGCCTCCCAACGACCGATGCCGGGGCGGCTTTTTCGTGGAACCCACCGTCATCGTGGACCTGAAGCCCGATTGCCGCGTCAATCGCGAGGAGATTTTCGGACCCGTCGTCACCGTCACACCGTTCGATTCACTCGAAGAGGTGATCGAACTGGCAAATGGCACTGACTACGGTTTGTCATCATCCGTGTGGACGAGCGACGTCAACAAGGCGCATCGCGTAGCGCGGGACCTGGCCGCCGGCACGGTCTGGGTCAACTGCTGGCTCCTGCGCGACCTCCGCGTACCCTTCGGCGGCGTCAAGAACAGCGGCGTCGGCCGCGAAGGCGGCGAAGAGGCGATCCGCTTTTTCACCGAGCCGAAGAACGTGTGCGTCAAGATGTCGTCGTAAAAGAGAGCCAGCGATTGGTTCTCGGCGTGTAGGACCGATCGCCTTGGCGAAGGCAGGCTTCGCGACAGTTTGGGCGGATTTCGCGCCGAACGAGGATTCGGCCCAGGGCCATCGCATCCTATCCGCGTCAGGGGCCGGGGAGCGGCGCAGGGGCGGCAGAGCTTGAGAAATCCCACGGGAGGGCACCGCGGCGAGTAACGCGAGGCCGGCTGATTGCGTTCGGTCCTCGTCCGCCGAAGAGTTGCCCACCGATCGAGTCTCCCGTCAATATAGAACGGTGCCGAACCATCGAAGTCTATGAGTGATCCCCGGCGCGGCGTGGAGTCATGTCGGCAGGTCGCTTGGTCTGCGTAATCAGCGCGACTGACGTCAGAATGACGACCATGGCTAGCAGGATCCGCGGGGAGATGACTTCGTCGGCCATCGCCCAGCCCAGCACGACGGCCACCGCGGGATTGACGAACGCGTACGTCCCCACACGTGACGGCGTACTGACACGCAACAGCCACATGTAGGAAGTGAATCCGACGATCGAGCCGAACAGGATGAGATAGGCTAGAGCGGTCATCGAGGCCGGTGTCAGCATCTTCCAGTTCAACGCCCCACCTTCACCCATCGCCAATCCCACGACGACTAGAGCCGCACCGCCCGCCAGCATTTCCATGGCGGCGGCCAGCAGCGGCGAATCGGGCAGCTTGGCGTGACGCGAGTAAAGTGAACCGGTGGCCCACGAGAGCGAGGCGAAGAGCAGGATGAGCACACCGGCCACGTTCAGAGAACGTGCATCCATGTCCCTTCCTGGATCCACCAGAATGTAGACGCCGGCGAATCCGAGTATCAAACCCAGCACATCCCAGCGACTCGGCCTCTGCCCGCCCGGGCGAAGGGCTTCCAGCAGGGCCATCCAAAGCGGAACGGTTGTCACAATCAACGCGGCCATGCCGGAGGGGATCGTCCGCTCCGCCCAGCAGACCGAACCGTTGCCGCCCAAGAGCAGCAGCGTACCGACGACCGCCGCGGACCTCCAGTGGGTGCGGATCGGCTTGGCGGCGCCCCGGCGCCGCGACCACGCGTAAAGGACGGAGCCCGCCACCAGGAAACGGGTGCCGGCCATGAGAAGCGGCGGTAACGCCTCGACTGCGAAACGGATCGCCAGGTACGTCGAACCCCAGATGATGTAGACGGCCGCAAATGCGGCGATCACGCCGAGGAGGGACGGACCAGGGGAGTCTGGTGTCGCTATTGATGTTCCGTCTGCAGGGGTCTTCAACGCTCCTCTTCTCATCAAGAACGGGTGCTCGTAGGATGGCGCCCCAAGACGGTATAGTGCGTACTGGCGGCCGCGACAAATGCGGCATTCGAGGATTGACGCCTCCTACTCTCCCAATTGCAGGAAAGTGGGAGGGTAGATGCCCCTTTTCGCAAGAAACTGCGACGAAATGGACCAATCCACCCTTCGCATCATGGACGCCAACTTCAATCGCGCAAGAGAAGCATTGCGCGTCATGGAGGAGTACGCGCGCTTCGTGCTCAACGATACCATGCTGAGCGCGACGATCAAACGTGCGAGGCACGATCTCCTGGAGTGCCTGAAATCGGCGTCCCGCAAGTCGGGGGGCGAATTCGGTGTGCGGGCGGACATGGCAGATCCGGCCGACCTTACGGCTCACCGTGACATTGTTCATGACGTGGGTCGAGATATCACAACGCCGGAGGAAGGCGTGCGGCACGATGTCCATGACGTCGTCACGGCCGCCTGCAAGCGATTGAGCGAATCGCTTCGCGCACTGGAGGAATACGGCAAGACTCTCAGCGCCACCCTCGGTGGTGATATGGAGAAGCTGCGCTACGAGGGCTACGAAATCGAGCGGCGTTTGCTGTTGATCGCCCGCGCGCGCGATCGCCTCGTTGGGGCTCGACTTTACGTCATCCTTACGGCGTCGCTGTGCCGCAATGAGTGGTTCGAAACCGCACTGGCGACGCTGAAGGGTGGTGCGGACGTTCTCCAACTCCGCGAGAAGACCTTGGATGATGCGGATCTGTTGGCGCGAGCCACACGACTCTCTTCACTCTGCCACGAGCACGGTGCGCTGTGTATCGTCAATGACCGACCTGATATCGCGGTACTGGCCGGCGCCGATGGTGTACACGTGGGTCGCGGCGACCTCGCGATCACAGATGTGAGACGTGTCTTGCCTAGCTCATCGATCATCGGCACGAGCACGCATACCGTGGAACAGGTAAAGGCGGCATGCGAACAGACGCCGGACTATATCGCCGTCGGGCCGATGTATCCGACCGAGACAAAACCGCAGGACCACATCGCCGGTCCGGTAACGCTTCGAGCCGCGCGAGAATTGACCGCCCTGCCGCTTGTGGCGATTGGGGGCATCAGTGCGGGCACTGTCCGCGACGTAGTGACGAGCGGCGCGGATTGCCTGTGTGTCTGCTCGCAGATCATTGCGCAAGCCGATGTGGCGGCGGCTACTAACCAACTTCGCACCGCCATCGACACGATGTTCGATACGACTGCCGGAAATCAATCCTGAACGGACGGTTGTCCGCACTCGGCTACTTGACGTCTTTACTTTGGTTGATTTCAGGTCTCCTGCGACAAACCCACGTAGCGCCTATCGAGGGCCAAGGCAAGGCTGGCGTGCGATTTTTTTGCAATTGCGCAAGCGCCGTCGGTCGATACTTGAAGCGATGCGCTGTACGGGGAACGGACCACCGGTGTGGTTTTGTCGTTAGTGGTGTGCGGGCAATGAGTTAGTGTCCGTCAAGACATTGACTCGCGCCGGCGGCATTCCTAGCATCTGATAGCTTATCGGAACTGTCGCGAGCGTAATGCGAAACGACGACTTGTCTTTTTGCATTGCGGAAAGGGGAGCTGTCGCTCACGGTGCCCGACACGTCAGCGCACTTGGAATCGGAAACCGTCCGATAGGCAGACACGGGCGCATGCGCCCCTCGGGAGAAGAGTGCCATGCCAACGGCAGATGAACTACTGTCAGTCGTCGAAGCCAATGTCAGCGCGGATCGTTTCCGCGAGCAACACTGGGAGGGATCCTTCCAGGAATACCTCGAACTGGTGACGAAGAATCCCAGCGT
>Ga0055480_10000446_pt1 | contig 15238 bp, 13 predicted proteins | sample Muzzi_PWB_D2_FD_57935 | JGI IMG/M metagenome (GOLD analysis project Ga0055480, IMG submission 57935) | Wetland microbial communities from San Francisco Bay, California, USA, that impact long-term carbon sequestration - Muzzi_PWB_D2 | ecosystem: Environmental > Aquatic > Marine > Wetlands ... | reverse complement strand
TATGCTCCGGCTGGATTGTAAAATTAAAATAGAGTTCCATTTCAATCCCTGCTTCTGCCTTTGGGGTCGATAGGGTAATGCTGGAATGCTTTAGCGCTAAATGGGGCAGGGCGCGCAGGGCCAATATAAAACGCTTGATATTTGCAAAGTCACCCGTCATGGACAGGCTTAAAGGCACCTGTGATTCTGTCGCCTGAGCCGTTTGGTATTCAATCTTCAGGTTTTTTAGGTCCAATCGTGCTGCCAGCGCGTGCAGGTGGCTTCTAACGGTTTCCAGTCCCAGTTTTATGGATGCCACCGGAAGGTAATGGGACGCATGCGCCTTCTGAATCTGGGCAAGTTTGTGGTCATTGCGGTGCTGAAAGAGCATCTCCTTGCGCAACTGCTCATTATTTTCGCGGATCGCCGAAAGAGCATCAATACGGCCGTGATTCCCATACGTGGTGAATAAAGCGGCCAACCAAATGATGCCCACCGACAACCAGAGGTGATTGATTTTAATCTTCATATCAGCTCCAGCTGGAATTCTATCTGATAGCGGTTGGGCATCTGTCCGTCCCGGGGAAGATCGAGACTGATATCGATGTCATTGAGGGTCAAAGCCTGGGATAGGTTGAAAGTGTCCTTCATTTGAGTGATCAGCCGAGTCAAAACCACAGTCAATTCTTCTGCATTTCGGGCTTGCACCCAGGCGGCAAGTTTCAGCGTCGGCGTGGATTCCAGGGCCAGGTCCAGCTTTTTGAGCTGCAGCTGGGACGTAAAACTCTCCGGTATCCGGAAGATTTTTTCCACCAAGGTTGATTGGGCGGCCATATTCAGCACCTGTTCGAGAGTGTCGGCAGACTCTGAAAGTGCCACGCCGGAGTCGTGGGTGACCAACAACTGCTGAATGGATTGATTCTCTGTCTTGTCTTTATTGAGCATTCTGACTAAAAGAATATTCTCCCCCACCAGACCGAGCAATAGGATCAATCCAAAAATTATGCCTGCCAATTGCACTGGCCACCATTCCAATGCTTGTTTGACCTGCCGATGGATCACACTGAAAAAAGTTGCCCCGCTGGTCATCTGGGACGGTTGCAACAGGCCATCGAGTGGCTCCATACTAGGGATTTTAACAGCATCCGACCATTGGCTTGATAGAGAGGGTAGATCGGTGACTTCGCGACCAAGGGATTGGCCCAGTTTGTCCCGGCATTGGGGTGCATCGCAAACCAGGTAAATCCGATCCAGCTCGCTTTTCGTTTTCTGCGAAAACATGTACAAAGATTGATTGATTTCAAAGCCAAGGGTATCCAGGTCATCGGATGCACTTGATAGCATGACGCTGCGGGAAAACTGGTAATTACCTTTATAGTAGAAATAGAGTTGGCACTCTTGACCGGAAATATGGATCAATAGCGTTCCCAACTGGTTAAATTCGTGATCGCTTTGTTGGAGCCGCTCTTCCCAGAGAAAAGCCGGCGAGGTGATGCATTGGGGGGCGAGGTTCATTTTATCCAGGGCATCATAGAGCTGAAAGCTTTTATCTTCCTGGAAAAAAAGCGCAAACAGTTCGCCGGCCACTTCATTAGTCACGTGCCGGTAATTGAAAAAGTGCCGGAGGTCCTTTTGGCCAGGATAAGTGGCTCCCAATTTGCGCTCTAAAAATGGCTCGATCAGCGATGGTTTTTTAGATTGAAAAGGATAAGTGCTGCAGCCGAACCAGTGATCGGGAATAATAGCCAGGGTGGGGCTGCCCTTTAACCATTCCGGAAATTGAAGGGCGGTCCGATCATCGTTAAGAACCTGTTCCAGCGGCAATCGGAAAAACTGCCGGCTCTCTGGTGCTGCGTCGTTGTTGATCCAGCAAACCTCATCGTTATGGACCACGATGACTCTTTTATATTTTTTCTCGAACATTGTTCACCGGTTCTATTTACGGCTACGGCGTCTAAAGTGGCAAATATGCCCGTTTTCTTTCCGTATCGGACGAACTTGCCCGCCAATCAGATTCAGACGAAATCTACCCGCGGAATTCGTTGAAAATAGTATCGGTCAAGATAAGAATTATCTTAAGTTATTTCCTGATATCAGTGGGAATATTGCTCAAGGGCGATGGGGTCTGGGCCGGGCATAAATGGTATGCTTAATATGGAGGGTATGGGCAGCGTGGGTCGTCGTTTGATCGACCATGCCGATATGGGGTATAACCGCTGAAGGGTTCAAAGGGCATGATATTTTGCACCCGACCTCATGGCGATTTTTTCGCTAAGTTTTTTTTGAGTTTCTTCTCGATTTCGGAAAACAGATCCTTTTGTTTTTTGGCTTGCTGCTCCTTGATGGATTCTACTTTGAGGGCGATTTTATTCTTTTCCGCTTTAAATTGTTTGAGGGCTTCGTCCAACTGGCTGGATTCTGTTTCGCGGGGCAATTCTTCCAATTTAAGGTGATCTTCGATCCCCCAACGGTCGCCGAAGGCACTTTCCACAAGCTTGATAATGCCGGCTTGATGGAGTCGTCGGCTTATCCATCCGGTCTGTTCGGATGAGAATTTCAGCATTTCGGCAATTTGATCAAGGGCGGGTGGAGCGCCGTGACGGTGTTCCAGGACTCTGACGGCGGCAACGAACAAATGGCCTTCCTGATATTGATTTTTTCCTTCCATGTGCCTTGTCATCCTTGCTTTAAAACCCACTGAAGGGGTACCGGTCCGTGGTGTCTGCGCTCGAATAACTGCTTTAAAAAGTAGCCCATCTTCTTGACAACCTCAAGGGGGCAGAGTAACATGCGCCCATAAATTGTCAAGCTGCTGTTTGCCGCACCATGCCCATCCCAGCAAACCTTCAACACGGGAGATTATGTGTCTCCATTACTTGATTTCCAACAGAGCACTTTTGTTTGATTCCAATTCAGGGGGATATAATGACAGAAATCGTTGATATTAGAGGAAGAGAGATCATTGATTCACGGGGTAATCCTACTGTGGAAGTGGATATCACCCTGGCCTGCGGGGCCACTGGTCGGGCGGCCGTGCCTTCGGGGGCATCTACCGGTACGCGCGAGGCATTAGAATTACGCAATACGCGGGCTAAGCGCTATGGCGGCAAAGGCGTAGTGACGGCTGTCCAGAATGTCAACACCACCATTGCCAAAGCGATCATGGGTATGGACGCAGCCAATCAGATGGCGCTGGATCGCGCCATGATCGAACTGGATGGTTCGGCCAACAAATCAAAACTGGGAGCCAATGCTATTCTTGGCGTGTCCATGGCAGTCGCCCGGGCGGCGGCCATGGCCTTTGGCATGCCGCTTTACCGCTACCTTGGGGGTATCAACGCCCGGGTCCTGCCGGTTCCCATGATGAACGTTATCAACGGCGGCGCTCATGCCTCCAATAACCTGGATATTCAGGAGTTTATGATCATACCCTTCGGTGCCAAGTCAATTTCTCAGGCGATTCAAATGGGCGCCGAGACTTTTCATGCCTTGAAGAAGATATTGAAGAAATTGGGATTGAGCACCAGCGTGGGGGATGAAGGTGGATTTGCGCCTGATTTAGGCTCCAATGAAGAAGCGCTGGTATTGATCATCGAAGCCATTGAGACCGCTGGCTTCAAACCGGGCAAGGATATGGGGCTAGCCCTGGATGCGGCCGCCAGTGAGTTTTTCAACAAGGGCAAATATGAGCTTAAATCCGAAAATCGAAAATTGAACCCCCAAGAAATGATCGATTACTATGCCCAGCTGGTTGAAAAGTATCCCATCCTCTCTATCGAGGACGGCTTGGCCGAGCAGGATTGGAAGGGCTGGGCGGCAATGACCGAACAATTGGATGAAGTGATCCAGTTGGTGGGCGACGATGTGTTTGTAACCAACCCGGCCATACTGGCCAAAGGCATTGATGCCGGCGTGGCCAACTCGATCCTGATTAAGCTCAATCAGATCGGCACGGTCACCGAAACCCTGGAAGCCATCGAGTTAGCCAATCAGGCCGGATATACCACAGTAATTTCGCATCGTTCGGGTGAGACCGAGGATACCTTTATCGCCGACTTGGCCGTGGCTGTAAATTCCGGCCAGATCAAAACCGGTTCCATGTCGCGAACCGATCGAATTTCAAAATATAATCAGCTGATTCGGATAGAAGAAGAGTTGGGCGCTGCCGCCCGTTATGGTCAGGATTTTTTTATTAGTGATTAGATCGTCCACTTATACCCGCTGGCTGATAAACGCCGTCCGGTTTTTGAGATCAAAAGCAATGGAGACGGCGCCATGATGGCGGTTTATTTAAGGGTTGCCCGGCAGGTACGATATGGGCTGTTCACCGGCCTGTTCGTGCTGGCTACGATATGGGGCATCGGGTGCCTTTGGACCACTACGGCCGATGGCTATGTTCTGGAAGGCACCCAGGTGCTGAAGTTGATGGCCCACAAATTGAGCGGCGTCAAATCGTTGCGGGTGGATCAGCAGGTCACCGTAGAAGACCCGGCCATATCCGGCGAACCGGTAGCCCTGGATGAAACCCTGAGCTTTCTTTTCCCGGGAAATTTCAGATCGGAGATTCTACAGCAGAATACCCGGCGGATCCATGTGGTTTCCCAGGGACAAACGCTCACTGTCGTGGATAACAGGATCACTGGGAATCCGGAAGGACACTACGATCAATACAAGGATCTTCTGCTTTACCATTCCGACCATATGCTTCAAAAAATCCTGTATAAGCATGGTATTGATGTGGGTATTACCAGCCTGGGACGTCTGGGTGATCAAATCGTGGTCGTGATCGGTGCAAACTATCCGGATGAATCGGTCTCCCAGGTATGGGTGGACAAGGAACAGTTTTTCCCCTTGCGCTGGTTGAGTGTCCGACCGGGCAGGGGGCCAACTCCTGAAGATGATCGCTGGGAGTTTGTTTACTCCAATTGGCAGAAAGTCGATGGTGCCTATTATCCATTTAAGATAGAGACCATTCATAACCGGCAGCGCATTCGCCTGATTCGTGTGATCAAAGCCGATGCCAATGCCATCCTTGATGCTGAATTGTTTAACATTGCCCATCTGCAATCAACTTATCAAATGCAGGAGATACCGGCGCCTAAACAAGACCAGCCGCCGTCCGAGGTGGATGAAGTCCAGCGAACCATCGACGAGTTTAAAAAGAAGTTCGAGCCCTGATCCGGTCGTTAAAATTAATGCTTAAAACTTGAGTGGGTTTATGATATCGAAATGGAAATTCGAGTTGATCCGAAAAGGGGTTTAGGAACCTATGAATGGTAAAACAGCCAAATACATTTTTGTAACTGGAGGCGTACTTTCTTCTTTAGGCAAAGGCTTAGCGTCGGCTTCTATCGGTGCGCTGCTGGAAAGCCGCGGGTTGACCGTGACCATCCAGAAACTCGACCCCTACATTAATGTAGACCCCGGTACCATGAATCCCTTTCAACACGGAGAGGTCTTTGTCACCGATGACGGGGCCGAGACCGACCTTGATCTGGGACATTATGAACGCTTCACCCATGCTCGGCTGGGGAAAAACAATAACTTTACTACCGGTAAAATTTACGATCAGGTGATTACCAAGGAGCGACGCGGCGACTACCTGGGCGGCACCGTCCAGGTCATTCCGCACATCACGGATGAGATCAAAAACAGTATCCTGCTGGCTTCCGAGGACGTGGATGTGGCTATCATTGAAATCGGCGGTACGATCGGCGATATTGAAAGCCTGCCGTTTTTAGAAGCTATTCGCCAATTCCGGACCGATGCAGGTAAAGAAAATGTGCTCTATATTCATCTGACCCTGGTACCTTATATTGGGACGGCCGGTGAGCTTAAAACCAAACCGACCCAGCACAGCGTTAAAGAGTTGCGCAGTATCGGTATTCAACCCGACATTTTATTGTGCCGTACCGATCGATACCTTTCCGGTGATATTAAATCCAAAATCGCTCTTTTCTGCAATGTGGGGACCGACGCCGTTATTACCGCCAAAGATGTGGAATGTATCTATGAGGTTCCGTTGATTTTTCACAACGAAGGCCTGGACAGCAAAATCGTCGAACTGCTCAATATCTGGACCCGCACACCCAGGTTGGAAAATTGGGAAACGCTGTGTCATCAGATGAAAAATCCGGAGTACGTTGTATCCATCGCTATTGTGGGCAAATATGTGGATTTGACTGAGTCATATAAAAGCCTCAACGAGGCTTTGAGCCATGGTGGTCTGCCTAACCATTGCCGGGTTGATTTGTTGTTTGTCGATTCAGAAACTATCACCGGTGACTCGTGCTCACATGCCCTATCCAAAGCTGACGGCATTCTGGTGCCGGGGGGATTTGGTTCCCGGGGTATTGAAGGCAAAATTTGTGCGGCGCGCTTTGCCCGCGAAAATAAAATCCCCTATTTCGGAATTTGTCTGGGGATGCAGATCGCGGTGGTGGAATTTGCCCGTCATGTGGCAAAACTTCAAGGTGCCCACAGTTCCGAGATCGATCTATCCACCCCATATCCCGTCATCTATCTGATGACCGAATGGTATGACGAACAAACCAAAACCGTCCAAAAGCGTGACGCCGATTCCGCTAAGGGTGGGACCATGCGGCTAGGGGCGTATCCCTGCCGGTTGGTTAAGAATACCCTGGCCTTCCAGGCATATGGCGATGAGAATATTTCCGAGCGCCATCGCCATCGATATGAATTTAATAATGATTTTAGCGATGTGCTGGTGGAGAACGGCCTAGTAATTAGCGGTACGTCTCCCAGCGGCGACTTGGTTGAGATCGTCGAACTCAAGGATCACCCCTGGTATTTGGGGTGCCAGTTCCACCCAGAATTCAAATCCCGGCCTATGAATCCGCATCCGCTGTTTCGAGAATTTATCAAGGCTGCATTAAGCCATTCAGGTTTAAAAAAAATAGGATAGCCTGTAACGTTTTTTCCTCGCACGGCTCATCAAATCCAATGGCAGCATAAGTGCCATCGCCGATAGGAGGTGTTTCGACGCTTCCATTCGACCTCCTTCTCAGCGCGAGGAAGCCGGTGGCCGTAAGGCATCGGAAGGCACTCCCCAGCCTGACGATCTTCCTCGCGCATTATTTCAGGCTCGCGTCTTACTACTCAATAATTTCTAAGACTGTACGTTTTTTTACTTTCGATGAGACAGCACTGAGAATGGTTCTCATGGCCTGAGCGGTTCGGCCTTGTTTGCCGATGACTTTGCCCAAGTCTTCTTTCGCCACTTTTAGTTCCAGGACGGTGGTTTGATTCCCTTCAACCTCAGAAACCGATACTTCCCCCGGACGGTCAACTAAGGACTGTGCAATGTAAGCGATCAATTCCTTCATTTGAACTTCTCCTTTGTCTACTGAGTTTAAGATGAGGTCAAAAAAACGCAATTCGTTAGAGTGCCGGATGAAGGTGTACAATTCACCGGTTTTGGATGGGGAATTTGGGTGTAAAAAAGAGCCTAATATAAGATTGCCGAAATTTCAATATCTAATTCTTAACTTGCCAATTAATTTACAATTTATCCTTTTAACGTGATTGGATTGAAAAAAAGACCAGTTTCTGTCATGAAGAGAAATAGAATACCTTGCTGGGGCTATCCCAATGCAAACTGACCCTTCCGCCGTTGCGCACCACCGATGCTTTTGCCCCATGATTAATAAATATCTTCAGGAGGTTATATGGAAACCAAGGATTTTTTTGCTCGTGCGGGAGAAATCATTCCTTCGATTGAAAAGGGCGCTTTTTTAACGGTGCAATGCGCTGAGATGTGCAACACGATGACGATCGGTTGGGCTATGGTGGGGTTATGTTGGCGTAAACCTGTCCTGATGGTGGCCGTGCGCAACTCACGCCACACGTTTAAAATAATGGAAGCGGCCCCGGATTTTACCGTTTCCATGCCCAGCGGAAATTTACGGGATGAGATTTTCTATTGCGGCACCAAATCAGGCCGTGATGTCAATAAATTCGAGGAATGCGAGCTTAAGACCGCAGCCGGCCGGAAAGTCGAAAGTCCGATCATCGACACACCCGGATTGCATGTTGAATGTACCATGGTGTACAAAAACGCCATGCAACCGGATAATCTGGCTTCACGGTTCCGCGGCCTTTACCCGGAAAAGGATTACCATTCATTGTATTTCGGCGAGATTGTAGCCTGCTACGATATTAAGTAGTGCGCTCAAATGAACTCAATGGCAAAGCCCTCGTTATTCAACCATTGAATGCGACCTTTGCGTTTGACATGCTTCTGACCTGTGGTATAGGGAATGCTGAGGGTAATCACATCGCCTGATGAAAATTGATTCACGCTACTTGTGGCAACAAAAGCGCCGCCAAGGCTGATATTTTTTACACTGCCGGCATAAGCCTTTTCATTATGAGAGAAAATAACCTCTGTAGCATATGATTTTCTTTCGTGAATTCGTTTGAAACCTAAATCTTCTTTCATTTTTATTGAGATGATCCTTCCTGCCAAAAGATAGGCGACGGTCATATTTCATAGATCGGTCGCAGCATCCGATTTGGTAAGTAAAACAGAAACACATTGAATCCACGGGGCACCAATGACTGCAATTATAAGGAGCAGGTCAACAAGCTGCAACTAAAAAAACAAAATTTCATGAGACTGTAATCATCATTGGATAAAAGGATACGCGGTTATCTTGAAAGCTCAAGCAGGCGGGGTTTATCCCCGCCCGCAGGACGGCTTTTTCAATCAACTTGGGTTTTATGGATAACCAAAAAAGGATAAATCCGCAATGAAGCGCATTCATGACTTGCCGGTGAATGACCGCCCCAGAGAAAAACTGCAACTCAAGGGTGCCCATGCCTTGTCAGATCTGGAGCTTCTGGCAATTTTAGTCGGCAGCGGCACCAAGGGACAGGGCGTCTTAACGATGGCTTCGAGGTTGCTGCAGGTGCTCGATGGTTCCGGGCCTTCAACCGGAGTCGATGAGCTTTGTTCGGTCTCGGGTGTGGGGCCGGCAAAAGCCTCTCTGATCGTGGCTGCATTGGAATTCGCCCGCCGCAGGATTCGACCTCATGGCCTCAAAATATCCTTTCCTCCGGATGTCTATCCCTTGATCCGGCATGTGGCCGATCGGCGGCAGGAACACTTTTTATGTATTTCTCTTAACGGCGCCAATGAAGTCATTGCCATTCGTACGGTGTCCGTGGGCCTGGTAAACAGGGCGCTGGTTCATCCGCGCGAAGTATTTGCCGACCCCATCACCGATCGCGCCGCAGCAATCATCGTGGCCCATAACCACCCCTCGGGCAATCTGACCCCCAGCCAGGATGATCTGGCTGTCACCGGCCAGTTGAAGGCGTCTGGGCAAACATTGGGCATCAAACTTTTAGACCATCTGATTTTCAATAGCAGCACTTATTACAGCTTGCTGGAAAAGGGGCAGTTTTAACCCCCTCTTTTTTCCCCTGCGGGAAAGCCGGAGAACTCCAGATCCAGTGTTGCCAAGGACTTGCAGTAGATCGACTACGGTTGCGCCCTTGGCGCTTTGGCTCTGAAGCCCTCCGATTTTTGCAACGATAGGGTTAACTCGTCAGGATTTTTCGTCCAGGATTCTGCGAACAGTAATCGCCAATTCTTTTCTTCCAAAAGGTTTCATCAGATAATGGCTGATTTGTTGAGCCATGGGCTGCGCACCGGCCAGGTTATCACTGTATCCTGAACAGAGGATAATGGGTATCCCCGGCCGGATATTGGTGATCTCCCGTGATAAGACTTTACCATTCATTTTAGGCATGTACATGTCCGTGAGGACAAGATCGAACTGATCCGGGATTTCAAAAAACCTATGCAATGCCGCTGTACTGTCAGTGAAGGTTTCCACCTGATATCCCAATGGCGTCAGAATTTTCATCGCCAGATCAGCATGCAATGGCTCATCATCCACGAACAGAATCCGTTCACTGCCTCGTGGCAGTTCAGCGTTAATTTCGTTTTCGGTTGAATCGAAATGTTTAATCGTGGGCAAAATTACCCGAAAGGTTGTTCCTTGTCCAATCTTGCTGGTTACGGCGATATCGCCTTTGCAATTTTTGACGATGCCATGCACCACGGAAAGCCCCAAGCCCGTGCCTCGACCTTTTTCCTTGGTAGTGAAAAATGGGTCATAAATGCGATTGAGTGTTTCCTTTGACATGCCGGAGCCGCTATCCGAGATTAACATTTCCACATAAGAGCCTGGTAGCATGTCCGGGTAGGCGACCGAATTTTCCGGCCCTATATCGTAATCGCGTAATGAAACCTTCAATACACCGCCCTCGGAATACATGGCATGGCTTGCATTTGTGCATAAGTTCATCACGACCTGGTGCATTTGGGAAGGGTCGGCCATGACAAAAGCATCACAATCAAGATCCTGACTAATCTCAATGGTAGCCGGCAAAGATGCGCGCAAGAGCTCAATTGCTTCCTTCATGATTAGGATTATTCGGACGGGTTGGGTTTCCGGATTGGATTGTCGGCTGAAGGTCAAAATTTGGCGGATCAATCTTTTAGCCCGTTGACCGGCGGAAAAGACATGCTGCAAATTGGTTTGAAGTTGGGAACCGTTGGGGGCGTCCATCAAGCTGAGTTCCGTAAATCCGATCACAGAAGATAAGATGTTGTTAAAATCGTGGGCAATACCGCCTGCCAAAGTGCCGATGGCTTCCATCTTTTGGGCCTGCTGCAAATGGCTCAACATTTCTGTACGCTCGTTTTCAAGCTGCTTGCGGCGCGCCAGCTCGCGGGCCAGACGAATATTGGTCTGTTCCAGCTCCCGGGTGCGTTCTCGAACACAGGATTCCAAATCATCCCGGGCGGCTTGCAGTTCGCTTTGGGTTCTTTCCAGGGAATTGCGGCCGAGGGCTATCTCGCGGCCCTTTTGAATCAAGGCCTGTTTTTCGGTAAGCATGCTATGCTCTTTGGCGATGGCCAGGATTTTGCTCCGGCCGGCATGGATGGCAGCAGCTTCAAACAGATGCTCCTTGCCGGACTCGTCCAATTCAATCCACAAACCGGATTTGAGGCAGCCTGTTTTTTCGCTGGCCCAAAATTCGTGTGCCTCGTGCATAAAGTTCTCCAAAAAGGAAAAAACATTGTCCGGGTCCAGTTGGCAGGTTTTGTTCGGCGAAACTGGACAGAACCGGACCAACCAATCAGGTGCCCGGCCGATCAGGGAGAATTCACCAGCGGTACCCAATTGCAGTACAGCAATATTGCAGGCAAAGAACACATTATCGATCAGTTCGGCTGGCGACAGGTCTTCGCCTTCTGATTGCGGTCCGGCGTACTTTGCACGTTTCAAGGCATGCTCATTGAGCTTCTGTTGAAACGCCTCCAAATTCTGTGCATCGCGGCCGGCGTCCATGATCAGAAGACCATAACCGTTGTCAAGTCTGAACAGGTGCACATCCCAGACATGTTCCAGATCCGCTTTGACCAAGGGAAGTTCCAGGGCAGACTCGGCGATCGGTAGTAATCCTTCCATAAAAACAAGCTGTTCAGATACGGAGCGACCTTCAGTAAGCGTCCCGATACCCAATCGCTCCAAGTCTCCATCCCAGGAAAGCACGCAGCCGTTTACGTCCAGCATGATGTAGCAGAATCGCCGACGCTGGTTGAGCCAATCGATCAGATAGGTGCTTATCGGCATGGGAAGATTCATGCGCTCACCTCCAGCATCATGGCGGCCAGCTTGTAAAAGACCGTTTCTACCGAGTCTCCTGTTTTGGCGCTGGTACGGATAACCAATAAGTCCTCGGTCGCCATTTTCTGCAGGGTTTCAGGATCGATCTCCCATTCGGCGTCCAGATCGCATTTGTTGACGGCTAATATGGAAGGCGTCGGTCCGATGGCATTTTCCGCACGGTGCCGAAGCCTCATGGCGGTGTCCAGGGTCGCCCGACGCGTTCCGTCCGCTACATAAATGCAGCCGGATGCCCCGCGAAGGTAGGACATGCGAACGGATTGAAAATCGTCTTCACCATGCAAATCCCAGATGATCAAATCCAGGCCCTGCCTGTTTACCACCAATTGCTTTTTATCTATCTTTACGCCCACTGTGGAAAGGTATTTTTCGGAGAACAGCGAAAGTATATATTGCCGCACAAGACTGGTTTTGCCTACAGCAAAGGCGCCAATCAAACATATCTTCTTTTTCAATATGGCTTCCATTCAATCGGCTCCTATAAAAGCTTTGAAGATCACACTTCGGTAAGCCTGAAGTCCCCCGGACAAGTCAGGCTTGGTATCAAGACCTTGTGGCGTTGTGCCTACGGGATGCAAATTGACCGGGTCGATGTCGTTTTGGATTAGAAAATTCAGTACCGCCTGGGCCCTTTTTTGGCTGAGCTCCAAGTTGAAGGCCTGTTGCCCCGATGGATCTGTTTGACCGATCAGGGCGATTCTGACCACAACACCCATGGAGGCGTTCAGGCTCTGGATTTGTTTAAGAGATCTGAGGGCATCGGACAGCGGGGCGCTCTGATCCGCATCGAGTTGCGCTTTACCAAGCCTGAAATAGATTTTCTTTTGTTCCAATGTGGCAATTGCTGCCTGAAGCTGACTCATTTCGCTGTCGATGAGCATGGTGTCGTCATATCCCTGGATGCCGGGAATAGCCGCAGCTTGATTTCGAAAACGCTTGACCCATTGGTGGGTGGAATTGCCTTGAGCGGTCAGAGCGCCGTTGGAGAGCATGAGCCGTACCGTCTGCGGCGGTTTTAAGATAAGCGCGGCACGCTCGATTATCGTGGTTTCATCAAGGGCGTAGAAAGGTTGCCAGTGGCTAAGGACCCGGTCCGGATCCAGGCCGGAGTGGGCCACGATTTGTTCCACGTTTCCGGCCAGCGGATCTTTAAACCCGGCAATATAATAAAGTCCTGCGGTTTTTCGGGCGGTTGTCAGGACAATGCCGCGTTGGGCGTTGAGCTGTGATACCAAGTTCTTCCAGTGGCGATGATTGTCGTAGGCATGGTAAGCCCAAACTGCCGCCAGGCACAATCCCGCGGCCGGCAGCAGCCAGAGCAATGGAGACAACATTCTGCGCTGTTGCCTGGACTGGAAGGTGAGGGCATCTTCCAACTCCGGTTTGACCATCGCGAAAGAAGATGTCTGTCCGTCAAAATTATCGAGTCGGTCGCCATACAGTTGATGTATGCGGTCCAGGAGATCTCTGAACCGGCTTCGCAGCTCGACGGGCGGCATACCGCGAATCACAGCCGCAAGGACGGCCTCCGATCCGTGTTCAATCCATACACTGTGATCCCCATCCATTCGCAAGGTGTCCAGCATCTCACCGGTCTTCGTATCGAAGGAGTCTTTGACAAAATCCTGAATTGCGGTAAGCATCCCGGACACCAGGTCCGGGTCTTTGCTGGCGATATTTTCGGCAACCGCGTGTTGCAGCAGAAGCCCCGAATGGCGGTGAATCAGGAATATTTGTTCGACGCGATAGACCAGGGTGTGCAACAAGGCCACTTCGGCAAATGGTTTGCGGGTGCGCAGGGCTTCCAGGCGCCACTTAAGGCCTTGCCAGGAGAGACTCTGGTTGAGGATGTGGTTGAAAGACTGAACCATTCCCGCCAATGCGGCGCTGATGGCTTTACGGATGGCTGGCCCCAAGGCCGGGAATATGGCATCCGCGATCGCTTTCGGATTTTTATGGGCGGATACTTTCAGGGCGGTATCGATGGTGGGCTGCAAAGCCCGTGCAACGCGGTTATCGCGGGCTGTTGCCATGGCGATGGCATCCGGTAGCGCCTGGCCCAACTCTTCGGCCCGGCGTACCGGATCATTGAGCCGTTTCAGGATTTCAGCCAGTAGACGCTGCTCAGGCCCGGTCAATAATTCACGCAGCTCCTGATAGCCGGTCAAATCCCTGCCCTCGGGATGCTCACCCTGAGGCCTGTGTGATCCGCTCCTTTGCATCTGGACCTCAACTAATTTTCTGTGTTGCCGGCCGGTCCATCGCCTACATGATTGGAAATGCGCATAGCCATTTCGATCAGGTATTCGGCCATCGTCGAGCGGTCGATCTTGGCCTCGTCAAGCGCGCTGGTGCGGCTACGCAGAGCATCCGAAGCCTGTACATTTTTGGATTGGATTTCGGCCGACAGTGATTTGGATTGCTCTAAAAGCTGCTGGCGAAGTTCGGTGGCGTGTTCTGAAAAGGTTTCCTCAGCCTGGGCAACCGCCTTTTTCAATGTCGTGGACGCAACTTTTAGTTCGCTATTGAGTTGTTTGTCACCATCGGTGCGTTCGTCGGATTCGGCTTTCAACCGATTCTTGAGGGCTTCCAGTTCCTTTTTAAAGAATAGCTCCAGGGCTTCTAAGCGTTTATGGGTTTCGTCGCGTAAATCCTGGGTTGCTTTTACCAGGCGTTCCTCCACCTGCGAAAATCGTCTCTCGAAATCACGCATTTGGTTGCCGAAAAGAATATCGCGGATTTTATCCACACTTCCCGTATCGGCAATTTCAGCGCCGGATGGGGCCCCTTTGGCCGATTTAGCCGCTGGATTGGAGCTTGATTTGTTTTTTTCCTCCGTTTTGGCCATTGCAATGTCCTTTCCTGACTTAGGGTAAACAATGACGTGCACCACGTGTGGCGTTGCTGGATGCAAAATAAGAACCGACCAAAGGGAGGTGGAAGCGGGGAAGTATGAATTTCAATTCGATATCAGATATTTATGATACAATAGACGTGTATGAAGTCAAGAATATTTTTAACATGACCCAAATCGTAAAGAACCTGCAGCCTGGGCGGGAACTCATCGTCAGCAGCCCAGAGCAAAAAATAGAGCGGCACCCGGGGAAAAGGAAGTAGGATTAAGTTTGACGCTGATCGGGTGCCGCAGCCCCTTAGGGCCGGATCTCGACTTTTCCGCTCAAATAGGATTTGACCTCTCCGATAGGCACTTCCCGGCGGTGAAAAATGCCGGCGGCCAGGGCCGACTCTGCGTTTGTCCGCGTAAACACTTCAAAAAAATGCGTCGCACAGCCTGCTCCGCTGGAGGCGATCACCGGTATGGTTACAGCTGCTTTAACCGCATTGATCAGTTCGAGATCGAAACCCGAATTGGTGCCGTCACGGTCAATGCAATTGAGCAGGATCTCGCCGGCCCCCAGCGTTTCGCAAACCTGAGCCAGGGTGACGGCATCCACGGGCCGTCCTTCGCGGCCTCCCCTGATGGTGCATTCGTACCAGCAATATCGCTCTCCGGCAGGTCCCGGGAATTCAGT
>Ga0055480_10000441_pt1 | contig 15360 bp, 20 predicted proteins | sample Muzzi_PWB_D2_FD_57935 | JGI IMG/M metagenome (GOLD analysis project Ga0055480, IMG submission 57935) | Wetland microbial communities from San Francisco Bay, California, USA, that impact long-term carbon sequestration - Muzzi_PWB_D2 | ecosystem: Environmental > Aquatic > Marine > Wetlands ... | reverse complement strand
CGATGCGTTGCCGTGCTTGCCGTGGCGGCGGTGCTCCCCACCGCGGAGGCGAGTCCCGCCTGGGCGCAATCGGGCCCCGCCTGTGCCGACTCCGTGGCCCGGGCATTAACCCCGCTCGTCGGCACGTGGGACGTCCGGACTGTCTTTGCAACCGGAGGGAGGTGGGATACCACAACGGCCGTCGTGACGATCCGCCCCGACTTCCACGGATGCCTCCTCCGAGAGGAGCTTGACGGAACCCGATACGGTGAGCCGTACGCCACCCTGAGTCTCTGGGGGGCGGTGGGACTTCATGGGGCCATCCAGCGGACATTCGTGCACTCGCAGCACGGACTCCTGGGCGTGCATTCCGGCGATCGCACGCCCGACGGACTGGTCTTGCGGGACTCGCAAGTGGTCCGCGGGACGCTGGTCCTGTTGGAGCACCGCTTCGAGCCCTTCATCGAGGACTCGATGCGATATCCGAGCAGGCGCTCGACGGATCACGGCGCGACCTGGCGGGTGGCCTCCTTCGCGGATTACCGACGGCGCGGCCCGTAGCGTGCCGAGCAGCATTCCCAGCGGTCGTCTCATGGGCCTCTCACTGTTCCTCCTAGCGCTGGCCGCAGTGTTCTTCTGGGCCGGCTTCCTCCAACCCCCGCGATTCTGGCGATACAAGAGCAGGAACGGATTCGTGGTGATGCTCGCGCTCGCGGGCCTGGCCGAGTATTTCGCCTGGCGGAGTCCCGCGCGATTGCCGAGCGTGCGGAACTGTTCCCCTGGTACCGCATGTTACCGACGTCACTAACGTTCCGACGGCCACGGAGATGATGGCGGTCACCAACTTCCTGTCGGCCATTTCGCCCGTGGCGGGGACACGCTATACGACTCCGAAGGAGCGCCGGGATGTCATCGCGCACGTGCGGCACGATTTGGCCCGGCCGCAGACACGGTACTGGCTCACGCTGACGGACATGTCTGTTGATTCCGTCTTCGACTGCCCTCGCGGCGTCGTACCCCGGAGCGCCTGGACGGCGGAGGTAGACGAGCCGCCGTGGCTCATCCTGTCCCGCGGGACGGAGCGGCTCTTCCTGGTTGTCACGACTGATCTTCCGAGATCCGGGAGCGAGGCCGGGACCAAGCTCCTGTACGGGTACACGTCCGATGGTCGGTAGCCGGGAGTCGGATCCGCTGTTACGTACCGCCCGGGCCAGAGGCGCCATGGGCGCAGGACTCCGGCGTGCGACGGCCGCGGTGATCCTGGCAGCGGCCTGCACACGAGCGGGGCCGCCGCCGCTGCGACCGGAGAGGATGACGGCCGACTCGCTGGCGATGTCGAGGATGGCGCGCGAGCTCTCGTCGGACGCCATGCGGGGTCGCGGTCCATGGACCGCGGAGAACGAGCGAGCCGCCAGGTACCTTGCGGCGGAACTCGAGCGGCTGGGCGCCCGGCCACTCTTCGGCGATCGTCTCCTCGTGCCTTTTACCGCGGCCGCGAGGCCGGGAGACACCGTGTACAACGTGGCGGGCGTCTTCCCCGCCCGGGGTGGTGAAACCGATGGCGAGCTCGTCGGCCTGACAGCGCACCTTGACCACCTCGGCGTGGGGACGCCGGACGCGATGGGTGACTCGATCTACAACGGCTTTCTGGACGACGCGCTTTCGTTGGCGATGATTCTGGACGTGGCGCGGCGCTACGTCCACCATCCCGGGATGCGCTCCCTCGCCGTGGTGTTCTTCAACCTCGAGGAGGAGGGCCTCCTGGGGGCCACGGCGTTGGTCCGTCGACCCGATGCCGGTCCGGTCCTCGAACGGCTCCGGTTGATGATCGGCGTCGACGCCGGCTCGCCGGCGGGGGAGGCACTCACATGGCAGCTCATGGGCGCCGTCCCGGAGCACGCCGGTGCCCGATTGGCGGATTCCCTCGCCAGGGCCCGTGGTTGGACCACGACCGCGACTCCCCCCCGCCCAATCTCCGACGTCTACCGATTTGCGGAACGCGGCGTCCCTATCCTCTTTCCGATTCCTGGAGCATCCTGGCGGGGGTACACGAAGGAAGGGCGAGATTCCGCTATGGCGCGGTTCGATCACTACCATCAGCCGTCAGACGAGTGGCGTCCCGACTTTCCGATGACGGGGACGGCCGCTTATGCCGACTGGCTCTGGGAGATCGTGCGCGGCGCCACGACCGCACCCTCTCCGTAATCCGGCCGGCGGCGCTCGACCGAACTGCGCCTGGAATTGCGCTCCGGGGGCGTTCGGGCCACACTTCGCGACGGTCGCGCAGGGCGGCCGCCGATCCACCGACCACCAGGAGCATCCATGACCACGGCGCGCGGACCCTTCGAGGTGACCCTCACTCCTCAATCGGGCTCGGGCGACGCGGAGGGGCCTCTCGGGAGGATGGTGATCGACAAGCGGTTTCACGGGGACTTGGAGGCGACCAGCCAGGGGCAGATGCTGGCGGCGTCGACGGCCGTGGAAGGCTCCGCCGGATATGTGGCGCTGGAACTGGTTCGCGGAATGCTGCATGGTCGAACCGGCACCTTCGTCCTGCAGCACAGTGGCACCATGACCCGAGGCGCGCCCTCGCTCACGATCACCGTCGTTCCGGATTCCGGCACCGACGACCTGGTGGGACTGAGCGGGAGGATGAACATCATCATCGAGGATGGGAAGCACTCGTACGAAATGTCCTATTCACTGGCGAAAGCCGGGTGACCGCTCGGCAGCGGGGAACGGAATGAGCGGACACGATCTCGACGGGATTCTGGCGTTTCTTCGGTCGGCCGAGCGGCTCAAGACGGAGACGAGAAGTGCGTACACCTCTACGGGCGATGCCGAGAGCGTAGCGGAACATTCCTGGCGAGTGACGCTGATGGCGCTCGTCCTGGCGGGGGAGTTCCCCGACGTCGATGTGGCCCGCCTCCTGAAGATCTGCGTGATCCACGACCTGGGGGAGGCAGTCGGTGGGGATATCCCCGCGCCGGAGCAGGCCCGGCGGCTCGCGGAGGGCGATACCGCGGGGAAGGCCGCGGTGGAGCGCCGCGATCTCCTCACCCTCATCGAGCCGCTGCCTGAGCCGCTCCGCGACGAGATCACGGCGCTGTGGGATGAGTACGAAGGGGCCCGGACGCTCGAGGCGCGGCTGGCCAAGGCGCTCGACAAGTTAGAGACCATCCTCCAGCACACACAGGGGCGGAACCCACCGAATTTCGATTATCGCTTCAATCTGGGCTACGGGCGGGAGCATACTGCGGAGCCACCGCTGATCGCCGCACTCCGCGACGCGTTGGACCGGGCCACCAAAGCGTGCGTGCGTCACGCCACGCACGGCGGCGATGCCTCTTCCTGACCGGTTCGAGACGGAGCGGCTTCGGGCGGAGCGCCTCACGGCCGACCACTTCCCGGAGCTCCTCAGGATGCACCAAGACCCCCAGGTCATGGCGCACCTCGGTGGCCTCAAGGACAAGGAGCAGACGAGGGCCTATCACGACCGCAACCTCCGCCATTGGGAGGAGCACGGTTTTGGCTTGTACATCGTCCGGGAACGCTCAGGGGACGAGCCGATCGGCCGGGCCTTGGTACGGCGATTGGTGGTCGAGGGCGCGGACGAGATCGAGATCGGCTACGCCCTGTATCCGAAGTTTTGGGGACGAGGGCTGGCCACCGAGATCGCCAGCGCCTGTATCGTCCTGGGGCGCGACGGCCTGGGGGCGCAGACACTCGTGGGGGTGACGCTGCCTGACAACCGTGGCTCCCAGCGCGTACTCCAGAAAGTCGGGATGGTCTACGAGCGCGAGGCGACGCTCGAGTCCGGGCCGTGCGTCCTCTTCCGAATACGGTGGCGCGACAACCAGGACGCGTGAACGGGGATCCACGCAACGATTACACGGACGGCCCATGCCCGACGGAAGACTTCAAGGCACGTTTATCATGATCACCGGCGCGAGCAGCGGGATCGGAGCCGCGCTGGCGGAGGAGGCCGCTCGTCGAGGTGCCACGGCCGGTCTCGTGGCTCGGCGCCGCGCGGAACTTGAAGCCGTCGCGGCACGCTGCGCGGGACGTGCCCGGGTGCTTGTCGGGGACATGAGCCGGCGGGAGGAAGTGCGGCGGATGGTCCGAGACGCGGTGAGGGACTTCGGACACATCGATGTGTGGGTGAACAACGTCGGTCGCGGCATCACCCGGCCTCCTTCGGCCCTCACCGACGAAGACCTCGATCTCATGATGCTCCTCAACGTCAAGACCGCCCTCTATGGGATGCAGGAGGTGCTCCCTCATTTTCGGGAACGGGGCGCCGGGCATATCATCAACGTGTCCTCGTTGCTTGGGCGGGTTCCGATGGCGGTCATGCGATCGGCCTATACGGGATCCAAGCATTTCCTCAACGCCTTGACCGCCAACTTCCGGCAAGAAGTCCAGGAGAGCTATCCGGACATCCAGGTGTCCCTAGTTTCACCAGGCGTCGTGCGGACGGAATTCGGTAACAATGCCCTCCACGGCGGCCCGGACTCTCGGGACCTTCCGAACTCCCAAAGCGCAGAGGAGGTGGCGTTGGTCATCGCGGACCTGATCACCTCACGGCGGGCGGATGTCTATACGCGCCGGGGCGTCCGCGACGCGATCGTTGGATACTATCAGGCCGTGGGCGAGGACCCGTAGCAGTGGAGCCACCCCGATGAGCTCTCCCCGTCCCGAGAGAGTGTGCCGGCCCCGCCGCCGGGCCTCCGGCGGGCGCATTCGCTTCCACGTGATGTATCTGATGCTCCTGTCGGCGGCGGCCCGGACGGGACGCACTACGACCGTGCAGCCGTTGTCTCCTCCGTGGACTCGGCTACCCGATCCTTCCAGACGGCCGAACGGGCTCGGGATGCAGTGGCCGCCCGCCATCTGGCGCCGGACTTCGACATGCTCATCGACGGGGCGCGCGTGCCCTCCGACTCGGTCGTCGCCAGCATGCGGCGCACCCTTCCGACCCTGGCGACCTTCAACACAACATGGCGCGATCTCCGGGTCCGCCCCCTCGGGCCGGAGGCGGCCCTGGTGACATTCGTATTCCACGACACCGTGGTCACCGCGGCCGGTGACACGGCCTACGTCGGCGGACCCACGACGCTGGTGTGGGAACGGCGCGGGACCGACTGGCTCCTCGTGTTGGCCGACGCCGACCATTACCCACCCCGGTGACGTAGCCCTCCTACCGTTCGCTGGAACACCGCGTCGATCGTGTCCGCCCCGAGCCCCGGCGCGGATTCCAACCACCAGGTCACGATCCCTAGCCAGGCGCCGACGACACACCGGGCCTCTGCCGCGCGTATTCTCCGGCCGTCACGATGGTCGGCCAGCCGGTCGAGCTCTCGAACGATGACCTCCGCGAGGAGCGCGGTGACACGCCGACGGATCGCCCGATCCGCCGCGTCGACCATCATGGCGCGGAAGAACTTCCGCTGGGTCCGCACATGGTCGAGCATCGGGCGGCTAAAACGGAATGCGGCTGACGGGGACATGCCGGGAGTCGAAAAGTCCGCGAGGGATCGCACCCACTTGTCGAAACTGCTGAAGAGAAGATCGTCCTTCGACGTGAAGTGAGCGTAGAAGGTGGACCGCCCGACGTCGGCGCGGTTCGTGATATCGCCGACGGTGATCTTGTCATAGCCGCGCTCCTGGATGAGGGCCAGGAGGGCCTCTTTGAGGCGGCGCCGGCTCCGGGCCGGGCGCCGGTCGGGCCGCGAGTCGCTCATTCGGCTTCTCCCTCCGGACAGATGACTCGAAGGTGTTCGATTCCGCACACGTCGGGGGAACTGTGTATTGACCGCCGCGCCGCCGCCGTGGCAGTTTCGGGACACTAGTCCAGTAATCTACAGCTGTTTCGAAATGGGGCACCCGTGTTTCTCCTCCACCTCCTCCTCGTCCTGGCGGCGGCCATCGTCCATGTCGTACGGCTCCCGGCGCGGACGGCATCACGGATCGGTGAGATCGGGCTTCGCTATCTCCTGGTTGGATACTGCGGGCTCCCGATGGTGATCCTGAGTTTGGTGGTCCTGATCGCTCCCGAGCACGCCTCGGCGCACCTCCCCATTCCGGACGGCGGAATGGTCCTGGCGTTCCTCGGCTGGGCGTATCTGGGGATGTCGCTCTCGGCCGTCCTGGCGCTAGGGCACCGGGGTGCCTACCTCCTGGGACCGGCGCTCGTGTGGGGGACGTTCTTTGCAGGCGTCACCGTGGTCCACGTCCGGGAGTTCCTGGCGCAAGGGACCCTGACGTTCACGGTGGCGCTCTACACCTTCGTCACCCATACACTGGTTGCCATCCTGCTGTTCACGACCCTCGTGGCGAGTAGGGGAGCGCGGCGGGATCCGGGTTGAGGGCTGGCGATGTCGAGCACCGGCCTACTCCGCCCGAATCGCCTGCATCGGGTCTACCCGCATCGCTCGCCGCGCCGGGACCAACACGGCGACCACCGCGACGGCCACGAGGACCAGCGGCGCCACGGTCAACGAGAGGGCGTCGCTGGCCTGCACGCCGTAGACCACCCCCTGGACAAAGCGTCCAAGCAATAGGGCCCCGGCCAACCCGAGGAGAATGCCGGCGGTCGTGAGTCGAAGCCCGCGGCCGACGACCCCCGTGGCCACGCGACGGCGCGTCGCGCCCAGGGCGAGGCAGATCCCGATGTCCCGGGTCCGCTCCGCCACGCGGAAGGCCATGACCCCGTAGAGGCCGACGCTTGCCAGGAGGAGGGCGACCAGGCCGGAGAGGCCCACGACGTTGGCGCTGGCGCGGTACCCGGCCAGTTGTTCCTCGTACACGCCCTGCAGCGTCTCGACTCTCCCAATCGGGAGCTCGGGGTCGAGGTCGCGCACGACGTCCGTCACCGGACGCGTGAGGCGCGTGGGATCCCCCGCGGTCTTGACGATGAAGGCGAACCGGAGTCGGAAGTACTGCATCGCCGAGAGATACGCCACCGGCCAGGGATCCTCACCGAAGTCGAAGTATGTGGCGTCGTGCGCCACACCGGCCACCACGAAATCGGGGCCGTCGGGGCCCCGGAGGGGGATGGTCCGCCCGACCACGTCCGTCGTCCCGAAGGCCAACTTGGCGAAGGTCTGGTTGATGACCACGACGTTGGGTCCGCCCTCCCGGTCGGATGCGTCGATGGCTCGGCCGCTCACGATCGGCATCCCCATCGTCTCGAAGTACTCGGGCGCCACGGAGTTGAGCGCCAGCTCCACGCCCGCAGTGTCGGTGAAGCTCGACCCCGGCCAGGGGCGGATCGTCGTGCTCCATTGCCCTCGGAACGGAACCGTCGTCACCGAGGAGACCGACTGGACGCCCGGCGTGGCGGCGATGCGATCGAGGGCCGTCGCGAGAAATGCCCGGCCCCGATCCCGGTCATACTCGCGCGTGCTCAGGTCCACGGAGACGACCAGCGTATTCCGCGGGTCAAAACCGAGGTCGACATCCCGCGCGGCCGACAGGCTCCGCGCGAACAGGGCGGCACCGGCGACGAGCACGAGCGACAGCGCCACCTGAACGACGACGAGCCCGTCCCGGAGACGGCCGCCTCCCGCGCGCCGGTCGCGGCCCTGGATCAAGCCGACGACATCCTCCCGGGCGGCGCGGAGCCCGGGCACGATGCCGACGACCGCCGCCGTCACCAGCGCGAGGGCGACGGCAAAGAGGAAGACCCGCCAATCGGGGGCGGGAGGCGGGTCCATCCGGACCGGAAGGAGCGTCGCCGCCACCCGGGCCACCCCGGCCGCGGCGAAGAAACCGAGTATCCCGCCGGCCAGGCCGAGGGCCGAGCTTTCGAGCAAGAATTGGCGGACGATCCGCGGGCGGGCCGCGCCGAGCGCGGACAGGATCCCGATGTCCCGGCGCCGGGCGGAAGCGCGGGCCAGGAAGAGGACGATGACATTCACCGCGGCGATGGCCAGCAGGACCGCAACGGCGAGCATCATGACGCGGCTGAGGTTGGCCAGCGAGTCGAAGGTGGAAGGGTACCAGCGATAGCGCGAAGTGACGTAGGCGGTCTCCCCCCGTTCCTCCCCGTCGGAGGGATAGATCCGGCTCGCGACGGTTGCCAGGGTGGACTGCGCCTGTGCCACGGTGGTGCCGGGCTGCAGCCGACCGATCACCTGCAGCCAATTCGATTGAACATCCGGAAGGCGGAGGCGCCACGCCTCGTCAGGCCGCGGAAAGAGAGAGCCGTACATCATGAGTGGGATGTAGACGTCCGCCCGCTGATCCCCGGCGGACACACCCCGGAATCCGCGCGGTACGACGCCGATGATCGTGAAGGCGGTGCCGTTGAGCACCATCGTCCGACCCACCGCGTCCGACGCTCCCCCGTAATAGTCCTGCCACACGCGCCAGGAGATCATCGCCACGGGATGCGTCCCGGGTGTCTCATTCTCCTCCCGGCGGAACGTCCGTCCGGCCGCCGGCGACACCCCGAGCACGTCGAAGTAGTTGTCGCTCACCGCGGTGATGTCGAATTGGCTGCGGGCGTCGCCCGCAGCCCCCGTGACGGCCCCGGCGTCCGAGGACGCGACCAGGTCGACGACCGCGCGACCGTCGTCACGGTAGTCCCGGTAATCGGCAAAGCTCAGAGCCGATCCGTAGCCGGCCGGCGACGCGCGGAAGACCCGGACCAAGTCTCCTGGTGCCTCGACGAGGGGCGGCGGCTGGAGGAACAAGCGGTTGACCAGGGTGAAGATGGCCACGTTTGCCCCGACGCCGAGTGCCACGACTCCGACGACCACGAAGGAGAAACCGGGTCGGCGACGGAGGGAGCGAAGAGCAAAATGAAGGTCGCCTGTGAAAGAGCCGAGCATCGAAGCCTCTGGATGAGGTGTGGATTTGCCGCTCCGAGGCATAGGATCGAAGCGGCGGCGGAGCCGGTCAGCGACGGACCAGAGGATGACGGCGATCACCTCCGAACGGCAGGCCCGGTCCGCCTCCCGTGGGCTCCGCTCGCGGGCCACGGCCGCGTGGACATCGTCGAGGTCCGCCAAGGTGCGCTGGTACTCCTCGGAGGGTAGGAACAGCTTGAGGAGGGCGCGGAGGGGCCGCGGAACGGACCAGACGCTCATCGGCTCGTCCCGCTGGCCGTCCGCCATAGCGACTCCCGGACGTGCCGGCTGTCGCGGAGCGTTTCCTCGCCACGATCGGTGAGTCGATAAAGACGCCGGCGCCGGCCACCGGGAACGGGTGCCGGCTCCCCGAGCCGAGAGGCCACGAGCCCCTTCCGCTGGGTGCGGTCGAGGGCGGCGTAGATGGCGCCGAGGGTGGCCCGCCGCGCCGCTTCCTCCCTGAGGACCTCCTGAATCGAAGCGCCGCTCGCCGAGGCGCCGAGACGGCGGACCGCCAACAGGACCAACTCTTCGAACTCGCCGAGGTGCCTGCCTTTCACGCATACCTCCAGGTTTTACTACATATGCGAATCACAGTATAGTCCTAGTCGGCCGGATTGAGCAAGAGTCTGGAGGACGCGACGGGAGCGCTCCTAGGATCTGGCGGCAAGGCGAATATTCGGTCCCCGCCGCCCGGTGGCGGTTGGGTCGGAGACCAGGCCCCCGTCTATCCCTTGAACGGGGGGCGCCGCGATCCGTGCTTCGCGTCATCCCCATCCTCTCCGCCGCGCGGCGAGCGGCCTCACTGGACGTTATTGGGCGTAGGCGCCGAGTGTGTTGCGGGGTTACCCCTTGCGGAGGGGCTACGAGGCGGATCGCGCAGGTGGTCTCAACGGGCCACCCACCCGTCGGCCCCATTGGGCAAGCGCACCAGGCGGAAGTCGCCGAATTCGGCCATTACGGCGAGTGAGTCTCCCCCGCTCAGCTCTCCGCGTATCTCGTCGTGCGTCGGGTGCTGCTCAGGGCGGATGAGGACCGGCCGCGGCGACTCCGTTGCCACGGCGGCAGCCGCCGGGACAGCACGCTCGACGGCCCGCGAGGGGAGGTAGCCGATGTGTCCGTCTGGGAGCCGGACACGATACCAGTCTCCGGTTGCGGCGACGATCCGGAGTGCGGTATGCCGCTCGAGGTCGGTGACCGCCTCGCCGGACGTGTCTGGAGCCGGCTGGAGGGTGGTGCGCTGGGCGCGTGTCCGGGCCCAGCCGCCGAGGAGGGTGGTGTCCGCGGCCAGCGTGGGTGTGGCGCCGCCGTTACGATGTACAAACCAGAAGGGATCTAGCGCGCCTTCGCCCCGGCGGTAGACGCCGAAGTGGAGATGGGGAGAGGTGGTCCGCGCATTCCCCGTATTCCCAACGAACCCGATCGTGTCCCCGCGGGCGACCCGCCGGCCGCGCACAACCGCTGGGCTGTCCAGGTGCGCGTAGTAGAGCGCGTTGCCGTGGCGATCGCGAAGCCACACGACGTTACCCCCGAGGCTGGTCGTGTCTACCCGAGCGACGGTGCCCTCTGCGGCTGCGAGCGCGGCGGTCCCTCGCGCAGCAAAAATGTCGATCCCTTGATGGCGGCGCCGACCGCCGTCACGCGCGGCGCCGAAGCGACTCAGGATGTCGGACTCACGTCCGTCAAACACCGGGAACGCCAAGCTGGGTCCCACTGTAACGGTGACACTGAACCGACCTCCCCGGAGGAGCTCCGGTTGCGCCCGGAAGACGTAGGCGCCTTCCCTTCGCGGGCGGAGCGTCAAGGAACGCCCTCCACTGTCGGCGGAAGCGAGGCGTCGCGGCGGGACCGTGTCGCCCGGGAATTCCCAGGCGTCGAGAAACCATAGTGTGGTCGTGTCGCCGGGGACGCGGATCTCAAATACGATCTCCTGACCCCGTCGTGCCTCGACCCGATACGACACCGCCGCGGGCTCTGTGGGAGAGAGGAACCCTTGCTCGGCGTGGGGGGGCGAGACGAGCGGCGCGTCGGCGAGCGCGCGGGCCGCGGCTGTCCGCCAGGCGTGAACGACCGCAGTCGAGGTCAAGCCGACTTCCGTCAGCCTCGCCTCGTACCGCTCCCGAGGCGTCCGGGCGTCGAACAGCCACCGAGGGATGCGATCCTCGACCGCCCGGCAGCCGGCAAGGGCAAGGACGGCGAGGACGGTGGTCGTGGTAGGACGACGTGCATTGGGACCGAGTGCCGGCATGGTACCTTCGTCTAGAAGCGGTGGGCTGGACCCTACGATTTGCGGACCCTGTGGTTTCCGAGCTACTCCTTCGGATCGCCGATCCCGACCCTAGGGCCAGAGAGAATGGAGTCAGCCTCGTCCGGGGGGCAATCTCATGTCTGTCGTGATCCTGCTTTCCGCCGTTCGTGACGGACGGCATCCCCTCGTGCAGGACACCCTGATCGAGGTAGTGCCCGGCGAACGCGCCGGCCCAGTCCGCTCGACCTCAACCGGCGTCGATCTGATGGCTCTGCTGGGACCAGATGCCCGCCCCGCCCCGGGCGATATCGGGGAGGGGTTCACCGAGCCCGGCCTCGCGCTGTTCCCGGAAGATCCGACCCGCCGCGCCTACGTGTATTGGCGGGACACGAGCGACCTGACCCAACCATCCCGAGTCCTCATTATGGGTGCGGCGACACGGTGGTGCCTGCCGTTGGGTCTCACCATCGGCACCACTCTGGAAGAGCTGGAGGGACTCAACGGACGTCCCTTCGAGTTTGGAGGGTTGGATTGGGATTCTGGCGGCGGCGTGGGGTCCTGGAGTGGTGGCAAGCTGGACATCATCCTGGGCCCGGGGATGCGATTTCGGCCCACCCTCGTTGCCGACTGCGCCGAACGGGCCGGGAAGGCGTACGGGGAGATCGTCGGTGAAGTCATCGTGGCGTCGACCCATCCAGCGGCCCGCCGCGCCTGCATACGGGTGTCGCAGATCTGGATCGACTTCGAGTCGCCTTAGTTAATGGTCTACCCGGCTTCGGCGGTGGTATGCTCTATCTCGTAGTCGAACACTTTCTCGCCGGCGACGCAGGCCCGGTCTACGCGCGCCTCGGCGACGAGGGCCGACGCCTCCCAGAGGGGGTGACGTACCTAGCCAGCTGGGTCACGTCGGACCTAGCGCATTGCTATCAGGTCCTGGACTGCGAAACCCGAGCGCGGCTCGACGACTGGATGGCAGCATGGGAGGACCTGGTCCGATTCGAAGTGATCTCCGTCGTCACGTCCAAGGAGGCGCAGCGCATCCTGACAGACCGAGCCAAGCCGAAGGACACCGATGACCGTCACTGACCGTGTTGGGATGCCTGTGGATGAGCTTCGTGCGCTCGAGGCCCGTCTTGCGGGGCAGACAACGCTCGAGCGCGTCCTCCGGTGGGGAGCGGCGGAGATCCCGAGGAAGACCGTCGAGGAGATCGTCACCCAGGACGAGTACACCCACGACGTACTGGTGCCTTGGGAGCGGGGCTGCTACCTCGTGTACGGCGTCACCTGACTGGGGTCCGTGACGGCGGTCGCCGTCTGGGACCACAAGCCGACGCCGAGGGAGCTCCTGGCGGCCCGTGTCCGGGAAGGATGGCGACCCACCGCGAGCGGCCTCAAGCGCGGCGCCACGGTGTTGGGTTACGCCGCCTGCATCTTCGAGGACCCGGAATTTGGCGGCCTAGTGGTGGATGGGGGTCGCGGGCCGGCGGTGTCCTAGCTTACATCCAGCGGGGGTCGCCGATGGTACCGTACGGCGATTGGCGGTCGGCGAGGCGGCGGGGCCCTCCCGCCCAGTCACCCGGTGTTCGGGGCGATGCGGGCGCCGGACTGGTGTCGGTGGGCCTATCGCCACACCGACCACCATCGGCGGCAGTTCGGCATGTAGCCCGCCGCCGCCGCCCCTACCATCGTACGGGAGCGTCCCATGTACTGTCCCGTCTGCCAGGCCCCCACACTTCACCCCCACGATCTCGAGCCCGGTTTCCACGCCCAACAGTGTCAGCGGTGTGAGGGGAATTGGATTCGCGCCGCTGCTTATTGGCAATGGCGGAGCCATGGCACCCTGTCACCCGAGTACGCCCAGTCACCCTCCGTGACACCGGTCGACACTGCCGGCCTCAAGTGGTGTCCCGACTGTCACAACCTCCTCCAGCGCTATCAAGTGGGCGGCGCTTTGACGTTCGCGCTCGACCATTGCTATCAGTGCGGCGGCGCCTGGCTCGACAAGGATGAATGGGCGGCGCTCAAGCGCGACGGGCTCCATGAAGAGCTGTACCACATCTTTACCGACGCCTGGCAGCGTGAGCGGCGGGAGACCGAGCGCCAGCACCTGTCGGAGGCGCAGTTCCGCCGCCGGCTCGGGGAGAAAGCCTTCGACCACGCACGAGAGTTCAAGAAGTGGTTGGAGCAACAGGCCACCCGGAGCGAGATCCTGGCCTATTTGATTCATGAGGCAGAGTGACAGCCGGAGGGCGATTACGGGATTCTGTGGGACCTCTTCCAGCGGACTCCGATCTCCCGCCAGACCCATCTCCGAACGGACCCGGATGACGACGACTGCACCGACGGTGCTCGTCGTCGTCGCCGGACGCCCATGCCTTCGCTCGTTTCCCACGCCATAGCCACCGGCGCCCTTGGCACTTGGTGGCGAAAGCATGAAGTCTCGGGGCGCGTCCTCGCGGTGGGAATCGTCGCGGCCATGGCGCCGGACCTCGATGTGATCGGCTTTCGTTTTGGCGTGGCCTACGGTGATGTCCTGGGGCACCGGGGTCTCTCCCACTCCTTGGCATTCGCCCTGATGATCGCAGCCGTCCTCAGCACGACCTTGGCACCGGCCATCCGTGGAGCGGGCCTTCGAGTGGCCGCCTTCCTCTTCGTGGCCACTGCATCACACGGCGTGCTCGATGCAATGACAGACGGCGGCCTCGGGGTCGCGTTCTTCTCTCCCTTCCGGTTGGAGCGGTATTTCTTCCCGTGGCGGCCCATCCCGGTGTCACCGATCGGTGTTGGTGCCTTCCTAAGTGCCCGCGGCGCCGAAGTGCTGCGGGCCGAGGCGCTGTGGATCTGGCTGCCGGCGGCGGTGATCGCGGGGGCCGGCTACTTCCGCCGATCCGCGGCCGACCGGGGGGAAGACGGCCGCGGTCCACGCACGTAACTTAGGGACCCGGCATATAGGCGATTAGCCGGATCCCCGCTCCCCGGGCCCGATCGACCGCCTCGATGACGTCGCGGTACGGCACGTCGGGCCGGGCACGAATGAACAGGAGCTTGACTTCCCTGTGGCGGAAGGCCGCCCGAAGGAACCCCTCGAGTGCGGTGTCCGGCACGGGCTGCGCGTTGACGAGGTAGCCGTTCTCGGTCACCTCCAGGACGAGCTGAACCGTCGACGCCGGCGTGGGACTGGAAGGAGTTGGAGGCGGGAGGTGGACGTCCTGACGGAGGGCCTTCGGCCGGATCATGAACATGATCAGCAGCACCAGAAGGATGTCGATCATCGGCAGCATGTTGATCTCATCCCGGCAATGGCTGCGACTGGCACCGGTGCGGACGGCGGGCATGGGGGCCTCCGGTCGGTTGAGGCTCCACCATAGCGCGCCGGCGTAACCGGGATCTGACGCCGTCATGTCGGATCGATGACGATTGGATGGCCATTCGCTCGCGCGGGCGGGTGGCGTCGGCTCGCCACAGGGAATACCATTGACGATCTCGTCTCGATCCTGAGGAGGACACTCGTGTTGCCCGACGCCAATCCCCGGCTCCGTGCCCTCACCCAGACCACGCTCCGTATCGCGGCCGGCCTGGCGTTCTTCGTCCATGGGACCCAGAAACTGTTCGGCTGGTTCGGCGGCTTCACACACGGAGAGGCGGCTGAGCTGATGTCACGCTATGGTGTGGCGGGAGTGATCGAGACCGTCGCGGGAGCGGGCATCGTGGTGGGGCTCTTTACGCGGTCGTTGGCGACGCTCGCTGTCGCAGAGATGGCGGTGGCCTACTTCTGGATCCACGTGGGCGGCAATGCCAAGCTCCTCTGGTGGCAGAACCACGGCGAGCTCCCCATCCTGTACGCCTCCATCTGGCTGTTCTTTGCCGTATGGGGCCCCGGACCGCACAGTATCGACGCCGGACTGCGAGCGAGCCGAGAGGATGCCAAGTAGGCGTGCAGCGCATCGGGCTCCGATCGCAACGACAGTGCACCATTATTGGGTTCGTCACCGAGGTCGGCGGGTCTCGGTAGACGCGCGCAATCTCCCATGAGGATCGAGTCATGTGCCGGAACATCAGAACGCTCTATAACTTTCAACCCCCCGCGACGGACGCGGAGATCCGGGCCTCGGCTCTCCAGTTTGTCCGAAAGGTCAGTGGCTTCCAGAAGCCTTCAAGGGCAAACGCGGCGGCGTTCGAACGGGCCGTGCACACCGTTGCGGCGGCGGTGGAGGAGTTGTTCGATGACCTCGTGACCACCACCGCCCCGCGAGATCGCGAGGTGGAGGCCGCGCGGGC
>Ga0055480_10000436_pt1 | contig 15402 bp, 15 predicted proteins | sample Muzzi_PWB_D2_FD_57935 | JGI IMG/M metagenome (GOLD analysis project Ga0055480, IMG submission 57935) | Wetland microbial communities from San Francisco Bay, California, USA, that impact long-term carbon sequestration - Muzzi_PWB_D2 | ecosystem: Environmental > Aquatic > Marine > Wetlands ... | reverse complement strand
GGGGACTGTGAGAATCGCGGGGCGCGGCTCCCGGGAGCGGTCAGGCGATTATCGATGAATCGATGATCTTGTTTTTCTTCATGAATGCCCGGACTTCGTCATACCAGCGGCCGGTTTCGCTTTGCAGCGAAGTCTGGCCGCCGCCGACCTGTTCCTCGGTCGGCCTCGGCCGCAGCCAGTCGCTACGCTGATTTTCCTTTTCGTCGACCAGCAGCAGAGCGCCGGATTCGATATGCCGCTCCTGGTGAAACAGCTTGTGTGCCCGCCAGATACATACCGAGGCGGGCATCAACTGGTATTCATCGGTAATCCGGCACTTGCTGTAATTGAATTTTCCTTTCTTGATGATCAGGTCGTCCTGCTTGAACTGTTCCTCCGGGGATCCGTAAAGGCTTAGAGTAATACTCAGCATCTCGGTCCACTGGAACTGGAAACCGATAAAATTCTTTTCGATCGGGGGCAGCCACCAGCCGCCCTGACGCTCGAATACCAGCCCGGGTTCGATACTGTTGGCGTACTTGACCAGGGCCTTGCCGACTACGGCCATTTCCTCCAGCTGCTGTACTTCGTTGAATATGCTCATCGATCTCGATCCGCGATTGTCATGGCAGTCAGGTCCTGAACTTTTCGGCTTTTCTGAAGGTGATGTCCTGGGGCCGTTTGATCTGCAGCATCATCCAGGCGTTGCTTATCTTGTCGCCCCGCATGGCATTGCAAACCTTCGCGGGAGATTTATAGGGTTTGTTTTTATAGTAAAACTTGCCGTTTCTGAGAGTGGCGACCTGCCACTCGTCGTAGTAACGCGTGCGTAGCTGGGTGCCCGGCGGCAATTCGATCTGATCCCAGATAAAACCGGCCTGGCGCGCCTCGGCAGACTCCTGGTGCTCCTCGGCGGTACGCTCGAGAAACTCCTCGATGACGTCGTCGATGGCGAGCGGGTAATTTTCCTTGTAACGCTCGATCAGCTTCATCAGCAAGTCGTTTTTCAGCGGCACGTAGGTTGTGTCTTTCATAACTACTCTAAAGAGTACTATAAAGTACTTCATAGAGTAAAGATGATTCTGCGGCTTGTCAAGCGGTTTGTCTTGATCGCCGGGATAGGGGAGAATCCGGTCATCGAACGCATGTTCGCGTCATCATCGATCCGACTGGAGAGTGGCAATGAAGATCCTCAATCCCGAAACTGTTGTCAGGCCGGCTTCCAATTACGCGCAGGCCGTGGTGCATGCCGCGGCGGCCGAACGCATGCTGATCTCGGGACAGCTCGGCCTGCGCCCCGACGGCGGGCTCGAGGACGGGCTCGAGGCGCAAATGGAACGAGCCTGGTCCAACGTGTTCGGCCTGCTGGAGGCCGGAGGTTTCGAACGCGAACACCTGGTCAGGGCGACGATTTACGTCACCGTGCCGGGGCAGGTCGCAACCTACCGCACGATCAGGGACCGCAAGCTGGCAGGCCATATCTGCGCCAACACCTATCTCGAAATTTCTGCGCTGGCGTCCCCCGAGTTTCTGGTCGAAATCGAGGCCGAGGCAGTCAGGGAATAAGTTGGCAAGGCAAGCCGGACAGAAGTTTCCAGCGTGTTTGCCGGCAGCCGCCGAGGTCTGCTTTTGACAATCGGCCGGGGTGAATAAGTGATTATCGCAAGATCGAATCGCCTGCTGACGTTGCTACTGTTTCTCGCGGTCGCCGCCGCAATCCTGCCGGTGAGCCTCGTCGCCGCGACCGAAGGCAAGGCGACGACCTCCGACGACCCTCGCCAGGCGCTGGAGGCGGCGTTGGCCGATATCGACCGATTGCAGCAGGCGGCGGCGGATCTCGAATCCCGGGTGGGCAAGGCCGAGGGATTGATGCGCGAGGTCATCGATAAACGCCTGACCCGTTACCGCATGGATTTGCTGCAGCAGAGCCCGGATTTTTCGCACCGCGTTGCCGATCAGCAGGACAGCCCCGAAATCTACCAGGCCTACCGTGAGCGGGCTATCGAATTGCTGACAGCGCAAACCGGCAGGGCACGGACGCTCGCGGCCGATTTGAGAAGACGAATACAGCTTCCCGCGGACGATGCCTCCGCCGCCGACGAGGCGGCCGTCTACAGCCGCGTTTTCGAGTTGCTGCATACGCTCGACGAGGTCTATAAAATCTTTATCGACAGCCTGGCCCAGGCGCGTGAATTCGGGATCGATGTCGGCGAACTCGAAAAGCGGATCCGCGAGGATCTAGCCGAGCGCGTGGCGACGAGTTCGGCGATTCTCGAGATAACGGTTTCCCGGATGACCGCATTGCGCGCCAGCCTGGCCGCGGTTCCCGAAGATGCCGAAATCAAGGCCAGGCTGAACGTGACCACCAGCAACGTGTCGAAGCTGGCGGATGTCATGAACGAGGTATTGCGCCTGATGGATGGCCTGCAAATGGACACCTCGAATACCGTCAGCAATTACTGGTCGTCACCGGGCAGATCACCTCGGATTTCTTCGACGTCAACGTGTTTACCAGCCTGGTCGTCGGCTCGGGGCAGACCCTGTGGGAGAACCTGATCGAAAGCGGCCCCGGCCTGGTATTCAAGCTCATCCTGTTTTTTATCATCGTTTACGTTTTCTACAAGCTGGCCGGTCTGCTACAGCAATTGACCGAGCGGGGCTTCGCCAATGCGCAGGTACAGCCTTCGCAATTATTGCAACGCATGGTGCTGCTGGTGGTTCGCAACACCTTCCTGGCGATCGGTATCCTCATCGCGCTGGCGCAAATCGGCATTAGTCTCGGGCCGTTGCTCGCGGGCCTCGGCGTGGTCGGTTTCGCGCTGCAGGATACCCTGTCGAACTTTGCCGCCGGCATGCTGATCCTGATTTACCGGCCCTTCGATGTCGACGACTTCATCGAGGCCGGCGGGGTATCGGGCAAGGTCAGTAACATGAGTCTCGTCAACACGACCATCCTGACTTTCGACAACCAGACTATCATCGTGCCCAACAACAAGATCTGGGGCGACGTGATCCGCAACGTGACGGCGCAGAAACTGCGCCGGATCGATATGGTGTTCGGCATTTCCTACGGTGACGATATTCCGAAGACCGAGAAACTGCTGCCCGATATCGTGACTTCCCACGAAGCCGTACTCGACGAGCCCGGGACGATGATCCGCCTGCACGAACTCGGCGATTCGTCGGTCAACTTCATCGTCCGGCCCTGGGTCAAAACGGAGGATTACTGGGAGACCTGCTGGGCGATCACGCGCGCGGTGAAAATGCGTTTCGACGAGGAGGGCGTTTCGATCCCGTTCCCGCAACGCGACGTGCACCTCCACCAGCAATCTAATTAGGGAATTTCAGGCCCGGATGATCTTCAGTTTTCGATCCGGCGTCCCGGAACCCATCGCTGCTTCGAGTCCTCCGAGCAATAGCGCCCGGGCCCCTTTGCTGTAAAGATCATGAGGGTCCGCGAACTACTCGGGGCTGAACTGCGGGTCTTCCTGATCAGGGCCGTAAGTCTTTCCCTGGCGCGGTCCCGCCTCCCGGCATTCGAATAGCAGGCCACGAGGTGAGCCAGCGTATCCTTATGACCTTGAGCGCGTGAATCCGCGGCAGGCAGGACCTGATATTCGTGCTGATGCCCTCGGAAAAGTACTCTTGCCCCTGCTGGATCGAATGGTTGGCGAAGCACAAAACGACGATCGACGGCTTTTGCTGGTCGATGTTGCATTTGAGAGGTCAGTCCCGCGTTTGTCCTGCTCAGTTTCCGCGGTATCGACTTCGGCAACGAACGGGTAACCGCCAACGGGGCCAGTCTACCCGGGCGCTTGCGGATCAGTGGTCCGCGAACACGGAATTATATTGCTGGCCGGTCTTGACGAAGGTCGTGCACTTGCTAAGCCACTTCAACTTCTTGGCGCCGGCGTAGGTGCAGGTGCTGCGGATGCCGCCGAGCAAGTCCTGGATGGTGTTCTCGATGCCGCCGCGATAGGGTACCTGGATTTCGCGTCCCTCCGAGGAACGATACTCTTTCAGGCCGCCGAAGTGTTTTTCGTTGGCCGCTCTCGAACTCATACCGTAGAAATTCACGAACTTGCGTTGCTCGACGATATCTTCCCAGCCCGTATCGGTCTTGCGCACTTCACCGTTACGGTAGTAGCGGGTGATGATTTCGCCGCCGCCCTCGTCGTGGCCCGCGAGCATGCCGCCGAGCATGACGAAATCGGCGCCCGCGGCGAATGCCTTGGCGAGATCGCCGGCGCAGGTACAACCGCCGTCGGCGATGATGTGGCCGCCGAGACCGTGCGCCGCGTCGGCGCACTCGATCACCGCGGACAATTGCGGGAAACCGACCCCGGTCTGCAGGCGCGTGGTGCAGACGCTGCCCGGGCCGATCCCGACCTTGACGATGTCGGCGCCGCTGAGCATCAGTTCCTCGGTCATTTCTCCGGTGACCACGTTGCCGGCGATGATCACGATTTCCGGGCAGGCGTCGCGCAGCGCCTTGATGAATTCGGAAAATCGCTCGGAGTAGCCGTTGGCGACGTCGACGCAGACGTATTTCAGTTTCGTGCCGGTCTGCGCGTGAACGCTCCTGAACTTATCCAGATCCTGCGTCGTGATGCCGGTGGAATAGGCGACGTTTTCACGCCTTGCGGGCTTGTCGGCATTGAAAAATGCAACCAGTTCGGCGGCCTCGTAGTTTTTTACCAGGCAGGTGAACAGCCCGAGAGCGGCCAGCGCGTCCGCCATTTCGAAGGTGCCGACGCCGTCCATGTTGGAAGCCATGATCGGAATGCCGCGATAATGCTCGTTGCTCGCCGAGCGGTAGTTGCGAAAGGTGAATTCCCGCTCCAGCTCGACATCCTTGCGGCTGCCCAGGGTACTGCGCTTGGGACGGATCAACACGTCCTTGTAATCGAGCTTGCTGTCGTCTTCGATTCTCATGTTGATGGATTCAATGTCTGGCGGCAGCCGACATTAGCATGATTCAAAATTCCTTAACAGGGTCTTTTATTATGGCAGAGTCGGGAGAATTTACCGCCTTTCAGCGTCCTTGATTCGCCCCGTCGTCGGGCGTATTCTGGCTGCAACTCGTTGACACGGGGGATAAACGCATGAAAAGGCATTTTTATGTAACCGACGATCTGGACGATCTCGACCGCATCGAAGAGGAACTCGAATCCAGCGGAGTTCACCGGCCCCAGATCCATGTCTTCAGCCGCGATGACGCCGCGGTAGAAACCCACGATCACCTGCACAACGTCGAATCCGTATTCAAGATGGACGTGGTCCACGGCACCCTGGTCGGCACCTGGATCGGAATCGTACTGGCCGTGCTGGTACTCGTCGTGGCAGCGTTAAGCGATTTGCCCGGGGATTTTACCTGGACGCCGTTCGTGATGCTGGCCATCGTGTTGCTCGGATTTTGCGCCTGGTCGGGCGGCCTTTACGGTATCCAGGTGCCGAACCGCGATTTCCGGCGCTTCGAGGCGCAACTGCGTGCCGGCAAGCACGTATTCATCGTCGACGTCGATCCCGACCAGGAAGCCCGGCTCGCGCGCGTGGTCGAGCAGCATCCGCGGCTACATCTCGCGGGAACGGGCAGGGCGACACCGCGCTGGATAGTGATGAGCAAGTACAATATCATTAAATTCACTACCGAAACTTTTCCCTGATTCGGCGATTCGTAAAACCTTTCGACCGCCGGTCGGTTTATAGATGGTCGAAAATTCCCAGACACAGAATTCGTTGCTGATCGACCTGGATGGCGTCGTCTACCAGGAAGGCAACCTCATTGCGGGGGCCAGCGAGGCACTGGACTGGCTGGAACGCCGGCAGGTGCCTCACCTCTACGTGACCAACACCACCTCGCGGCCGCGCGATTCGTTATTGCAAAAATTCGACAAGCTGGGATTCGACGCCGCGGCCGGTGAAATCATGACCCCGATAATTGCCGCTCGCGAGTGGCTTGCCGAGCAGGGCCTGCGCCGTGCGGCCATGTTCGTGCCGCCGGCAACACTGCGTGATTTCGGCGATATCGAGCCGGTGGCGCTGGACGGTACCGAACCCGCCGACGCGGTAATCGTCGGCGACCTGGGTGAGGCCTGGGATTTCAGTCTGCTCAACGGCGCCTTCCGGCTGCTGATGCAGGAACCGGCGCCGCGGCTGATCGCGCTCGGCATGACGCGCTACTGGCACGGCGCGAACGGCCTGCAGCTCGACGTCGCGCCATTCGTCAAGGCGCTGGAGCACGCGGCCTCCTGCGAGGCCGTGGTGGTCGGCAAGCCGGCGCCGGCGTTCTTCGAGTCCGCGCTTGTGAAACTGGGCTGTGCGGCAGAAAAGGCATTGATGATCGGCGACGATATCGTCGGCGACATCGATGCCGCGCAGCGTTGCGGAATCCGCGGCATTCAGGTCAGAACCGGTAAGTTTCGCGAGCCCGACCTCGTCCGGGGAATCGAGCCCTTCGCACTGCTCGACTCTCTCGCCGACTTGCCGGACTGGTGGCTGAAAAATCTTTCCTGACTGACTTTTCGCGTGGGTGAATACATTCGCAAGAGCTATGACCTGGAGCCCGTGGGGATCGAGCTCTTTGGTCGCGAGGCCGCCAACGCACCCCGGCAAACGCGGGATCCAAAGGTCCGAGACGGCGCAGTTGCGCCATGGTGCAGTTTTCGGCGGCCGCGGTTGAAAGGCGCCGTAACCCGGGGCTAGGTCAGCGCGCGTTCGAGGTCCGCGAAACTGTTGGCGCGAGCCGACAGTTCGATCGCCATGCCGATCCGCTTTTCTATATGGGTCGACGAAAACATGCCGATGATGACCTGGCTGCCGTTTTCCAGCGCCTGGCTGACCAGCAGGTGCTGGCGGCCGATAATGCGAATGGTTTCGACGATATCGCCTACCGTCGCCCCGAGCACGTCGCCGTACTGCAGCGAGTCGAGCATCGACAGGGGTGTCATAATATCGAGTACCACGATCTGCCCGCGGTTACCGCCATGCTCCTGGATATAGCGCACCGGCTTTTCGCCGAACAGGTCGGTAAAGGTCACCAGACCCTGCAATACACCGGCAGCATCGGCGACGAACAGCAGCCGAACCCCGCAGGCGATCATCTTGTCGTTGACCTCTGCGATGGTCGCCGCAGAGCCAATGGAGAAGGGGCGGGTATGATGAAAATCCGTAAACACCGACCGCGCCGGGTCTCGCAGGCTGACCGAAGCGGACTCGGCCGCGTCGCCCTGATAAATCGAGGTTCCGGGCGGGAGCAGGTTATGCGGCAGGATCTGGAATGGAGTATTCATCGCGATGCCTCGTGTTACCTGGAATCGCGATTATATCCTAAACCCCGGGCCCGGTCGCAAGCCGGGGATCTGGCTCGCCTAGCGAGTGCGCGGGCAGATGCCTTCGTCGCCGAAGAAGAATTCGATCTCGGCGCGCGCCGTGTCGGGCCCGTCGGATCCGTGTACCGCGTTCTCGTCCACTGTTTGCGCGAAATCGGCACGGATGGTGCCGGGCGCCGCGTTGGCGGGGTTGGTGGCTCCCATCACATCGCGATTTTTAGCGATAGCATCCTCGCCCTCGAGTACCTGTACCATGACCGGCCCGGATGTCATGAACGCGACCAGATCGCCGTAGAAGGGGCGTTCGCGGTGAACGGCGTAGAACTCGCCGGCCTTTTCGGCGCTCAGCTGCTCCATGCGTGCCGCGACGATGCGCAGACCGGCTTTTTCGAAGCGATCGTAGATTTCCCCGATCACGTTCTTGGCAACCGCGTCGGGCTTGATAATCGAAAGAGTTCGTTCGACAGCCATACTCAGTGTATCTCCAGCAATGAAAAATGCTGCGCATAATACTCCTTAGGGTACACTTATGCGACCATTTTTAAGGCACCTGTAATGAAAACCGACCAGCACCAGCGCCAGTTCCTGAAGGACTATCGCCCGCCCGATTTCGGGATCACCCACACCCGCTTGCGATTCGATCTCGATGAATCGCATACCCGCGTCGAAAGCCACCTGAGTCTGCAACGCAATACCGCCGACAGCGATGCGCCGCTGGTGCTCGACGGTGTCGAGCTGAAACTGCTGGAACTGCGCCTCGACGGCGTGAAGCTTGGGCCGGAAGATTATCGTCTCGGCGAGGAATCGCTGACCATCGAAACGGTGCCTGACAGTTTCGAACTCGAGTGCGTGGTCGAAATCGACGCTGCCGCCAATACCCGTCTCGAGGGTCTGTACCTGTCGAACGGAAACTTCTGCACCCAGTGCGAAGCCGAAGGTTTCCGATATATCACCTATTATCTGGATCGTCCGGACGTGATGTCGGTATTCGATACCGAGATTTACGCCGCGCGCGACAAATACCCGGTGCTGTTGTCGAACGGCAATCCGGTAGACCGCGGCGAGGATGGCGAACGCCACTGGGCGACCTGGGAAGATCCGTTTCCCAAACCCGCCTACCTGTTCGCGCTGGTGGCCGGCGACCTGGCCTGCATCGAGGACGGTTACGTTACCCGCTCGGGCCGTGACGTGACCCTGCGGATCTACACCGAGCATCACAACCGCGAAAAATGCGGCCATGCCCTGCAGTCGCTGCAAAAGGCGATGCGCTGGGACGAGGAAGTTTACGGGCTCGAATACGATCTGGACCTGTACATGATCGTCGCGGTCGACGATTTCAATATGGGGGCGATGGAGAACAAGGGTCTCAACGTATTCAATACCCGCTACGTGCTGGCGAATCCGCAGACCGCGACCGACGACGATTATCTCGCCATCGAAGGCGTCATCGCGCACGAATATTTTCACAACTGGACGGGCAACCGGGTGACCTGCCGCGACTGGTTCCAGCTGAGCCTCAAGGAAGGCCTGACCGTGTTTCGCGACCAGGAATTCAGCGCCGACATGTTTTCACGCGCGATCCAGCGCATCGGCGACGTGCGCGTGCTTCGCAACCACCAGTTCAGCGAGGATGCCGGTCCGATGGCGCATCCGGTGAGGCCGGCTTCCTACCAGGAAGTCAACAACTTCTATACCGCGACTGTTTACAACAAGGGCGCCGAGGTCGTGCGCATGATCCATTGCCTGCTCGGCACTGATAATTTTCGCAAGGGCATGGACCTGTATTTTCAGCGCCACGACGGTCAGGCCGTGACCACCGACGATTTCAGGCGCGCGATGCAGGATGCGTCGGGAATCGACCTCACGCGTTTTCAGCGCTGGTACGAACAGGCCGGCACGCCGCGCATCGATATCGCCCGCCGCTACGATAGCGTGCGGGGCAAGCTGATTCTGGAGATTCGGCAGCAGCCCGGGACCACCCGCGGCGAGCTCAACCGACCATTTCACATGCCGATGCGGCTCGCGTTGTTCGCGCCGGACGGCGAGCCCCTGCCGCTGGACGACGACGGCAATCTCGAATGGACGGTCGATATCAGCGATCTCGATACCCGGCTGGAATTCGCCGGTATTCCGGCGCGCACTATGCCGTCGGTGTTTCGTGGCTTCTCGGCGCCGGTGATCGTCACCACGGATCTCGACGATGAGGAACTGGCGAAGTTGATGGTGTGCGACAGCGATGCCTTCAATTGCTGGGAGGCGAGCCAGCAGCTCGCTACCCGGATCATGCTGGTGATGCTCGAGGAGCCCGAAGCCGTTCACCAGGCATTGCAGCAGCCCTTGCTCGATGCGTTTGCAAGCCTGCTCGACGATACCCGGGCGGACCGCGCCCTGATCGCCGAAATGCTGGTATTGCCGGGCGAAAAATACCTCGCCGAGATGCTCGAACAAGCCGATGTCCATGCGATCAGGCAAGTGCGCGAAGCACTCGCGCTGACACTGGCCAGCTGCACCGAGAATTTGCTGGCGCGTCACTACGAGGATTGCGACCGGTGCGACGACTATAGTATCGAGGCGCCGGCGATCGCGCGCCGGCGCCTGAAAAATACCTGCCTGTATTACCTGCTGCGGCTGCAACGAACGCAATATTTCGCGCTCTGCGGCGAACAATTCGACCGTGCCGACAACATGACCGACCAGCTTGCCTGCCTGCAAACGGTGGTTGACTATCGCCATGCCGAACGAGACCGGATCGTTACGCAGTTCTACCGCCAGTGGCGCGACACGCCGCTGGTGGTGGACAAGTGGTTCGCCGCCCAGGGCTCGTGCCAGGCGCCGGGTGCGCTGGAGACGATCGCCGCGTTGTTCGAACACCCGTCCTACAATCTGCACAATCCGAACCGGGCGCGGTCTCTGCTCGGCGCGATGATGGCGAATACGGTGGCTTTCCACCAACCCGACGGTGCCGGCTATGCATTGGCGGCGACCAAGATATTACAACTCGACCGGATCAACCCGCAGGTCGCCGCTCGACTCGCCAACCCGTTCGTGCACTGGCGGCGGCTGGTACCCGAACTAGGCAGCCTGATGAAAGCGCAGGTCGAAAACATGCTCGCCGCGGGAGATCTTTCCAACGATCTCGACGAATTACTGACCACCAGCCTCGAGGATTGAACGCCAGCCGTGCCCGAGCAGGTAGACATCGTTCTCCCGGGACTGTTCGATCTGCCGCTTTACGAGCTGGATCCGGCACTGGTATCGGGGCAGCTGAAAGGACTCAACCGTATCCTGCGTCTGGCGACACCCCGGCGCAATAACGCCTACAGTATCGACGCGATCCTGCGGCCCGTGCTCGGCCTCGGGGAAAACGGCGAGCGGGGCTTGCCGCTGGCACAGGCCTGCGCACCGTCCGAGGTCGAGCGGCGTGATCGGGTGATGCTGGCGCAGGCCGTTCATCTGCGCGCGGACCTGCAGAGCGCCGTCGTCGTGCCGATCGAGTTGTCCGACCGTTCCCTTGAAGAAATAGATATGTTAATCAATGATTTATCAGGCTTATTTAATGCAGAATGTGACGTAACTGCGCTGACTGGCGGACGCTACCTGGTGGAGTTTAAAACCCTCGATGCACCGACCCATTATCCGCATATCCTGTCGGTATTGGGGAAGACCGCGAACCCGTATATCGAGCAGACCCGCCAGGACCTGGACTGGTACCGGCTGGTCAACGAAATGCAGATGTTCCTGTACCAGCACGACGTCAACCGCGAGCGCGCCGCTCGCGGCGAGTTGCCGATCAACAGCCTTTGGTTCTGGGGCGGCGGCGTGCCATCCGGGCCGCCTGCGGGCGAAACCGGCTGGTACTGTGACGATGCGCTGTTGAACCGGTTGGCCGAAAACCGGGGTCTGTCCCCGGCAGCGCTCGAACGGGTCGCCGACGAACCGCCGTCCACGAGCGCCGCGGTCGTCGATCTGCGGTTGCTCGAAATGCTCAAAACCGGCGCGGAAACCGGTCTCGAAGCCGTGCTGCTCGACGTCGACCGGCATTTGCTGCAGCCGTTGCTCGAGGCGGCGCGGGCCCACCGCAGGCCACTGCTATTGCGTGCCGGATACGAATTCGATTTTTACCTGTCGCCATCGTCGGGATGGAAATTCTGGCGCCCGCCGCGCAGTCTTGCGGACTGGGTCGCGAATGACGAGAATCCCTGATTGAAGTTATTATTTAACCTGCTAGTGTGCATGAATCTCAGCCATCCTGGGGGGTGAGCCCGATGTCGAACAAGAAACCCGTAAGGTCGTTTGCCAACGTCGAAGCGGTGATCGAGGAACTCAAACCCGGCTACCCGGTGTATTGCCTGCGCCCCGCCGAATTCAAGCGCCAGGCGAGCTTTTTTCTCGATAATTTTCCGGGCCGGGTCATGTACGCGGTCAAGTGCAACCCCCACCTGTCGGTCTTGAAAGCGCTTTACGAGGCGGGCATCCGGCATTTCGATACCGCCTCGCTGGCCGAAATCGCGCTGGTACGCGAGCACTTGCCACAGGCGGATTGTTATTTCATGCATCCGGTCAAACCGCGCGCGGCGATCATGACCGCACACGAGGTTTACTCGGTGGACCACTTCGTGCTCGATCACGAAAAGGAACTCGACAAGATTATCGCCGCCACCGGCGGTGGCGACGGCCAGGTGGTGCTGGTGCGTATCGTGACGCCGGTGCACGACGCCCAGTACCAGTTATCCGACAAGTTCGGCATTGCCGCCGAAGATGCGCCGGCACTGCTGAAAAAAGTGCACAAGGCCAATTTCCAGACCGGCGTCGCATTTCACGTCGGCTCGCAGTGCCGCAATCCGCAGGCCTTTGTCGACGGCGTCAATACCGCGCTCGACGTGATCCAGGCCTCGGGCGTGCCGGTACACTATCTCGATGTCGGAGGGGGCTTCCCTGCACTTTACGAGGACGACAGTCCGCCGGACCTGAGCAAGTATTTCGATGCGATCCAGCAGGCCTTCGATCAGTCCCGGCTGCGCCGCGACTGCGTGTTGATGTGCGAACCCGGGCGGGCGCTGGTCGCCAGCGGCTGCACGCTGCTGACCCAGATCCAGCTGCGCAAGAAAGACAAGCTGTATATCAACGACGGGGTGTACCAGAGCCTGTCCGAAACCGTCGCGGGCAAATTCAAGCTGCCGGCGCGGCTGATCAATCCGGCCCGCGAGATCGCCGGGGAGTGCCAGGATTACACCATTTTCGGACCCACCTGCGACAATCTCGATATCCTGCCCGCGCCGTTTCACCTGCCGGTCGATGCCGAAGAGGGCGACTGGATCGAAATCGGCCAGGTCGGTGCTTACAGCAACTCCGCGGCGACGCGTTTCAACGGCTTCTTCCCGGAGACCTTCGTCGCCGTCGATTCGCCACCGCTGCTGCCGACGCGAGACTGACCGCGGTATATCGCACGACGAGGTTCGAGCGTTGGACGATCACAGTGGCGGGGCGCAAAACCGCGAACCTCACGGTCACGACCTGATCTACAGCGCCGCGGCGCTGCTCGATACCGGCTTTATCGTGTTCGATCGCGACGATCGCATGGTGATGTGTAACCAGCGCTACCGCGAACTCTACGCGGATATTGCCGACTTTCTGCAACCCGGCGCCAGTTTCGCCGAAATTACCGCCGCCTATGCCGAAACCCTGCCAGGCTTCGACAACGAAGCCGAAAAGCGGGCATGGATCGAGGCCCGTATCGAGCACCACCGCAATCCGGCCCAGCCCTTCGACCAGCAGGTGCGCGACGGCAGCTGGATCCGGGTTTTCGATCAGAAGCTGCCCGGCGGCGATACCGTCGGCCTGCGGGTCGACGTCACCGAGTCGAAACGCATCGAGGCGGAACTCGAAAACGCACAGCGCATCGCCCACGTCGGCAGCTGGAACTGGGACGTCAAGCACGACCGGCTGATCTCCTGTTCACGTGAATATGCCCGCATACTCGGGGTTTCGATGGCTGAAATCTACGCCCATGTCGACCGGCAAATGGAGGAGTTCGTGCACCCGGACGACGTCGAAAACGTCAGCCGGAAATTCAGGCATTACGACCGGACGGGCGAGGGCTATGATATCGAGTATCGGATAATGCGCCCGGACGGTGAGCTGCGTTACGTGGTCGAGCGTGGCGATCCGCCATCGTTTCACGATGACGGCGTGCTCGAGCAGCACGGCACGCTACAGGACATTACCGAGCGCAAGTTGCAGGAATTCGATCGCCTGAAAAGCGACGAATTACTCGAAGCCGCGATCGAAAACGTGCCTTGCGGGTTCCTCGTGCTCGACGCCAACGGCGATATCGAGCGCTTCAATCGCAAGTTCGTCGACCTTTATCCAGAGCAACTCGAATTCATCCGCGAGGGCGTCGCGTTCCGGGAATTTCTACGGCGCGGTATCGAAGCCGGTGTCTATACCGGTTCCCGGGCCGATCCTGACGGCTGGTTGAAAAAGCGCCTGCGTCGCCACAAGTCCGAGGATACCGAGTTTATCGAGCATCTGGTCGATGGCCGTTCGATCCAGATTGCGCTCAGGCTGTTGCCCAACGGGTCCCGGGTCGGCATGCACGTCGACGTGACCGAACTGCAGCGGGCACGCGACGCCGCCGAGGAGGCCAACGCGGCCAAGTCGGAGTTTCTCGCCTCGATGAGCCACGAACTGCGCACCCCGATGCATGGAATTCTGAGTTTTGCCGACCTCGGTCTCAAGCGCCTGGAGAACCTGAGCCAGGAAAAGCTGCGTGATTACCTCGAGAATATCCAGGTCAGCGGTAACCGGTTACTGTACATGCTCAACGACCTGCTCGATTTATCGCGCCTCGAGGCTGGCAAGATGCGCCTCGAAATGATGCCGGTAAATCTCGCCGAGCTGGTCGATGCCTGTATCGTCGAGCAAAATCTGCGGCTGACCGAAAAGGAATTGCAATGCCGGGTGCAGAGTCCCGCTGACGGGGCGGCCTGCGTTTGCGATAGCAATCGTATGCTGCAGGTGATCACCAATATCCTCGCCAATGCGATCAAGTTCAGTCCCGCGGGCGGCGAAATCCTGGTACTGCTGGAAATTCGTGACGGATATTGCCGGATGCGCGTCGCCGATGCGGGCGCCGGCATACCGGTCGACGATCTCGATCGGGTGTTCGAAAAATTTTATCAGAGCGCGGACAGTCGCAGGCTGCCGGGCGGATCCGGGCTCGGGCTGGCGATCTGCCGGGAAATCGTCGAACTTCACGGCGGGAGCATCTGGGCCGAGAACAACGACGGCGAGGGCTCCAGCATCCTGTTGGAGCTGCCGATGCGCCAGGCCTGGCGCGTATAACGATTACTTGCCGGAGAGCGCCTGCTCGAGCGTTTCGAGGGCTTCGAGATCGACTTCGGGGACCTTGATCTGGTCTTTCTTCTTGTCGCTGAGCCGGGCGATGGCGGCCTCGGCCGCGGTGCAGGTCTCGTGCAGCTGGCGAATTTGTGCAATCAATCCGGCCGCGCTTTTGACGAGCGCTTTTTGCGATTCTACTTCGGCCTCGAGATCGGCGTTTTGTTTGCGCGTTTTCTGCAATTTGGATTCGGCCTGGGTGCGCAGTTTGGACTCGTCCATCTTTTGTTTTTTCAGGGTTTTGAGCTTGCGCACCACGTTTTCCGGGGTATCGGCGAGCTTTTTCGAGATGGCCTTGAGCTGATTCTGTTTCTCGGTCACCTCGGCGCGCGCTTTCTTCAGCGCCACGGCATTATCTTCCTTGCCCTGGGCGAGCTGGTGTTCGGCCTGTTCGCGGGCCTTGACCGCGGTCTCGACATTCGCCTCGGCTTCTTTGCGAGCCTTTTCGGCGGTTTCGGCCTGTTGCTTGTACTCGGCAACCTGCTGCTCCGCATGGCTGCGGGTTTGCTGGATGTTGATATCGGCGTCGCGGGCGCGTTTTATCGCCTCGTCGAGCGCCTGTTTGAGCTCGTCGGTACTGCATTCGGCATCCAGTCCGAGGGCGTCGGTGGCCGCACCCATCAGTATCTGCTTGCTGATCGCGAGGTCCTTCCAGACCTTTAATTGAACATCAACATCTTGTGTCACTTGCTAC
>Ga0055480_10000435_pt1 | contig 15411 bp, 9 predicted proteins | sample Muzzi_PWB_D2_FD_57935 | JGI IMG/M metagenome (GOLD analysis project Ga0055480, IMG submission 57935) | Wetland microbial communities from San Francisco Bay, California, USA, that impact long-term carbon sequestration - Muzzi_PWB_D2 | ecosystem: Environmental > Aquatic > Marine > Wetlands ... | reverse complement strand
TGACCCGTTTTGGGGCGCAACCCGAAGGGACGGGGCCCCTATCGCACCGGCCGGCGTTGGGGCGCGCTGGTGTACGCCGAGTACACGTCGCTCGCACCGCCTCGCCAGGCGCGAAATGGACCTCCGTCGCGACGATTTGCGTAGTGTGAACAGGCCCTAGGGAATCCGGCCGTTATGGTGTAGATTCTGAGCGCAACCGGTCAAGGAGAGATCATGTCGCGTCCAGGTACGCAACCACCCGTAGCCGCCGTCGCAACACGTACGCTCGCGCTGCTGGCATTGCTGTTTGCCGCGCTGACGGCGGCCTGCGCCGACGACGCGCTGCCCGTGGATCTCGGGGCTTGGTCGGGCTGGGTGGTCCGTGATGTCGAGGATTACGGCTGTCCCGTGCTGTACAACGCCGCCAGCCGGCGCTGCACCTTTCCCGGCCGTCTCGGTCTCGACCTCGACGGCAGCGGCGGCAGTTTCAGCCAGGTTCTGAACGTCTACCGGGAATCCGTGGCGTACCTGCCCGGCGACCGTGACCACTGGCCGCTCGAGGTCCTGGTCGACGACCGGCCCGCCGCCGTCATCGCGCGCGGGGGCCGACCCACGCTCGTACTCGACGATGGCCGGCACGTCATCGGGGGCAGCTTCCGCTGGCAGCGCCTGCCGGAATCGCTGGCCGTTCCGCCGGAATCCGGCCTGGTTGCGCTGCGGCTGGGCGGGAGCGGCGTCGCGCAAGCCGATATCCGCAACGGGCAGCTGTGGCTCAGCGAAAGCCGTGCGCAGACGGACGCGGCGCACCGCGTGGAACTCAGGGTATTCAGGAAGATCACCGACCAGGTGCCGCTCGCGGTGACCACCCGCATCGAGCTGGATGTCTCCGGCGAGCAGCGCGAACTCGGCCTGTCCGGTGCGCTGCCACGGGGCTTCGAACCGGTTGTGGTACGCAGCCGGCTGCCGGCCCGTCTCGACGAAAACGGCCGGCTGCTGCTGAAGCTGCGTGCAGGTCGCTGGGTCGTAGACGTCGACAGCCGTCTGAACCGGGAGACACTGGCGCTGGAACTGGACGGCTTCCCGGCGCCGTGGCCGGCCAGCGAGCTCTGGGTATTCGAGGCCCGGCCGCAGCTACGCCTGCTCAGGGTCACCAGCCCCGTCAGCATCGATGCCAGCCAGAGCGCGTTGCCGCAGGACTGGAAACGCCTGCCCGCCTACCGGATGCAGCCCGGAACAGCGCTGGTGTTCGAGCAGATCCGCCGCGGCGATCCGGAACCCGAACCCGACCAACTCGTGCTCAGGCGCGAACTCTGGCTGGATGCAGGCGGTGCGGGCTACACCGTCAGCGATCACATCAGCGGCACGCTGTCGCGCGGCTGGCGCATCAATGCCGGCGCCGGTCTGGCGCCGGGCCAGGTCTCGCTGGACGGCCAGCCACAGCTCATCACGCGCACCGGGGACGGGGGCATCGGCATCGAGGTGCGCAAGGGGAACATCGATCTGGCCGCCGACAGCCGCATCGAGGACGCGGTCCGGCACCTCTCCGCGGTCGGCTGGGATCACGACTTCAGCAACGTATCCGCCAGCATCAACGTACCGCCCGGCTACCGCGTACTGGCGATCACCGGCGCGGACCATTCACCCGCCACCTGGTTAAGCCGCTGGACACTGCTCGATTTCTTCATCGTGCTGGTGAGCAGCATCGCACTGTCGAGACTCCACGGCCTGCGCTGGGGCGCGGTTGGCCTGGTCGGGCTGGTCGCGCTCTGGCACGAGCCCGGTGCACCGGCGTATATCTGGCTCAACCTGATCGCCACGCTGGCGCTGATGCGCGCGGCGCGCAATACCCGGCTCTATCCCCTGGCCCGCAATTACCTGGCGCTGTCGGCGCTGGCGCTGCTGTTGCTGGCATTACCATTCATGGTCGGCCAGGTGCGCGAAGGCATCTTCCCGCAACTCGAGCAACCCTGGCTGGCCATGGGCGGGCCGTCGCCGGGCGGCCAGCCGGCTACCCCGCAGGCGCCGCCCGCGGCACAGAAATCGCTTAGCCGCGCGCTCACGGATTCAGTCGGCGACCGCATGGCGGGCATTGCCTCCCGGGACGAACCCTATCAAGCGGCGCCCGCGGGCGAACTTGAGAAGCTGGTACAGGATCCCGGCGCACGGCTGCAGACCGGGCCCGGACTGCCGCAATGGCGCTGGCGCAGCTACCCGGTCACCTGGAACGGTCCGGTGCAGAAAGACCAGCGGCTGTCCGTCTACCTCGTGGGCCCGTTTTTCAACCTGCTGCTCAACCTGTTCCGGGTCGCCGTTGTCGCGCTGCTGGCCTGGAAGCTGATCCGTGCACCCGCAAACGAATGGCTGTCGACTCTCCGGTCGGGCGCCGCCGGCACGGCCGTCGCCCTGCTGGCGGTCGGCGCGCTCTCCGCGCCCGACCCCGCGCAGGCCGCCTTCCCGCCGCAGGCACTGCTGTCGGCGCTGAAGGAACGCCTGCTGGAACCGGCCGACTGCCTGCCGCACTGCGCGGAACTCGAACGGCTCGCGATCCGGCTCGATCCCGAACAGGCTCGGTTCACGCTGCGCGTCCATGCCGCGGAGAACCTGGCACTGCCATTGCCCGTGCCGCTGAACGACTGGATGCCGTCCGGCGTAGAGGTCGACGGAACGCCGGCCGACGCCCTGTTCCGCGACAGCAACGCCCTGCTGTGGCTGTATGTGGAGGCGGGCGTGCATGACGTCGCCGTACAGGGCCGCGTGGCGCAACTGCGCGCGCTGCGCCTGGATCTTCCGCTGCCCCCGCATGCCCTCGAGCTGGCGCTCGAGGGCTGGAGCCGTGACGGCACCGACGCGCTCGTGCCGGCACCGCGCTCACTGACGTTCACGCGCGAACAGCCGGACGGCGGCGCGCAACGCTTCGACACGCCGTCGCGGATTCCGGTGTTCGCCCACATCACACGCCAGCTGCGCCTGGGCCTCGACTGGCGGCTGGTCACCACCGTGCAGCTCGAATCCGGTACCGCGCTCCCGGCGGTGCTGCGCATCCCGCTGCTCGACGGTGAAGCGGTCGTCACCGACGACATCAAGGTCGAGGATGACAATGCCATTGTCAGCCTGAGCGAGACCAGCCGTTCCCTGAGCTGGTCCTCCACGCTCGCGCAGCACGAGCACCTGTCGTTGACCGCCGCCCGGGACCGCCCCTGGTCCGAGACCTGGAGCGTGGAGATCGCCCCCATCTGGAACGTACGCTTCAGCGGCATCCCGGTCGTCTATCACCAGCAGGCGGACGGCGCATGGCACCCGCAGTGGCGGCCCTGGCCCGGTGAGCAGGTACAGCTGACGGTCACCCGCCCGCAGGCCATCGAGGGCCGGACCCGGACCATCGACAGCAGCCTGCTGACGCTCACGCCCGGCAGGCGCGCCACCGCGGCGGAACTGTCGTTCACGCTGCGCAGCTCGCTGGGCCAGCAGCACACCGTCACACTGCCGGAAGACGCGCGGCTGGAATCGGTCAGCATCGACGGCCGGGCCGTGCCGATCCGCCAGGATGGCCGCCGCGTGAACCTGCCACTCAAACCCGGCAACCAGAACATCGCCCTGCGGTGGCAGCAGCCCCGCGGCATCGGCTGGCGCTTCGCCAGCCCGGCGGTCGGCCTCGGCGCGCCCAGCGTCAACGCCCGCATCGTCATCAGGCCCGGCCATGACCGCTGGGTGCTGCTCACCGGTGGCATCCGGCAGGGACCGGCCGTGCTGTTCTGGGGCGTACTGATCGTGATCGTGCTGATCGCGCTGGTCCTGGGACGCGTCAGGGATACACCGCTGAACACCGGTTCGTGGATACTGCTCGGTATCGGCCTCAGCACCGTGACGCCGTTCATCGCCCTGTTGATCGCGGCCTGGATCTTCGCGCTGTATGCACGCGGCCGCAGCACGGGACCGGCCGATGCCGCGCGTTTCGATGCCCTGCAGATCGCACTCGTGCTGCTGACCTTCATCGCGATGGCGGCGTTGTTCGGGGCGGTCTCCAACGGTCTGCTCGGCAACCCGGAGATGCAGATTGCCGGCAATGGCTCCTCGCATACCCTGCTGAACTGGTACCAGGACCGCATCGGCGACACCCTGCCGCAGGCGTGGGTGATCTCGGTACCGGTGCTGGCCTACCGGTTCCTGATGCTGGCCTGGTCGATGTGGATGGCGTTCGCGCTTATCGAGTGGCTGAAATGGGGCTGGGGTTGCTTCTCGCACGACCGCCTGTGGATACCGCTGCGCAAGGCGGCGCGCAGCCCGCCGGATCAGGCCGCCGGCGGCGTGGACGGATAGCGCGCCGCACGCGTCAAGCGCCCGGACGCGCCGTTGCACAGGCAGGAAACCGCAGGCTTGATCCACCTGCTTTTGCGCGGCCGGTCGAGTACACTTCCGTGCCTATCAGCAGACTCGGGGCGCATGAAACCCACTCGTGCCCCGGCGGTACAAGAGGCAACACCGGCATGCATTACGTCGTACTCCCGCGTCATCACGGCCAGGCAGGATGAATAGGACTCGCCGATGCACCGTGCGCAACCGGCTGTTGTCCGGCTGCCTGCTGTTGTTACTCGCCGGCTGTGAACACTCCGCGCAGCAGGCAATCCCGGATGCGCAGGCCGTCGCGCTCAACAACCGCGGTGTGGGCCTGATGGGACGCTACGACTTCGCGGGCGCCCTGCAGGTGTTCCGGCAGCTTGCGCAGCAGTACCCGCAGCAGGACACCTTCCGCTTCAATCTCGCCGTGGCGCTGATGAACCGCCAGCTCGACGGCGACGAGGCGGACGCGCTGGCGCGCTTCGATACGCTGGTGGCCGAATGGCCGGACGACCTGCGCGCACGCTACTGCAGTGGACTGCTGGAGTTGCGCCGCGGTGAGCTGGAGCGGGCCGCGACGCACCTGCAGGCGGTACTGGCGGCCGATCCGCACGATGCCTACGCAGCCTATTTCCTGGCGCAGACATTGCAGCAGCGGGGCGACAGCGCCGCCGCGCTGGACTGGTACCGGCACGCGCTGGACGACGATCCTTACCTGCGCAGCGCCTACTACGCACTCGCACAGCTGTATCGCCAGCGGGCTTCAGGCGACGAGGCCGGCCGCTACCTCGAGCGCTACCAACGGCTCGCCAGCAACCCGCGTGCACAGCTGGTGGAATTCAAGTACACGCGCATGGGTCCGAAGTGCGAGGCCGCCGCGACGGGCCCGCGCGCGGCGCCGCCCTTGCCGCACCCCGCCGGGGCACTGTTCGCCGATCCGGGTGAACTCCTGCCCCTGCTGCCCCCGGTGGATGGCGCCCGGCCGTCCGGCGGGCCGAACCTGACCGTCGCCGACATCGACGCCGATGGTCGCTACGACCTGTTTCTTGCCGGCCGCGCCACGGTGGCCGGTGCGCACAACACGGTGCTGCTCGGCCGCGGCGACGGCACGTTTACCGCCGCACAAGACCACCCGCTGGCGGGCGTACCGGACGTGAACACCGCATTGTGGGGTGATTTCGACAACGACGGCCGCACCGACGTCTACCTGTGCCGGCGTGGGCCCAATCAAATGTGGCGGCGCACGGACGCGGGCGACTGGGAAGATGTCACCGGCACGACCCGGACCGCCAACGGAGACTTTGATACCGTCGACGGGGCACTGTTCGACGCCGACCATGACGGCGATCTGGACCTCTTTCTGGTCAACGGTGACGGCCCGGACGAACTGCTCAACAACGACCTCGACGGCACGTTCCGGCCACTGGCTGCGGATCGCGGCCTGGCCGGCGACCGGCCCGACAGCCGCCAGGTGTTGTTGCTGGATATCGACGACGACCGCGATACCGATATCATCGTCCTGCACGCGGCGCCGCCGCACGCGGTGTACATCAACGATCTGGGCTGGAATTACCGTCCCGCCGCCGGCCTGGAGACGTTCATCGATACGCCCATGGCCGCACTGGTCAGCGGAGACAGCGACGCCGACGGCCTCCCGGAGCTGTATGCCCTCGACACGGACGGCACCGTGCGGCGCTGGGACGTGCAGCCTGGCAGCGCCTGGCAGATGTCCGTACTCGGCACGCTGCCACCGGCGACGAACCCGCAACTGGAACTGCGCGACTACGATGGCGACGGCCGGTCCGACCTGCTGCTCTCGACCGCGACGGGCTGGGGGGTGCATTCGTTGCGGGACGGCGCGCTGGAAACGCTGTTCAGCGCGCCCGACACACACGCACCACAGGCCTGGGCAAGCGTGGTCGGCGACATCGCGCGCGGTCCCGCTGTCGCCACCGTGGACGCGGACGGCAGTTTACGTGTGTGGCCGCCGGGTACGGGCCGCTTTAACTTCATCGGCCTCTCGCCCACGGGGGTCAACGACACCGGGGCCACCACGCGCTCCAACGCCTCGGGCATCGGCACCCGGCTGGCACTGCGCAGCGGCGACCGGTGGGTCCTGACCGACAGCTGGCGGCATCATTCCGCGCCCGGCCAGGGCCTGCAGCCGGTGGTGACCGGACTGGGCGGTGCATCGCGGCTCGACTTCGTGTCGCTCACCTGGTCTGACGGCGTGCTGCAGACCGAGCTGGACCTGGCGGGCGGCGAGCTGCACCGGATCGCCGAGACCGAGCGGCAGCTGTCCAGCTGCCCGGTGCTGTTTGCCTGGGACGGCACCCGTTATGCCTTCGTCAGCGACCTGCTGGGCGTGGGCGGACTGGGCTATCTCGTTGCACCCGGTGTATACGCCCCGGCACGGCCGCACGAGAATTTCCTGCTGCCCGCCGGCCTGCCCGCGCCGCGCGCGGGTCGCTACGTGCTGAAGATCGGCGAACCCATGGAGGAAGCCGCCTACCTCGACGCCGCACGCCTGGTCGCCTGGGACCTGCCACCGGGCTGGAATCTGGTGCTGGACGAACGCATGGCCGTGGCCGGCCCCGAGCCAAGCGGCAAGGCGGTCTTCTACCGTCAGGAACAGCTGCCGGTGCGTGCCACCACGGCCGGCGGCCGCGACGTCACGCGGCAGGTCACGGCCGCCGATCTGCAGGCCGCGCCGGTGGGACTGCGTGACCGGCGCTTCATCGGTCGGCTGGCCGCCAACCAGGAGCTCACCCTGGAGTTCGGGTCTGTGCTCGGTGGTGACCGGTCGGTCCTGGTAATCGATGGCTGGATCGAGTATCCGTATTCACAGACCATGTTCGCCGCCTGGCAGGCCGGGGCCGATTACCGCGCACCGACGCTGGAGGCACGCAGCGGCGACGGTCGATGGCACACCGTGCTGGCGGAGTTCGGCTATCCCGCCGGCATGCCGCGGCGCATGTCCGTACCGCTCACGGGGCTGCCGCCCGGCACCACCGCGCTGCGCCTGACCACCAACCAGGAGATCTACTGGGACCGGGTGGCGGTGGTGCAGGCCGAACCGTTGCCCCGCGCGCGCCGCACGGTGCTGCCGCTGGTGGAGGCACGGCTTGACGATAGCGGTTTCGCGGACCGCGTCACCGGCCCGCAGCGCCAGCCCAACTACGATTACGCGCGGCGTAGCCCGTTGTGGGACGCGCGCCATATGGCCGGTTACTACACCGCGTTCGGCCCGGTCACGGAGCTGCTCGCCATACAGGACGATGCGACGGCTATCTTCGGTCCCGGCGAGGAGGTGCAGCTGGAATTCGCGGCCGCGCTGCCGGCGCTGCCGGCCGGCTGGCACCGGCGCTTCGTACTCGAGGCCAGTGGCTGGGCCAAGGACATGGACCTGTACACGGCGCAGGGCGCGACGCTGGAACCGCTGCCTTCCACCGGCCTGCCGCGCGATGCGCGCGATGCACTGCAGGCGCGCTACAACACCCGCTACCGCGCCGGGCTGTAGACCGTTCTTCGGAGGGACGACGATCCGGCCTCGGTGACCCCGTCGATGCGGTAATCCGGAATCAGACCCTTGTTCGGCAAATACAGTGGACGGACCTGGGCCGGCATGCTGCATTCGTCCAGGGACGGGAGCAGCGCCCGGAGTGTTTCGGGTTACAGGCTGACACTCCCATCCCGCTCCAGGACTTGGTCGTCAGCCGGGCCGCACAGGAGGACCAGGGCCCAGCGGTGTCTGTACGTCGGGCATCGCAATATCTCGGACACCCTGGCCACCTCTCAGGAACACACGCGAGTGGAGATGGTGGAGATGCACAGGAACAGCAGCGCGATCGAAGAGATCGGCTGTCTGCCGGTTTCTCTCCCCTGTCGGATATAATAGCCGTGTGATACCCGCTCGCCGACGATCCGCTGTCCATGCGATCGTTCTCCGAAACCGTTGTATTCCCGATCACGGCACCGTCCGGGCGGTCGTTCCGGCCGCGGGCATCCCGTTGCCGTCCCACGCCGCGCCGCTGCCTTCCTGCAGCGTGACGAAGGCGTCGACCCCGATGTCGTTCCAGAATTCGCGGCTACCGTCCGGCCAGACCACACCGACTCCCTGCACCTCGGCGTCTGCACCGAGGCCGAAGTGCACGCGCGGGTCGTTGGCGCTGAGGTAGCTGCCGTCGGTGTGCGCGCGTCGCCACAGCACGGACCGGCCCGCGCGCAACACCGCCACGCGCGCGCCCATCCCGGCGCGGTTGGAACGCGTGCCCGCAAGCACCACCGTCAGCCAGTGCCGGCCTGCGGCCGCCGCATTGCGCAGCAACCGGACCGGGCCGTTGTTGTTTGCCACCACGATATCGATGTCACCGTCATTGTCGATGTCGCCGAAGGCGGCGCCGCGGCTGACTTCGACCAGCGCCAGCGCCGGACCGGCCTGCCCGGTGACATCGACAAAACCGTCCGCGCCCTCGTTGCGGATGAGCTGGTTGCGTTCCTGGTAGGGAAACGGCTGACCGCGCAAGGCCTCCTCGGTCTTGACCGCGCCGTTGGCGATGAACAGGTCGAGGTCACCGTCGTTGTCGTAGTCGAACCACTCCGAGCCGAAACCGGTGTACGGCAGGCTGATGCGCCCCAGTTTGTGCGCGTCGGTGACATCGAGGAAATTGCCGGACCCGTCGTTGACGTAGAGCGTGTTGGTCTCGCGATCGAGGTGGGTCATGAACAGGTCCTCGTCACCGTCACCGTCGAAATCACCGGCTGTCACCCCCATGCTGGCCTCCGCCTTGCCGTAGGCGTTGATGGCCACACCGGCCATCAGCGCGGTATTCTCGAAGGTGCCGTCCTGCCGGTTGATCCACAGCTGGTTGTCGTCGCCGTCGTTGCCGACGTAGATATCCTGCCAGCCGTCGCCGTTGAAATCGGCGCAGGTCACGCCCAGCCCCGGGCCGAACGCCGCGCCCAGACCGGCCGCGTCGCTGACATCGGTGAAGCGGCCGCCGCCGTCATTGCGGAACAGCCGGTCGCGCACCTTCTCATAGGACTGCGGCCCGCAGTAATCGGGCTTGCCGTCCGCGCCGGCGCACTGCTTGTTGCCGGCCAGGGTGAAGCGCACGTAGTTGGCCACGAACAGGTCGAGATCGCCGTCGCGGTCATAGTCGAGAAAGGCGGCACTGGTGCTCCAGCGCGGATCGTCGACGCCGGCCGTGGCGGTAACATCGGTGAACCGGCCATTGCCGTCATTGTGATAAAGCACGTTGGAGCCGAACGCGGTGACATAGAGGTCGGAAAAGCCGTCATCGTCGTAGTCGCCGCTGGCGACGCCCTGGGCGTAGCCCGTATGGCCCAGCCCGGCGGGTGCCGTGATATCGGTGAAGCGAAGTTCACCACCCGGCACCAGCTCGTTGCGGAACAGGCGGTCACCGGGCGGCTGATCCGCCGGCAGCGGAAACAGCGCCTGTGCCGTGGAGCCGGCGGGAGCGAGCATGGCAGCCTGCGGCAGGTAAACATCCAGGTCACCGTCATTGTCGAAATCCAGCAGGGCCACGCCGGGACCGAACACCTCGGGCTGGTAATAGGCGCCGCTGGCACCGTTGAAGTGCTGGAATACCAGCCCGGTCACCGCGGCCACCTCCTCGAAGGGTGCAGCGCCGGTCGGAACCGGTGCCGGCATTGTCGCATCATCGGCACCGCAGCCGGTCAGCAATACCAGGGTTGCCGCCAGCCACGGGGGGCCGTGCCCGGTCCCGCGCACGTTCACTGCGCGCCCCGCCACTGCGCCTGTGTCCGCCTGATCTCTTCCAGCAAGCGCTGTTGTCCCTGCGTCGCCGCCTCCGTCCGGGCTGTCTCCAGCACGGACAGCGCGCGTTCCGGTTGACCGGCCTCGTGATACACCCGTGCGATGCGTTGCAGGTAGAACGCGCTGTCCACCTGCCCGCCCTGGCCCGCCAGGCTCAGCAACGGTTCCGCCTCGGCATACCGGTTCTTCAGCAGGAGCAGACGCCCCAGCAGCAGCGCGGCACGGCGGTTGTTCGGATTGCTCGTGAGCGCCAGGCGGTACTCCCGCTCGGCCACTTCCGGCTGCTGCAGTTCCTCGCGCGCCTGGCCGAGGAATGCGTGTGCGTCGCTGTGTTCGGAATCGGCCTCAAGCACCTTCTCGAAGGCCGTGGCCGCTTCGGCCATGCGGCCGTGCTCGGCGAGGAGGTTTCCGTATTCGAGGTTGGCCATGACGCTGTAGGGTTCTATGGCAGTGACCGCGCGATAATGCCGTGCCGCCTGCTCGATGTCGTCGAAGCGGTGATACAGCCGGATCAGCTCGCTGTGCGCCTCGACCGATTGCGGCTCGATGGCAACGGCCTGCTGCAACGACTGCAGTGCCACCTGCGGCTGTCCCGCGCGATCGAATTGCCTGGCACGGCGCACGTGCGCCCGGGCACTGATGTCGAGCGCATCCAGCGTCTCCAGCAAGGGGTCGACGTGGGGCGGCGCCTGTTCCGGATGCGCCCGGTAATGCACCATGTGTTCCTGCGCCAGCTCCGTATCGCCGCGGTCTCGATAGGCCAGGGCCAGCGCATAGTGCACCGGACCGAAATCCGCGTACAGTTCGATGGCACGCTTGTTGTGGACGATTGCTCCCGCCGGATCTCCGAGCGCGGCCAGCACCTGCGCGAGCCGGTGATGGGCCCAGGGCGAGTCCGGCTGCCGCGCCAGCAACGCCTCGAACAGGTCGCGCGCCTCGTCCGGCGCACCGGTCTTGAACAGCACTTCGCCCAGCCGCAGGCGTGCGGGTGCGTAGTCCGGATTCAGTGCCAGCGCGCTGCGCAGGTTGTCACCGGCGCCGGCGTCGTCACCCGACTGGGCCAGCGCGATTCCCAGCAGGTAGGCCGATTCGAAGTTCCCGGGCTGCAGCCGCCGGGCGCGGCGATAGCAGTCGATGGCCGGGGGCAGCATCTTGTAGGCATGCAGAATCCTGCCCAGGTCGAGGATGCGCTGCGCGTCCTGCGGCGCCTCCAGCGCCCGCGCGCGCGCGGCGCGGAGTTGCTCCCTGACCGGCCGGGAAAATTCCGCCACCGCCAGTTCGGGAACCGGCGGCAGCGCCGGCCGCGCGGACGGCCGCAGCGTGGCCGCCGCGATGACCACCAGCAGGACCAGCAGGACCGGGATGAGGTAGCGTTTTATCTCTTGAACCATGGTCACGCGGGGAGGATGTGCTGCCTGCACGTGATTCTGCAGGTTCAGCCCAGGGTCAACCCAGGGTCAACCGGGGGCGGACATGCTGTGCAGCGTGTGCATTATATCCACAGGCCGGTGGCCTGCGCATCCACTACGACGTCCGTAATCGTTTCGACCCGTTTGCGGACGGCGACTTGTGCTAACAGGCAGGCAAGGCGCACTCCGGAGATATCGCGGCATCGGTGAAAACTACAGCCCCAGCGTTTCGTCGTCGGACCCGCTATCGTGCAGCGTATCGCTTCGGGCCGCCTCGATGGCATTGGCCAGGACGGCGTGCGCATGCTCTTCCTGGCCGAATTGTAGATACTGCTTCGCGGCATCGAACACCGCCTCCAGCAACCGGACACGGTGCTCGTGGTAAAGCAACGAGCGGGCAAGATGATGGGGATCCGCGCCACGATCGTACATCCGCTGCGCCTCGGTCAGCGCCGTGTGCAGTTCGTCGTCTGTCGGTTTCAGCATGACAATTGTCTTTTTGTGGTCGATGCGCTTGGTCCGACGGAATTTTGTCATCTCCAGCGCACCCGATGCCGGCATGTGACCGGGACTCTTCCGTTTGGTCATCCTCATTGTCAAACGGGGAAATTGATGCTTGTATAATAATGCAAGCTGTCAACCGCCCCTAACCCGTGAGGATGACAACATGGCCCATAATATCAGACAGGCACCCAGGGTCGGTGCCCCGGATCCGGAACTGAGGAACTCGCCGATTTTCGACGACACGGACGCCGACGAGCTGTCCCTGGATCTCGAGCTGGAAGCCGGCGTCTGTTACTTCAATTCGCTTTCCTATGTCATCGGCAGCTATGTTTGCAGCGGCGACGAGCTGCTGCGCTGCGAGGGGCGTGGCGTATGGATCCGCGAAGGCAGCTGCCACCGGGACTGACCGGCCCGGTACATGACACCGCATCACGCACCACCCGGCCGCATCCACCGGGCCCTGGCTTTCAGTACGGCCGGGTTCAACACCGGCCCCTGCACCCGGGTGCAGGGGCCGCTTCATCCGCGTACCGCTCCCCGCGTTTCATACCGCCTGCGGCCTGTATCCCAGGCGGGCGAACTGTACGTCCTTGCGCTGCACAGGGTAGGCAGGTCCACGGGAAAAACGATCCGGTCCAGCGGCGCGATCATTGACACACGCGACACCTACCGCGTCTGCAAGAGGAGGAACCCTATGCAAATTCCTTTACAGATTACCTTCCGTGACATGGAACCGTCTGCGGCTGTCGAGGCGAGGATTCGCGAAAAGACCGCCAAGCTCGAACACGTCTACGACAGGATCATGAGTTGCCGCGTGATGGTGGAGTCACCCCACTGCCATCATCACCAGGGCCGGCTGTTCCAGGTGCGCATCGACCTCACCGTACCGGACGACGAACTGGTGGTCAGCCAGGCGCATCACCACAAGGACCACTCGCACGAGGACGTGTACGTTGCCATACGCGATGCCTTCAACGCCATGCAACGCCAGTTGCGCAATTACGTGGACATGCGGCGCGGTCGGGTCAAGCAGCACCAACCGGCACCCGGCGGGCACGTGATCAGCCTGCACCCCGAGGAAGGCTACGGCAGGATCGGCACACCGGACGGACGGGTGATCTATTTTCACCGCAACAGCGTGCTGAACAGCAACTTCGATGCACTGGAAATCGGTAACGAGGTGCGTTTTGCCGAGGAGGCCGGCGAACTCGGGCCACAGGCCAGTTCCGTCGTACCGGTCGGCAAGCACCACGTGGTGGTCTGAATTCGACATGCACAACGGATCACCGCAACCCCACGAACGCCCGCGCCCAGCGGGACGCCGACCGACGCAGATGGCGGCTGTCCCGGGAAGGACTCGAAAGCGCGGTGGCTTGCCGGAGCTGGGCGGATACAGGGCGCTTGCCGGGAAGGGGGAACGCCGGAGGGTGGGATTGGCCGGGGACAGACACGCTGTAAATTGACAAATATCAGTGACAATCGATGCACGCAGGGTATGAATTACGGTAATGGGGGCACGCGTCAGGCGTGTGACTGCCAGCCGGCTCGGCGGAACGCGCGGTGAACACGGCAGGCCTGCCAATCCTCAGGCGCCGTAACGCGGGCATCGTCATATCGGAATGCATATCATGTTGAATGGAAAACCACCTGACAACCAGCGGTGCGGTCGACTGGCGTTTTTCCTGGAGTTTCTCAGGTATCCGCTGCAGATCGGATCTGTCACACCGAGCTCGCATTTTCTGGAACAGCGCCTGCTGAAGACTGCCGACGTCCGCTCCGCGCATACCATCGTCGAACTCGGCCCCGGCACGGGCGGTACGACACAGTCCATCCTGCGCGCGATATCGCCACAAGCGAGACTGCTGGGTATCGAAATCAATCCGCATTTCCATCGCCTGCTGCGCCGCATCGAGGACAGGCGGTTGATCGCACATCTCGGCAATGCGTGCGACCTGCAGGATATCCTCACCCATTACGGACTGGGCGCACCGGATGTCATCATTTCCGGTATCCCCTTCTCCACCATGACGCGCACCAGCGGGTCGAAGATCCTCGCCACCGTCGCCTCGCAGCTCGCCGGCAACGGCCGTTTCGTGGCCTATCAGGCCAGCGACCGGGTCATGGACCTGTGCCGGCCGTTTCTGGGTAACGGTAGCCAGGAGCTGGAGTTACGCAACATTCCGCCCATGCGTGTCTACCGTTGGGAAAAACCGGACGCCGGCTTGCCCGGACACCGCGACAGCAGCGCGGGGCAACATACGCCATGAACAGAAACCGGAACCCGGCATCCACCGGAACGGCGCCGTCTTCCGGTATGCCGTCACGCGAACAGCCGGCCGTCGCGGCACCGACCGGACTGGAACGCTGGGCACTGCAGAAACTGCTCGCCGTGATGGGCAATCCACCGGTGCAGTTCGTGCTCTGGGATGGGGCGCGGGTGCCGGCGGACCCGGCACGCGGGAACGCACGCCTGCAGATCCATGACCGGCGCACGCTCTGGCAGCTGGTCATCAACCCGGAACTGCGCTTCGGCGACGCCTACAGCCGCGGCAGCCTGGTGATCGAAGGCGACCTGGTCGGTTTTCTCGAAGACCTCTATCGTGCCATGTCCCCGGCCGGCCGGCGACACCCGCTGTTCAAGGCCCTGCAGCACTGGCGCAACCGCGCCCGCCTCAACACACCGGCCAGTTCGCGCACCAATATCCCGCACCATTACAACCTCGGCAATGACTTCTTCCGCCTCTGGCTGGACGAGGACCTGGTCTATACCTGCGCCTACTTCCCGTCCCGGTCGCTGGACCTGGAAGCGGCCCAGCGCGCCAAACTGGAATACGTCTGCCGGAAGCTGCGGCTCCAGCCGGGCGAGACGGTCATCGAGGCGGGTTGTGGCTGGGGCGCCCTGGCGCTGTACATGGCCAGGGTGTATGGCGTGAGGGTGCGCGCCTACAACCTCTCCAGCGCGCAGATCGAGCATGCACGCGAACGCGCCGCGGCGGAAGGCCTCGTCCGGCAGGTCGAGTTCATCGAGGACGACTATCGCAATATCACCGGTCACTGCGACGCATTCGTCGCGGTCGGCATGCTGGAGCACGTCGGGCGCACCAACCTCCGCGCGCTGGGCGGTATCATCGACCGCTGCCTCGCCCCCGATGGCAGGGGCCTGATTCATTCCATAGGGCGCGACCGGCCCTGCCCCATGAACGCCTGGATCGAGAGGCGCATCTTCCCCGGGGCCTACCCCCCAACCCTGCGCGAGATGATGGACATCTTCGAGCCCTGGGGATACTCGGTGCTGGACGTGGAAAACCTGCGCCTGCACTATGCGAGGACCCTTGAGCACTGGCTGGCACGCTTCGCCGATCGGCAGGACGAGATCCGCGCGCG
>Ga0055480_10000433_pt1 | contig 15419 bp, 15 predicted proteins | sample Muzzi_PWB_D2_FD_57935 | JGI IMG/M metagenome (GOLD analysis project Ga0055480, IMG submission 57935) | Wetland microbial communities from San Francisco Bay, California, USA, that impact long-term carbon sequestration - Muzzi_PWB_D2 | ecosystem: Environmental > Aquatic > Marine > Wetlands ... | reverse complement strand
GTCATTCGCACCAAAAGGGAAGAACTCATGGCCTTTATTCAACTGGAGGATCTGCGCGGCAGTGTGGAGGTTATCGTCTTCCCTTCGGTATATTCATCCTGCCAGGAGCTGTTGGGCGATGACCGGCCTATCATGGTGCAAGGCAAAGTGCAGCAAGACGACAAAGGGGTCAAGATTCTGGCCGACACCCTTATCCCCATGGCCATGGCCGAGGCCATGTGGACGGCCAAGATCCAGTTTAATATCGACGCCCGGCGCAGCGACAAGACGGTCCTGGCCGATTTAAGGGAGTTGTTGCGCCGGCATCCCGGCGATTGTCAGGGCGTGATGCGCATCAAAATGGCCGAAGATGTTGAAACTGTTCTGGCCATGGCTGAGCATTGGCGCTTTCAACCCGGAGAAGCGCTGACCCGTGAAGTTAACGGCCTGCTCGGGTACCCGGCTGTGGAGACCCTCTGCGGAGAGATTAATGCCGCGTCCAAAGACAATGGTAAAAACAGGTGGCGCAATGGCGGCCGCCGTGCAAAATGATGTACGACAATCGATAAAAGCTTGGCAGAAGCATGGATGCAGGGAAAAATTCAATTAGCTTGGGCTACTCGCCGTGTCCCAACGACACCTTTATCTTTAACGGCCTGGCAAACGGTCTGGTGCACTTGCCCGACCATGAGGTTCGCCCTCAACTGCACGATGTGGAGACCCTCAATCGAATGGCTCTTGACAGTGCCCTGGACGTGAGCAAGCTCTCCTTCTTTGCCTGGCTGCGGGTTAAGGACCGTTATCGTCTGCTCAGCAGCGGTGGTGCACTGGGTTTCGGCTGTGGCCCTGTGGTGGTGGCCCTCAGGAAGCTGACCCAAGCCGATATGGCCGCCTGCCGCATCGTCTTGCCGGGTGAGTGGACCACCGCCCATCTGCTTTTCCGTATGTGGGCCCCTCAGGCCGGGGATAGGTTCTTCGTCCCCTATGACCGCATTTTTGAAACCCTGACATCGGGCCAGGCCGACTGCGGCGTGATCATCCATGAAAGTCGGTTCACCTACCAACAATCGGGGTTCCGGCAGGTGGTGGATCTGGGGGCCTGGTGGGAGGCGTCCACCGGTATGCCCGTCCCGCTGGGATGTATCGCGGCCCATAGCCGCATCGACAAGGACCTGGCGGATCAGGTGGATCAGGCCATTTACCGGAGCATCGTTCTGGCCCGGGAAGATCCGCGGGCCGCGCTTCCCTATATTCGTGCCCATGCCCAGGAGATGACCACCGAGGTGCTGGATGCGCACATTCACACCTTCGTCAATGAATTCAGCCTTGATTTGGGGACGCGTGGCCGGGCGGCGGTGGCGACCCTTGAAGAGAAGGCACGTCAAACAGGAATTATCCCATGATCGGATTGATATTTGCCACCCTTAACGAGGCCAAGCCTTTCTTGGAGTGGAGCCAGTCCATTAGAATAGACGAGACGCCATTTGTCGTGTATCAGGCGCCGTCCAAGCCGAATCTGTTTGTGACCATCAGCGGCATGGGCAAAGTGGCCGCCGCCATTGCATGCCAGTTTCAAATAAAGGAATTAAAGGTCAAGGAAATCGTCAATGCCGGCGCTTGCGGCGCGTTGCAAAGCGGCGCCAATTTTGCTCCGGGTGAATTGTTTTGCATTGCCAGCGCCGCAGAAGGGGATCTTTCGATCCCCGACGACGTTCCAAGGCCAATCATCAGTGATGGCAAAATTGACTGGGATTTGCCCGCCGGCAGACTGATCACCTGTGACCGGCCGGTATTTGACGATGAGCAACGCGAGATTCTCTCCACCGGCGGCGATCTGGTCGATATGGAGGGGGCCGCCATCGCACGCGTGGCCGCCTTGCATAGCGTGCCCTGGTCGATGATCAAAGGCATTACCGACTCGGCCGGATCGGCGGATCGCAATGTGCTCAAGGGCAATCTGACCGTGGTCAGCGAGAAGATTTGTCGGGTGCTATGGAACCACCTGCGAGACTTGTAGCGCAGAGGCCGGAGGACGCCAGATCCCGTGTTGCCAAGGGTTCGCAGTAGTTGGACTACGGCTTCACCCTTGGACGCCTTGGCTCTGGCGCCCTCCGGCCTCTGCCGTGTGGTTGTGGTCCGAGGATGCCAGCCAAGGGTTCGCAGTGGTTGGATTGGTTTATTACGAGGTAAGAATAAAAAATGAAACCCGTTGTTGCCATTATCGGACGCCCCAATGTGGGCAAGTCCACGTTGTTTAATCGGATCACGCGTCGTCGGGACGCCATTGTGGACGACCGCCCGGGGGTAACCCGCGATCGCCATTATGGTGATGCCGTCTGGGACGATCGTGACTTTATGCTGGTGGACACAGGCGGTTTTGTCAGCGGCGATGACGATCGATTCGCCGCCCCCATCCGTTTTCAGGTGGAACAGGCCGTTGAAGAGGCCGACACCGTGGTGCTGGTGCTGGACGGCAAGGGCGGCATTTCACCCTTCGACAGCGACCTCATCGACCGGCTTCGGACTGTTGACCGCCCTGTCTTTTATGTGGTGAATAAGATCGACGGCCCCGAGCAGGAGAATCGTCTCTACGAATTTTACGCCCTGGGAATTGAGACCCTTCACCCTCTATCAGCTGAACATGGTTACGGTGTCTCCGATTTTCTCGACAACCTCTTAAAGTCCCTGCCGTCAACCACGACAGAAGCGGATCAGGAGCATATTCGGATCGCCCTGGTGGGTCGGCCCAATGTGGGCAAATCGTCCTTGATCAACCGACTGCTGGGCCAGGAGCGCTTAGTGGTCAGCGATCTGCCCGGCACCACACGAGATGCCATCGATACTCTTTGCCAACATGCCGGGCAATCTTACCTGCTGATCGATACCGCCGGTATTCGTCGCAAAGCCAAGGTCGACTTGAAGCTGGAAAAATTTTCCATTATTAAAGCCCTCAAACGTCTGGAGCGTTGCGACGTGGCCTTGGTGGTTCTGGATGCCAGTGAAGGGATTACCGAACAAGATGTCAAGGTGGCGGGCTATGCCAGCGAGCGGGGGTGCGGAACCATTTTTGTGGTCAATAAATGGGATTTGGCCGATAAAACCGTCACCACGCCGCGCAAGTTCGAAGAACAACTGCGCTATGTATCAAAGTTTTTGAACTATGCCCCCATGCTCACTGTGTCGGCGCGTTCAGGCCAGCGCATCCATAAGATCTTTCCCGCGGTCAATGCCGTATACAATCAATACGTTACCCGCATCGGCACCGGTCAGGTGAATCGCATCGTCAACCATGCCACCACCCGCACCGAGCCGCCGCTGCATAAAGGCCGCCGGCTGAAGTTTTACTATACCACCCAAATTGCCGACCGTCCGCCCACGTTTGTCAGCTTTGTCAACTTTCCCGGCGCGGTGCACTTCTCCTACCAGCGGTATCTGCTCAATCAGATCCGCACGGAGACCGGCTTGGACAAAGTGCCGCTGCGGCTCTATTTCCGCCAACGCAGCGGACGGATCGATTTCACGAAGAAAAAGAAGCGGCCGCGTTAACATTTCTTCGGGAGACCTCCAGATTATTATTTTTGCTTGCCAAAAAATCGGGTCTTTTGATATGGTCATTAAAATTTTCCATATGTTTTCAGAATTTTAGCATTAGAATTTCAGTTCTATGGTGTTGCGGCCGATAAAATGGATGGAATCTCATCCATGGCAAGGGAACAGATCTCCGACATAGGGCTCTGGAAGTACGGGCAGGGCCGCAAAGATGCGTGTATGCCATGCCCATCTGCATCAACGGGTTAGCCTTTGGCGACACATGGGAGATCGTTTCCTGGACAATACCGATTCCGCCTTGGAAAACAAAAAGGAGAACAATCATGGTGTGGTATTACAGGGACGGTGACCAGGAGAACGGTCCGGTGAGCAAAGCAGAATTACAGGCCCTGATCAAATCCAAAAAAGTCGGTGCCCAAACCTTGGTGCGAAGCGTTGAAATGAACGACTGGGTTCCCCTGATTGATGCTGTACGCGGAACAACCGCGCCGTCCCGGACGACCCCGCCGCCACCGCCGCCGCCTGATCGTGCGCCGGAGATGAAGTTCGAAGCTGCCGATACGCCCGTCGATGACGATTTCGGCGAGTTGGCCATGGAAGAGACCGATCCCGCTCCGGAGGAAGTGCAAAGCAAGGACATGGCTGTTGCCGGTGCCGGCGGCGCTTCCTCCACGGTGGTCTGTTCGCAATGCGGTCGTTCTTTTCCCCAGGACCAGGTGATTGCATACGACGACCAGATGATCTGTGCCGCCTGCAAACCCATGTTTGTGCAGAAGCTAAAGGAGGGCGTCGGCCTACCGGCAATACAGAATTATGCCGGCTTTTGGATTCGATTTGTAGCCAAATTCATTGACTATGCCGCCCTGGGCCTTGTTCAGTGGGCAATTATGGCAGCGTTGAGCGCGATAATCATGCCCAACTTGCTTCAGAGCAGTGATCCATCCCAGATTACGGGAGTTTTCGCACTGATCGGGATATCGGCCCTCATCAGCCTGACAATGCAAGTATTTTACTATACATTTTTCCTGGGACGCTGGGGAGCCACCGTTGGTAAGATGGCCTGCCGGCTGAAAGTTGTTACTCCTGAGGGTGGCAAGATTACCTACATGCGGGCATTCGGGCGTTTTTTCGCTGAGTGGATCAGTGGAATCATCCTTTACGTTGGATACATTATGGCCGGGTTTGACGACGAAAAGCGCGCATTGCATGATCGCATCTGCAGTACACGCGTGGTTAAAAAAGCCTAGCGCTGGGTTGAACTGTGATTGCATGCCCCAATTGCCGGACCATATTGCCGGCGCTAGTCATCAATACCGGCCGGTTGCATAAATGCTCCAATTGTGCGACGCGGTTTAGGGCCGAACTGTTCAATGCCTTTCATCGGCCCATCAGCCTCGGGCAGACCGGAGAAGTCGTGCAGGCGCAGGGCGAGGCGGAGTGTTTCTACCACCCGGGTAAAAAAGCGGTGGTCCCCTGCGCCGGTTGCGGGCGGCTGCTATGCGCCCTGTGCGAGATACCTTTCGACGGACGCAGCCTATGCACCAATTGTCTTCAATCCGGTCGGGACAAACAGCAGATCGAATCCCTGGAGAAGAGCCGCACGCTTTTCGATAGCCTGGCCCTGCACTTGTCCTTTTGGCCGCTTATCTTTTTTCCTTTAACGCTGATCTCCGCTCCGGCCGTCATCTATCTGGTGCTGCGCTATTGGAGCGCTCCCGCAAGTATCCTGCCACGCACCAAGTTCCGCCATATCCTGGCGTTGCTGCTCGCCGGCGGGCAGTTGGCCGGGTGGGTGATCTTCTTCGTGGGGGTGTTCAGATAGATATCATGGCCCGCAAAGCGCGAACATACCGAAGGTTGCCGGGCAGACCCTTTCTGCCATTTGACGCCGGATCGCTGTTGCAGGGGCCGGACCATCTGCTGTGCGTGGAGTCCGTCTTCATGAAGGAGAGCTATAAGCGATTTTACTACAATGATATCCAATCCATCGTCCTGCAGCGCACCGGCACCCATTTGGCATGGTCTTTTGTCTGGGGCGCATTGGCATTGTTGTTCGGCCTGATTGCCTGGTTGGTTCCCGGCACACCGACGGTCAGTCTTATCTTTCTGGGAGTCTTCGTGATGGCTTTACTGGCCAACATTGCGATGGGCCCCACTTGCCGGGTTTACCTGCAGACCGCGGTGCAACTGCAGAAGATCTCTGCCTTGAGGCGGGAGCGTAGCGCCAACAAGGCCATCAACCGGATCAAGGCGCTGGTGGAGGAAAAGCAGGGCCAGTGGAAAAACCAGGACGACCCCAGGACGCAAAAAGCGGCGCCTGACGCCGTTTCTCATCGCGTACCGCATTTTCCCAGGCACCCTGCGGCCATGTCCCAAGAGGAACCCCAAGGGCCCTTCAAACCTTTGCTTCACCGGATTCTTTTCGCCTTATTTCTAACCATGGGCGCCTTGGGCGGCCTTCAAATCCTTTTGAAGAGCCTGACCATTGGATTATTTGAAACCCTCTTGCACGGTGCAGTCCAGGTCATGGTGATTGTTGCCTTGGTGCGCTGGTATCGGCACCTCAAAGGTACACTGATCGCAAAGCTCAACTGGATTGCCTTGGTCTTCGTTGCTATTCAGACCGCTATTGGATATGCGATGTACTTTGCCGTGTCGTTTAGAAACCCGGAGATCAACTACCATCACTGGGCCATGTTCAAATTGATGTTCGAACTCCAGATGACCGACCATCCGTTGGCCCTGGCCGGCAATATTTTCTATGCCGGCGGCAGTCTACTGCTGGGTGTCTTTGGAATGCTGATGGTTCAGCGGTATGCTGCCGGCCATGAAGCAGCACCCGGCGCGTCGCAATAATCAACCCCAAAGCTTTGAACCTTGAGGGTGTATTCACCGGGGTGAACAACCCCAGACGGCATCTTATGAATGATCTTGCCAACCAGAGATGTTACCACCACCACCGCCGTGAAGCCGTGGTGCGCTGCCCGGATTGCCAACGCTATTTCTGTCGCGAGTGCGTCACCGAGCATCATGATCGCATGCTGTGCAGCCAATGCCTGGCACGCCTGACCGAAGGCGGCACCCAGCGGTCCGGGTTTTGGGTGCGTGGCATGTTAATGCTGATGCAGGGCAGCCTGGGATTTCTGGTGTTGTGGTATGCGTTTTATTTGATCGGGTTGACCTTGTTGTCCATTCCCCATACGTTTCATGAAGGCACCATTTGGGAGGCGAACTGGTGGGGCGGAAAATGACCCGAAAAGCCATGCGCACCGAACCCGGGGCGTTGCCCCTGATTGAGCAGGCGGTGCATTTGCTGCGCCGCAACAATGCCGCCGCCCTTGCCGAGTATTACCTGGGCAGCTTGCCTTTCGTCCTCGGCATACTCTATTTCTGGTCCGATATGAGCAGCAACCCCATGGCGGCCTGGTATTGTGGCCCCTCGGCCGCCGGTATGGCCCTGCTCTTTATCTGGATGAAGCTCTGGCAGGTGCGGTTTTGCCGGCGGTTGTGGTGCAACCTGCAAAAAGCGGCGCCGGAAAAGTGGTCCGGCAAACGCATGCTGGCCACTGCCGCCCGACAAACCGCCCTGCATGCCACCGGTATCGTGATGTTGCCCCTGGCCATGGTCATCGCGCTGCCTTTGGGGTGGGTCTATGCCTTTTACCAGAACCTGAGCGTGCTGGATGATGCCAGCACCAAAGTGTTGAGGCCGCTGGCCATAGCGGCCAAAGAGCAATCAGCCTTGTGGCCCGGCCAGAACCATTTCATGTTGTCCCTGATGTCCCTTTTCGGTCTCTTTACTTTTCTCAACCTGGGGGTAGGCATCATACTGGTGCCTTATCTGCTCAAAAGCGTTCTGGGCATCGAGACCGTCTTTACCATCAGCGGCATGCGGCTGCTCAACACCACTTTTCTGGCGGTGTTGTGCGGGATGACCTACCTGTGCGTCGATCCCATCTTAAAGACCATTTACGTGCTGCGTTGTTTTTACGGCCGTTCTCGTCAAACCGGCGATGATCTCAGATCCGCGCTGCAGCCTTTTCTGAAATCAGGGATAGCAGTGCTCATGTTATTAGTGGTCATCATCGGCCCGCTAACCATGGCCCGGGCGGATGAGGTGACTGCCAAGGGTTCCCCGGCGACGGTGTCGGAAAACAAGGACTACGCCGATCGGCTGAATCAGCAGATTGAGTCGGTTCTGGCGCAACGGCGTTTTGCCTGGCGACTGCCCCGGGAGGATGTGCCCAAGCCCCCCCAAGAGGATGGCTGGTTCGGCGCCACGCTGAAATGGCTCGGCGAAAAAATAGACGCCCTCTTTGAAATCATCGGCGGCTGGATCGAGGATTTCTTCGAATGGCTGCGCAAGCGCGTTCCGACGCCGAAGTTGTCGCCGACATCCGATGGTGGAGATCACCGGCCATTGATTCGCTGGATTTTTTATGCCTTGGGGTTCGGCCTGACCTTATGGCTGCTTTATTGGCTGGTGCGCTGGCTTCGGCACAGCCGGCCGCTGCGCGCCGGGACAGCCGTACCCGATGAGGCGCTTGATGACATTGATCTGGCCGACGAGAGCGTCACCGCCGACGATCTGCCCCTGGACCGCTGGTTGAGCATGGCCCAGGAGATGATGGAGCGCAATGACTTCCGCCGGGCCCTCAGGGCGCTGTATCTGTCGGTACTGGCCCAGCTTGCGGAGCACCAGCGGGTCAGGATAGCCCGTTACAAGTCCAATCGGGATTATGCTGACGAGTTGGCCCGCCGGGTCCACGCCGAGCCGGAACTGTGCAATGTCTTCGATTGGTGCATTGGCATATTTGAACGCGCCTGGTATGGGATGCATCCCGTTGACCGCCGGCAGGTGGACCTGTTCAGGGAGCATCAGGAAAGGATAGCCGCCCTTGTTCAGCCCCTCGCGTAGATTGATATGGATTGCCGTGTTGTGCAGCGTGCTTTTCATGGCCGGCCTGACCCGGCTGTTTCTACTGCGCTTTGAGGCCGGCAATGTCTATCCGCCGTATTCTTCCCTGCGCACCGATCCCCTGGGTACACGGGCGTTGTTCGAAAGTCTTAATCGGCTGAACGCCGGTTCCGCCAGCCGCAATCATCGTCCCCTGGACCAGATTTCTTTTGATACGAATACCACTTTGATGATTATCGGCCTGGGCGACGACGCCTCTTTCTGGGATAGAAAAACCGTTGATACCCTGCTGCAAAATCTGGCCCGGTCGGGTGGTCGCCTGGTGCTGGCTTTTACACCTTCGTCCCGGACTCGCCCGGCCTCCCACGAGGGTAAAGCGGCCCAGGAAGATGATCAAGCTGAAGATAAACCGAAGAACCAGGATCCCATAGAAGAATTTGTGGAAGAAGAACAGCAGGATGATGAACCCTGCCTCTGTGATGAAGGAGATCTACCGTTCGGCATGGCTGCATTGGGATTCCGGTTCCGCAGGGACTGGGATGAGCCCATGGAAGATATGGCCGTCCGTTTCTACGGGCAGCCCGATTTTCTGCCCCGCGCTATTCCATGGCGCTCGCCCGTTGCCTTCGAACTGCGGGACAATAGCTGGGAAACCATCTTTACCTGGCAGGAGCAGCCCGTGGTGGTCCAGCGCCCCTGGGGGCGTGGCACGGTGGCCATGTCCACCGACAGCTACCTGCTAAGCAATGAGGCCTTGCGCAACCATCGATTTGCCGGTTTGCTGGCATGGCTGGTGGGACCCGGTCAAAACGCTATTTTTGACGAATTCCATCAAGGACTGGTCAAACAACCCGGCATGGCCGCGCTGGCTCGGCAATACAGACTGCACGGCGTTTTTGCAGCCCTGCTGGCAGTCGCCATGCTGTTTATATGGCGCCAGTCGGCCGTATTTGTGCCTGTGGTGCGGTCTGAACTGGAACCTGGGCATGCGCCACCGGCTGCCGGAAGAGATACCAGCCAGGGTTTGGTCCATCTGGCCCGTCAGCACATCGACACCAAAGGCGTGTTGACCGTCTGCTTTCAGGCCTGGAAAATTCAGGCCGGCCAGCGGGTATCCCTATCGCGCATCGGTGAAGTAGACAACATGGTGCAACAGGCGGTTGCCGATGCGCGTAAGGAAGTTCAGGTCCAGACGTATAAAGAAATCTGCGAATTGCTAAAACGAGGAAAACGCCCATGACCGAAAATCTGAAAGAGACACTCACCCGCGCCAAAGCGGAAATCGCAAAAGTCATCATCGGCCAGGAACAGGTGATCGACAGCGCTTTGATTGCCATTTTCACCGGCCACCACGCCCTGATCGAAGGCGTGCCCGGCGTGGCCAAGACCCTGTTGGTGCGCACCCTCGCCCATGTCCTGGGATGTGAATTCGCCCGTATCCAATTTACGCCGGACTTGATGCCGGCGGATATCACCGGCACCCACGTGTTCAACCTGCAAAAGAACAGTTTTGCGTTGGTCAAAGGTCCGATCTTTACGACTTTTCTGCTGGCCGATGAAATCAACCGCGCCCCGGCCAAAACCCAGTCCGCCCTGTTGCAGGCCATGCAGGAGCGCACCGTGACCATCGACCGGCGTACCCATACGCTGCCCGATAACTTTACGGTCTTTGCCACCCAGAACCCCATCGAATACCAGGGCACCTATCCGCTGCCGGAAGCCCAGGTGGATCGTTTCATGCTGCGGATTCCCATGCTTCATCCCCGGCGGGATGAAGAGCTTGTCCTGGCCCAGCGCATGTTGGGCGCCGATTCGCCGGAAGCGGTATTGAAAAGCGGCGCCGTGCAGCCGGTGATTACCGCCGAAGCACTGACCGCCATGCGAAAGCAACTTGAAGGCATTCGGGTCAAGGAAGAACTGGTGGCCTATCTGGTGGATATCGTCAGACAGACCCGGGAACATCAGGGGGTGCTGGTCGGCGCCGGTCCGCGCGCGACCCAGGCCCTGCTGTTGAGCAGCCGGGCCAACGCGGCGCTGACCGGCCGGGATTTCGTGACCCCGGACGATATCAAAACCATGGCCGTGCCGGTATTGGGCCATCGTATTATTTTGAGGCCCGAGTATGAAATCGAAGGGCTGGCCATCGAAGAAGTGATCCAGCAGATCTTGCAGGAGGTGACCGTTCCGCGATGATGGTGCCCCGTATGCGCTTGATACTGCTGGCGGCCGCAGTCCTGCCGCTCGCCGGCTTTGCGGTTGCCTGGCGGCCCGCTTTGTCGGGTTATGCCATGGCATCCGTGGCGCTGTTTTCTATCATCTGCCTCCTGGACAGCATGACCCGCAAGCGGCAGCTGGGCGCATTGGCGGTGGAAATCGCCGAAGTGGTTCGCATGACCGTGGACAAATCTTCCCGGATTCCGGTCACGGTACGCAAGCCGGAATCCATGACCGCCAGGCTTCGTTTCGGACTGGCCCTGCCGCAGCCCGTGATATCGGAACAGGAAGATCTTGAGGTGATGCTCGAGAAGGGCCATCAGGGCGTGGGCTTTGCCTGGACCTGTCGTCCGTCACGGCGGGGCAGTTTCAGGATTAGCCGCTGTCATCTGGCGATAGGGTCGCGATTGGGGCTGTGGGAACTTCGTCGGCGGGTTGCATTTCATAGCGAAATCCGGGCCTATCCCAATCTGGTCAGCGGCCAGCAGCATTTGCGGGGCCTCTTTCGCCGCCGGGAGTGGGGTTTGCGTACCCAGCGGCGCGTGGGCAAGGGGCGCGAATTTGAACAATTGCGCGAATACCTGCCGGGCGACAGCTTCGAAGATATCGATTGGAAGGCCACCGCGCGCCGCCGTCATCCCATTACGCGGGTTTATCAAGTCGAGCAGGCCCAGGAGATTTACGTGGTGCTGGATGCCTCCCGGTTGAGCACGCGCAGCGCGGCGTATGTCACGGACCGCCGGCGGGTGTCGCGTTCGGTCTCGTCCGCTCCGGCGGCCACCATATTCGAACGCTATATTACGGCCGCCCTGGTCATGGCAGTGGTGGCGGACCAGCTCTCCGACCGGTACGGTCTGCTGATTTTTGGAGACAAGCCGGATTGCTTTATCAAGGCCGGCCGCGGCAGGGCCCATTACAATGCCTGCCGGGATGCCCTCTATAACCGCATGCCCCAAACCATTTCTCCTGATTTCGACGAATTGTTCACCTATGTGGGCACCCATTTGCGCAAACGCGCCCTGCTGGTCTTCCTTACCAACCTGGATGATCCGGTGCTGGCGGAATCGTTTACCCACGCCATGCGCGCTGCGACAAGGCAGCACATCCTGATGGTGAATATGTTTCGACCCCCGGGCGCCCATCCACTGTTTACTTCACCGGATATCAAACAGGTTCAGGGCATCTATCAACACCTGGTGGGTCACATGCTGTGGGCTTCCCTCAATGAGACCCACCGGCGGCTCAAGCAGCACGGTGCGGCCCTGCATCTGTTGGAGGCGGACCAGCTCTGCAGCCAGTTGGTCAACCAGTACATGGAAATCAAGCAACGGCAGCTGATATGATCATCGATTTAAAGAAATTCATCGCCACCGAGCGGCCCTTCTGGAACGAGCTGGACCGTATGCTGCTTTTAAACGAACGGGACCCATACCGGCGCCTGCCCTTTGATGAGATCAAACGGCTGCATTATCTCTACCAGAGGGCCTCATCGGACCTGTCCAAAATCAGCACTTTTTCGGCCGAACGCGCCATCAATGCCTACCTGGAGTCACTGGTGGGACGCGCCTACGCCATGATCCATGCCGGCCGCCAGGAAGCCGTGCGTTTTTCTTTCTGGTGCTGGTTCTGGGGCACCTTCCCGCGAACTTTTCGGCGCCGCTGGCGGGCCTTCGCCCTTTCCCTGGCCATCATGGTGGCCGGATCCCTCTTCGGCGGTGGGGCCATCGTGTGGGACCCGCACGCCAAAGCCGTGCTCATGCCTTTTGAGCACCTGCAAATGGACCCGGCCGACCGCGTGGCCATGGAAGAGTCCGCCGAAAGGGACCGGATGCGCGGCGCCAAGAGCAGCTTTTCCGCCTTTTTAATGACCCACAACACACGGGTTTCCATCTTCGTGCTGGCTCTGGGCATGACCTGGGGCATCGGTACGGTGCTGCTGCTGTACAGCAACGGCGTAATGCTGGGCGCCGTGGCGGCCGACTACATACGGGCGGGTCAGGGTCTTTTTCTGACCGGCTGGCTGCTGCCCCACGGCGCAGTGGAGATACCCTCTATTCTTCTGGCCGGGCAGGCCGGGTTGCTGCTGGCCGGCGCCATGATCGGGCGCAGATCGGCACTGCCCTTCGGCGCCCGCCTGAGAGAAGTGGTGCCGGATGTGGTCACCCTGATCAGCGGGGTGGCGGTCATGCTGATCTGGGCCGGCATCGTGGAGGCGTTCTTCTCCCAATACCACGCCCCTGTACTGCCCTATGAAGTCAAAATTGCATTCGGGGTGATCGAGCTGGCGTTGCTGGCGGCTTTTCTTCGCCTTTCCGGACGCAGTGAGGTCAAACCGATGAGCTGGAGAAGGATCAGGGGATGGATAACTTTGGGACGATTGAAACATTAAGGTTACCTCTGCCTGAATGAATTGAATGGATTTGTATAGATATGAATACGCATAAGCGCACCATTCTAACCCCCGAAGGGGTTACCTTTGCGCTGCCGCTGGCAGGCCCGGTGAGCCGTTCCCTGGCCTGGATGATCGATGCCGCCTGTATTCTCGCCTGCTTTCAGGTCGGGCGAGTGCTGATCGGCCTGCTGGGCATCATCAGCCACGATATCTCATCTGCCGTCTCCATTTTCATCTTCTTTGTTTTACGCACCGGGTACGCCATGGCCCTGGAGTGGTTCTGGCAGGGACAGACCGTGGGCAAAAGGGTGCTGGGGCTGCGGGTGATGGACGTCAACGGTTTGCGGTTGCAGCCCAGCCAGATCGTTATCCGCAATTTGCTGCGCGCCGTGGACAGCCTGCCCCTTTTTTACCTGCTGGGGGGCGCGGTGTGCCTGATCAGCAGGCAGAGCCAACGGCTGGGCGACCTGGCGGCCAATACCATGGTAATTAAAATCGGCAAAGCGTTTGAACCGGATCTCGATTTGATCCTGGAAAAAAATCGGTATAACAGTCTGCGCGCTTATCCTCATTTGACCGCGCGGCTGCGTCAGCAAGTGTCGCCTGAAGAGGCCGGCGTTGCACTGCAGGCCCTGATGCGCAGGGATGAATTCCAGCCTGAAGCGCGCGTCACCCTGTTTGACGAGATAGCCGGTCATTTCAAATCCAAGGTCGCCTTTCCCCAGGAGACTCTGGAAGGGGTATCCGATGAGCAGTATGTCAGAAATGTGGTTGACGTGTTATTCAAGGCTGACGTTTAATCAAAGGAGTCAAGACAACGCGCGTGAAAGATCAACGGTCTGCTAAAACCATTCGTATTCCAGGGGTCGGTGACATTCAACTGCAGCGCAGCCGCCGTGCCAAACACATCTGCCTTACGGTGCGTCCCTTCCAGGGGGTGCGCGTCGCCGTGCCCCGCAATGTCTCCTTTAAGGCCGCCGAGGCGGTGGCCCGGGAGAAAGCGCCCTGGCTGGCAGAGCATTTGGCACGCATCGCCCATGTCGAAGCAGCCGCCCAAGCGTTCAACCGACAAGCGCCCATCAACCGGGCCGTGGCCAGAAATATCCTTGTCGAACGTATAGAGGCGCTGGCCCGCAGGCATGGTTTCACCTACAACAAGGTGTTCGTCCGCAACCAGAAGACCCGCTGGGGGAGCTGTTCGGGGGCCAACAACATCAACCTGAACATGCATCTGATCCGGCTGCCGTCCGAACTCATGGATTACACCATATTGCATGAACTGGTGCATACCCGCATCAAGGATCACGGCCCGCAGTTCTGGGAGGAATTGGGTAAATATATGGATCGACCCCGCCAGGTGGACCGACAGTTGAACCAGTACGGCCCCATGCTGCTTAGCCCCGATGTTGCATAGCCTGTCAGCCGACGATGCCCGTCTTCTTGACAAGATCAATTAGGGTCTCATGGTAAAAGTTAAGTCCTTGCATTTGGCTGGTGGCTCATGATCATCGTAAAGATCACCTGTCGCCATTATACCTAATCATATGGAATTGACGCAGACACAACATGAAAGGACGACATCATGGATGCAAGCAAACTTCGCGCGCTGCAGGCGCCGCTGAAAGAAATCTACCGCAAGTCTCCCGATAAAGGGCTCATTCCAGCCAGGGCCGAAGCGGTAATTAATCGGGAGGATGTTTCCTGCCGAATCTCCACATATGCCGGAACTACGGTCTCCGGTCTGCATCCCGCAGCCGGTGGGGACGGCTCAAAAGCCTGTTCGGCGGACATGTTGATGGAAGCGCTGGCGGCATGCGCTGGCGTAACGTTGAAGGCCGTTGCCACCGCCATGCGCATCGAATTGAAGCACGCCAAGGTTATCGCCGCCGGCACCTGGGATGTACGCGGAACACTGGCGGTCGATCGTGATTGCCCGGTCGGCCTGACTGAAATAAAACTCAGCTATGAAATTGACAGCACGGCCGATCAGAAAAAACTTCAAAAGATGATCGAGCTCACCGAGCGCTATTGCGTCATTTATCAAACCCTGACCCATCCTCCGGCCCTGGCAAGCGAGCTGAACCTCGTTTAAAAAAGACCCCCGCAGTCATTTGAGTTCCACAATATGGGCAAATCGGAATGAATTTGTTTTTCCTTTTTCACATACGGGACAATATTCAGCGTCTTGTGCTATATCAGCAGAAGATTTATCAAAGTTGATACCTCATCATTTTTCATTGGCAACGCTCCGGCTTACGGGTGAGGGCCGCTTTTAGGCCCGAATCCCTGTACAGCCGGTTGTTCGGCAATGCCGATTATTCTAACCGTCCTAAAGACATCTGCAACTCGCCAAAATTGGTTTGTAAT
>Ga0055480_10000431_pt1 | contig 15455 bp, 12 predicted proteins | sample Muzzi_PWB_D2_FD_57935 | JGI IMG/M metagenome (GOLD analysis project Ga0055480, IMG submission 57935) | Wetland microbial communities from San Francisco Bay, California, USA, that impact long-term carbon sequestration - Muzzi_PWB_D2 | ecosystem: Environmental > Aquatic > Marine > Wetlands ... | reverse complement strand
TCCTCTTTACCGAGGACGCCGCCCTCTACACGCCTCTCGTACTGCCCGCGAGCGACGGGGACGCAGTCACGCTGCGAGAGGCCTACGTCCTGGACGTCGCTCGCATCCAGGGGGCCGACCAGATCTTTATCGACTCTCGCAACCGGATTATCGGGAACGCCGTTGTGGAGCTCGACGGAGGGGAGTCCGTCTCCTACCAGATCACCCTTCATGGTAGGATTCCCAGCCGATGAAGGGGCGTGGCGTGGGTCGAGCCGCGGGTCTCTCCCTCGCGGTTCTTCTCTTCCTCGCGTGCTCTGAGGGCCTCACAACCGGCCCACCCGATCAGGTCCCGGAAGACCTCGTGACCCAGATCCGGTTCGTGGAGGGGACCGGTCAGGAGATCCTGGGTGGACGCCGCTCACCCGCCCCCATCCGCGTCCAGGCCGTGGACGGACGGGGCAGATCCGTAGCGGGAGCCATCGTCGAATTTCGGCTCACGGGAAGGGGGGGAGGCATCCTGAGCCAGCCGCGAGCGCTCACCGACTCGGCGGGCGTAGCCAGCACCTACCTCCTCGAGGCGAGGAGTGGTCCGGCCATGCTGCTCGCCCGCTCCGGCGGGGCGGCGGCGGGCCTCGGTCTGGTCGTGACCCGAGCTCCCGGAACGATCGTCTTCGAGGAAGCCGCCGGCGCGGTGGGCCTCCCCTCGAAGGTGCATCCCGACAGCGTGGTCCGAGCCCAGCTCCTCGACACGGATGGACTCCCGATGCCACGGGTGCCCGTGTTCTTCGCGGGACCTCCGGGGCTCAGCCGGTTCGTCGACACGACGGACGCCCGGGGCTGGGCTTCCACCGTGGTGCGGCGCGCGGCCGCCTCCGCCGGGGAGGGGCGCGTTTTCGCTTTTGTCCCGGGCTTCCCCGACGCGACCGCATTCACGAGGCGCCCGGTGGAGGCCGCGGCGAAGAGGGTCGTCCTGGTCTCGGTGGACGGACTCCGGGCCGACGCTCTGGAGCGGTACACCCCCCCCAACCTGACCCAGCTCGCGGTCGAGGGGGCCTTCAGCCGCCGAGCGAGAACGGTCGTTCCGTCCCTTACCGCCCCGGCCCATCTCTCTCTCTTCTCCGGCGTCCCACCGGAGACTCATGGCATCTACGGCGACGACATCGAATACACCGAGGCGATGGCCCGGCTCGAACCCCTCTTCCGGGTGGGCGTCCGGCACGGGCTCTCCACCCGGGCCTTCGTGGCCCGATCCGGACCCCTCGAGACGCTCGAGACCGCCCTCCAATGCAAGTTGGCGTTCGGACTGGACTCCCTGAGCCTCGTGGAACCGGATGCCGCGATCGTCGCGGAGGAAGCGCTTCCCACACTCGCGGATTCCGAGACCCGGATGGTCTTCGTGCACATCCCGGATCCGGACCTGGCCGGCCACGCGTTCGGTTGGAGCTCGTCGGAATACCGGGACGCGGTCCTTCGGGCCGACGCCGCCGTCGGGGAGCTGCGCGACGCCCTGGACGAGGAGACGCTCCTTCTGGTGGTTTCGGACCACGGAGGTGGTGGATCCTTCGGGTCGCACCAGCACGGCTCGGCCTCCGACGAGGACGTCTTGATCCCGATGCTCCTGTGGGGCCCGAGGGTGGTGCCTGGATCCGACGCGGGCGAGGCTTCGATCCTCGACGTGGCGCCCACTCTGCTCTGGGCGCTGGGCTTCGCCCCGCCCTCGAGCTACGAGGGTAGGCCGCTGGTAGATGTCTTTCGGTAGGCCCGCTGGATCTCCGGAACCCGAGCGTCCGGTCGGGTACGTATCACGTCGTCGATGGGACGGGCACGCATTTCCGAGCGTGATGCCGTCCGCACGGCGACGGCCCGACGACTGGTGATCCCCGACGATTGACGAGAAGAGACGACATGCCGGAGAAGCTGGACCTCGCGGTGGTGGGAGCCGGTCCTTGTGGTATCGCCGTTGGAGCGGCGGCCGCGGAGCGGGATATGAACGCCGTGCTGTTCGAACGAGGGTGCGTGACCCACTCGCTCATCGGCTACCCCTACTACATGACCTTCTTCAGCACGTCCCGGAATCTCGAGATCGGGGGTGTGCCCTTCTCGACCGCCGAGCCCAAGCCGACTCGGCGCGAGGCCCTGGTCTACTACCGCCGTGTCGTGGAGCACCACGGGATGCGCATCCGCCAGTATGAGGAGGTCATGAGCGTCGAGGGCTCCGACGGTGACTTCCGCCTCCGGACCCGGCTCGAGAAGACCGGGGACGAGGGCGTCTGGCACGCGCGCGCGGTCGTCGTGGCGACAGGGGGGTTCCACGAGCCCAACTGGCTCGGCGTGCCCGGCGAGAACCTTCCGAAGGTGCGGCACTACTACCGAGAGCCCTACCCGTACTACGACCAGGATGTCGTGGTCGTGGGTGGCGGAAGCTCCGCCGTCGAAGCCGCGCTGGAGCTCTTCCGGAACGGAGCGCGCCCGACGCTCGTGCACTTCGCCGAGTCGATCGACTCCGGCGTCAAACCGTGGATGGTCCCGGACATCACGAATCGGGTGCAGAATGGGGAGATCCCCGCGTTCTGGCAGCACCGCATTTCCGCGGTCCTACCAACGAAGGTCCGGCTCCGGCACGAGGGCACGGGTGAGGTCACGGAGATCGCCAACGACTGGGTGCTCGCCATGACGGGTTGGCGCTCCGACTCCGACCTGCTCCGGCAGCTGGGCGTCGAGGTCGACCCCGCCACGGCCATCCCTCGACACGATCCGGCGACGATGGAAACGAACGTGCCGGGGGTCTACATCGCGGGTGTGCTCGCAGCGGGAAGCGACGCCAACAAGATCTTCATCGAGAACGGGAAGGCGCACGGAGAGCTGATTGTCGAGGCGCTACGGTAGAACGGGTCAGCCCGTCGACGCCCACGCCCCATCGAGTTCCGAAACCAGCCCCTCCACTCCACCCGGTTCACCCACCCGGATCCGCTCTCCGGGTTCGATCCCCCGACGCACGTAACCCAGACCCAACGTCTCTCCGAGCCTCGGAGATCGCGCGGCCGAGGTAACGACCCCGACAGCGGTGTCGCCCCGGGTGGCCGGGGCGAAGAGCTCAGTGCCCCTCCGGGGTGGCGGCGCGTCTCCGAGCTTGAGGCCTCTCAGGTGCCGGTTCACGTGCCCCCGGTCCCGGATGCGCACGATGACCTCCTGACCGGTGTAGCATCCCTTTTCGTAGTCGATGGCCCGCTGGTGAATTCCCGCCTCGACCGGGAGCGTGTCTTCATCCATGTCGAAGCCGAATGCGGGCCGAGCTGCCTCGACACGGAGCGTCTCCCACCCCCCCTCATCGAGCTCGACGGCGCCGACCTCGAGAAGGCGGGCACGAAGGGCCTGGATCGTGACCCCATCCCCGATGACGTCGAAGGCCGGGGTGGCCACTTCCGCCGTGCGGAGAACCGTGATCCCTTCCCCTCCACCGCTCGCCACGACCACGTAGTCGCCCTCTTCCAACCCCTGGAGCACTGCGGACTCGACCCGTAAACCCAGCGCCTCGCGAGTCAAGAGATCGGCTCCGTCCGGCCCGAGGACGGTGAGGAGCCCCGTCTCCTCGGATACGTCTTCGACTCTCGCGAGTCTCGGCGGCAGGGATCTCCCCAGGTGGTCGGCGAGGCCCGCCCGCCCCGCGTAAGGGACATCCAGCAGCAACCGTTCCCGCGTCTCCTCCGACGGTGGCGATCCGGCCAGGGCCGGTGAGGAAGCCACGTCCGTGCGGAGAACCCTGAGGTCGGTGATCATGCGACCCTTTGGCGTCAGCACGGCCGAATACGCCGCCCGTCCCACGAAGACGCCCGGTTCACTGCGGACGGGGCTCGGGGGGACGGACGCGGTGAGGATCCCACCCAGCATCTGCACCGGAGATCGTCCTTTGACCTCGAATCGGCCCCTCACGGATCGATCCATGACCGCCACCGACGTGGCCGCCGCCGTGTAGGCCTCCTCCGATCTCGACGATCTCACGAGTCACCCACGAGATCGCTGGAGATGTCGGGCATCACGTCTCCGTCGGTGCTCAGTCGGCGCACCAACGACCGGATCCGATCGACGTCCCTGGCGTTGGGCTCCGCGTCCAGATAGGCCCGGAGGTGGTCCAGGGCTTCCTTCCTCCGCCCCAGACGTGCCGAGAGCAGGCCGCCCACGCGGTGCTCGCCAGCGAGATCGGGACGTAGGAGAAGGAGCCGATCGACGGCCGCGAGTGCCTGTCGATCGTCCCGCACGTTCAGGTAGACGCCCTTCAGGTTCCGGAGCAGCCGCACGAGCACGTCGCGCTTGGTCGCACGTCGAAGAAACTCGTCCCGGAGCCGGACCGTCCCCCCGTAGACCCGGTCCAGAAGCTCCTGGGCCTCATCCGAGTATCGCACCCGGCCCCCGTCGAACGGGTCGATCAGCAGATCCTCCGACTCGCCCCGGAATCTCACGAGAAAGTGATGAGGGAAGTCGACACCTTCGAGGGGAAGCCCGAGCCTCCAACCCACCTCCAGAACGACGACGCTGAGCGAGAGCGGAATCCCGAGCCGTCGATCCAGAACGTCATTGAGGAAGGAGTTTCGGGGATCGTAGTAGGCATCACGGTTCCCCTTGAATCCGTGTCGGTCGAAGAGGGTCCGGAGCACCTCCTGCATGACCAGAAGCGGGGCGGTTTCCTCGTCGAGCCGGTCCTTGACCTCCTCGGCGAGTTGGTCCAGCCGGGTGAGGTAGCGCTCTACCGGAAGTTGAGGGTACTGCTCCTTCGCGACGAGCAGGGACGCCCGCGCGAGGTCCAGATCGACGTCCGGACGACGGGCCTCCTCGGCAAAGAGCCGTCGGGTCGAATGGATGATTGCCCCCTACGCCGTCCCGATTTCCACGGGCTTCGGGTCCTCCAGTCCTTGCCTGTGGGCCTTCTTCCTGCCCTTGCCGGCCTTCCCCTCCCTGACCAGGGCCACCTCCATCACCTGGTCGAGATCCTCGACGAGGTGGATCGTGAGGCACTCGCGAACGGCTTCCGAGAGGTCGTCCAGATGGGCTTCGTTCTCGGCCGGGAGGATGACCTCTCCGATGCCGGCCCGAACCGCGCCGAGCAGCTTCTCCTTGACCCCCCCGATTGGTAGTACGCGGCCCGTCAGCGTCAGCTCTCCGGTCATGGCCACGTCGTGCCGCCCCTTACGCCCGGACACCGCCGAGATGAGCGCGGTGGCCATCGTGATGCCCGCCGATGGTCCATCCTTCGGAACCGCTCCGGCGGGCACGTGGATGTGAACCTCCTTGTCCTCGAGAGCATCTCCGGGGATACCGAGCATCTCGTGGTGGCTCTTGGCGAACGTGAGGGCGGCGCGGCCCGATTCCTTCATGACATCGCCGAGCTGCCCCGTCAGGACCAGCCCTCCCTCGCCGGGCATCACGCTGGCCTCGACGAACATGATGTCGCCGCCCATCGGGGTGTAGAACATCCCCGTCGCCACGCCCACGGTGTCTTCCGTGGCCATCCGTTCGGGGTGAACACGCGGACGACCGAGCAGCTCTCCGACGTGGCTGCGAGCGATGGTCACGCTCTCGACCTCACCGGCCGCGATCCGACGCGCCACCTTGCGGGCCAGCTTGCCGAGCTCACGCTCGAGTTGCCGAACGCCGGCTTCCCGCGTGTACTGCTGGATGATCGACGTCACCGCATCGTCACCGACCTCCAACTCGTCGCCACGCAGCCCGTTCTCCGCCAGCTGCCTCGGCAAGAGATACCGGTTGGCGATCCGCAGCTTTTCGACCTCGGTGTATCCCGGGAACTCGACGCGCTCCATCCGGTCGAGGAGGGGCGCCGGAATCCGGTCCACGTAGTTCGCTGTCGTGACGAACAGCACCTCCGACAGATCGAAAGGGATCCCCAGATAGTGGTCCACGAACGTGGAATTCTGGGCCGGGTCCAGGACCTCGAGGAGCGCCGAGCTGGGATCGCCCTGGAACGAGATGCCGAGCTTGTCCACCTCGTCCAACAGGAACACCGGATTCTTGCTCTTCGCGGTCCGCATCCCCTGGATGATCCTTCCGGGCATCGCTCCGACGTAGGTGCGCCGATGTCCGCGGATGTCGGCCTCGTCGCGCGCGCCCCCGAGCGAGATGCGGACATACTCGCGGCCCAGGGAGCGCGCGATCGATTTGGCGATCGACGTCTTTCCCGTACCCGGAGGTCCCACGAAGAGCAGGATGGGGCCCCTGCCGACCCGATCGTCCACGTTGCCGGGAAAGGCTTCGTTGCCGCCCTCGGTCTGTTCCTCTTCTCCTCCCTCACCGTCCGCCACGGCCGCGGTCACAGCCCGTTCCAGCTGAAGCTTCCGGACCGCGAGGAACTCCAGGACCCGATCCTTGACGTCCTCGAGACCGTAGTGGTCCTGGTTCAGGATCTCTTCGGCGCGAGACAAGTCGATCTTGTCTTCCGTACGGAAATTCCAGGGTAGCTCCGTGACCCACTCCAGGAAGGTGCGGATCACCTGATATTCGGCCGACTGCGGATTCGTGCGCTCGAGCCGATTCAGCTCCCGTTCGATCTCCGTCCGCTGGTCGTCGGCCAGCTCCAGCTCCTCGATGCGGGACTTGAGCTCCCCGACCTCGTCCCGCTCCTCCTCCTCGCCGAGCTCCTTCTGGATCTGCTTGAGCTGTTCGCGCAGAAGCATCTCACGCTGGCGCTCGCCCAGCTCCGATTGAACCCTCGCCTGGATGTCCTCCTGCGCGTCGATGCGGGCGAGCTCTCGCTCGACCGCCACCAAGGAGCTCCGCATGCGGTCCTCGTCGTCGAGGGTCTCGAGGAGCCGTTGCTTGTCGGGGGTCGGGAGCTCCAGGTAGAACGCCACGAGATCCGCGAATGCGCCGGGGTCGTCGACGCCCTGGATGAGCTGGCTCAGCGCCTCGGGCGGCACCCCGCGCCGGGTGCCCAGCTCGGCGGCCCTTTCCCGGAGCTCCTTGTCGAGCGCCTGGAAGGCCGGGTCCTCGATCTCCTCCGGGGCCTGACGATCCATCGTGAGGAGCACCGCCGTGAGAGCATTCTCTCCGTCCCCATCGTACGAGAGCGCCTGTGCCCGCCCCTCTCCCTGAACGAGCAGCTGAACACCGGCTCGCACCCGATGGGTCTGGATGATCCGAACGACGGTACCCACGTTGTAGAGGATGTCCGGAACCGGTTCGTCGACATTCTCTCTCTGCGCGACCGCGAATAGGCGCCGATCTCCGTCGAGTGCTTTCTGCACAGCCTCGACGGTACCCGGGCGACCGGCCGAGATCGGGACCGCGACCCCTGGATACACGACCGTGTCGCGCAGGGGAAGAACGGGAAGCGTGATGCGCTCACCCATGGGACTCACTCACTTTCTCCTGGCCGCCGCGTTGCCCCGACGGCCCTGTCGACGTGCGCGGATTGTCACTGCCGGCTGAACGTCGGTTATTGTATCGGGACGGGTCCATGATGCAGAAAGCTTGCCAGCCCGGGGGGCGCGAGAAGGTGCCTGAGACGCAGGGTCTCTGCCATTGTGACGCGCCGCCCGCGGGGACGCCACCTTCGGGACGTGTCCTCACGTTACCCGGTCCACCTGTCGCAGGCGAACGGTTCGGACGTAGGATGTCGTTGGAGACCGTTTCCGAGCCGGACTCCTGACCGAGAGCCTCATGAACGACCTGTTGAAGGGTGTGACCTGGTTTCGCGGGTCGTCCATCCGCATCCGGCGGGCCGGCGTCGAGCTCCACATTGATCCGTGGGGGCTCGGCGAAAGTGGAGAGGCGGACTTCATCCTCCTGACGCACCCCCACTTCGACAACTTCAGCGAAGAGGATATCGCCCGGGTCCGTACGGCCGACACCGTCGTCGTCGCCCCCTCGTCCATGAAGAAGCAGTTGGAGGACGCGGACCACTTCATGCGACCGGGGGACATGATCAGCCTCGATGGAGTCGATATCCTCGCCGTGCCCGCCTACAACACCGGAAAGAAGTTCCACCCCCGAAAGCACGGCTGGCTGGGCTATGTCTTCACGATCGACGGGGTGACGTACTACCACGCGGGAGACACCGACCTCCTCGCCTCGATGGACGACATCCGGTGCGACGTGGCTTTCCTCCCCTGTGACGGCCGGTACACGATGGGCCCTGACGAGGCCGCCGAGGCCGCTCAGGCCTGCGAAGCGCGTGTCGTCGTACCGATCCGGTGGGGGGATGCAGGTTCCTCCGAGGAGGACGCACGGCGCATGGCCGAGCTCGTATCCGCGGAGGTCCGGATCCTCGACCGTGTCGGTTGAGCCCTGCCCTGCCGACTTGGCAGCACCGGAGCGCGGGGAGTGGGTGCCCGACGTCCCGACGGGCCTGCTACTCGCCTGGCACCTCGGGGGCACCCTCTTGGTGGTCCTCGTTCCGGGAATGGTCAGGCCCGGTCGACCTTTCTGGGCTGTTCCAGCTTCTCTGGCCATCCAATCGGCCGTCCTGGGCTTGGCGTACCTGTCCATCACCCTGCTCTTGTCGCTCGGGCGGATCCACGGCAGGGGTTCCATCGCGAGGATCTGCGCGGCCGGAGTGGCCTGTTTCGTAGTCGGTGAGATCCTCATGCTGGCCCTGCCCGGGTTCAGCTACTCTCGCACCTGAGACGGCTCCAGGCACACCCCGTCGGAGGGCCCTCCGGCTGGACCCTCGCGCGAGCGAGGGTGTAGGTTCGCGTTCCCGAGTCGATCCCCCCGATTCATGCCCCGATGACACCGGAACGTCCACGAACTGTGGGCCAATTGAAGGCCCAAGGGTACCAAGCACGCACCGTGAAGAACGAGATGCGTGTGAACCTGGTCGCAAAGCTGAGGTCAGGGGAAACGCTCTTCCCCGGGATCGTCGGCTACGACGACACGGTGGTCCCCCAAATCGTGAACGCCGTTCTCGGACGCCACGACTTCATCCTTCTCGGTCTCCGCGGGCAAGCGAAGAGCCGACTCCTTCGCCAGCTCGTGACCCTCCTCGACGAAGAGGTTCCGATCCTGGCGGGCAGCGAGGTGAACGACGACCCGCTGGCTCCGATCTCCAAGCATGGCCGTCAGCTCATCGAGTCCGAGGGAGACCAGGCCCCGGTGGAATGGATTCACCGAGACCATCGCTACGTGGAAAAGCTGGCGACCCCCGACGTCACTATTGCCGACGTCATCGGCGACATGGATCCGATCAAGGCGGCTCGGGGCGGGCACATCCTAGCCGACGAATTGACGATCCACTTTGGTCTCCTTCCTCGCGCCAACCGAGGGATCTTCGCGATCAACGAGCTGCCCGACCTGGCCGGCAAGATCCAGGTGGGTCTCTTCAACATCCTCCAGGAAGGGGACGTCCAGGTCAAAGGTTATCCCATCCGGCTGGCCCTGGATGTCTTCATGGTGTTCACGGCGAACCCGGAGGACTACACGGCGCGGGGCAAGATCATCACGCCGCTCAAGGACCGCATCGGGGCCGAGATCCGGACCCACTACCCCGAGGAGGTCGAGACCGGTGTCGAGATCACCCGCCAGGAGGCCTGGGCGAACCGGGACGGGGTCGAAGTCGAGGTGCCGGACTTCGTCGAGGAAGTCGTGGAGCGGATCGCTTTCCTAGCCCGCGAGGACAAGCGGATTGACCAACGCTCGGGCGTCAGCCAACGCGTTCCCATCACGGTCGTCGAGAGCGTGATCTCCAATGCGGAACGGCGAGCCTATCGCCTGGGAGAGAACCCCGTCGTACCCAGAATCAGCGACATCTACGCATCCCTCCCGTCCATTACCGGGAAGATGGAGCTTGAGTACGAGGGTGAGCTCCACGGACACGAGAAGATCGCCCGCGAGCTCATCGCCGGAGCCGCGCACAGGACGTTCCAACTCCGGGCGGGTGGCGCCGACGTCGAGGACATCGTCGAGTACTTCGAGCAGGGGGGCGCGCTTCAGATCGGGGAGGACTCGGGCGCGGAAGCGTGCGTCCAGGGCTTCGGGATCGTGCCGGGCCTCCTGGAGTTGGTGGAGCGGGTCGGTCTGGCACCGGCTGCAGGCTCCGACGGCCGAAAGGCCGGCGCTTGCGAGCTGGTGTTGGAGTCCCTCGTGGCAGAGCGCCGGATTACCCGGTCGTCCTCGGGCGGCTACCGCAGGGCGCCGCACGAGGGCCCCTCCGGTCCGCTGGGGCCGGGTGGCGGCTTCCAGCCGTTCGGTGAGGGCTAGGCTAGACCGCCCTTCCTCTACTCCCAGCCACGCCATCCCGGGCCGCGCACTACCTGGCCCGGCATGGCTCCGGTGTGCTGGCCCTCCCGGAGGACCTGGACACCGTTGACGAAGACGTGCGACACCCCGACCGCCAACTGATGCGGCTGCTCGTAGGTGGCGTGATCGACCACGGTAGCGGGATCGAAGGCCACGACATCGGCATGGTAGCCCGGGGCCAGCCGGCCGCGGCGTCGTAGACCCAGATTCCCGGCCGGAAGACCGGTCAGCCGCCGGATCGCCTCCTCGAGCGGCATCAGTCCCTCCTCCCTGACGTAGCGGCCCAACAGGCTGGCCACGTTCCCATAGGCCCTCGGGTGGGGGTTGGAGCCGAGAAAGACACCCTCCGGCGCTGGCGCTCCCTCGTCGCTTCCGAAGCTCAACCAGGGCAGACGGATCTGCCTTCGCACGTTGTCTTCCGACATGAGGAAGTAGACGGTCCCCACCCGCGATCCGTCCCGTACGACCAGCTCGATGGCAGCCTCTTCCGCACTCGTCCCCAACTCCTCTGCCACCTCCGCGAGCGTCTTCCCGGTATGTCGCTTCAGCGAGTCGGCGCTGAATCCGACCAGGAGCACGCGTTCGGGGGAGCCCGCCAGGAGGAGCAGGTTCTCCCACGTCCCCGAAGGTGTGCGCATCTCCCGGACGACCCGCTCTCGCACCTCGACATCACGGAGCCGAGCCGCCCACGCTTCGTAACCACCCTCCTGCACCCACGGTGGCATCGCCGCGTCCAGGCCCGTGCGGCCCGCCGTGTAGGTGTACATGTCGGCCGTGATGCGGAGGCCTTCCGCGCGGGCCCCCTCCACACGACGGACGACCTCGTCCAGCTTCTCCCAATTCGCTTGGCCCGCCTGTTTGAGGTGGTAGATCTCCGCGGCGGCGCCACTCTCCCTCGCGATGCGGATCAACTCGTCGACCGCTTCCACCAAGCGGTCGCCCTCACTCCGTAGATGACTCGCATACATGCCGCCGAACTCCGCCGCCGCGGAGGCGAGCGCCACGAGTTCACCGGTTTCCGCATAGACGCCCGGCGTGTAGATGAGGGCGGAGCCCACCCCCAGGGCGCCGTCACGCATGGCTTCGCGCACGAGATTCGACATCCGGCCCAACTCTTCGGCCGTCGGGGCTCGATCCACCTCGCCCAGGGCATGAATGCGCACGGTGCTGGCGCCCACGAACGACGCCACGTTCGGGGAGATCCCCCGGCCGACCAGGTATTCCAGGTATTCGTCGAGTGTCGTCCACGTCACGTCGAAGCGGATGTCCCCCTGCTGCTCCACCATCTCGGCCTTCATGCCCTCGGTCAGGGGGCCCATCGACAGCCCCTCGCCAAAGACCTCGAGGGTCACCCCTTGAGCGACGTCGGAGAGGCCCCGGCCGTCCGCGATCAGGCTCTCGGTGGCCCCAGAGAGCATGTTGATGAACCCGGGTGCGACCGCGAGCCCGGCCACGTCGATCTCCTCCCGCGCGTGGAGCGCCCCCAGGTCCCCGAGCGCCACGATGGAGTCCCCGTCGATGGCCAGATCGCCCGACACGCCGGGACTTCCCATGCCGTCGTAGAGCACGCCTCCTCGCAGGATGAGGTCCACGCTGGAGTCGGGCACGCACCCCGTGACCAGAAGGGCGCCGAAGCAGAGGAGCCCGGAAAGCAGGGAGATCACGTCCGATCGCTTCATGCCATCGCCTCCAGGAACGACTCGACGATCGCGCGTTGGGCGCCGGGCAGAGCCACCCGGCCGAGTTCCTCCCGATCCATCCATCGAAGGCCTCCCTCGGCCGTCCCCGCCGATGCACCGACTGCGTCCGCCTCGACATCGAACAGGCAGGGGTGGTACGAAGCCCGAAGGTGGGAGTAGAGGTGGCTCACGGTCGGGAGGGTCGCGCGGGATCGACCGACGGGGAGCCCTACCTCCGAAGCGGCCCGCTGCGCCGCATCCGCCGCATCCTCGCCGTCCGCGATCCGTCCGCCCGGGAACGCCCAGAGCCCGCCGAGCATCCCCTCCAACGGGCGACGGACGAGGGCGACGCGCCATTCGGACCGGGAGCCGCGAACCGACACGGCGACTCCGATCTCGGCCGTAGGGACCGTTTTCCGCCGCCGGACCATCGGCCGTTCGAGCTGGGTGCCTGCCGCCCGCGCGGCGCAATCGGCCGCCACGGGACAGGTGCTACACGCGGGTCGGCCGACCGTGCAGACCGTGGCTCCCAACTCCATGAGCGCCTGGTTGAATTCTCCGGGCCGGTCGTCGGGGACCAGCACCCCCGCGAGTCCCCGTAGCTCCGTCGCGGATGGCCGGGCAAGATCCAGGAGCCGAGAGAGGACCCGTCGCACGTTGCCGTCGACCGCGGGCTCGGGACGTCCGAACGCGATGCTGGCCACGGCTCCGGCAGTGTACTCGCCAATCCCCGGGAGGCGCCGCAGCTCGGCGGTCGTGTTCGGCAACGCGCCTCCCTGGTCCACGACGATGCCGGCGGCTCGGTGCAGCATCCGGGCCCGACGATAGTAGCCCAGACCCTCCCACGCCTTCAGCACGTCGTCGAGCTCGGCCCGGGCCAGTGTCTCGACGTCCGGGAAACGACGAAGCCATCGCAGGTAGTACGGGACGACCGTCTCGACCCTCGTCTGCTGGAGCATCACTTCACTGACCCAGATGTGATACGGATCGGACGTCCGCCGCCACGGAAGATCCCGCGCGCGGGACGCGAAGTAGGTCAGGAGTGAGGCGCGGAGGCGGAGAACCCGTGCGGGATCGGAGAACCCGGACTCTCCGTTGCCGTCCCCTGCGTTGCGTGAGTCGGGCGAATCCATGGCCCCAAGGTAGGGTCGCCGAGTCCCGCGCAGGAAGCACCGGGCCCGGCGCCTCCCCTGGAACCTCCGCCGCACGAGTCGCATCTTACAGGTCCCCCACGTCCACGGGAGAGCCCATGCGCTTCACGACCTACAGCAAGTACAAAGGCAGTTGGATCGACGCGCTGAATCTGGGCGATCTGCTCTCGCAACTCTCCGACTTTCTTCTGAACGGCGGCTTCGCGGGCGGACCACACTATCACCCTTACTGGGGATGGTCCGGGGACGAGGACGTTTCCTCCCTCGATTCCCTCAAGCAGGCACTCCTCGAGGCGCTTCTCAAGAGCGGCCAGCTCACGCCCGAGATGATCGCCGAGCTCCGGGGCGAGGGGGAGGGGAACGAGGAGGTGCAACGGCGACTCGCCGAGCTCCTGGACGAGCTGGTGCAGAGGATGGTGGACGAGGGTTACATCTCGCTGGAGAGCGGAAAGCCCAGCTTTCCCGGCCAGATCCACGACGTCACGGGACAGGGCGAGATCGACGAGGCCGCCGAGGCTGCCGAGCGGGTCAACTTCAACCTCACCGGTAAGGGGATGGACTTCCTGGGCTACCGCTCGCTCCAACATCTCCTGTCGGCCATGGGGAAGGCCAGCTTCGGCCACCACGACACCCCCCACCTGGCCACGGGGGTCGAGGCCGAGGCGGCCAGCAAGCCCTACGAGTTCGGCGACATGCTGAACCTGGACATCCCGGCGACGCTCCGGAAGGCGATCGAGCGGGACGGGCTCAAGGTCCCGTTGGAGATCGACTACGGTGACCTGATGGTGCACCAGGCCGAGTACCGGTCCTCCTGCGCCACCGTCTTGATGCTGGACGTCTCCCACTCGATGGTCCTCTACGGTGAGGATCGATTCGCACCGGCGAAGCGCGTGGCCCTGGCCCTCAGCCACCTGATCCGGACCCGCTTCCCCGGTGATACGCTCCGGGTCGTGACCTTCGGGGACCGCGCGGAGGAGATCCCCCTATCCCGGTTGGCCAAAGCCCAGGTCGGACCCTATCACACGAACACCGCCGAGGGGTTGGAGATCGCCCGCCGCATCCTCAGTGCCAGCAAGCAGGAGATGCGGCAGATCATCATGATCACGGATGGCAAGCCGAGCGCGATCACCCTCGCCGACGGCCGCATCTACAAGAACTCCGGGGGATTCGACAACCACATCCTCCGCCGGACGTTCCAAGAGGTCGCGGCGTGTCGTAAGGGGGGGATCCTCATCAATACGTTCATGCTGGCCCAGGACCCCTACCTCGTGCAGTTCGTGAAGAAGGTGAGCGAGATCGCCCGCGGGAAGGCCTACTTCACGACGACGATGACGCTGGGTCAGTACATCATGATGGACTTCCTCAAGAAGAAGCGGCGGCGGGTCGGCTGAGCGCGCTCCGTCACCCGGAGGAGGAAGCCCTTGGAGGATGTCGAAGAGCGTGAGGTCGGAGGCCTACGCGTGCGCATCGATCGCCTCCTCTGCGTGGGCTTCGGCGACTGCATGGAGCCCGCCCCGGCCCTCTTCGACTTCGACGACGAGGGGATCGCCCGCTTCGCCGGCGGGGTCGACGGCGCGTCCCGCGACCAAGTCCTCGAGGCTTGTCGCGCCTGCCCCGTAGACGCGATCGCCGTCTTCGACGGGGACGGCGACCAGCTCGTTCCGTGATCTCCCGGAGAGACTCCGAGTGAGGAAGATCCGCACGTACCACGAAGTCGAGGGTGGCCAGGGCGCCACGCTGGTGGAGCAGGTCGTCGCCCAGCGCACCCGTCTGTCCCGACGGCTCGAGTCGGTGCGGGCGGTAGTGGCTGTGGCCAGTGGCAAGGGAGGAGTGGGCAAGAGCGCCGTCACGGCCAACCTTGCCGCTTTCCTGGCGTCCGAGGGATACCGCGTGGGCGCGCTGGACGCAGACCTCAACGGTCCCTCCCTGGCTCGGATGCTGGGAGTCGTCGGCCACCCGCTCGAGGACGGACCCGATGGCGTGCACCCCGTCACCGGCGTGGCAGGCGTGCGCGTCGTGTCGATGGAGCTCCTCCAAAGAGACGCCGATGCCCCGCTCCGTTGGAAGGACCCCGGGGGTGACGCATACCTGTGGCGGGGATCGATGGAAACCGGCGCCCTGCGGGAATTCCTCTCGGACGTGGCGTGGGACGAGCTCGACGTCCTTCTCGTCGACGTCCCGCCCGGCACGGACCGGATCGCTCGGCTGCTCGAGCTCGTGCCCACACCGGAGGCCGTCCTGCTGGTCACGACCCCCTCCGAAATGGCCAGGGCCGTGGTTTCCCGGTCTGCCCGCCTGCTTCGTGAGGCCGAAATCTCCACAGTCGGTCTCGTTTCCAACATGACCGAGCTCGTGTGCCCGGACTGTGGAAACCGGACCCCGCTCTACGAGGAAGACG